>Ga0179593_1388658_pt1 | contig 25453 bp, 25 predicted proteins | sample CZODoug2_1_08_16_FD_185931 | JGI IMG/M metagenome (GOLD analysis project Ga0179593, IMG submission 185931) | Vadose zone soil fungal communities from Angelo Coast Range Reserve, California, USA - CZODoug2_1_08_16fungal (PacBio error correction) | ecosystem: Environmental > Terrestrial > Soil >...
GAGGGCTCAAGGGGGTAAGATCATTAGGAAAGGGGGGGTGAGAAATCCGCTTACACAAACTAAGGCTTTTCAAGAGGCTCCCGAAACAGGTGAAAGGGGATAAGGGTGAACAGGGATCGAAGTACAGTCCGACCTTTCTGGGGAGTCCCAAAGAGAAGGCATCAGAACAGGGACCTGAGGGGCGAAGTAGAAGAGAGGAAATGGGGCACTACAGTAATAACTCGATCGGTACTCGAGAAAACTTTCGGAATCAAGCGAGAAGGAAAGTCTAGAAGGGAATAAAGGGGAAAGGAATCCCGGCTAGTGGAAGAAAAGGAAACAGACTACCAAAAATATGACCGCAATAATTTATTTGACTAGTCCTCCGATTCTGAGAACGGGGCGTGTGAAAGGGACAAGTTCGGGAACGAGTCCTTGGACGAAGCGTTGGATGGACAAAAAACAGTAATTGAAGTGGAAAGGAAAACTCCTGGAAGAGAAAAAATCAGGGGACGGTTCGTTGATCAGTTAGGGGTTCGACTTTCCCTACGAGACGAAAACAGGAAACGGGCTAGGGAAAAAAATCCTAAAAGAGAAACATCCCTACGGCGGAGCAAAAGCGGCAGGCGTTAGCCACTAAAGTTTGGGAAGTCCGGCAAAAGAAAAGGAAAATGGGACAAGGGGAGGTAGAACAGGGAGATCCGGCCCAGACTACGATGACCCCCGCAGAGGCTGGGAGACAGGAAAAATAACAAAACCCATCAGGGCAGGGGCGAGAAAAATAAAAAAGAAAAAAACTGAAACCCGAAGTATAAAAAATCCGCGCCTCCATTAATTCAACCCCTCCGACACAAGGAACAGAAAAAGTCCAAAGGGAATTCGAAAGAACCTGCAGCAAAGGCAAATCACGAGATTGGGTGGGGGTGGAGTAAAAAAGGGAGGCCGTCTCAACCGGGAATCAAAACTTGAGACAGCTTGCCGGACACGTGGGCAACGGAATTGAAAAAAGAGAGGAGGGCCCGCCGGGACATAGAGATGGAAAACACACCGGCACGCGCCCAAGAAAGGGGGGGAACCCGCAGTTAGCCGAATCCCGGGCCTCTCCAGTGCCGCCCCCGGAAAGCAAGGAAAGCTGGCCTGGAAGCTTACAGTCAAACCTTGAGAGTTTTCACAGAGGAAAAAGAAAGGTTGGATGCCCGTCCATCCTGGTTGGAAAGAAAAGGATAGTGACAGACGAGAGGGGCAAAAACCAAAAGACTCCAAAACAACAATAAAGACAAAAAAAAAGGAATGAAGTCACGGGGGGGGGAGGGGGGGACTAGCAAGGGGTAAGATTCCTGGCAGGGATCTATAAGGGATAAGGGACTTGAGAAAAACACGAAAACCACAAGAGAAAGAGAGGGCGATAAAGGGACAACCGAACCTGGAAGAATGTGGTGGCGCGTTAAGCTGGAAATCAGGGATACGACATCGCCAATACAAGAAAAAAAAGGAAGGAAAAGTGTAAACCCCACAAAAAGGGGGAAACACAGAGAAGGGAAAGGGGCGATGACCGGACGAAGGCCGAGCCAGCAGACGGAAGAAAGACGGAACAAAGAGGGTCTAATCTGGATCTGACAGCAGGAGAAAAATGGTGAAAACTGAGGGGGGGGGAGCAGATCCTGCGTCGGAGCATCCTGGGGGAGTACGGTTGAGGTTAAAAAGAAAGGAACAGACTGTGGGAAGTCAGGAAAGTATGATTGAGGAGGGGGAGAGAAAAAGGGTGGGTGGAGGGGTCGAGAGGGAAAAGAAGGGGGAAGAGCCAGGAGGAAGATAAATAGAAAGGGAGATTAGATCCTCAAATAGAAGAAACGAAGAAGTGTATATAACTGAAATCGGAAATCCAACAATAATCTCTCAAAAACGTAATCTGTAAATAAGGATACGGGGGGGCGGGGAGAGAAAATGAAAATTGGAAAAGAGGGGGGAAAAAAATGGAGAAAAAAGGGGAAGAGGAGAAAAGGATAAAAAAAAAAAGGAAGAATACTAGAATAGGGGATGAGTACAGTGCAGCAATGGGAAAGAAACGAGGGAGAGGGGACGAATTGAATATAGAGGTTGAGACTCATGGAAAGTAAAGGGGAAGGAGAGGGAAAGGGGGTGAAGTACGGGTCGCAGAAAGTACAACACAAAGGTGGAGAAGAGTTAAGGTAGGTGATAACGAGCCGAGGGGAGTATGGGGTGCCGGTGGGTAAGAGTGAAAGTTTAGCGGTAAGGGGGGGGGGGAGGAGAGTCATCCTTCAGCACCCTAGACTAACATGTCATCATTTAATTGACCACCATTGACGGCCTTCCAATCCGGATAGAACGTAGCGTTAAACTGACTTTACGTCTCTTACCCGTTGCGAGGACGAGTAGGAACGAGCCTTGCGACTCTAGATGCAGGCAGAAGAGGTAGAGAATACATGTCGCAACTCGACGATCGTCGGGAGTGAAGACGATTTATCTATCATGCTACTAACCGCATCTTAGAACGAAGGGAGAACGAGTGATGATGGCGAAGAGTCACTACGACCCACAGGGGGCCACTAGGAGATCAGGACGATTGTGGTAGTTGTCTACAGGGCGAAGAAGAAGGAGGAGGTATATCGGCGGAGGAAGCTGGAGGGGTAGTAGAGAGAATGGGCGTTTAGGCCTGAGTGGGTGATCGAGCAAGGAGTTGGAGAGGGCAAGACGGAGAGTAGAGTAAAGTGGTGGAGAAATGGTGGCTGATTTAAATGGTTAAAAAATTAAACGACGAAAAAAGGAAATAAAAAGAGGGTGGCAGAGAACGTAAGAAATTCATGGTCATTCGCTCCGTATAACAAAGAAACAAGGATAGTAACCATCTCAACATCAATGAGCCACAATCTTCAGAAAAAGCTCTATCACAAAAACCTAAAAAGCGACAAAACGAGAAGCTGACCGAAAGAGTTCGAGAAGGAGCGAGAATGAATGATAATGTAAGTCCGGTTATGGGAAGGAGTACACGAAAGTCCCAAAATAATAGGAGAGGTAGTACGGGAGGGAGGAATTGGTGAGCGAAAGGGGGCTGCAGGAAGGTGTTGAATCGAGACAGAACGTGGATGCTGGATTATAAATGGATGTTTAGAGGATGGATTAATGGAAGGTAACTGATAAGGAAGGATTAACTATAAAAATCCACGGTATGAGTTGGAGAGGAGCCTGAGAGAGGGAGAGAGAAAAATCGTGAAAGTAGGGAGTAATCTAAGTAGTTGGAAGAGAGACGGGGGGAAGGAAGGGGAAACAGTATGTGGTGACACTGTGACAGGGAGGTCTGTTTAGTGAACCTGGTTAACTCGGGAGAGCGTGAGAGGGAATAGGGAAAGGGGAAAGAAAGAGAGATAGGAGAAGATATAGGAGTGGGGAGTTGAGAGAAAAGCGATGGTGAAATTCACTAATGGGAGGTAGTCACGGGGGAAGGGAGGGGAGTAGATAGAAAAACAAAGAAGAGGGGTGACTTAAAGAATTGGGGAAGTAAGGGCGAAGAAGGGTGAGAGTTGATGAGTAACGGGGGGAAAGCGGAGCAAAAGGGAAGGAAGGGTGAGTGTGAGCGGAAAAGGTAGAAAAAAAAGGGGAAGGAAGGGGTAGAAGAAAAGGAGGGGGGGAGGAAAAGGTTCATGAGCAGGTGGGAAGAAACGACAGGGACCTGAGGTGTACAGGTTGTGGTTATGTGGTGATAGAGGGGGATTGGGATGGAGGGGGGGGCAAAGGCGTAGCGATGGGGGGGAGGGGATACGGTAATGTCTGAATGGAGAAGCGGAGAGGGAAAAGAGGGGGAGATGAGAAGAGGAGGGGGAGGAAGAAGCAAAAGGTGATGGACCAGATAGTAGGAGGAGGGGGAAACGGGAGAGCTAGTAAGTCGAGAGGGGAGAAAAGGACAGGAGAGAGAAATGGGGTGAGATAGGGGAAGGAAAAAAGGAAGACAGAACGGTTTTCCAAGAAAAAAAAAAAAAAAGGCATATGACCAAGAGAGGAAGCGGGGAGGTAACACAAGGAAAGGAAAGAAAAAAAAGAAAGGAAAAAAAAGAGGGAGGGTAAGGAGAAAAAAAGGGAAAAAAAAAGAGGAGGGAAGGGGGAGGCAGGAGAAAAGGAAAAAAGAGTAGAGGAAAAGGAAAAGAAGGGAAGGAGAAAAAAGCCTGAGAGAAGGGTAAGAAAAGGGGAGGACAGAGGAATAAAAAAAAGGGGGAAAGAAGTAGAAGAAAAAAAAAGGATAGGAATTCTAAGAGGAGAGGGGGGGGGGGGGGACTGAGGAGAAAGGGGAAGGTTGAGAAAAAAAAAAACCGTTTATATCAGGTACAAATCGACAAAAAAAGAAGATCTGGGAGACTCAGAAGAGGCAACTTGGAAAACCAGGTGGGTCGACGGAGAATAAAAAACCCCGGAAAAAGAAGGTTTATACAGAAACCATCAAAAAGGTAAAGAGAAAGAGGTCCGAGGGGATTACCCATCGGCTCGGGAAAAATCGATGCTTTTTTCAGGGAGGGGACTTGAGAAAAACTCTAGGGGTAAACAGGCTTTTCTGACTTATGGTTTCTCGCGAACAGAGGAGGAGAGTGACGGGGTAGGGTGAGCTGTGAAGGGGGGAAAATGGGGGAAAGTTAGTGGGAAAACAAAGTGGTGCACTGGACCATGAGCAAAATATTCATGTCTTTTGAAACACTGGAGGCGCGGGACATAGTGAAATAAGACTGGGGCGGGGCAAATCGGGCATGGGTTTATCCTTCGTCAAAACGGAATAAAAAAAGACGAGGGGAGGGGGATCCTGATGTTAAGTGCTAGGAAATCACTCAGGGTCCGAAGAGAAGTTGTGAAACAAAAACTCGACCAACCAAACCGACGGGGGGAGTGACGGGAGAGAACGGGTCGGGCGGGAGCGACCCACCATGGGGAAAAAGAGGAAGGTTTCAGAAGGGGGAAGATCGATCTCACAAATAAAATTCGCGGGAAAAAGAAAAGGCGAGAACGGGAAGGGTCGCAGGAAAAAGGGGTTGTCCAGCTCTAGGAAAAAGGCTCGAGGACGTCTTGTGAGGGAGGAAACTAGGGAGAGAAACGCCTTGCGACGCAAAAGCCGGAGTTAGGGGCTATAGGAAGACCCAGAAGGAACTGGAGGTGAGCACTGGAAGGGACAGAGAAGTGGAAGCGGTGCTCCTGTCACGGTACCTTAGAAACTTCGAATACACGCTTAGGGAAAGACGAGAAAGACTAGGGAGGACCAAAGATCTGTTCGAGAAAAGGAAAGGAGACTGTGGCACGGGAGACTTCTCTTAGCTGATTGTCAATTGGGAAGGGGAGAAGCGGGATCAAAGCCAGGATGGGGAAAGGTTTATAATTACACACCGACACTAAAGGGGGAGTGAGCAACGCAGAACACAGCGTGGTGGGAGGCCGAAGAGGAGAAAGATTCCTCGGAAGCCGATGCGAAAAAGAAAAGACCCGAAAATAAGGGTACAAAAAAGATGAAGTAGGGGGGGAGAGAATTATCGGCGGGGAAGAGAAGGAGGGGGGAGTGGTCCGGGGGGGAAGGATCCGTAGACAAGAAATCGTCACTTTTGAAAGTGTCAAGCTGAGCAGGATCGGCGGGGAGGGAGAGCGATCGAATTTACGATCGGATGAAGAGGAAGGGGGAACGGGAAAAAAAAAGGGTTGTGGTTTCGCCGTGGTCTTCAGAGATATTCAGGCGCTGTCCTGGTGGGGGTCCAGGCAGTTCAGGAACCCCTATAAGAAAACAAAAATGCGGAAAACGGAAGGGAAAGCATGACGTTCAGATTACGGCGGGAATCAAAGTCCAGCAGAGAAAGAGGCGAAGAAAACAGGCATGGGGGGAACTGGGGCAAAGGGATCGGAAAAGGAAAAAGGGGGGGGGAGCAAGAGAGAAGGGGGAAAAAAAACCCAACGGGGATGTAAGAAGAATTATTTTAGGGGGGAACCCGATTAAGACCGAGAAGAAAATCGGAACTTCCAGGGTAAAAAAAGGCATTGCATCCCGAAATACGGTCGCCCACGCACCTTATGACAAAAAGAGGCGTAAAGGAAAAAGAAAGAAAGATCACGCCACCCCTCCGAAGGGAAAGAGAGCATCAGAGTCATCAACAGGCCCATTCACGAGCGCCGTAAATCCGGGCCACAGACCAACTAACGAAAGGGGAACTATATAGAAAAAAAAAAAAAACAGTGAGCGAGAGAGAGATCGAACGAGGGAAAGAGATTCAAGTCATATAAAGAAGCCAAGACCGAGGCCTTCTAGCGAAAAACGCAGCTCTTAGGGGCAAAACCCGAAGAAGGACAACACAGGGCGGGGGGGGGAAGGCGGGGTGAGGGGGTGGTCGTCCAACCTAGAAGAATCAGAACGGGCGGGGTTGACCGCACAGCCAGATCGAAAGAACAGGAGTTGCTGAAAAACGGGGTCGTCAGAGATACCCTAACAAACAAAACGGCTTATCGCGCGAAAAAAGGGCGAAGTAAGGGAAAGGCTACAGAGAGGAGAAAGGAGACTGGAGTGCCCCAAAGGAAAAAAAAAAGAAGTTCGCTGACCAGGAGAGAAAGGGAGGAGGAGCACGGGGAAAAGCCTCAGAGTTAAGAAAGGTCCAAAAAAGGAAATCAAACTTTGAGGAAAACAACATAGGGGGAAGTTCAAAGGGGGATAGAACGACCTAGTCCGGGTCGATAAACAGGGCCTAAAGAAAAAAAATGTTACGGAGACCAAAAAGAGCAAAGGCGAGACGACCCGTGCGGGAAGGGGGGCGATAATCAGGGAGAAAGAGAATTACCACCAAGCCGAAAGGGAAATTTCCGGCAGAAAACCCCTACTCGCGAAAAAAAAAATATTCTGGGTAGAAATGAGCATGAGGCCCAACGCGAAAAAAACAACAGGGGGGGGGGAACAACACGCGAAAAGGAATCAACCCTCTAAGTAGAACGGAATTCCCCTCAGGTGTGTAGTCTTTACCAAAGGACCAACGGGGTAAACGGTCAGACGGGACGGCCGAAGGGGAGCTATTCCCACAAGACGGAAGGAGTTCTAACAGCGGCAAGAAGAAATCATGCGGCCAAAGAAATCGAGTAAGCAAAAGAAAAAACCGGGAGTGCAAAGGAAGGGTGGCCTCAGATTTTCTCCCCCGGACTCGAGTGGGAAGAACATACCACCCAAGGAGGTTAAATAAAGAAAGGAAACACGACACATGTTTGGTAAAAGGAAAGATCGTCCCGGAGAGGGGGGAGAGACCGAAATTGGGGAAAAGCGCGTTTTTGGGAACTATGCCGCGCTGACATGAAAACAAAAAAAACGCCAAGACTCCAGGGGGGAAGTGGATTAAAGGAAGAAAGAAAAGATCCGATCCGCAAAAATCTCAACGCGCCGACCGAGAATGAAGAGCTGGAACAGCAAAGTCAGATCAGGCAGAAAAAACACGAAAGGTGCAATCCCGACACAGAAGTGGGAAACATCAAACCCCAGAAGACGGGGAACCTGGGATCGTCACGCGTCAGTGAGAAGTCGCCGGGAGAGGAAGTGAATCAGCACTGGCTATCCTACACAAGTTTAAGACGCTAAACCGGACGACGTCTTACACAGCATAAACAGCCAAGCAGAAAAGAAGGAGGACACAACCACGAAGGGTCCTAAAATCCAGACCAGGAGGAAAGACAGCAGAGCTCAGAACTCCTCGGGAAGATCGCCATGAACCTAACGACATAAGAGGGGACAGGGTAAAGCCGGCGGTCTCTCTCAAAACAACTTAGTGAGGAAATACTGATTTCGGCGTAGCCGGCGGAGGAGGAGACTGAGGTTTTTTGAGGATGCCAACGCGATAGTTCTACTCTGGCGGGCTACGATGGAGGGGAAAGCTTTGGAAGATGACCCCGTGGGGGGAGTGAAAAGGAACAAATGCAGGACGAGGGGTTTAGAAGGCGGCCTCTCCCGGGAACAAGGGGACTGTGAGAAGTGGGAAAAAATAGAGTGGAGGGATCAGATCAATAAAGAGAAAAGTGGCGAAAACGGAGGCCTCGTGCGAAAAACATTGGGAGTGCAATGGCGTGTTCCTTGAAAGCGAACAAGGTCATTCTGGAACTAAAAAGCTTTGTGACGGAGGGACACTGGCAGGGGGAAACGAGGGCTTAGGACGGGCTGTGTCCAGACTTCGCGGGGAGGTAAGAGCGGGCACGGGGAGAGGACTGGAGATCGGGGGGAGGAAAAGCCGGCGGTGACAAAGATGGAATTCAACTTCTTTCACCATCTCGAAATGATAGCGCTGGGGGGGGGGCAGGCTCGCGGGCGGCATCGCCAACGCGGGGGGGGGCGCGCAGAGAATAAAGTTACCAATCATAAGTGCCAGAGTTCGGTGCATTTTCTAGTACGAAAGAGCAAAAGGGGTAGTAACCTGGAAACGATGATGCGGGGAAGGTCGGGAGAACGCGTAAAAGATAGTGCAAATACCGGGCCGAGGGGGGCGTGCAAACTGACGAAACTAAGGCGTCTTGTGCTCGCACGATGGAGAAAGAGACCCTCTGGAGTGGGAAGAAAGAGGGGTAACGGAAGGAGGAACGAGGTCCGCCCAGAAGGAGCGAAGGGGGGGGGAAAAAAAACCTACACCTAGGGAGGACCAGTCGTTGAAAAAGGGTGAAGTTTTTGACCACAGACCGCCGTTGCCAAAAGTGGAGAAAGGGGAAGGAAGCAAGGGAAAATGACAAGCAAAGCCAAGACATGAACCGCCCTGCAAAAGAAAACGGAAAAAAGGATTTAAAGTACGGAGGTGTTGTTCAGAGAGGCGCGAGGAGATAAGGAGGAAAAAGACGGCGGCAACAAAGAACGGAAAGGGGAAAGAGATCACGGGGAAAACTCTCTACTCTGAGGCCCTTCGCTAAAACATCAGAGAGGCGATAGGGCTAGTCGTGGGCGGCGAGGACACGAAGGAACGGGGAGGGAACTTGCAGTCCAATTACCTTCCGAAAAACAAGTCTGGAATACACGCTGACATGAACGGCCTCCGCTGAGAAGACCCGATAGAGGGAGGGACGGAGGGGCGACGAAAGGGCAGGACTTCTATGAAAAACTGAGATGGGAGGGGAATGCTGTTAGGGAGTTAAAACTCCCTATGGTGACCACGGGAGGCGACGAAGGGGGAGAAAGCCAGAGATACTGGGAGCCGCTACCTGGAGAGAGGGGCTCAAACGTGTGAACGGAGTATTGGAAGACAAGGAAAAATTTCTAGCCAAAAACAAGATGGGACCTGTGGAAAAAGCAGCAGGAGCTGGGGTTGTCAAGAAGTATAGGAAGGAAAAGGCGGGAGTGAGATTAAGTGTAACTGGAGACGTGTATAGGTAACAAGCGATCGCATCGGTTGGGGAACCACTCAGTTTTAGAATGGGAGGCAGTTCTATAAAAGGAAGGTAGGGGAGTCTCTCGCCAGCAGATCAAAGAGAGAGTGGGGATTACTTGGGAAAGTCTGGAGCCTCCGGAAAAGTGTTGTGATGAAAGGGGGGGGGGCGTGAGGAAAGGAGGTCGCGAAAAGGGAAGGGTTCATCCGGTCCGTGGTCACACGAAAAGGAAAGAAGGGAAACAGGACGTATAGGTTCTATCAGGTAAGTAGAGAAGGCAGAAAAGGGGTGACTGGAGGGGGGCTGAACCCAGACAACAGATGTCTGATGAAAATTATTTGGTTTTGCCCATCCAAACGCCGAGAAAAGAAAGGAAAGGAGCAGGGATAGTGCAGGATTGGGGAATCTCGAAGTCTACCGGAGAGGAAGTCGAGGGGCACACGCGGTTAACCCAAAAGACTCGACATAATAAAAGCGTACTCCACCCAGGCACACAAAACAAGCAGGGGGGGATTGCATGAAGATACGAAATTCGAAGCCGCTAAAATCCAAGCCAGACCGAAGGCTACACAGAGGCAATCCTATGGCTTACTCGTCTCGGTCGAACCGAACAAACGGGGGAACGAGGGGGGGGGGACATATCCCCTCACCAAAGGTCTGAGGAAAAAAAGAGGGTTCAACCCATCAGGTCCGAGGACTGGTATCTGAAGGTTTGTGTCTCCATCAACTCGGAATCGACAAACGTGGAGTGCTCTCCGCCACCAGTCCACGTGACGAGGCGGAACTCGGGTCCGACTATACCCGGAAGGTTGAAGCCACGCGAACTAACAGGCCGAAGGAAAGAGATACGGTAATCCTCGCAGTGCACATTTGCCGCGCGAAGAAAGGGGAAACCAATCTGGGCTTTATTGTATCGGGGTAGGCTATTGAAGTCGAAGGTAACCTGATGGAGAAGGGGAGCCCCCACAGCGGTCGTCCGCCGAACGAACGAAAGGGTAAGTTCACGCCCGCCCGTAGGGGTGGGGGGAAGCAAGGCCTCCGAGGAGAAGACTCGTGAGAAAGGGAAGTCGGGCCGTGGTCGAAACCGGCAGTAGGGGGGGGGAGATGGGAACACTGAAGTACTGGAAAGTAAATGGGGGGGTGACGAGGGTGATCGCGCAAGTAGAGTCCGGGGGGGGAGGAGCCAAGGACATCGTGGTCCACTCAGGTACCATTGGTTCCACATTCAAGGCCCCGGCGTGCATCCAGGGGGGGGAGTTACTGTTTATCAGAGGGACTGTCGACCAATAGGAGAGGTCCAACGAGAGAGGAGAACTGCCGGCATAAAATCTCCCCTGCCGGAAAACAGAAAGTTAAAAGAAACACTCCACCTAGGGTCTTGTGAGCAGCGACCCGATGTGTCCCCATGAAGAAAAAGGTACAGAAAACCTTGGAGTTCGAAATGAAAAAGAACGCAAGCGTCACGATTTTGGTAAAAAAAGTCGGAAACCACGCTTCTGTATACCATATTGCCCGAAAAGTGGACCGAGGCAGAGAGCAGCATAAAACACAAGAGCCATCGCGAAACTCCCTTCACAACGCGGCAAAACCGCAGTTGCTACGGAGCACGCCCATCAAGATTCTTCCGCAGTTAACAGCATACCTCTAGGGGAAAGATGAACAGTGCATGAAGTCGGGGTGGACAGCAGAGGGAGAAAAAAAACTGCCAGATCCCGATCGGAGGAGAGAGCCGGAACACCGCAAAATGGAGCACATGGGATCAACGGGGAAGGCCGGTTCGCCGTCAATGGAGTAATCTTTAACACCACCTGCGCGAGTCGCAACACTTGAGGTGGCCGCCTGGGACAGTAACAAAAAATCACAAACAAAAAACCGGGAAAAGAAAAATTAAACTTCAAGGGGCCAGAAGGAAAAGAGTCAGCAGCCTCCGCGGGGGAGAGGACACTCAAACTCCTAGAAAAGCTCCGTCGCGTACGCCGAAATCGATCAACGCAAAAAAAAAAAAGAGGAGGGGAATAAATCGAGTTTCGGCGAAAGAGAGTCTGCAGCCGAGTGCGGGGAGGGGGAGAGACGCGGAGGAAGGAGAGGGGGCAGCCAGGGAATGGGGAATGCAGGAAAAGGGTTGGGGGACATCCCGCTGCTGGAGGGGGGGTTACGGAAAGGGGACTCAGGCGCTCCTTCCCACAAAGGGAGGTCCTTGAAACGGTGGACGATCGCGCATGGTGGGGCTTATCCATAGGCAATACGACCCGTCTGCCGCCGGGTGAGATCAACCTGTGATAATGGCGTGGGTAGGAGAGAGTGGGAAAATGCTGGAATCAAACGGCAGGGTGCGGCAAAAAATTGCTCAAAGAGATACGACGTTCATGCTGTTTAAACTTTCCAGGGGGCAGCAAGGGAAAGGCGCGAACCTGTGCGTTAAGAGGGAGAAGCCAGGAGAACTGCGGGGCCTCGGATCTGACTTGACTGACAATATGGACCGGTCAGGGGGCACTGCTGAAAATGAAGCGAGGGATATTGGCTTGGTCAGGGGGGCATCTGGGGCAATCGCAAGGAAAGAGCAACGTAAGACAAGGGTGGGGACACATCGTGCCGCGGTCGCAGGGAAGCATGTAACGGAGACGGCCCACTACCAAAAAGGAGTGCGGGAAAAAGCGGGGGGAAAGCGACACGTGCAATCCTCAAGGTTCTTGCGAAAGGATATGACTGGCAGAGGGGGCGAGGGTGTCGGACACGGAAGAAAAGATCTGGGAAGCGACGGGGGGGAAGGGAAATCAAGCGGAAATCCCCCCAGGAAAATTGGAACCTACCTACCAGTTTAACTCCGGGGAAGAATGATGGTCAATGTGGCGACCACCGGCCCAGGGGAAGGGAGGGGTCAAGCCAGAGCCCACGCCTGAGCCTGCTGCTGCGAGCCGAGAACCCGGAAAGTCAAGATCCGGTGGGGGTCTGAGAATATTTCTCCAGGAATCCAACCACAGAAAACGCACTCGGAGGAGGAAAACGGACTACGTGGGGCCTTGTCCACCATCCTCGAGGCGGGGGCGGAAGAGGAAACGACACGTTCGGGCGCCGCCTGAAAGAAGGAATGCGAGGGGCGCACGGGCATAAGGGACGTCGGACGACAAGTGGAGCATGACCGCCTAGTTAGGGACCCGGATCGATTTAGGAATGTTCGAAGGGGCCAAATGGGGCACGGAGGAGTACTGTCGGGGTGGACCTGAACTGGCAGGGCTCTTAGAGCCTGGTTACCGGTTATAGGCAACCGGGGGGGACATCCCTCAGGGTTCAGGATTAAAGCGAGTGGGAGCGAGGATGGAGAAACAATGGAGCGGGCCAAGATGAAATACCTAACCCTATGACCTGATTCTGTTGCAAAAGGATTGAGGTTGCATCTGAGGGAGAGGTCAGAAGAAGGAGGTTAGGATTCTGGAACTACGTCCTGTGTTCATTGATACTATCTATCATTCTTCGCGGGTGAAAGAGGGGCCAAAAAGCGTTTGAAGTTGGATTTTTGGGAATGATCTTGGGGAGGAGCCTCAGAAGAAGGGAAATCAGGGGTGGAGGAATGTGGATCTCGTCTTCCCTCACATCGTGGTGTGTCCCGTCAACGATGTCCTGGTCATGGAGGTCTGGGGGGGGGACCCTTGAGCTTTTTTAGTCAGAATTCATCTCCGGTAAAATGAAGGGAGACTAAATTTCGATAATGGAATGCATCACAAAGGAGAATTAACTGATTTTGGCGCTTCTTTTTCTGTGCAAGAAATCTCTAGCACAAAAAAACTGTTAACATATATATTTGCCAGAACCCCTCCGCGCAACTTGTCAGGAACCAGTGAAAACCCCCCGTGCACAATCCGCCGTAAGTCGCGAAACGAGGACAGTTAAGAAAATGGATCGACACCCCCAAAAAGACAGAAAAGAACCAAAAAAACCCGGAGGAACACCACAAATCCTTGGGACGCCGATATCATATAGAACACAGGGCGGCGCTTCGGGGATCTTCCCTCCAAAACTAAAGCCACCCGCGGGGGGAACCAACCGGGGAAAAGGAGAGAAGAGACGAACTATAAAAAAAAAAAAAAAAAAAAAAAATACAGCCGAGAACTGGATACTCAAAAAAGATAGCGACCGAACGAAGCCGCTGGGACAACCCCAAGAAGCAGAAAAATTTGCCACCTGTCAAGTCTGGCTTGTCGATCGGGGGAGTGGTGGTAGCCACCCTAAGACCACTCGGGTCACAGACCAAAAAACCAGAGGAAAAGGAGAGGGGCATAATCGGGGGATCTATACTGTCACCAAAGGGCGTTGAGACCGAAGCCGGCACCTTCCGGGGGACTATAGCATGCCAATTTTGCGCTAGGAAGAGAAAGAGTCTGGGGGGGAGTTATTCTACCGTGTGGATTCAGTATTCCCGGAATCCTGGAGGAAAGAAGAACGGAACTGGAATAGAAAACTACTCGGGCCGATTACAAGGCTCGGGATGGGGGCAGAGAGGGAAAAGATGACGTGGCAAAGGGACCGAGTCTTTTCAGTGGCGAGTCAAGTGAATCGAGTATGATGGACAAACACCGATAGGTGTCTGGAAGGAAAACTTTTTGGGCAGGTCGTGGGACTCTGGAAAGGGAATAAAAGCAACGGGATTTGGGCTAAAAAGGGCTCAGAAGGCATCCATACCTTCGGCCCCTGCGTTCCTCAGGGGGAGTGTTCAAAAAACTTTTAAGAGGGGAAAAATATGTCAACTAGAAAGCCCGAGGTACAACTCTATTCCATTTCGGAGCCCGCAGACAATAAAAATAAGGAAATTCGATAGTCCGGACAACCGCCCCCCTGGGGCGATAGCCCGAGGTGAACCCAGAAGATAGTGGTAAGACGCAGGGGCCAAAAAAAAGGGGCTAGTAAAGCTGACAAAACAGATCAGGTTTTTTTAACTGCGACTGCGCTTGGAACCCCATAGAACCGAACGAGGGGGGCCCGGTCTGCATCACTAAAAAGAAAAGCGAAATGCGCGAGGGTAAAAAGTCTCCACGAAGGAAGTAAAAAAATGCTGGACAAAGAAGGCACCTCCCTCGCCAAAACGAGGGCCCTGGAAGAGCTGGAAAACCTTAGGATCAGCCAGCAAGAAAAAACTAAAGTTTCAATCGTTGTCATGAGGACCATGGCAAGAATGCAAAGAAAAGGGCATAGTCGAGAGGAAAACGTTCGCCTGGAGCTTTATGATCTAAGAACAAGCACACCTAGCTAGATTCCCCAAGGAGTCCGCTGGGAACGGAGAGAAGGCCCCATTGGGGGGTCACCACGGGGAAAGAATAAAGTCAGTCTGGGGGTTAGAAGCAAGCTCAGAAAATAAGAGGGGATTCAATAACCGCAACTCAGGAGAAGACGCGCCGCGCGTAAATCTACTCTACAAAATGCTGAGCTAAATAGAGAGGATGTAGGGGGGCTTACGCGACGGAGGGATGAGGAAGAGTGGGAGTTGCTGGAGGTCGCGGGGGCACTTGGAACTGGAGGGGGGAAGTTCCTTCAATAAAAGCTGGGTGGGAACAGCCACTGGATGTGCAGGCCGCTCTCAGAGGAAGTGAAATTGGACAGCGCGGGAGGGGCTGGATAAAAAGAAAGAAGATAAGACCGCTCTGCAAGCTGGAAAAATTACAGGATTTTGCGCCTTTCGTTGGGTCTATCAGCCTCTAAGGAGACAACGATGGGGGAGGCATGGAAAACTGCGTACGGATGTTCTTGTCCGCGCTTAAAAAAAACGCGTAAAGGGGAAAGGGGGAAGAGGAGCTGATTAGGAAAAACTGTCTTTTTACGAGAGCGCCTTTCTACTTGCGAAAAGAGGGGAGCTGGAGCTGGCGTGTTGCACGGGCAGCAGTTTTCCACTCGTTAAAACGTTCAATATGGGGGGAGAGCCGCATAACCAAACATAATGGGAGGGTAAACATAAATGGGGGGAAAAGGTCAATGGAGAAAAAGACCCAAGGGGTGCTGGACCTGGCGGGATCCAACGATGTCCTTTTAGCACGAGTGGGAGCTCGACATGTGAAAATAAAAAGAACGGGGGGCACGGGGCTGTCAGCGAATCGGAAAAAGGACTAGAGGTGGAAAAGTGGGTGGCCTGCAGAAAGGGAACTTAAACGCGGTGAACCTCTGACTACTTTTTAACATACCTACACAAAATGAAGGGGGACGGCCTTTCCGGGGTCTATGGGTATTTGGAGAACCACCGTTTGACACTTGGTGAGAGGACATGCATGGAAAAACATACCTTATCAAAGTGCCTTCGTTAAAGGACCGGGGGGGGAAATTTGACATTACCGGTCCAGATACTTCAGGAAAAAGGATCAAAACACGAAAAAGGATCGCGATTCTTCGCGACTCGATGTGACAAACCTAGGCTTCGAATCCTACAACGGACCTGGCGTGCGAAAAGTACGATGGGGCGGCAAACTTGCCATCGAAAGAAGTACTAAAATGAGAAATAACAAAGGAGCATGAGCCGTCAGAGTCTGAAAGACCATCTAGGGAGGACCTTTAGAGAAAAAAGGTCAGATTATTCTGAGGGTGAGTCGGCCGGAAAAAAGGCTGTGCTAAAGAGGGAAATCACGCCCTTTTGGGTACAAAGAGTACCCGCAGAAAAGGGGGACTAACTGGGGCGGGAGAAGCAACAGGACCACTATTTTTATATGCCTAGTGTAACCAATCTTCCGATTAGACCGCCAGCAAAAGAGGACGTGCGGGTGGCAAAAGTTTGGATCACCGCTTCGAGGGAGGAGCGTATTCTGCGGAACTAGCGTGTCTCGGAGAGCGACGAGGACAGCGTTGATCGAAACGCCGGGGCTGTCGAAGGCTCTCGAGCAGGGCGTCCGGGGGGTGACGCGACTGAAGCTCGGCGGCCCACGGCGTGGTGGGGGGGGTTGCTCAAGGGGCCAGCGGTTGCTTCTCTTCAGTGGAATCCGTCGCGTGGCGCAATATGCTGAAGCAAGGGGTAAAAGGAAAAGTTATATTAAGGGGGAGAAAAGGGGAAGAGCACCGGCTAATTAACAATGCTGGAGCACTGGCGTTCAACCCAAACACAACGATATGGGAAAGAAATAGGTTTTGGCCGCCCCCAGCCAGAATTTTTCATGAGAAGGTGAGAGTGCTGCCCTCGGAAAAAGGCATGGAAAGGCGATGCAGGGGAAAAAACCTCGGGACGAAAACGGATAAAGAGAACGACAGAAAAAAACCTCCTGAACACAACCTAACAACAAAAAAACAGGGTGAGGGCCTCAAGAAGCATCAAGACAAGGGACTGTACGAGTCTCCCAAGCCAGAGGCTAACCAAAGAGTGTAAAAGAGGAAAAAAAGCGGAAACGAGGAGAGGGGTCACTATTACTACTATAAGGTCCGGACACAGCTATCCCCAGGGATGCTTAAGCACCCAACTGGGAAAGCGGGAAAAACCCGCATCAGACCGGGGAGGGGTTGACCATAATAGTAAAAGGGGGGTCTAACGAGGAAGCTAAACGCGTGGGAGTTGATATACACAGGTATTAACGGGGCTGAACTAAGTCGCTCGGAAAGGAGGTCTTTTATCAACAGACGACGGCACAAAGGGGGAGACCATCCATGACGCCATTAGAGAGAAAGAAAACCGGGTCACATCGCACGGAGCGGACGAACGTGGTAATGATCCCGGAATGGTATGTCCATTGAAGCTCCTCGTCACCGCGAAAGCGAACGACGGTCACGGGGGGCAGATTCATCCAGGTGGGCGCATGCCGAAGAGTCAAAAGACTCGCGAATCAGGGTCACTTTGCGTATTCCTGGGCGAAGCGGGTATGCTACCCTTCCACGGGAAGCCGGGAGAGGATCAGCAGAACTTCTTTCGCCAGGGCTTTTGAATCCAATGCCCTGAGCAGGAAAAAAGCAACGGCGGGGGGGTTACGACACATTTGGCACATCCATGACGGCCCCGGCGTACAATAGGGTTAGGGATGGGTTGCCACCGGAGGGAAGAGGGACCACTAGGGAATGCGGTCAACCGGGAAAATCTGAAGTTCCACACGCGAGGATTTCTCCCAGACTGGTCTCATGGGGGGCACCATCAGGTCATTTCGAAAAGCCCACCAGGAGGATTGTCCGATGTCCGCTCTAATAGTTTCCGGGACGACCAGGTACCACCTTGGGGCGAAGAAATGATCCCACATGCCCGAAAGGAGGCACTCTGTAAAAGCCGGCTGAGAAGCTAAAAAATATTGCCGAAAGAGGGGGCAAGATTAAAAAAACCAACAAGAAACTAAAAGAAAGCTCCACGAGGATGGGTCCCTCATTAGGACATAAACACCCCCACACACAAACCCCCCCCCCCCCAAAAAAACCCAAACACCCCAAAACCCCCCCCAAACCCAAAAAAAACCCACCAAGCCCCGTACACCCCCGCCTCCACACCCCCACCCAACCCCCCCCCACCCCCCCACCCCCCACACACCAACAAAACACCCCCCACCCTCTCACAACAACCCAACCCCACAAGGACACCACCCCCAAAACACCAACAAAAAAAACACAAAGCCCCCCACCAACCCCCCCCCACCCAAAACAACCCAACCCCCTCCCCACCCCACCCCCCCCCACACAACCCAACAACACACCCAACACCACCATCCTGGAGTGAACAGTTGCTTCCGTCAAAAAAAGCGAAGAAGTCTTCCAAAAAAGCCAGCTCTTTAATACTTGAAAGGAAAAAGTCGTTGTCTCAAACATGAAGAAAAAGACAGGGGAAAAAACACAGCCGGGGGAAAGGAAAATCTAGCTATACTCAAGACTCATTCACAAACTGGTCTCTCACTCTTCATTTCGCCGGGTCGTCCTATTGTGAGAGGATCAGAAAAAAAATGCCCGCGAGAGAAAACTGTGAAGTCCCTCGGGAGGACGAATCAGAAGGTGAAAACCAAGCGGGAAGAGGAAAAGTAAAAATTTCAAAGGACAGGGCGGCTACACCTCTTTGTATCACCACGTCTAAGACTACGAACGACGTCTTCAAAATCTCTCCAAAGGAGAGAGAAGAGAGAGAGGAATGGAGAACGGAGCGACGCGGAGGATTCAGCCGATTTTCGGGAAAGCGATCCGCGTGAGGCGCAGATCTTCTCTCTGTGCATAAAAAATGGGAAGTTCCTGCGTAGAAAGCGGGGGGGGTGAACATAAGGGCCTGGGTGGGGGCTCCGCACCGGTCCAGGCGGATCAAAAGTGGGGAGATAGAGCAGGTGGGTGAGAACCATACAGCAACGAGAAGAACCTTACTAGCCAAGGTTTCCTGGCTGGGAAGGGCTCGCGGAGGGAATGCACGGGCAGTGGCTGTGGGGGGGTGAAGATCCGAGACAACAAATGAAAACTTATCGAGTCAGAGCAAGCTCTTCGAGGGGGAGACTTTCGGCGGTCCCGGTTGCGGAAGACTCTGGATGGAGTCCCGGAAAAAAACGGTAGCAAAGGAGGAGATAGCGGGGAAGGGAGGGACAAAATCTATCCTCTCGGGGTTAGGCTTCTTCCAGCTCAGGGGAGAGGGCCAAATCGTGGGATAGGGGGATCAGCCGAGGGGGATACTTCCTTTAAAACCAGCGTGGAGGGGGGCAGGTCAGGACGGAAAATCGCCCGGGGGGCGGGACAAATAAAAAACAAGAGGAGTCGGGGGAAGACATAGGGAGCAGGGGGGGAGGGACAGGCACAATACCTGATTGGCGACGAACTTACGGGGACCCGTTTGCTCGGTCCTGGAAAAAAGGGAAGAAGCCTCGGAAGGGGCGTGCGAAGTCAATTAAATCGGGGTCCACAAAGGGAACGAGGTGGAAACAGACCTAACACTTATCGGGTAAGGAAGCTTGGGAGACCTTTTCGCGGGTGGGCGACAACCCGAAAGGAGAGAAGGACGATGGCCCCCACGAAAGAGCAGCGCATCTCTCATCACTGGAGAGACTGGTCCAGTAATATGTGGTTAAAATACTCGATTCTCCCAAACTCACCACAAAAAAAAAAAAAAGGGAGTAGGGCGCGAATCGAGGACGGGCGAAGCCCAGAAGAGGGGCGGAATCTAACAACCAGTCTTGCCCGCTCACCGGACTCTATGCGCAAAAAGGGGCACCGTCATCAAGAAGGAAGAATGCAAAAATCAAAAATGAAGAAGGAGCAGCGACGAACGAGCTTCAATCTATCTCGTCAACGGGGGGAGCGCATTTTAGTCTCATTACTGCTCTTCGGGAGCCTGAGGGGCACGGAAAGAGTGCCGTGGGACCGCCGAGTTTCACCCATCCGAATTGGGACTCCCTTTTTACTGCAAGAGTGCTAATGATGAGACAAACTGAGCACCACAGACCCAACCCAGTAACTGAAGCGGGGTGGGACCCTTGGTGGGACAGACCAGCTTCCGGCGGGAAACGATATATTAGGTGCCGGGGAGAGGAAGTGGGAGCTGGACTAATCTGATCTAAGGGGAAGGGTTGTCGGGGGGGGACATCTCTGGGATGCGTGGGCTGGGAAAAGGATCGGAGGCCATCAGCATCAGGGGCAGACAAGGGGGGAAAAATGCTGGGGTCTCTCTCTGGCTTCAGCAAAAACGCGTGTGGGGGTACGCGGGGACGGGGGTAGTTTCGATCTGCAGACCGGGAGCAAGGGGGACCCGAATTAAGAATGGCATAACTGCAGGACGGTCTGGATCAGTTATTCAACGCACAACCTATGAACTGCGCGGCGGGGGCCTGGGAAACAGAAACAAAACAGCAACTGGAGAAATATATTATTGGGTGGGGACCTCAGCCCAAGCCGGAGCCAGCAGTTTCAAAAAGTTGATAGGGACGAAAATAATCAATTCGCGAACGTCAGTGGTAACCGCGAGCCGTGCCTCCCCTAACGCGACAAAGCAGACCACACTACCTAAGAAAAATAAATACCCACCGGAAGCACACGGAGAACAATCACCAACTGGGGCATCATCATATGATCTTCCTTAAACGAGATATACGCGATCCAAGTTCACGCGAAAAAGAAATTCGGCACAAGTAAAAGATAAGCTGACGGGCTATAGCAGTCGAAAGGTAAAAAAATTTAAAGACTCACTGCCTCTATCGAAGACGAGCAGGGGGGCTGAAGAAACCCAAAGCTGCGAAGGCATCAACCAAAAAGGGGGGGGCGTGTCTACCTGGTTGAGTGGGGGTGAAGAAAAAATCCTCGGAAGACTACAAGCTGCTGCCATCCCGCACAAGGGCGAACAGACTGTCATGCGGAACCATACGGTCAGGAAGAACCAACCACTCGGAAAGACCCGACCGACAGGAACAGCAGGAACGGAGCCCGACGCAAGTAATACTGTGTCCCATGTCGCTCGTAACAAAGAGAGGGTAATCATCGGAAGCGGGGAGGCTGGAGGATTCAAAGAGAGTCCGAAATCATGGATGGCCCGGGCAACCCGACCAAACCCCACCCCCCACCCCCCCAAAAACCCACCCCCACCCGCCGCCCAACCACACTCCCGCCACCCCCACACCCCCCCCAACAAACCACCCACCCAGCAATCCCCCCCCACCACCAACAACCTCGGAGCACACCACCACCAACCCCAACAAGAGCACACAAACCCCTACCGCCGACCCCCAAACCGACATCACCGACCCCTCACATCAACCAAAAGAGCCACTAGATCCCCAGAAACAAAACCCCCTGACCCCCACCCCCCCAGCCAAACATCATCTGGAACTGCTAGCGAAAAGGAACCAGGGGGGGTCCGGTCGATTAGACCTCCTGCTTATGTCGGCGACAGCAAAGGAGACTCGGTTCTCGAGTTCTGGGCCAGGGGGGGCGAGTCCCTTGGGCAAGAAAGGGGAGGAATGGTCTGGCGAAATACGGAATCCCTTTCTTCTTCGACACGGAGCTCAGTGATGGTGCGAAATGTCCCTAAAAGGAAAAGCGGGGAAAACTCGAAAACAGGGACACGACGCAGGACCTGGTCCCCTCGGGGGTAGGGAGGGTTCTGTGAAAAGAGAACCGGGGGTTCCGGGACTTCGAATTAAAGCAGGAAACACGCAGGAGGGATCATTAGGCGAATAAGAACGCCCCTGACAGAGGTCAAAACCACCATGGAATTGCAGAGATTCCAGAATCAAAGATGTTAAAGATCCAAACATCGATAGAAAGGGCCAAAACCAAATTGGGGAAAGATTGCAAACTGAACCCTCACAACTCTGTGGGAAAAGAAAGGTCTGCGAAACCAGCGGAAAAGGTGGGGAAAAGATGGAACCGCGCGGCAGAAAAGATACCCATCTCCCCAAAGGGGTCCCGGAAGTAATCGCAAGAGGTCAATCTTACTTCCGGAGAAACGAAGCTAAAGAGCAGTACGCGAAGAGGCAAAACTGGAAGGGAACAGCATGACAGAAGGGATCAAAGCGGAACGCAGTTGAAAACATTTTGATGCCCGATGCCCGGAGAGCCGAAAACCAAAAGAACAAGACACATTGCGTCCGGCAGGCGCCGGCCGATCTTGATGAAATCACAAAAGAAAAAAAAAAAGAGGGTAGGTAACACAGTTGAATGAAAAAACGCGGGTACCAACCGCCAAGCAGGATGGGAAACCACCGACGCGGTAAAGAACTTCAAACCGTATTCCGGCACGGAGCCGCCACGAAGACCTCCGCTGATCTCCAAGCACGAAAAACTCAGGGTACTAAGATCAGTATACAGAGAAATAAAAAGAGCTCTCCTCATAGGGAAAATGAAATGATTGATTCTACTCGACGGCGGCTTCTTCTGCCAAAGTTTAGGGGGAGAGATCAGAAGAGGTAGGCTCAGATAGGTGCGAAAAGGAAGTTCCCGGAAGGCCAACTCTGGTGAACCGAAGTCCTTTCGTGGGGTACTCTCTCCACCCAGTCTTACTTCAACTTGGGGGAGGAGGGAGGTTGTTGCTAAGAATAAAGTCTAAAGGAAAAACCGCGTAGACGAATGGCCAGGTGGAGGTGGTGGGTCGTTCTAAGCGATTCTATTCTTGAAAAATAGGGGGGGGAGAAGAAAGGGCAACGAAAGCCCTCGGAGAAAATGGCGGATGTTACAGCTCTTCCCAAGGGCAGGTAGGCGAGGAAACGGTTCTATACTCTGGAGATGGGGGTATTATTCCTTAGCAACTGGAGGGTGCAGAGGGCGGAGGGCTAGAGGGACATCTCCCGTAGGGGTAGTGCTGCGAACACGGGGGGTCCAGCGTGCGGGGGGGTGGAGACTAATAGCCACCAGCAAAAAACGCTGCTTAAGAGTGACGCATGGGCGGCATGGATCTTTCAAGCTAGAAAGGTGGGATGACCTGGCGAGCCACGTATTCAAACAGAATCGGGGGGATCTGTTTCAATACCTCAACGGGGTCTTGGAGGAAAGGACATGACGGGGAGGGGCGAATGGTCTACGTCTCCTTGCAGGAAGTGTAGAGAGACGATTGACCGGGCGAAGTCCGCTGAACTAGAAACGAGGGACGTGGAAAAAAGACCTACACCCTGAGGGAAACGAAGGGGGGCGTAATTTCTGGGGGATGCAACTTTCTCTATTCTACCACCTTCCGGGGGCCGGTGACTTATGCCCACACTGACGCACGTGCTGCTAGCTATCACGAAAAAAACGTAGCCAGACTCTGGTTTTGGGACAGCATCTCGATTCGAAGAAAAGGAGGGACTCGTAGGGGAGGAGCATATGAGGGGAAGAAACGAGCGTTGCTCACAAAAGCAGATGCTGGCGGAATCGACAAGGACCCGGGGAGCTGAAGCCTAAAACCGTGAAGCCCGGGACATCAGGATTACACGTCGGAAATAAACAGCTTGAATTAACGCCTCCCGCGCGATGGAGAGAGGTCTGAAAGGGTCGAGGACACGGGGGAGACGGACGGAGAGTCCTGCCCGGGCCGGAGCCGGGGGGGGGTTAACTTTCGGGTCTCTACAGGGGGGGATTTATCCCCTCGCAGGGGGCCTAAACGTGTGCGGGAGAGCAACCGAGGTGAAAGGTGGTGGAGACAAACAACTTCCACCGGGCCCGGGGCTCTACCATACGGAGGCGTTTCACCATGCCGTGGTGGTGAGACAGACCTGATTCGAGAGAAGGGGCAGGGACCTTTAGAGGGGTGAGGGCGAAGAGAGAGACAGAGACTGTATTCGGGAAAGCGTTTATCAGGTGATTGTGCTTGAAACGGAAATCGAGGGACTCGAGCAGGTAAGCGCCGGGGCGATCGTAGGCCCTAAACACGGAGTGGTGGTGTTACGCAGTGTTGTCCGGGTTTTAGTTATTACTTGGGAGTCGCGTCTGGGGGGGGGATCGGTTGAGTAGATCGCCGGTAAACCATGACGTTCTCGAAGGGGCGGTCATATCATTAAAAAGCATATCACCGATAAGTCTGGCAGAGGGCCGGGGAGGGGAAAAACCTAAAAAAAAGGGGAAAAGTAAAGAAGAGAGATGGGGGGGGTGCCCTCCCCCGGATCTCAAAAATCGTGCAATGTGATATTGCCGGGGGAACCTGAAAGAAAATCGGAAATGGGACTTGGACGGGCGCCCACCTGATTAAACCACACCCTATACAAATAGATCCTCCTGACTCCACCCGGGCAAAAACAACCACCAAGCCGGTGGGAACCGAGAGCTCAGTACCAGCAACCCCCCTTACGCGGGGTAACCTGTGCAAATCAAGCAAAGCAATACCTGCTAACCCGCGGGCAAAAAAATCAACCCGCTAAGCACGCTCTTCTACTAAAAGAGTTAAGATGAGAAACCGCCGCTGCGCCACGAAGAAGCAGCACCGAGCAACAGCGACAAGCAGCAGGGAAGCGGAGGGGGTCTGGTAGAACTTGGTGGGGGGGTGGGACTGCATCCTCGGACCTAACAAGGGTTCGCATACACGACAAAAGTATGGGGCCCCGTCGAGGGCTAAGGTCACGGAATCCCCGGACATCCTGGCTTTTGGGAGCAACCGAGCGCCGAACAGCGACTGTACTAGAAGTGACAAAATTTTGAGATAGAAAGCAAGGAACTCGTACTTTTCACGAGTCGGGGGCTGATCTTCTGATCAAGCGTTAGTCGAAGTGAGAGAACAGTTGAAGAAGGGCAGGCCACGGCGAAAGCGTCCCTCCGGCGAGCACGGCCTGTCCTGACATACGCCAATCGAGAGTATGGTGCAGAAGACAAGCCTCCGGTAGAAGAAGAAAACGAGAACGTTAGTGGAGAATGGCTCGAGTTGCTGGAAAACAGCCGATACAAAGTAACTTTCTTTCGAATCCTCCAGGGCGTGAGCAGGTCGGGGAGATCGACGGAGAAAAAAGGGCAAAGGCGGTGGGTCTCAACAAAGTGAAAATTGTCCGAAGAACGACCCTGCGTTCCCTCAGGTGTAGGCTGGGGACAAAGAGGGAAAAGAGTGGGACACGAGTTCGGGCTTTACTGGTCTACCGACCATAGGGAGAAGGACCAAACGCGGGCAGGGACAAGAGTTGGCCCTCAAGACGGACCGCCTAATCTCTAAGCACCGGGGGAACCCCCGGGAGGCACTACGATCCAGATTTAGCCCAGAAGAGAAGACGAAAAGTAAAAAAAACCTTCTCTGAATTATCCCTGAAAAGCCATCTTCCAACTGGGGGGGTAACTCCGTCACCGGCACGGCGGAGAAGAACCCCAGAGTTGAATAAGAGGGTCCGATCCGAGCGTCCGAACGCCATGGACCTCCAATTTTCCCTAGGACAGAGAAAGGAGTCACCGCAGTGATTCAAGGAAAGACCGGAACATATTCTACCGGGAAGAGACGACCGAGCCCCTGGAGAGGAAAAGAAAGGAAACCGGACTTGGCATCCAGCAATTCCCTACACACAAGCATTTGTCCAGGAGACCCCGCGAGGAAATGAAAACCGCCAAACTTAAGCGGAGGCGCAAGGGCCGCGGAGGAAAATCTGGGATCAGCCCAAACAGAGGCGCTCATCAAAAAGTCGCGGAGGTCAGCAGGCACGTAAAAAAGCCGCCAGCAAACAGGATGTCACAAACGCGAAAGAAACGCGAGGACACGAGAGCCGCCAGACGCGATAAGGGGGGGGGAAAATCGACAGCGGAAAATCAAAGAGAAAATACGTCCTCCTGCGGCATAAGT
>Ga0179593_1567709_pt1 | contig 25453 bp, 29 predicted proteins | sample CZODoug2_1_08_16_FD_185931 | JGI IMG/M metagenome (GOLD analysis project Ga0179593, IMG submission 185931) | Vadose zone soil fungal communities from Angelo Coast Range Reserve, California, USA - CZODoug2_1_08_16fungal (PacBio error correction) | ecosystem: Environmental > Terrestrial > Soil >...
AACAATTACCGAAAAGGAGAAAGATCATGGATTTATCAGTCCGGAGAAGGAAGCAAAAGACCCATGGGGGGAAAGGTCTTCGTCCGGGGAGGTCGCCAAAATACCCAGCTCGGAAAAGGAGAAGGAGAATCGGGAAGATACCTCAACGAGAAAAAAGAGGGGAAAAGAGAAAGCCTCTTTCGACAACTCGGATATGACGAAAGGGGGGCTCACGATGGAAGAAGGGCCAACGACTTCAAAAAAAAACGTCCACTACTACCTGATCTGCAGAGAAAAAAGGAAAAGGATCACATTATTCCGCGTCAAGGAGAGACACCCACAAAAAAAAAGAAAAAGAAGACTGCAGAATACGCCGACGTGAAAGGGAATGAAAAAAAGATGACCGAGGGAAAAAGGGTGTTAGCTGGAGCCGGTTTTTACGGAAGAAACCATGGGGCTAAACGGAGAAAAAAAGATTGCTCGAGAGTGCGCAAAGGGTGGCAAAAAGAAAAGAAAGATCCAAGATATGCAGTTATGCGGGAAAAACCCGAAAAAGAAAAGCAGTGAGGGGGGGACGCAAGATTTCGGTTCGAGGAGGACAGGAGGCTTTCCGTGGAAAGAAAGCAAATATAATCCTTGAAGAAGTCTTAAAAGAAAGGGGACGCGCTCGAATTCCACACATTGAAGAGAAAGACCATCCTAAAGCAATGCAGAAGTTATTAAAAAACAACGAGAATGTCAGTCTCAAAAGGGGGGGGGGGGGGGGACTCGAATTCGGTTGACGGCAAAAGAAAGGGAGACTTGTTGCCACTGACAGAACAAACCGAAGGATTGACAAAGTCTGGGAGGGAGGGGGAGAAGCAAGGACCAAGGAATTTATAGTGGGAAGCAGAAAAGGGGAATCGGGGCGAAAGGAGGAAAAGAAGGGGGCCCGAACAGGCGAGAGCTCCTCCGTGGGAGTGCGGAAAAGCCGGTACCAAGATACACAGGAAAAAGAGAAGGGATTTTAGAAAGGGGAAAGGACTAAAACATTACGTAAAGAAAAACCCCGGAGAGGGCGTCGTCTCTGGGATTACGAAAAGGGGAAAGAATAGCCAGCAACTGAATTGCATCACGCGGGGGACACAGGCCCGAGGAGGTTGGGTAGAGGAAGGTAAGTATTGCACAGACGGGGTTGAGGGGGTGTTGAATACAGCTGGAGATATGAGAAAATATAGAGGGAAGGGAAAAGCAACGTGACTCTATTCGAGGGGGAAGGAATGCTTTCGAAGAAAGACGACTCTGGCCTGCACGGAAAAAAAGAGTAGGGGGATTGCAATTCCAGTTGCGCTTACGAGAGGCAGTGGAAATTCAACTAGAACTGGTGGGGGGGGTTTTTTGTTCAAGGGGGGGAGAGTGGAAGGGGGCATGAATGCGACGGGGAACGATGTCCGGACACCCATAGGTTCTTGGTACCAAAATCCTTCGGCGGGGCGGAAAAAAAAAAAAAGCCGCGCCTGGTTCTGGACATGATGTTGAGCCCGACCCTTTATAGCCCCTCTAGGACTTCCAATGCAACTGCGAGAGGAAAAAGTAAAAACTTGGGGGAAAAGTGCTCGTATGGTTCTAGGACGGGAACCAAGCAAGAAATTGGAAGCAAAAGGAGGCCGCCACCGGGGAGGGGGGAGAAGTATCAGAAATCGTTTCGTGTACCAAAGAAAAAAAGGCAGTTTACTCTCCTCGAGGGGGGAAAGGAAAATGAAATTAAGAGTGGAAAGGGACTCTCGTAAGAACCAGATAGGAAAAATTTATAAAAACGCATTATATTTCTCGGGAGGAGCCTCCAGTAATGAAAGCCTTCTTCGAGAGCCGATTTATTAAAAAAGGAGAGTTGGGGGTCCCGAATCCATCAGGGGAAAAAATACTCGTCGTGTATCTTGGAAGGGGGAGATGCGAGGGAAGGAGCAAGCGGGGAGAAAGGGGGGACTTCTCGATTCGAGCCCATTGTTTCAGGGGGAAAAGGAAAAAGAAAGCTAACAAAGTGGGGGTTAGCTTTGTGCTAAAAATTGTCTCTATCGAAGGAGGAGAACGGAGGAATTCGGATGCTGATGGAATGACAGGATGTAAGGACCAGGGAGCGGGAATACTTGGGACCCGGGCGAAAAATTTGGCCAGGGAGAATCCTGCAAGACGGAGGGGAATCAGGTAGGGGGAGATTGTCTAGGGAAGCTTTGAACCCGCGTGAGACTTGCTGCCAGCGGGAAAAAACCATTCTTTCATCCAAGGGTGGAAAGGGTTCCGAAGTTCTCGTTGCGGGGAAAAGGGCATCGGGGGAGAACTTACCTGCGACCGGACTGACCGCGCTTGGGGCGGGAATGGGGGAGAAAAATTAACCGAGTTTCCAGAGAAGGGGGCAGGCTAGCGGAAAGAAAGGCCTTTATCGCGCAGAGGAGGGGAAGAATCTGTCCATTGATGAGAAGGGGAAGAAAAGAAGGGGCTTGGCAAAAAAAAAAAGGGAAAGGACCCAAGTAGAAGGCATGAAAAAAAAAAAGGTCGTTGTGTTGTTTGCAAAGAAGGGGGGACCGACAGAACGATGAGAAGGGGGGGGGGGTATTCGCGGGCAAAGGGGAGCGTCTGTTAGGGGGGGGGCCGGGTACCAAGTGAAAGGAATTCCCCTTCTTCTGCAAGGGGTGGAGTGTTCGCAGTAAGAGGGAGGCGAAACAATAGCGAGTCCGGGGGAAAGGCATATTGATCTTTGAGTCAGGGAAGATGGAGGAAGAGGCTCGGGTGGGGAGGGTTGTAATTCGTTGTGGAGAAAGTGCAGGGAAAAAAAGAATAAGAGGAGGAAACTTCCCAGAGTTCGGTACAGGGAAGGTCAGTAATGAGTTGTGGAAGAAGCAAAAGGGAACTTTTGCTGTGGGAGGGCGCTGGGAGGCGTGCCTTAAGACGACGGTGAGGGACAGAAGATTGAATCGTGGGGAAAAAGGTCTCGGGAAGGGAGGCCGGGCGGAGGGGGAGACTTCGTGGGAGAAAAGGTTCGGGGGGCTAAAATCAGAAGTTTTTCGGTGGGGCTCAGAGGGAGGGTAGAGTCGCAGACGCGGCATCAGGGCGGGGGTCGGCGAAACATCCTGGGGGATTCGATGTGTGGGGGGAAAGAAAGGAGATGGGGAAAAAAAGTGGAATCTCTTTGCCGAAAATAGAGTTGGGACGTAAACCAGTGGGGAAAAAAAGCAAAAAACAAGAAGTGACGCGTAGGGCTGGTGAAACTCCAGAAAAGGCGCCAATGGGGAAGTACGGCTAGAAGATTCGGAGGTAACGGACTTTCGGCCTACGTGACCCTGTTTAACGAAGAGAGGTCACAGCACGTAGAGAGGGGGGGGAAACGCTGGAAGGAAAATCGATATCTTCTAGAAGAAGGATTCAGAACCAATTCGAAAGAGTTGTCTAGCTTTAATTATTCCAAAGTTCGGGTCACTGGGATTGGGACCCTATATATATGGACGCGCCGTTCGCGGAGGCGAAGTCCAAAAGGCTAAGGCGGGGGAGGTGCCTTTGTGAAATGGAGGTGCCGAAGAAAGGGTGAAGGGCACAATCAAGCGGTAGGGGGGTTGTCAGTGGGGAGGGGGCTGTCTTAGGGAAAAGGAGAAAAGGTTTTTGCCCGGTGACAAGCGAAAAAATTCAAACGCAACTAGTTTTACTCTTAGAAGGGGTCTTAGAAGGGGGAAAAAAAAAAAACGAAGAAAAAGACTGTTCTTCTGTCCGAAGGGAGGGAACGGACGAAACAAGCATTGAGTACTTGGGAGGGGGAAGAATTTCACTTCAGGGGGGAAAAGAAAGAGTTTAATGAATCAGGTTGGAAATTCGAAAAGACTCCACCAGATTTCCTTGGGAGGAAATAGAGAGGGGGAGCCGCACGCGAAAGGAGCAAACAAAATATTCTTCGGGCTGTGACTGGGGCAGAATAGCCGTCATGGGGGGGGTGGGATTGCCGAGGGGAGGAGTACCAGTTCTGGGAAAAGGTCAGACTTTTCCTCTACAAAAAAAAGAACGGAGGATCTAGGACACTGCGGAAAGGGGACTCAGTGACACCCTTGTCTCGTTCGAAAGGGAGGACAGAAAAAACGCCGGGAAAGGAACTGTATCTCTCAAAAAGAAGAAACCACGCCCCGAAAGGGGGGGGAAAGGAGAGAGGGGGGGAGAGCGTTCGAAGAAAATCAACAAAACCTGAGACGGGGAGAAAGGAAAAGATGGTCGAATTTCCGTCAAAGAGCACAACTTCACGAGTTGTCGTTTGCAGGAAAAAAGGTCAATACTAATGTTGGAGGAAGGAAGGGAAGGCACCTCTAACGTCGGCCGAAGATTCGGGCGAGAAAAAAAAAACGAACCCCAGTGAAAGGAGGAAATACGGTTTCATTTCGATTGTCACAATGAAAAGGTGAAAAACAATAGAAACCGAAATCCTTTCTGTCTGCCTCTGGAATACATCCGAGAAAACTTCAATCCTAACGACGCGCAGGGGAAAAAAGGGGGGGAATTTATCAAAAAAAAAAAAAAACCTATCAGGGAGGAACCATCGGAAAAAACCAGATTGTCATTCATGTCTTCGGAAGGGCGAACAGAGAGGGGATGAACGCCGATAAAGAAAGAAAACCGTCAACCATTACGAAATCGGGGAAATAAGCAAGAATATCGAAGGGGGGGGGGAAAGGCGGCTCTTCTTCTTCGAAGAGAGGGGGAAAAGGGAAAGCGTCCTGAAAACTAACTACGGCAGGAAAAGCTCGAAAAGCACATGTTGTCTGGAAAAGTCACAATCTCGAGGCCGAAGCTCTGAAAATGGCGCTGTAGTTCGGGGGAAAAAGAGGGGGGGGGCGACAAAAGGGTTTTGGCAGACGTCCGGGGATAAGAAAAAAAATAAGGGGTAACAAACTGAAGGGGCATCTCATATAGTGGAGAAAAAATCTTATTTCAAAAGAAACATGCGACTGCATGGGGACAGGAAAGAAAACAAAAAGGGAGAACAAAGCCTCGCAAAAAATCTTAAGCGCCTAACACTACTTGGCTTGGGAAAAAACTCTCCAAAAAGGTCAGCTCTGAGAAAATAATGCCCTGCTCAAAAATCTCGCAGGCAATACATCGTAAAGATTATGAAAGGCATCCCAAGTGAGAAAGAGACAATCAGAGAAGAAAAATAATCATAAAAGGAGGTTCAAAAGAAGGACTAAAAGAATTACCTTAAGAAGAGGGTGAGGGAGAGTTCTTAGTTCGATGAAAGTCGTCATATCAAAAAAGAAACAAAGACCTAGACAAAAAAAGCCTATAGGGGGAAAAAAAAAAAGACCTCCCTTTATTCTGGGTTAGCCGACTCTGCAGGAAGGGAGCAGGGAAGGGAAGGAGGGGGGAAGACCTTTGACAGGACGTCACTTTTTATAAAAAGACAGGGCACTGTTGGACGAAAAAGTAAAAGAGAAAGAAAAGATCTTCTTATTCCGCAGGGAAATAACTTTGAAAAAAACAAAAAAAGGGGGGGAAAAAAAAGGACTACTTAAAGCAAGACGAAAAGAGCGCTTTATAATGACTAACTGAATCAAGAAAGGGAAAAGATTGCGGGCAGAAAAAAATAATTCTCTCTCCAGGGGAAACGGGGGTGCTCTCAGGGGAAAATGGGATCTCCCAAAGAAAAGCGGGGGAAAAGATTAGAATTAGAGGACTCGTAAAGTTGGTGATACCTCAACTATGAAGGGGATCGGGGACAAAGTCTTTCCAAAGGGGGCGTAGGGAAATTTGGTAGTCACGGAAAAAAAGGGAAGAGAAAGAAGCTTCACACCCAAAATTCGACTAGCGGATCGAGGGGCATTATGGAAAACGGGGGACAGGAACGCTGAAACGATAGGATACACTACGAGATTTGTATATCCCTGGAAAATCGTCCAGCCGAAAGATCACAAGACTCAGGTAAAGCGCAGGCGAAATCGTCGTAGACTCTCTCCACGAGGTCACAGAGGCCTCCCACGCTGAATTCCTCAGTTCACGTCCTATGTGAGGGGGATCATCAAAGTTCTCCTTGGTACGACTTAAAGGGGAAGGGGTCCAAATGGTGGGGGGGTCGAAAGTGACGCAGCAAGAGAGGGGACGCTCGGGTCCTCAATCGAAGAATCGGCTGGGGGAATCTTTTCCACGTAAGAGTGGTTACGCGCTCTGGGGCTTCCCTCCTTGGGGGAAAGTCAAGATCGGTGTCCCTCCTGTGCCTGTCCGGTCTATCGTTCCGAGAGAGGAGGTGGGGACCAGGCCCCTTCATTACTCTTTCCGGTGTTTAACTTTACGGCCTCTCATACTTCGGGAAGGGCCTCGGGCTGGAAGTCATGAGGGCAGGGCCTATGGGGACTACGCGCAATATCAAAAAAAAAAAAAAATTGGAAATATCGTGAGCCGGGCGCGTCTGTTGAGAAACGGGAAGGACGCTCAGGGGGGGAAGTGTGGAGCGTAACAAAAGCATCGATTATTGGATGAAAAGGGAGAAATTGGGAAAAGCGCGACGAAGGGATCTACAGGTGGAGTTTCGGAGGGGGGGGGTCTTGTTTCGAAATTACGACCTAAGCAGGGGCTCCGATGAGAGGGAAAAACGTTGTGGGAAAGGGGAAAGGAGCAGAACAGGGAAGCTAGAGAGATTTTTAGTCTCACCATTGGGAAGAAAAGGGGAGGTCAGGAACTTCGACCACAGGGTCCGCATAAAAAAGGGGGAAGGGCGAAGCTCTCTAACGCCCCGACAGTTAAGAAGGGGGGGGAAGAGAGCGCTCCGAGGAAGCAGATGGAGGTCGAACAAGAGAAGGCCCTCACATAATTTCAAAACGCTAAAACGTACGGGAGGAGAGGGCGTAGTCTAGACGAAAATTGGAGTTAAGTTCGGGCAAAAGGGGAAGAAAAAGAGGGTGGGAAAGTGGAAGAAAAGGGTACAGCAGGTCCTCGTATTCAGAGAAGGTCGGGGGGGGTGTGGGGGGGGGGGGTAAAAACAACAGGATGATGAAAAAGGAAAGGCGGAACAGGTTTGAGAAGACATCTGCTTCTCAAACGAGAGGAAAGAAAATAGAGAAACCCTCAACTTGACGCGAGGAGAAGGATCACTTAATCTTTCGATCACCAGAAGGGAAAAAAAGACTCAAAAAGAAAGGACCCCGGAAATGAAAGGAAAAAAAGAGAGTTGAGGACATTCGATTGGAACTGAAAAGGGGTCCGAAGGAAATCGCGGCGGGTTTGTTTGTCAAAGGCGTAATGTTTTAGCTTGTTCAAGGAAAAAGGCTGGGGAAAAGGGGGGGGGCTAAATAAACGAGAAAAATAGGTGCGGGGGGACATCGTCGGGCTCGCTGAAACAACCCTAAAAAACCACGACCCCCAGGCAAACACCAAAAAAAAAAAAAAAAAAAAAAACAAAGAAAGAAAAAGACGTTCATTTTCTTCGTCTGAAAAACGCTATCTGCTCAGGAAAAAGTATTTTGGAATGTAAAGACCAATATACCTTGAATAAACAAGAAGAATATATATACTGAAAGGGGCTTCTTGTAGTAACTTTCTCAAAAAAAGGAAGGGCATAAATAAGGTGAGAACTAAACGTCAATCCTAACGGGAGGGGGAAGGAAACCGAGAGTTCTTGCATCGACCGCTGAAGGAGTGTACGCGCAAAGAAGGGGTGGGTACACCTAGAAAAGGGATTCCCTGAAGATTCTAAATTTTTTGGAAGAGGGGAGCTCCAAAAAAAATCTATGATGCAATCTTTCCGCTGATTGGCGGTCTTAAAAAAGAGCAATCTTTCTAAGAGAAGGACAAGGGAAGAGCCGGAGGAAAAGGGACAACCCGTTGGAAGGAGGGTGTACTCTGATTCCTAATACCAACAGGCAGGGGAGAAAGGGACCCCTTCTTTCTGCCGGCTGCTGACAAGGAAACTATCGAGCAACAGAGGGAAGACATTTCGACAGGGGGAAGGGAAAGAATTCAAAAGAACAACTAGGTAATATTACGAAGGAGTAGTGGAAGGGGCTCTATATCCGCTGAGAAAGGCAGGGGAGGGATTCTGAGAAAAAGGGGATGGCTTGAGAAACTATGGACTCATTGGAAAGCAGAAAGGGGGGGAAATTTCTTGCAGTGGCGAATAACGCCGAAGTAGGGAGGCTATGGGAGGGGAAACGCGGGTTTTAAATTTGCTCTTGGAGGATGAAAACCATCGTGGGGAAAAAAGGGTCTCAAGAGTCGCAGGGGAAAGAACCGGGGGAAAGGAGTTTGAGGTAGGCAACCGCACTGGTGGGAAAGGACTTCTGACCGCAGGGGAGAAATATATGATCGACCAGAAAGCACCATGGGGCCTTTCGATCGGAATGTATGGGGAGAAATGCAGATTTAATTTCTCTTCTGTCATGGGGGTCAGGAAAATTATCCAGCGATCTGTGCTTTCAAATCGGCCCGAGGGGGCTAATTTTTTCTTTTTGGTAAAAAACGTGGCACAGGGGATATCCAGAAAGATGCGGGGTATGTCGGTTTTAAAGGGAGCGTCGTGGGATTCCCTCTTGATACAGGAACGTCCTGGAAAAAAAAAAAAAAAAAAAAAAAAAAAAAAAGACCAAGCGTTTTCCTGCAATCATTTCTCCACGGGGCACGAATTCCTAGGAAACGAAAACAAAGAGAAGACCGTGAGTCTTGGTCTTTGTAGTCTGGCTGTAGCGGCGGCTTTCAGGGGGGGGGGGGGGGGGGGGGGGGGGGGGGGGGGGGGGGGGGGGGGGGGGGGGGGGGGGGGGGGGGGGGGGGGGGGGGGGGGGGGGGGGGGGGGGGGGGGGTTCTTTGTTTGAGGGGGGGAAGAGTTCTCTTTCAAAAGAATCGGTCAACTTCCGGAGGAGGGAGTTTCGGTCTTGGGGAGGGGACGAGTTTGTTGGAAAACCTTTAGAAGGGGGAGGCTAAAATCTTCTGGACGAGTCCGACTTTTTTCTCTTGAGAAGGGGAGAGGGGATCTCGGAGAGTGTTATTTGGGCGGGGATGATGTCAGAGGCGGCGGCCGCGGGGCGAGGGAAAAAAAGGAAACAGGAGTTGCGGGGTGAGAAGGGGGGGGGGAGAGGTGCCAGAACGCGTCTTTCTTTGCTGTATGCAAACGAGAAGAGAGGGGGAGTTTGGGGAAAAGAACTTTCCGGGGAAGGAAAGGAAAACTGCGGCCTCGACATAGAAGTTTGTGGAGGGGGAGGAAAAAGGGGAAGTAGACAAAAAAAAAGCTCGCTCCGAGGGGAAATCTAACTCCGCGCGCCAGACGGCAAGAGATCCTTCGGGAGAAAGGGAGAATTCGACTTGGACTAGGGAGGTTGGCGGGACGGTCTCGCGAAATAGTGGAGAAAGTGATTACGCAGGAATTCTAAGAAGGCTAGCGTCCTCCTATCCTCCTGTGGGGAAAGGAAAAAAAAGAAAAAAAAAAAAAAAAAAAAAAGCATTTTTCTTTCCAAAGAGGAAGGAAGTCCAGGGGTAATTACTTTAGCGGTTCCTCCCTTATAGGAGGAAGCGTTTTCGAAACGAATTGCCGCTGAAAAGAGGGGCTTGCAGGAGGAAGATGGACTTGTTTCGCCGAATCCCGTTTAAAAAGGAATGGCAATGCGTCGTTGGAGAGAAAGGGAGACGAGGCAGACGGGAAGCTAGGGGAAGGAGAGAAGAGAAACATGAAACGCGTAGTTTTATCTCTTCCCTGTAAAGGAAGGGAGGGAAAAGAAAGAGAGAACGAAGAGAAGAGAGGTTGCCGACGACGGTGGAATCTCCAACATTCGTCTTGAAGGGAGGGGGGGGAGTCCACAGAGGAGAGAAACTTGGAAAAAAACCGAGGTCAAGGAAGGCGCATGGACTGTGATAGCCTCCGCAAGGGGAGGCAAGAGTATCGAAAGGAAAAAAAGAATTTCACGCCATAAGTCGTAGGAGGGGGCGAAGAATAGAGGGGAAAGAATGGAAGGCGGTCAGGACAGTTGGGGGGTGCCTAGCTAAAAAGGGAAAAAAGGGGGAAAATTGATTCACGGTCAGAGACTCTCAACACACCAAGCTGAAAAAAGAGAGAAATACGTCTGAAACATGGACCAGGACAAAAAGGGAGGAGGAAAGGGTCAAGGCAAACGAGGAGCTTCTGTTCAAAGTCATGGGAAAGCAAAAAATTATTTGGGGGGGGGAAATTCCAAAAGGGAAGTTCGATCGAAGGGGTACTCGGCGGTGATTCAAAAGAAAAGGAGGGAAATGCAGGGCCTCGGAGATGAAAGAGTTGGCGTTTTGAGGACCGGCAAGGCAGGGACGGGGGGGAGATTCCTTTAACGTGAAAACGAAGCGGCGGGGGAAAAAAAAGGGCGCTGGGGACGATGTCTGGGGGGAATCTGGTACTACTGCTCTTCGACAGGGGGGGAGCTAGTGAAGGTCATTTTGCAGGGAAATTCAAATGAGTTAGGAAGTTAAGAAAAACGCGTCACGCGGGGGAAAGATGAAGTCCTCGTACAACGCATCTAACGAACCGCAGGGTCCATAGTATCATGGTATTAAGAGGGAAAAAGCGCACCAGCTCACATAGGAAAACAATAGTTTTCCTAGATGTGATTCTTACGAAAAAAACGGAAATTCTCTTCACATAAGATAACCTCTCAAGAAAGATGCAGGAAGAAGAAGGGTCGCCGAATCATTTAGGGAAGGAGAAGTGGACCCTTTCTTCTCTTATTCTGCGAGGGGTCCAGGAGTAAAGAAAAAAAAGGTGCTTAAGCGCTCGCCCGAAAGCATCAGTGGGGGATGGAAAGTCGAAGGCATAAGAAGGGAGGGATCGGGTCATGTCCATGAAGGGGGGGTGGGGGTAAAAATCCCGGAAAAAGGGAGACTCTTTTTTTCTACTGAAAGGGGAAAAAGGGCGACAAAAAAAGGAAGAATATAGTCCACGGAAACGTAGCCAGCTCAGGACTACATCATCGACTCCATGAGAAAAGAAAAGAAAGGGCAAACGAAAGCAATCCCAGCACAACGAAGCACCGACTTGGCTTTGCGAAAAGAAAGCGTCTACGACACGAAGAGAACCGCCAACTCAGACAGAGGGAAGGAAGAGAAAACGAAAGGATATTACCGACGGAGGGAATATCTGGACCATAGACAAAGAAATCAGAAAGTAGCCGGGGGGGGCCTAAAGGCGATATCCAATACTAAACTCATTACTTAAAAAGGGGGGGGAAGGGGGGGAGTCTATTAAAACGCAATAATCAAAAGGGGGACCAAACGACGTCCAACCCCGAGAAAAAAAGTAAAAATGGAATTAGGAAAAATCCATAAAGGATGTTCTATCCTTCCTAGGGGGGGGGGGGCTTCAATGACTCCAGGAGGGGGGAACAAGCGGGTGGCAAAACTGGGGGACAGGTTTGTATTCAATATTTAATAAACATAAATAAAGGTCCAAGCGCTCTTCATCTTCTGGTATATAAGCCGTTCAAGGGGAAACAAACAAAAAAAGGAACTGCTCTCGTTAAGAAAGTCGGATTTATAATTACGAACAGGGAAAGGAAAGAGAAGGGGAAGATGGGGAGGTAGCAGGGGCCGGAGTCATGGAGCTTCGAGAAAATGGGATCTTTCTGTCGCCTCAAAGGGGAAATAAACAGAAGAACAAGCGCGGAGAGAGGGAGAATACTAGAGGGGGACGAAAGTTGCTTGAACTACAAAACGAGATCATGTTATGTCTTACCCTCAAGAACAACGATGAAAGAAAGGAAGGGGGGTGCACGATTTAATGCCGTGCTCCGCGAACTAAAAAGAAGAAAACAACCCAGAGAAGAACTCTGATAGCGGCAAAGAGGCCGCCACTGCAAAGGAGGGGGGACAAGGGGATCGTCAATGGGTCAAAAAAAAAATCCGGGGGGGGGCGACAATTAAACTCAGAAGGAAGCCTACGAGGGGGGGAACAGCGGATAGAAAGCCCGCCAAAAGTCACTAAAACTACTTTTTTTTATCTGGAAAGGGGAAGAGAATGGAAGGGGCTTCGAACTCGGGAAAACTTCCAACAAAAAGGGGAGGAAGTCAGCAGGCGAGAGGGGGAAAGGGGGGGAACGATGCGAAAGTATGGACAGTTATTCGTGACATCGAGGGAAAAAAAAAGGGGAAAGAGATGGGAGGTGCTCTCAGAATGGCTGCTCGAGGACAGGGCATGAGAGGAAAACGCGCAATATCAGAGGAGGCCTCAGGGAAAGAGATGGCCGGCCGGAGGCTTCAAAAAAATTAGACGCTTCCGGGAATCCATCCTAACGTAAAAATGAGAAATCGATGAAACAACGGAGAAATGTTCAGGTGGTCGTCTAGCGAGGGAAAAAAGGGGTCTGTGGCGGGAAGGGGGGAGGGGGAAGGGGTTGGGAAAAGGAAAGCCTCAGCCTTACATTATTGAGAAGGAAAAAGAGGGTTGTTCGCTGGGGGGGGTTTCAGTGTAAGTCTATATAGAAGGGGAAAGGGGGCGGGGTCGGAGAAGAGGAGAGAAGCCAAGGCCTATCAAAGAGAACGCCCCGACCTTTTAAGGGGGAAAAAAAACGGGCAAACCGCAATATACAAAGTGATGGGAGGCGACCGCAGCGAGGTATGGGGGGGGAAAGCAGCGCATTTAAAGGAAACCCTAACAAAAAGGAAGACAGGCCAAAAAGAAAAAGTGGAGGGAAGGTATTGAAGTTCGGGCAAGTATCACTTCCCTAAACGCGTAGTCGGGGAAGGGAGGAAGAGAGGGGGAAGAAAAAGGGCAGGGAAGGGGGGAAATTAAACTGGCTGTGGGGGAGGGGGAGGGGCACGAAGTTTATGTGGTGTTGAAAAGAAAGAGACTCTCAGCAACAACAACGAAAGGAGGTCAACAAACACAAAAGGAGGAATACGAGGGTTCAATGGGAGGGGGTTCACCAACTCATTACCGGAAAAAGAGAAAAAGCTGACAAATGAGAGGGAGAATTTGGCGCTACGATTTTTAGGGAAAAGATGGTAACTTCACGGGGACGCAGGAGGAAAGGGGAAGAAGCCCTCAAACTTCTAGGGGGGGAAAAAAGGAAAAAGAATGTGTTTTTCATATGCAAGGGAAAGGAGAAAGAAGGGGCTAAATACCCTGAGAGACCTCCAAGGTTTATTGCGGGGGGTATCCTGCCCTACGCTGAAAACGGCTCCCTCGCTTCCTCTTCGTGGAAGAAAAAAAAGGGCTAGCGGAGATATTTCTAGTTCGGAAGAATAAAAAGAACCACGTTATCGCGGTCACTCTCAAGGGGAAACTGTCAATCTGAGTAAAAAGCGAAAAAAACTTGGGAAAAGAAAAGCGGCTGCTTCTTACGTGCGAACACGCAACGAAAAGAGTGCCGCCACCGAACTTGGGGGGGGCAATGCAAAAAAAGGGAGACAGGAAGCTTGGCGGGAAAAACACAACCAATGGGGGGACAGTTTAGAGAGGACGGTAGAACGTTTGGAGGATCGCGTCGAAAAGGGGGGTCGCGCACGAAGCGCCATCGGAAAGATAGGGAGAAAAACTATAGTATGAAAGACATAGTCATTCCTCAGGAAAAAAGGCCTTCTTGGGGGGAGTGATCCTATGTCTGTCTTCATCACTGGAAAGGGTGTAAAGGGTAAATAAAGTCGGGGATACTCGAGGGGGAAAATTCTGGCTGGCAGGAATGATCATAACAAACACTCGGGTGGGATTCGCCGATTTCGAGCCCTCTGGGGGAAAAAAAGGGGAACCCGGATGAGAAGGAGAAAGAAAAAAGTCAATATGGAGGGGTCGGTCGAACTCTATCGGAAGAAGGCTGCGTATCTGAAGGGATGTGGGGTAGATGGCTTGTATTCGAGGAGAAAGGACGCGTTAAAGAGGGGGATAAGGTTTTTCATTTTCGAGGAAAAAAAACGAGAGTAGCTGAGATTGTAAAGTTGGAAAAGGGGGGGTGGAAGCGTTTCGTTGTCTTTTTCAGAGGGAAGAAAACGCGGTTGGACGAAAGAGGAAAATGCGATCCCGCGATTTTCTCGTTGAGGGAAAACGGGGGCGCGTCCAGAGTGAAAAGGAAAGGAGAAAGAGGAGACCGCGCTGGTTCGGGGAGAAAAAAAAAAGCGTTAGAGATGCTCACAATGGCCCTGAAGAGTGTCAGCAGCCGGAACCAGAGAGAGAGGTCATTGGGAAAACAGGAATCAGAGATCTGGCTGGGGGGCCTCTTCCTCTTATCGGAAAAGAAAGGGGGGGGTTGTGGGGGGCAAAAAAAATTGACCGGGTAATAGACGGGGGAAAGATGAGGAAAGTAGCAGTTGAGAAGGGGAAAGTCTGTCTTTTTGAAAGAAAAGGACAAAATGGCCGTCGAAGAAGGGAGATCCAAGCGTTTTCGAAGCGCAGGAAGTCCTGGCGTCGGCGAAAAAAGAAGAACTGAGGTGAGGGAGCTTGGTGGTCGAAAAAAGGAGCGGCTGCCGGCTTGCGAAAGAAAGGGGGGGAAGAGGGCTCTTTCATCGCTCAGAAAGAGAAAAAATTCGCGCTAAGGTCATTCGGAAAGGAGCAGGTCATTTTCAGGGGAGGGGGGGAACAACAGTTAGCTGGGCGATGGTCGCAGATCTGTCTTCTGCGTGAAAGGGGACGGTCAGGGAGGAATCTGGCGGCGGCGCGATGGGCGGAGTGGGGCGGATGATCTCGAAAGGGGAGAGGAAAAACGGCGATGGGGAAGGGGGGGCAAAGCAGGTCAGTGTTTGGCGAGGGGGGAGGGGGGGGGGGAGATGCTCGGGAAAGGTCGTTGCTGTAGTGCGAAAGAGGCGATTTGTAGAGAGATGGGTACTTGAAGGGCGAAAGGACGGCAAGGGGGGGGAATTGGTTGTAGGAAAACACACCGAGTCTCGTCGGAAGCTGGAATCTGCCAAGGAGAAAGCGCGCAGGGAACTTCAGCGTCGGATAGGGGGAAGTAGGGAAAGAACAACCTTATGTAGGGAGGTCTGTTCATGGAGAAGTGGGGGAGTACTCTGGAATAAAAGAGGGAAGGAAGACTCCGAAAGGGAAGGGAGAACAATGCTTGACTTCTCTTATGTCCTGGTTGGGAGAGGAAAAAGGGGGGATTTCATCCCGGGGAACGATCGGCTTTCGCGTTCTGGGCAAAGAATGCTGAAACTCGATGCGGAGAGACTGTGAGAACCAAAAAAAAAAAGATGGGGGATTGGTTTCTCCAAAAAAAAAGGGGGGAACAGCTAATGTCGGGTCGTTAGGTTGTCGAGGAATGAAAACAGACGGGAAAAGGTGTGCAGTACTCGGGGAAAAGCTAAAACCGTAGTTTACATCGTCCCAAAGGGAAAGGGGTCAACGACCTCGGGGAAAAAAGAAAGAGGCAAAAGGAAGACGGGGGAGGGGGGGGGGCGACTACTTTCACTTAATCAGAGGAGGGAAGAGGCGATATTGCAGGGAAGACAGCTCTTCAAAACTCAACTGAGGAGAGGGGGCCCTGGAGGGGGGGCAGGGGGGAAGGAGAAAGGGACTTTGGGATAGACAATGGTTATAATTCTTTCCAAAGGGAGAATCACACGGAAAACAACATAATTCGGTACGGGCAGGGAAAGAGATGCTTTGGAAGAATGGTGACGGGAGAAGTTGATAGCTTCTAAACCGGAAGGGGGGGGGGAGTGCGCATGTGAAGGATCTCAACAACACAACGGGGAGGAAAAGGGAACACGTCTGAAAGAACAAAAGAAAAATTAAGTGTAAAAAAAAAACTGCCCACCGTCACCATTCGGGAGAGGAGAGCATCAGTCTTCAAGGGAAAATGATTTTGGTGAATCGCGGCGGCGAGGCGTTCAGGGGGGAAAAGAGGAAAAAACTGACACGACGGAGGGAGACTCATGCGAGTGACGCAAAGCAGGGGGGGGAGAGGACCGCTTCAAGAGGGCGTGGGGGGGGGAGGAGTTACTCTGTCCCTATCTCAAAGAGGGGGAGCTTGAAAGGGAAACCTGCGAACGTCGGCAGAAGGAAAAAGGGGTCGAGTCGGGGAAAGAAAAAAAAAATACTAATGAAATAAGGGCATTTTGGGGATGCGGACTGTATGAATCCGTCAGAAAGTTTTTAGGAAGAGGAAAAAGAAGAAGGACAACTTCAAAGAAAGCATTGCCAAAGGGGCTCAAACCGGGAGGAGGGGGGGCGAAACCATCCATCGCATAGTGCATAAAAGGAAAAAACGCGTTCAGTGCATTGCGGGAATAAATGAACTCGAACTTAAGGAGAGGGGGATGAACCCTTCTAAAGGGGAAGGGGAAAAAGCTAAGGAAGATAGCATTTTCAGACTTGAGAGCTGGGGTACGAAAAGTCGCTATGCCAGGAAAAAGAAAGAGAGAAGGAACGGCTCCCCCAATAGATGAAGTGCTTACAGCTCACGAAGGAAGAAAAATTTGGGAAATAGATCATCAAAGCCTGCTTTCAGACTGTCTTCAATGTCCGTCTTTGCTGGGGATTTCTTGAACGGCCAAGGACCCACTCAGTGGAGAAGACTTAAAGTTTCGCCAAAAAAATCAATACTTCTAATCTATTCTCTCAGAAATTACCATAGAAGGTGGTAAAAAAAAAGAACTCCGCGATTTATTCGACAAGCCAACGAGAAAAAAAAACGCTAGACGCTGACTGCCTGCAAAAAGTCGTCTAACAAGGGGCTGACACACGAAAGCTGCTACTAATAAGAAACCCAAAGAAGGCAAAATCGCGCCCTCATAGGAGGGGAAAATGCCCGGAACCTTCTGAAAAAAAATAGAGGGAAAAACCATAACGTAAGGGGAAAAAAAATCAATACGCTGAAAAAAGGACCGAAGAAGGCGGAAGTTGAACAAAAGGAAATCTTTCTGATCGAGAATCAAAAAATCCACAAAAGTCGAGAAAGCCGGAAAAGAAAGACCGCGAAAAAAACGGATGGCTCGCGCCTGCGATTGTGGGAAAGTACGCCAGGACGCGACAGGAAACGCTTGGAGGGAAGAGGGGTACGCAAGTGTGAAGAAGACGATCACTGGTTGCCGCTGATAAAAGAGGAAAGAGGAACCGGTAAAAGGGAAAAAAAAAACCCGTAGGCAAATGCGAGAGAGGGAAGAGGCAAGACGAAAAGAAAAAGAGAACGGAATCAAGGGAAAAGAGGAAATCATGGGTACAGGGACGGACGAGAACTCAAGCATCGAAGGGTCTCTGAACTCGGGGCTGGTCGGAAAAAAAGAGCCTCGCAAGGCTCGTGAAAGAAGGGAAGGAATAAGGGAAAGTGGCGTTTGCCTACAGAAGGGGGGGAGAGGGACGCCTCGCCTAAAAGGAGAATGAAAGAATGTGGTCTAGGGAAAGAAACGAAAGAGAACGTGGACCAAAAAAGAAAGGGAAAAAGAAAGAATGATTCGCGGCAGGGGGAAATGCGCAACTGAAAGGTTATAGAAAAGCGACCCTTCGTCATTGTATCGGGAAAAAAAAAAACCTCGACAAGGAATCGAAGCACGGAGATAGGAGACAATACGGGAAAAAAAGGAAAAACTATTCCGCGTCCTCTACTGGGGGGGGGAGGGGAGATTGCAAGAAAAAGGGGAGAGAAAAGAGGGGGGCTCGATAAGTTTACTCCGGAAAAAAAAAAGGAGAAAGGGCACAGATAAAAAGACTGATGCAGGTATTCGGAATCGATTAAAAAAAACTAGCCGTGCTGGTGATGAGATACATCACAAAAATTCGAACTTCAGGGAGAGTCCGCGCAATGGAAAAGATTTGCATCCTATCTGGGGAACGCAGGAAGAGAACGCTTCAGGGGAATCCCTACAATGAGCGAGGCTCGTACCAAAGGGAAGGTCGCACGGCCAAAGTCAGGAAAAAAGAAAGGGAGGGATCGACAAGCGTTCGTGGGGAAAAGGGGGGAGGGGCCATGGCTGGGAGGGGGGTAATAATTAAAAAATTAAGCAAAGGGGAAAAAAAAAAAAAAAGAAAAAAGGGGAAGAGGGTGAATATCAAGAGCGCAGTTGCAGTGGGAGAGAGAGATTTGTATAGAAAGGCGTGGGCGAAATTTATTCTAAAGAACCTCCCTGGAAAAAAAACTGTGCGCTAGGCGCAAGAAAAAAAAAACAGTGAAGGAGTGCCAAAAGAAGCACTCTAAAAAAGGGGTTTGAAAAAAGAAGTAGGCCCTGAAAGAGCGCTTGCAACAAGCTAAAACATTACGCCAAAAAAAACCCGGACCGTAGAGGGGGCGGGGGGATAGTGAGGAAAGCGGAAGGTTAAAACGAGAGAGTTCAGAGAAAGACGATAAAAGAAGGGGAAAACTCGAGGGGGGGGCTCCGAAGGGGAATTAATTGGAGGAAGCGTGAGGTGAGGGGTTTAAAAAAAAAAAAAATGAGGAAGAAAGAATTAGAGGAACTCAACAAAAAAAGGGGGGCAAATCACTTAATCTTTCGATAAAACAGTACCTTCAGGAAAAGAGAAAAAATCGCGCGCTTGAGGAATTCGAAAAAGGGGAGAAAGGGGGATACAATTTCCGCGGTAAAAAAAAGGGTGTCAGGGGGGTTTTATCGTGTTTTCAAGGCAAGGATGGGACTGGCAGGGGTCTAAATACCTTAGAAAACACATCAAGGCAAGGGGTACGAGGAGGGCTCTCTTGTCCCTAAGGAAGGGCGTAGCGCAGAAAAGGACGGGGAGGTCGAAGGTGGAAACTAACCAGGGGAAACTTTATCTCGCCACTAGGAAAGGGGGGGGCAACTGCATGAGAAAAAAAAAAAAAGAAAGGAAGACTTGTCAATCTAAGGGGAGGCTGAAGGGAGAAAAAAAAGAAAGATAATGGTGAAGAAAAACCGACGTTTCGAGTTCAATTGGAGGAAAAAAAAAGGAATTTTCCTTGGAGGGGAAGAAAAGAAGATAGGAGGGAAAAGAGGTCGTTGGATGAAAAGATCTAACTGTGTGGAACGGAAAAAAAGCTTCAACAGCCCGCTTCCAACGAGAGGTCCCTTCCTGAGAAGGGCGGCAGGGAAAAGAAGGCAGTCTTCGAAGAAGAAGCACGGGCGAGAGCGCTAGGAAAAAGACACCAGCACGGGGGGCAGGGTGGAACGAGGACATCCGTCTTGAGCGAGACTGGTGCTCTACCTTCCGGAAAGAAAGACGGAAAAGAAGGAAAAATCGTTTGAGAAGTGCTTACAGAGATCACATTTGTTTCGGGAAAAAACTACCAAAAGGAGAGGCGGAGGAAAAGTGTATCTATGCTCTCGCGAGCAGAGGGAGGGATTGTCGATGGCTGGGAGGAGTATTGAGATCGGAAGAAAGGAATGGGCATAGTGCGGACAGGGGTCTAATAAAGGGCGATCATTTAGTGGACGATTGTCAGGGGGGGAATCGGGACGCAGTGAGGGGTCTGAAAAGGGGAATCGTGACCAATTCTTTCAAAGATCTCGGAAAAAAATATGGAAAAGGGGGACGAGGTTCTCGTTGAGGGAAAAAACAAAGGTTGGAGAGGAAAGAGTGTATTCGAAATCTTCTTACAAGGGGAGTGGGGGAAACTTATTGCAATCACCGATGGGGGGAAGACCCCATTGGCGGTGAGAGGGGTCTCTTGAGAAAAATACCAGGGAGGAAAATTCTCTCTGGCATGAAAGGCCGTTCGTCAGGATGAGGGGAGGTCTTGCAATTCCCGAGAGTGGCATTTGTCCAAATTGGAAAAAAACACGTTCTGTTGACCTGGGAAAAAGGCGTTTGATCAGAAAAAAAAAAAAGTGATCTGTCTGTGTTTCTACCAAAGTGTCGCGAAGAAGACGCTCCAAGGGGGGGGAGAGTTAAGAAGCAGGAGGAGGATAGCATTCTTACATCTCGTGAGGAGAAGGGCTGTCTGAAAAGGCTGCCAGGCTTTCTCTGGAAGGTGGTGGGAGCGGGGGGAAAAAGGGTCATGCGAGAAAAATGGTCAAAGGAGTTCATTCTGAGGAAGGAGTCAGTTCCGGGGGGCAGCCGGGTACTTTTGGGTCTCTGGTCAAAAAAAAAAAGTGAGAGAAAAAAAAAAGGGGAAGGAAAGTAATCTTAAAGCGTTTTACCAGGAAAAAGAAGGGGGGCGGGGATCTCGGAGGGGGAGGGAGAACCGGGGCAGGGGGGGAGGTGTTGGTCAAAGAAAAGGGAAAGGGATTGAGGAAAGGAGGGGCTATCTCGCGTTAGGGGGTAGGTTGCGGTATTGTGCAAAAAAAAAAGATCTACAAAGGGTATTGAAATCAACGGTATGGTGGAAGGTTACTCTCTGAAAAAGAAGTTGGGGAAAGAGTGTTTGTGCGAAACTCGGGAAAACACACAAGAGAAGTTCGAACGGAGGGATCAAAACCCCCGCGAGGGAAAAAAAGACCTCGGCCGAGTCGATATGGAGACCTGTCCACTATTGCAAACACGGTGCTGGGTTATTAACACGTAGTTCGGGGGGGGGAGGGAAAACTCTGGGGGAGAGGGCTTTGAAGGAGAATCCGAAAGGCCGTGGGAGGAAACATGATTTAGTGAACCGATTGGAGGGAAGCCTTTTGCGGGCAGAAGGGGGAGGCGGGGGGGAAAACCTATATATATGTACGAAGTTCGCGTTCTTGTAAAAGAGTTGCTGGCGCTTCTGTTCGAGGATGTGCAGAGAAAGGGGGGCAGCATGGAAAGAGGGGGGGAATTAGATTTAATTTGTCGAGGGGGACAGAGGGCAGAAGGGGAGAAACGTTGACAGATAGGTTTCTTCATACAAAGGCAAGAAAAAGTAATGAAAAGGAAGGGATAGTCCCTTTCGTAAAGGGTATTAAACAGAAAAAAAGAACGAATCTCCTTCCCGGAAAGGGGAATGGTGACGTAACTAATGGAATCGCACATGAGAAAAAGGGGCCAGGAGTCACGGGGGCAAAAAAGGACAAAACTCAACTCGTGTGAAGGCGGACTGATTTGTCGTAGGGGGACTCCTGCTCGAGTGTCGATGTTGATAGCTGTGAAGACCCATCGCCGCGCTCGAAAGGGGGAAGGGGTGTTCGTTTACGAAGATGGGATTTGATACAAAAGGGTTGGCAGGAAGCCGTTTTGTTGCAGAAAGGGAGGAAAACACGGTTGTCCTGGAAGGGGAATTTCAACGGATCCTGCGAAAAAACAAACAAAAAAAAGAGATCGAGGACCCGGAAAGAAAGGACAACCGGGTCGCAAGCGAGGCCCAGGCCTGCCCGGACAAAGCATCTCGTAGAAAGACGAAAGAATTAGGAAGGCGGCGGCGGCGAGGCAGGGGAGGGAAGGTCTTCTAAAAAAAAAAAGGAGTCTCTCAACGTCAAAAAAAAGTTCGAAATCAGTGGGGGGGGGGAAAAAAAAAAAAATTTGCGGGGGGGGGGGGCAAAAAGAAGTAACTTAAAACAGGAAACACGCACTAACGAATTTGGGAGATTCGCAGGGGGAACCTCGAACGGAGGGAAAAAAAACAGTTTCCGCGTCGTTGAATCAAAAACCCCGACCGGGACTAGGAGGGGGGGGGGATTTTCGATGCAACAAGAAAGGCTTGGGGAGAAACTCGGCACCGTTTAGAAAGGGGAAGACCTCAAGAGGAAAAGGGAAAAACTACCTCATTGAAAAGGGGCAGAAACAGGGAAGAGAAACTTCAGGGGGCAAGACAAGCCAAAGAAAAGCAGTCTTAAAACGCGACGGGCCGAGAGGATATCGATGGATGAACCAAAACAAGAAAGATGCCGCAAAAAAGAAAGAGCGGGTCCAATAAAGCATGTCAATATCAGATCGACGAGAGAGGAGGCTCTAGAAGCGGAAAAAGCGGGAACTCAAGCGTGCTGTAAGAAGTCTCGCACGAAAACAAAAACGGTAAAAAAAGATCAATAAGCTTGAGGGCCGGAGATTCGTGGCGATAAGGAAGACCGACGCAAAAACCGCGTTTTCAGAAAAAAAAGGCCGAAAAGGAAGGGCTCGCAGAGCTAAGAAAATCTCCGTGGAAAAAAAAACGCTCCCAGGTAGTCCCGGGGAACAACAGCAACGACAGCAGATCGGCACGACAAATCTGAGGAAAGCGAACACGGGGGGGGGAAAAACGCGCCCTCGCCCGCGGCAAAAAACCAAATAACAAAAGCGGCGCCGTCCATGAAAAGAAGAGGGAGTGCCGTCACAAAGGTAAGACTGTACGGCAGAGAAAAAAACGCGAAAAGGGTGCCAGGGAAAACAAGAAAGGGAGACCTGAGCCAAGACGGCGAAACTATTACAGGCCTTGACAAAGGGGAAGGGGAGACGGGTCTGGGGGAAATGTCCCCCACCACGGACCCAAAAAAGAAAAAATAAAAAAAAATTTTAAAAAGAGCTCAAAGATCGGCATAAAGAACTCGCTCAGGGGGCCTATTGGGTTTTCAAGCACCCAAGAAGGAAAAAAATAACGGCTTGTAGAGGCAGAAAGGGGGGGGAAAGAGGGAAGAAAAAAAAAGGAAGGAGACCGATAAACCGGCTACCGAAAGATGGCGGTATATCCGGAGAAACTGAGTCAAAGCGCTAGCGAAAGAGGAAAAAAGGAAAAGAAAAACGACGAATCATGCAGAGTAGAAAGGGAGAAAAAATGATTCGCAGACGCAGGCCACATGTGCTCAAAAAGAAGTGTCGGGTCTCCTCAAATAAATCATAATATTAGAGGAACGACTAAGAAAGCACCACGTGCGGGGGCCTGAGGGGATCGTGACCCTCGGCCGAAAGGGTCTTGCATCTGGAGAAGGGAAACGGTTACACGTCTTCACCCGTCCAAGACAATAAGAGCTGAGCAGGCGGAGGGGCAGTAGAGAATCACACAGGATTTCCCGAAAAATGGTATCATTACCTCGGAAAAGGAAGGACATAAAAGAAAAAAAAAAGGTCGAATTTCTCGGAGATAAAAGACTGACGAAATAACTATCCGAAAGGAAAACGGGGGGGAAGCTTTCTTCTCTGTGGAGAATCATGGGCAGAAAAAAAAGAGAGGAATTCACTCTCAAAGCAAAAAAAAACGATATTTTACTTCCGGGTAGAGATAAAAAATCGAAAGTCGTATCCCAATACTGGAAAGAACTCGTTTAACACAAAGGAAATCAGTGCTGGTGAAGGAGAGAGATCGCAAGAATGTCAGGGAAGAGGATTCAGGAGGAGGGAAAGGGGTTCCACAGGGATAATTCGAAGAAAATCATGAAGGAAGATCTTCGGCAGAAAAAAGAAAAATTTCTACTCTTCCGGGAAAACATTCGCGGGAAAAAGGGAAGAAAAGAAGGGGGCGGGGTACAAGGGGACTCTAGCGTCAAGGGAAAAAAAAAAAAAAGGTCGTGGAGGGGAAAAGGAGAAAAGGTAGGTGGCTTGGGGAAAGCATTGCCGACGGTCATTGAAAAGATGATTACAATCGACCGAAAAGTTGAAGAGCAAGACGGTCAGGGTAGATATGAGAGGGGGAAAGTAACTTGGTCGGAAAACTTCGAGCACAAACAGGTCCAGAAGAAAGATACCAGGCTTGAAAAGCCCAGTGAGAGGAGTGCGCGAAGAGCAAAGACGAGGGGGAACGACACAGAGGTCTCCGGGAAAAGGGGAAGGTATTTAGCAAGCGTTAAACAAGCTAAAAGGGACGCTAAAACCGCCGGAGAAAAAGCGTCAGAAGGGTGGGGGGGGGGGGGGGGGGGCTTGGGGGGGGGGGGGGGGGGGGGGGGGGGGGGGGGGGGGGGGGGGGGGGGGTGAAAATGAGAAATCGCCCGGGAAGAAAAAAAGATCACCTGGACTTGCAGAAATGAGCGGATGGTGTTAGACAATCTCCGAATGTATAGGCTGGGGGAGAAAGATTATATTGATTGGCTTTCGGAGGAGGGGGGGGGGGTTGATAGACATCTCTCTCAAAAAAAACTAGGAAGATGTCTTCAAACAAGAACTAACTTGAAAGATGTTAATAAAAATCTTTCGAAAACAAACGCGGACAAATTAAGGGACTAGCTCGGAAGCTTCCAAAGAGCGCGGGGCAGCAAAGAAAGAGAATTGTTTAAGGAGGGGGGCATTCACTCAATAGCAAGCCAGCGAACGACGGAAAGAATTTTCAGGGGCGTGAATGTGGTTATGTTTCAAGCAGGATATACCTGCGCGGGGTCAAAAAACCTGGGGGGGAGGGAAAAGCATCGGGAGGCCGCGCGCACGACAACACTGTGAAGCAGGGCGCTGGCTATCGAGGTCGAAGGTTCGTAAGAAGGGGGAAAAAACGACCACTTTATCTCCCAAAGGGAAAGGTACACAGTAACTTTCCTTCAACAACGGGCGCCAGAAAACTGTCAATCATTAGGGGGTAATGGGGGGGGAGTCGAAACGCAAGTGGGGCAGCAAGCCGCAAAGAAACTAAAGGATTTGCCATGGAGGGTATCGACAGGAAAGGCCTTTATGTGGAGAATCAAGGGAGAATGTGTACTAAAAGGGAAGGGAGGATTTCATTCGCCTGCAGACTAAAAGTTTAAACCTTCCTAGGCAACCATCTCTTGGAGAATAACTGTCCACCGAAAGGGGTTAAAAAGACAGCTAAGCTGAAGGAGAAGAGAAGCCATTCATTGCGAGAGAATGGATCCTTCAAGCGCTAGTGGAAGGGGGGGGAAATCGAGGGAAAAAAAAGACAGTCTTGGGATACGCTGAGCATTCTTGCTGGGGGGGGAGAAGGGAGGGGACGTAAACTATCGAGCCAAGGCTTCCCCAGGTCGAGACCAGGTTTGAGGACGGAGCCATCTACCAAGGAAATAGTTCTGGGAGAGGAAATTGTCTCATTATCTCCGCGAAAAAAAGGAGGCAGGAGGACTGTAAAGGGGGGGGCTGGGAGGCCGTGAATTGGGGGAATCCATGGGAAGGTTTTCCCAGGGGGGGGGGGTGTTTTGCGATCCGGTGGGCAGTGTCGAGAATGGGAGAGATCAGGTAGTATTGGGAAGAGGGGGGAGAGGTTTTTCGCCGTCCAGCGTAGGTTTCTGAGGCAATTCTTTCAGCTCCAAGGGTTGGGGGGAAAAAAGGGGGGTCCAGGGTCTAGGAAGGGAACGCACTGTGGTACGCGTAGGAGTCTATCTTCGAGAGAGCTGGGTTCTTTTTTCGGGGGGATAGAAGTGAGGGGAGGGGGGTCAATAGAGGCGCCGCAGAATGAGGTCGAGGAAGGGGGTACCGCAGATTCTAATTTAGGGAGGGGAATCCTTTGAAAACTAGTTTGGAAAGATGGGGGGGGAAGAAGGATCGTCCGATGGACTAAAGGGTTTCGTTGTGTTTAACGGGAATAGAAAAAAAAGAAGTATGTCCGTTTATCGGGGGGGATGTCTGTTTTCTTGAAAGTTGGCAGTCCTGTACAAGTCTGCTCAACAAAACCCCGCGGGGCAAATAGCTTGGTCGCAGGTCCTGTCTTCGGAGAAAGCCGTGAGTCTAGGCGGGGAGAAGGACTAAATGGAGGAGCTCTGGCAAAATCAACGGGGGGGGGGGAGGGGGGAAATTCATCGCTCAAAGAGGAACTGCAATGGGGAATCGTTTCGGAGTTCCTGGAGCGGGGGGGGGGAGCACGGTACTTGAGGGAGT
>Ga0179593_1428673_pt1 | contig 25450 bp, 14 predicted proteins | sample CZODoug2_1_08_16_FD_185931 | JGI IMG/M metagenome (GOLD analysis project Ga0179593, IMG submission 185931) | Vadose zone soil fungal communities from Angelo Coast Range Reserve, California, USA - CZODoug2_1_08_16fungal (PacBio error correction) | ecosystem: Environmental > Terrestrial > Soil >...
GGTCAATGCAAGATAAACATTAAGGAAAAGTTGTGGGGGAAGGAAGGTGGAAAGGGGGGAAGAAGTCTTGGGGGAAAGGGATTATGCGAGAGAGAGAAAGCGGGAGCAGCCGACCAAAAAAGGTGTCGCTACCAACTGAGAAAATTAGTGGGAGGGCCGATGGAATGTAAAACGCCGTTTCAGGGACTGAAACATCGTGAGGAGAATGTTACTGGTAAGAAAAGACGAATCACTCGTTGCAAAACAGGGGCAGGGGCACCGCCTAACCTAACCGAACCAGAAAAGAGACGTAAAGAAATCAAAATGTCCGCCGGGAATACAATTTTCAGCCGGAATGAGAATCGGGAGAAGATTAATATCCGTGCGTAGATCTACGATCAAACAAAAACATGATTATTATTAAAATAGATATTGGTTCTAAATTAGAGGGCGAAGGAATCAGGAAGGTGACGTCCTCCTGCGCTAAAGACGGTAGTGAGAAGGTGGATCTGGGACGTATCTTGCGGGGGAGCTAAAAGGGGGACGAAGTTGTCTTTCACACGTAAAGAAAAAGAGTCGTAAAAGCTCCTTTTGCTCAAAATAACTGGAAGGGGGACGGAGAACTGACTTCACAGTAAGTCCACGCCGTATGCGGGGAAAGGGAGTAACGGGGGATTTAGAGGGCCAAAAATGATAAAAACTAGATGTGGAGAGACGAAAAGAGCCTATACTTAAACTTACACAGCTACCCGTAATTGCAACGTAGACCAATGGGTGGAAGGAATCGTTGAGCGTAAACTCCGAAGGAGGGGCCCGCCGGCGCCAGGCTTAGTCTCGTAAAAAGATCCGATCACTCGAAAGTTATAGATAGGAGGGTGCGGACAAGACCGAGAGGCTAAATCAAGCAGAATCATTATATCTTACCTAGGGAAGCGGGGGAAAGGTCTCTCCAGGGGTAGTCGTCAGGATACAGCATTTTACAGATGAGAGATCAGTACGAAAATCATTCTGTAACGCGTCGATTACGGCTAGATACATCATGACCCACGGCCATGAAAGCAGGACGCGGTTGAGGCTCGTGACTAAATGGTACGAGCAGGCCAACTACTGAATTTCTCGTGGAAAAGAAGCCGTAAGGGGGCTTCCCATCGTTGAGAATGTAGTTCTCAAGAAGTTCTCTGCATTTTCTGGCGGAGGGAAGAGCCACTTAGAACTTTCGCATTGCAGTGGGGGGGGGGATGTAGTCAAGGGGTATCGGACGGGGATCGGGGGTTAACCAAAGCTATCAAGAGACGGGTGAGGAGGGGGGGGGTCGGCTGTCTCTTGGGTCGCAACGAAGGAAGGGGTCCGAAGGAAAAAGTGGCAGGGAAAGAAAGTTTCATTTGGGAGTGGGAGAGCAAGCCACAGAAAAAGGGTATCCTCACTCTAAAGATTAAGAAATACTGGACCAGGAAAAACCACAGGACACAGATGAACGGCTCACACCCTAAATGGGTTTTTAAAAAGGAAGCAAAGGGAAGGGGGACACAGCAACAACTACAAAGAAAAATCTGGGGAAAAGGGAAAGGGAAACCTTTACCGCTGTCTAGAAGCTAGGTACTCGTGGTTGGGTCATGGAAGCTAGCCCCGAAAACCGATTTGTGGGGGGTTTTCAAGGAGGGGGAAAAAACACACTTCCTGGCCAAGGGAAAACTAACGCCAATACCAGACCGCCCAGGGTTCCTTTTACCTTAACACACAGGCAGAAGAGGGGGAAGTGGTCCTGGCGGGGCCAGGACTCTTCTGAAAAGAATAAGTCGGGCGAGCAACGAGAAAGGGGGACGTTTAAATCCTTATCAAGAAGGGGGCAGCAAAGCGGAAGTGATATTCTGCGTACAGAAGGACTTCTATGACGGGACAGAGCTGGTGTTGGGGAGGTCAGGGAGGGAGGAAGCGAAAAGAGTCTGGGACATCATTTCCGCAGTGGCGCACGAGAAACAGGAGCCGGAACAAGTTGGGATGAGGATGCGATATTCCTCCACAAGGAAGAAGGGGGAACTTCGGAATCACTTCGTAGTAAGGAGGGAAAGGAAGACGAGCGGCGATCTCACAGGGTGTCTCGAGAGAGAGTCTTGAGGAAGGGGGAAGACTAGTCAGCTCATGGAAAAGGGATAAAGAGACATTTGGCAGGAGGAGGAGAAAGAAGGCACTTGGGGGAAGCTCACTGAAGTAAGCGAATCATAACAGCTAGTCTACCGAAAAGGGGCCACTTAGTATAAAAAATTGCGGAAGACGATTAGCGTACAAGGGAAGAAAGGCTAGTTGGAATCCCTCTGAGCTAGTGAAGAACAAACGGCGCTGGAGTATAATGAAGTAGAGGATTTCAGGCGCGACGCGGGAAAAAAATAACGGAGTCAACCGCTAGGTCGATCAGGTCTGAAGTGCTTACTACTCGAGGAATTACGGCTGGGAATCTCATGTACTTTGCTGAAAATGTTGTCCACTAGAAAATGAATCTGAATGCGTCTCTGGTCTTATCCGTGCCATACCAGAAAAGCACAGAGGGGGGCACCATACACCCGGCTAACGGCGGTCCATGGCCCTATGACCCTCCTCTTTGGGTTCAATAAGAGAAAGATGGGAGAGTCTCTGAGAAAGGCATACCCTAAAAGGGGAATTAAGTAAAACGATCCGTTATGGTCTAGGTTATTCAAGAATGGAGGATATCACGATCTGGAGACATTTTATTAAGAAGGTCACATATTTTCGTTATTCCACGAGGGACTTCTAACATTAGCGATGCGAAAACCTCGACTCTAATGTCTCTTTTTAGGTTCACGGGACTTTCCCTAAAACGTCATCTAGACCGAAGCTACTCGGATTCATCTATAACGTGCGGGGGGCAGACACGAGCGGTCCATTACATCGGAATGCTGCTTCAACGTTCCACGGGTCATCGTTTCCAACGGGGAAGGACAATTTCTCCAGTACATGGCCTGGTATAAGTCGGGGCGAGTGACCGTCATATAATCGAGCATCTTTGGAAATGTCCTCCATGGGTAAGGGAGAAAGAAGGCTCCTAGACATTAAGAAGGGAGGGGGTTCGACGGAAATATCACGTTCATCCGATGAAGAAAAATCTAACGCTGTGCACAATTAAACAAGGCAACGAGGAAGAATCAGAAACGCCAAAAAGTCGTGTCCGTCCTCCTCTTACACAATAGAAAAAAAGAGAATAAAAGGGAGAAGAGCGCGAAACACAACAAAAGAGAAAAGAAGGGGAAGAAGAGAGAAGGGGAAACCAACAACCGAAGGAAGGCGGAGGGCAAAAGAGCGAGGAAGGAAAAGGAAGAGGGCACCCTCAGGGGGGGAAAGGCAGGAAGGAAACTAAAAGAGAAAGGGAGGGGGAGACACGCAGGAGGGAAAAGATAGGGACAGACCCGGGCGGGAGGAAAGCAAGGGGAAGGGGGGACGAAGGAGACACCGCGCCCAAAAGAGAGCCATCCGGCCCCGACGGGCAGGGTAAAAGAAAAAGGAAAGGACAGCGGGAAGGTAGCAAGAAGAGACCGACAAGAGGAGAGGCGAGGGGGGGGGGTGTGGAGGGCGGTGTGGAGGGAGGAGCAAGAGGGAAGGAGTAAGGGGGGGGGGGGGGTAGCCACAGAAGCGGGAAGAGAAGGGGGAATGAGATGGGCGAGAGAGGGGGGGAGTAAAGAAGCAACAGACGAGAAGGAACGAGGGGAGGGGGGAGGAGTAGGAAAGGGGGGGAGGGATGGAGGGGAGAAAGAGGAGGGGAAGGAGAGAAGAGTAGACAGAAGAGAAAGGAAAGCGGGGGGGAGGGAAGGCGAGGAAGCGGGAAGGGGCAGGGAGAAGATGGAAAGAAAAAAGAGGAGGGGGAGGGCAGAGAGAGAAAAAGAGGGGGTGGGGAACGAGGAGGGAGGGAGAAGGAAGGAGGGGGAGGAGGAAGGGAGAGAGAGGAAGACACACCCGGCCAAGACGGAGATAGCGGGGAAAGGAAGATGGGCGGGCGTGGGAGAGGGAGAAGGGAGGGAATGGGCAGTGCAGGAAGAGGGAAATGGAGGAAGGGGGGAGACAAGTGAATGGAAAGAGAGGAGGGAGAACAGTCGAGGAAACAGACGGGGCTAGCCGGTGAGACATTCCCCCCCACCGGCGCCCCCCCAGAAGACCACACGCCCCCCTCGAGCACCACACAACGCCTACCCGAAGAGAGGAGAAGGGAGGACCTGAAACAAGGAGAGAAGGGGAGAAAAGGGGGCGGGCGAAAGGGGGAGCCGAGAAAAAATGAGCGGAAGAAGGGTACGACAAAAGGCGAGCCAGGGTGTGGGCGCGGGGGGGGTGAGAACGCGGGGATCACCTCTCTAAGCTCGCTATTGCACTCGTGGTTAGAAATCAGCTAAGTGGGTCCTAGCCGTACCGGAGATGGGGAACAGCGACCGCCGGCAGCGACCGATGAGAATCCGACGGTAGATTATTAGAAAAGACTGAGACGTTACCGTTAAAACCTAAAAATGTGTTTAGAGAAAAAGATAAGGGTCGGAATCCTCGCCACTTGTCGTGCTGCATAGGTGTCTGCACTTTGATCGACGGCGACTAAGCGACAAAAAATAATCTGTGGGAAGAGGTGAAGTCATCAAGGAACTCCGAAAAGCTTCGGTGAGCTAGCGCGACGTTCGCCGCCATCAGCTCAGTTTATATCTCGGGCAGCTAGCAAAACAAAGCCGACGCGGAAGGAGTGATGTGCGCCTTTACTACGAGACAATTCAGGAGAAAAAACGAAATCGGAAAGTACACAGAGGACGAAGAGGACCTACGACAAGCCGCGTGGGCTCTCTTCCCTCTGGTGGAAGAAAACCTGAGAATAATATATCTGAGGAAGTAGCATTGGTCAGAGCCTAAAGGAGGTGGGACCGTATACTACTCAGAACATAGGTACGAGACTAAAGAATGGAGAATAGAGTATCCTCGAATCAACCACAACAAAAAAAGAGGGAGGGGAAAAAGAAAAGAGGGAAATCCACTCTACCTGAGGAGACGAGGTCTTCAAGTCAGTGTGGGGGAGGAGAAGCGACGCTCGGCCACGCTTCGAAGGCAAACTAACAAGCAAGGAACCTGAAGAGAGGAGAGAAATCCTACGAAAGAAAAGGAAAAACAAAAAAAAAAGGAGAAGCCCTTTACTCATTCCTATCTCTCGAGGGGTTGATCAGTCCGTAAAAATCCGGTAGCGGCTAAGCGCAAGAATATTGTGGGGGCATATCTGAGGACAACGATCCGATTCTTTTGAAGAAGAAAATCGAGAGAGAAGCCGCGGAGAGCATATACAAGGACTCTCTTCAAAAACGTGGCCAAAAAAACAAAGTGGAGACACTTCTCGGGTGCTTTAATGGCAGAAAACCCTCTCCCACCGAAGCTATGGATAAGCGCTCCTACAATTCTATATTCGGAAGTGACGGGACTAACCCCACGGTCTTGAACGGAACGGGTAATTAAAGGGGAGGGAGGCTCAACATCCGATAAATCTCTGGCATCGACGGTCTTAGATGAAGTCTTCTGGAACGTTTCTTTAGAAGGTGGAGAAATAAAGTTCGAGTGCAGACGGACGAAAGTTAGCAATGAGTGCAGCGTGGGGGAGGTTAAAAAGTAAAACTATCTATGTCATACTCTCTGGGACCGATGAGTGAATAAGGTTGTCGTTTGTCCGGTGAAACGGCGCAGTTTGGGCCGGGGGGTGAGGGGTTGCCTTTGGCCATCGTTCGTAGCTCATCCGGTCAGCAAAGGAGAGGCAGAAGAACCTTGAGGGATAGAGATCCGGTCGGAGGGGATAAAGTTTGACGTATCTGGCACGTGTGCTTTGGCAGAGATTAACTCTAAAAATCTCGAGAGGACAAGGACATTACATGCGCCGGTTAGACGGGGGCCCAGAAAATCGCAGAAAAATGGGGCACTGTTGCAAAGGAGAGATGAGGCCACTTGCGTTAGGGGGAGGAAGACGAAGCGGCGGCAGAGAGGAAACTGGGGGCTCTTTCCTAACACGGAGTCCCCTACCCGTAAAGGGAAGAGAAATGAAAGGGGGAAACTTCCTGCTCATCGGAAGGTGAAGTTAGTAAGAAAGATCGGAACTGTTGGCCTCCAGCTAGTGGGGGGGTGGCCTGCCGAAAAATTCCCTTCTGAGAGTAAGAGGCCAAGGCCGGGTAAGGTGACTTCGGGCTACAGGAAGAATCTTATTTACACGTCAGAGGGGGATAGAACTTCTCGAGGGAAGGGAGTTTCACGCTGCAAAGCACACGCGGCATTCCAAGCTTGGAGAAACGTCGAGTGCGCGCGGAGGGGGTTTTGGAGGGGGGAGTCGGGGGGAGACGACCAGGCCAGGAAGGGTCATCTAATAGAGAGTGCGAAGCCACCTAACCACGAACGAAAGAAGATGCCGAACGAGAAAAGTACTGCGATATCGAATGGGAAAAAGTAACCAGGAAAAGATGAAGGGGAAAAGATGTCACTGTCAAACCGAGAGGCATCAAGCAGATGGTGATGAAAAACCTGATGGGTCTAGGTCACTCCGCGTGGGCTAGAAACGAGTCGGTAGAAAGCTTCTACTAAGCAAGTGTGATAAAAACTAATTGTGAGATAAAATGCCGCTCGCTTTATTAGGCCTTCGCGAGAAGTCTCACTCAGTGCGCTCCGCGAAACGGCCGGGCTAAGACGCTGCGCGCAAACTAAAATATCGTCAGGCAAAGAAGGGCTGGACAGAGAAGAGGAAAAGCGGCAACGGTTTCAAAGAGTCACGGGAAAGTGAATGCGTACGACGGAGAACAGCGTCGCCTCGACACCTGCTCGCTCATGAAACTGGAGGAGATAGTCATTCGACATCAACGGTAGAGGGGTTCGACACAGCCGAACTATGACTGGAAGAGAAAATGGAAGTTGACGCATCCTTCGACGCAGGTGCAAATACAGAAGAGAGTTTAATATAGGATGGCAGGGGGAATCGAAGTATTCCACGGCCGCAGTGCGGGTTGTCAAAGGAGCACAGTACTATGTCAAGGCAAGGGGGTGGGGGGCTAGTTTAGGAAGCTAAAGCTAGGAGATAACTTTATCGACAGACTTACATGAAAATATCTGATCGTCCGGGGCGACGTAAAAAAAACTTGAAAAAGTGCCTGGCCATGATTGAGAACTGTGACCATGGTCACGGACCCTTTGGGGGGGGTCGTGTCAAGAAGAAAGAGCATAGGGGCTGAATCGGCTGCCATTAACCGTAAATACTAATGGAGAGGCACTTATAATAATTAAGGGAGCAAACTACAATGGGCCCTGTTCAATAATAGAATGTTTATTCGGGGCAACCCGGTTTTGCTGAACCTGCGTTGCAAATAACACTTAACGGGGGAGTTGGCTGGATGCGATGGAACGTCGTGACTTTTAGGTTCGGAAGCGGGAGAGGCGATTTCCAGGGTTAAGGAGGAGCCTCCCCAGGAAGTAAAAAAGTGAGTCTGAAAATCAAGCATTGCCTGCCCAGAGGCTCAGAAAAAGAAAAGGGGGGGACCCGGACTATTTGGGTTAGCCCAGTACCATCCCTCGAAGAGAGCCAGACAGGAAGGAAAGATGCAATACTAACGAAAGAGGGGAGAGAAACTGAAGCCACAAGGGGAGGGGAAGAAGACCATCTCGGACAGCTCCTTCTTACTCAATGGAAGGGGGGGGTTTTGAGCATGGGAATATTTTGGAGGTTGAAAAGGTGAGGTGTTAGGATTACGAGGGGAGGGGGTGTTTTTGATTGGGAAAAGGTAGAAGGGGCTGGGGAAGGAAGCCAAGTGTTTCACGCTCACGGGGAAAAACAGAAACGGCCGTGCGGGTTGAGTTTCGCAGAAAAGCGTTCTCGATTCTAACGCGGGCAAAACCAAATCATTGGACTCTGGAAGGCTGAATCCCCACTAACTATACATGGATCAAGAGAGAGAGTCCTGCGAGCGATGTTCAAGCTTAAAGCAAAAACAGGGGAGCTCCCCGATTGTTAAAAGTGACGGGAAAGACAAGCAACCTAGTAGGAATTGCAGGTGAGGGATTGACAGCTATCTTGGTCGCCCCGCATAAGAACTAGAAGGACAACACCGAAATCGGAAGTCAGTAGGGAAGGGATCAGCCACGAAAGGCTACTCACGCGTCTATGCGTGACTGGAAACACATTACTGAACTTGGGCTACTCAAAAGGAGGAATGTGGGAGTCGTTATCCAGGGCCCAATGTCGGCGGAAATGGGATCATCATAAAGCTGTACGAGTCGCAAAAACAAAAATGTCTTCGACCGACAACTGCGGACAGTAGAAGAAACGCCGGGGGGCCAAAAGGGGAAAACAGACTCAGTGAGAAGCTAGGGATACGAAAGCGCCTCTCACCTCGAGGAAACGAAAAAGTAGAAATAAGCTCCCCCTACTAAAGACGAGAGAAGTTACTCACTTCCTTAAAATGTAGCGGCCGCAGGGGACGCCAGCTCAATACACGGGTGACAGTGATAAAAAAACGGGAAAAAATATAAAACAAAGAGAAAAAAAGACACGGGGGGGTTAAAGAGGAGAGGGTATCCAGCTTTCTATTCTCACAATAAGGAGCGTGGAAGAATCCCTTATCTGCAGAAAAAAAAGAAGGGGGGGGAGAAAAAGGATAGAAAAAAGGGGCATTGGTTTGGGGGAAAGCGAACAAAGTAGATGCGAACAGCTCTTTATTAACTAACAGGGAAAGGGGTCTGGCAACCAGGGGAAGGAAATGAGACTTTCGGAAAAAAACGGCAGGCCAAGGGTGGCAGCAAAATGGAATTCTTAAACAAGGGCTAAGGAGAATAGAACGAAGAGATTTCACATTCGAGGAAAAGGTTTTTGGGGTGTTGTAGGAAGCTTCTCGCGGCTGAAAAGGAAAAGAAATAAAAGAATCTGTCCGATCCCGCAAAAAGAGTCCGAGAGGGTCTCCCGGGTTAAGGCTAGGTTCGGCGGACCAAGCTCGAAGGAGGGTCCGAAGGGAGGAAATTCGGGGGAGGAAGCGGAAGAATAGGTGTGTACAGATATTTCAGTGAGCGCCACGGTACGTTGCGACTCCTACGAATCGAAAAACAAAAAAAAAGAAAGAACCGATGACTTGGAAGAAGGATAACAACGTCTGGGATCACGGACTGGACCAGTGTGGTTGACTTCGAAAGGGACGAGTTATCTCGGTGGGATGTTATAGAAGGGAAAAGCATACGGCGCACGATTAGCTTCTTAGGTCTCAGCGTACAGGGTAAGACGTGCACGCACTGGACCAAGGGGGAGACGCGGAACATACTCCAACTACTACGGGTTTTCTCAGAATTCCGCTAACACTAAAACGGGTAGGGACCACTATGCTAAAGAGTGGGCTGAAAAAGGAAGTCTGACCTAGGGAGTTGAACCGGGTAAGAAAAGACCGGGGAGGCCAGACTTCGCCGCATCAGCATCTGAGGGTCCTATTGAGGGGGCGGTGGTCTCGGGGGTCAAGAAAAGAACCTTGTCTACTCTTGGGGGAAGTGCCGAAAAGGAGGGGGAGGGGAAAACATTAACTGTATAGAACGGGATCTGTCGTGGCTCCTACTAAAAAAGAGGTTACCATAGCGAGACCGCAGCCAGGTCAGAAAGTGTAAAAACGAGAATCGCGCAACACAGAAAAAAACGTCTCCGGTTCCTTTTGATCAAAGGGAAGCACAAATCCGGGGAACGCCCAACAAGGAAAAATGTAAAGGACCAGGGGGGGGAAATTTCTGAGAATAACATGGGGAGATCAGCCTCTTGCATCTAGAAAATTCAGGGAAAGTAAGGAACCGACCAACTCGTGTGGGTGCACTGTTATCCCCGACAGTAAAAACTCCCTGGGTAAGCGGTCCATTCAGAAAACGCGAACTGGTCAGCCAGGCGGGAACTACTAGCAAAATCTCGGGGACGTCTTTAGAAAAGATAGAGCGAGCCGAAAGGATGTAGAGAGTTAACATCACTTTGCCGGGGACCTCGCAAGTGCGCAAATCCAGGGCATCTTTAGATACGGTCTTTCAAGAAAAAAGGAACAGAGGGGAGGTAATACTCTGCTGAAGGAATGAAGGGATCCGGCTGGCTTACCTACTCCATGGGCTAACTGAGCGCGTAAATCATGACCTCTAAAAGGAGGCAGCAGGGATGTTGTATGAGGGGCGGCGAGTACTCAGAAAGATATACGAAAATAAAATCTAATCTTAGGAGGGCTACGCCAGGAGTTGACCGGAATCGCGGATGCTCGCAGGGTCAATCTATACCTCGCTGCCATAAAGAACGACAGAAACCTGACCTGGCATTGCGCAGAGAGTAGACTGCCACTTCTTATGCAGGAGAGCCTCCAATATGCTACGGGGGAGAAAGAACGGCGAAGCTCCAGCATATCCAGTCGTGTCATCAAGAAAAAAAACGTCTTGAAAAAAAAAACAGAGGGAGGGTAGCCGTGTGAGGCGAAAGAACCTCTTCCAACTGATCCAACCCGACTTCGCTAAAAAAAAGGGCGGCAGGCAGGAGCAACAGTCGTCTCTTATGGGCAGAGTACGCCGGGGGAAGTGAACTTCGTATCCGCGCAAGGAGTCGACTTGGGGGGAGTCCTCGCGCGAAGTGGAAGTACCTGACTCTGTATCTTCTTAGGAAGGGGTGGCGGTAAGAGCCCAGTCTAGGACTCTCGCTGTTCTTACAACAGTAAACCGCAACAATCCAACGCAATTCAATCCTACAACAGTCGTTCTTCAAACAGGCCCTCTGGGACCAAGCCAAAGGGGAGGCTAACATCGGGAGGGAAAGCAGCTGGAGAGAGAAACACGAGAGGTTCATTCGGAAGGGACAAAAGGGGGGCGACACGGGGCATCGCCTTAGGCACCTAACGAGACCGTTGCAGACGCGAGCTCGGTTGCATGGACTCGAAGCTCTTTCGAATTTAGTAAACACGGGGAGGGGGGGGGAGTCGACGCCTACCAAAATGCGCGCAACAGCCAGCTCATGGGAAAGCCCAGGTAGAGGCGCTGCTTAACGCGAGACCGAGGGAGAAGATTGGAGTGCTAGAAAGACTTTATAAGACCCTATCTCCAGTGGGGTCTCCAGGGGCTCTGCCAAAGAATCGTTAGATTTAATATCCCTTTTTCCGTAAAAAGGATGATCATGTAATTTCCTTTTATCATAAGCTTATCGGATAGCTCTCAAATTCGGGTCGCATGGCCGAGGACAGGGGAAAACAGTTTACCAAACAAGATTGAGACGAGGAGGAGACATCATTAAAGACTTCCCTAGCATAAAAAGAATCCAATCGGATCTAAAGATGGGCAAATTCCGTTCAAGACTTCTACGCCATTAACACTAACCCTAGTCTCAAGAGAGGGGAACTAAATTTATACGCTAGCCTTTCTTTCCACGAAGTGTGGTCGACACGCAGGCTCTGGGAGAAGCCCGAGAAGGCTAGGCAAGGGGTCTGAAATAGAGACGTCAGATCACTGAATCGACCTCTAAGGTCGCGTTAGGGAGAAAAAAAGACCTACTTCTAGTTTAAGCTGGTGGGCAACAGGCAAAAAAAAAAAAAAAAAAAAGAAAACAAACCACACCCGCACCACAAACCCACAAACCCCTCCCAGCGAAAGTGTTCGTCCCGCCAGCTAGGGTCGAATGACCTATAATGTCAGCAGACCATAGTTGGCAGCAAACGAGCCTGGGGAGAGAGGGCGTTCTTCTCTGAAGTGTCAAGAAAAAGGTGGTTCGCCACGTTTAAGTCTCAACGGGGGAATCCGAGAGAGGAATGTGGTCAGAGGAGCGCGACTGCTACTCATGGGTCCGCCGCTGGCGATGGGGTAGGTCCCCCACTGAAGACGGATTGAGGGAATAGAAGGCGGCTCCCCTATTTACGGGCCTCACAAGGCGGCATATCGTTCCGGGGAGTAAAATCTTCGTATACCTAAGAAGGGGGGGGGGGGGTCATCTAGTCCAAGACCAGGAGATTCAAAGGGGGGTAGGTTCCTCTCACTCTGTCTCCTCTTTGATCTAGTGGAGCGGGATCCATCGCTAAGAATCGTACTGAGAGAAGACGTGAGCAAAAAAATATTCGAAAAAAAAAAGGTGAAAGAGAGGGAGAAGCCGGCTCAAAAAGACTTCGCTCTATTTTTCGTCCGACGAAGACTGGCAGAGCTCACTATACACCTGCGCCTAGATTGGAGGCGAAAAACGCAACGAAGAGCATGTCGAGGAAAAACTTACCGAAGAAGCCACGAAAACGGGAGACTAAGAAGGGAAGGGGGGGAGAGGTGGGGCGGCGCGTTTACTCGAAGAGAGGTGATGAAAGCCTTAAAATCGGGGAGTAGGAAAAAGAAACCGCGGTTCTCCATCGAAATTTTGGGGCACGATCAGCTGGCGGGAGATCTCCTTGAGTCTGGAGACCGCGCGGATCCAAAGCACGCTGATATATATTCGCGCAAGGGATTTTCCACCGGGGAACCGTGGAGACCAACTTCGATCGATTGTACGCCCGAGAGCCAAAAGTAGGCTTCAAACTTACTAAAAGAAGGGAGAAGATATGGTCTTTACTAAACGGAGGGTGGGGGGGGGGTAAGGTTCCGGACTACTTAACCGAAATTTGATCTCATGCAATCAAGATGCGAGAGGAAAGGGGAGGTACTTCGGATTTAGACAGAGGTAAACAGGATAAGGTAGTAGATTCGTGATCTCGTGGAAATGGGTCGGTCTCTGACTTGAAGCTGATGGGGGGTAATCTGAAGGCAGAGAGAAATAAAAGACGGGTGAGTTTTCTTGGGCAGACGGAGTGGGAAGGGTCTTCCGGGGTTCCCTCTTTAGCTCAAAGGGATGGAGTCAGGAGTAGGTCAAGGACTTAAACTCCTTTAGTTAAGCTCGGGAGGCCTTCTTCACCCTGGCCCCCTTCAGGAATAAAGTACCCTGGGCGGAGAGACGCATCTTCGCGTCGGGGTGACTCTCGGTAATGGAAAGGGGAGTGGGGGGCGAAAGACCGTTCAAAAAAAGGGAAGGAAGAAAGATGGCCAAGCCTACAGGTTTGCACGAGCATCCGGTCATGTGGAAAAAAATTGGCTCGGTGGTCACCTTATCCTGAGCGGTGAGGCGACTGATATTAGAGCTCGATGGGCAAACGCTTCCCGTCCGGTCACGGGTAAAAAACAACAAGAGAATAGGGACGTAATAAGTTCATTCTGGTCTATACCGAAGGTTTGGCCTCGCTAATATTGAAGAAAGAAAGAGGAGGCTCAATCGGAGGGGGGGCAGGAAAAGGAGGTCGGCCGGCTTGGATACTAGCTGAGCGTTACACGCAAAAAAAATTTTGGGCCGGAGAAGAGAATTCTGAAGAGGATCTGTCCGACTGAACATCGTAGGTTCCAGCTTATGTAAGAAGAACGGTGGGAGTGAACTCTCGGAGGGGCGGTTTCTTTTTCGGTCGCCTCCCTTTGCATCTGGGCAGGGATTCTAAGATCGAGTTCCGGCAAAAAAGAGTTACGAAACTCTCAGGCAACGAGGGAGGCGGTGGGGGGGGGGGGTATCACGGCGAAGAGCGCCCGCGTAGAGTTCAAGAACCGTCGTATCCCTGAGAAAAGAGGAGGGGCTACTAGAAGAAGTGGCTAAGTAGCGAGGGGGATCGCACGAGAAGAGTCGTTACGCTCCAATAAGAGAGACTCCGGCGTGGAGGAAAATAAGGGGGAACGGGTAGGCTTCAAAGCCGAGCGGGTGGTCCTGGAGCTTCGTAACTGTCGCGAGAGATCACGGGACTACGCGAGGCCTCCAAAGGATGGGCAGAACTAAAACATATCAGTAAGAGGGAGTGAGAGAGGTAGTGGCTTCTCGAGGGGGGAAATCTCTGACACCGGGGCGCTCGCGCCATCTCATTTAAGAGTCAGGCGACGAAAACCAAAAATCAGTGGACACTACGGATTGTTGGATGAATGGCTCCGCAAAGAAAAATCCTGAGGAAGCGTTACTCGTGCCAGGCTTAGATGTCTGACCGCTAAATTGAAAGAAGAAGAGAACGGAGGCTGTCCCCTATTCTTTCGATCGGAAGTTCAGGTTAACAAACTACTTTGAGAAATCGAGGAAATGGAGAGAAATGCGAGAAGATTGTTCAGGCAAGGTACGTAAAAGCAAAGGTCATATGAGAGTAGCAACAGAATTACGTCGAAGGGACGAGCTTTAAGAGACTAGACACAGCTGAAAATGTATTTGCACTAGTGGCTAAAAAAACGAAGAGCATTCGAGGTCCGTTGCGGGGTCTTCCCTCCGTAAACGCCCAAGGGGGCATGTATCCCTTCTGTGACCTCATCCCAAGACTGGAAAGATTCCGGAGAAGACATGTTTGCTTCTAACAAGCGTGACTTGGAAAGTATCATTGAGGGGGGGGGAGGGGGACCCAAGGGTTGGCAAAAACCTGGGGGGAAAAAGGGACCGTTTCGGGGGGCAGTAAGCCTTGGTCTGGGAGGTGCGGAAGCGGGAGCGGGTTTCGTCGCCCCATGGGTGTTCTAGGAGAAGGCCGAAATTGAAATACTGGCGCGAATAGGGGAAGAATGGAAAAGAACCTATTAGGCCGCAAACCAGGAGGAGACCCAGGAGGGGGATTCATGCTGGACAGAACCCGACCAAGACCGCTTAAATAAAACGCTTAAATTGGAGAGACGGGCATACTTCGTAGTAGGCCCGGAAAGCCCTCGAGCGCAAAGAAGAGACAATATGTTGGGTTGGGAAGGTTACAGTTGGTTGTTTGTGGCAGTGGTGAAGTTATCTCAAAAACCAAAAAAAAAACAGCGGGCTCATCACAAGGTCGACCCCGTTTCCAACAGTGTTCCGATAATGAGGAAGGGGGGGGGGGGTTGAACCAACATCGAGAAGATCCGTCGGTTTTGGTGGGTTTAAAAGTTAAATCTTAAGCAAGAGAAAACACGAGAGAAGTTGACAGGCAGGGACAGTGGATGCATATATAGCGAAATACGAGTCTAAACCGATTAGGCTGGTAACATCACAGACTGCAAAGAGGATACACTACGGATAACCCCGGTGGCAGCGAACCTCGGGGGAGCAAGGTGACCAAGGACTAGTCTTTCTTCTGCAGAGAGGAGTGAAGGGCCGGAAAAGAAAAGATCTCCTAGGCCGGAGAAGTAAGTTTGACCGCGCGCAACAAGCGACGGCAACGCGACCTTAGAGACTGAAGACCTAAAAAAAAAATATAGGGACAAATGGTTCACTCGGAGTAGACTGATGGCTCAGGGGGAGAAGGACCTGTAGGTAGATGGGAAATGAGATGAAGGAGGGAGAAAAAGATGATATACCAAGATGTGAGAAACGGTGAAACGTCTTAGGACGTGCGAAAATTCAGCAAATGAGCGCACGTCCGGGACTTCATCTTAAAAAAGAGCAAACTGAAGGACTAAAAAAACCCGAGGCCAGCTTTGAAAAAAAGGAACTATCCCTTCGTCGGACCCCGACGAGAAGACTCTCGGACCGTCCTGAGCTCAAGCCGAGATAAGGAAAGGAAAATTGGGACCCTGAAAGCGATACCAAAGAAGAGAACAACAACCCTGATGATGAGGAAAAGAGGAAGGATTTCCAAAACTAAATGTCTCAGGAGCAGAGTAAGGCACCTTAAGAGAGGCTAGCGGAGGGAACAATGATCAGAGGAAAGAGGGGGCTAATCTACAGGCTTAGTCTAACCACGGAGGGAAGCAAGACCTGGGGCCGATTGATTCATCGAATTGGAGTCTTAAACGTTTTACCACAGCACACACAAAAAGAAAGAAAAAAAAAAAAACCCCACACGGAGAGAGAGGCAAACACACCGAATAGAGAAGGATATGTTAGGAGATAGTTTTTTTGGTGTCTCTCATCTTTCACTTTACCACATCTAGATCGACGTACGGATTCAGACCACTTACTTCTACAAGGTACAAAGTAAAGAAACCTAGGTTCTTCCATCAGGGCAATAGGGTCGCCGGCGCCTTTCCTGGCTCTAATACTCTACACTAGTGGGATAGGCTAGAGGTGCTGCTTACTAGACCTCTCTGACATAAATGGGAATAATCTGGAGGAAAGCAGGAGTACAAGGATCACGTACCTTTCGCAACCGTCGTACCGGGGGGGGTATCTTGAATGATTCTCTTTAATGGGAAGTGAGCCCACAGTCTAGGCTAGGAGCACAGGTACCTCGGGATAATCTTCTTCGAAGAGAGGGACTGCAATTATAAATCTAAGAGGCCCTGACCTTTAACTTCCGCCGGACAAGGAGAGAAAAATAGGGCTCAAATTATGGGTAGGGCAGTCTCAGAGGGAACGGGGCGGCAATAGGGGGCCGTGCCCAAAAGCATCGGGGGATATTCGGAAGAAGGCTTGGTCTTGGGGACACATGCCACAATAAGGTATAAGATACTGTGTGATGAAGCCTCATTCGGTGAGGGATCCTAAATAGGAGAAAAGCTTCACATAGCACCTCTAAGAACAAGTTGAGATCACTACATTGAAGCAAGAAAAAAAAGAGGGCAAAGACGAGTAAAGCGGGAAGACCCCCCGAACAGATCTGTGGGGAAAACGGGAAAAAAATTCCAAACGGAACCATGTTAGGGACAGGACAAAAAATGGACCTTTTATCAGAATGCCAGAAGAGCAAAATCTGTGTAACAGAAAAAGAAACGGCACCTTAGGGGGGGGGGGGGGACGGGGAGGGGAAAGGAAAAAAACCCTAGAGAAAAGAGAAGGACAGATGTAAAGTCTCCCAAAACCGCCCAACCTCTCCCTTTGTCCTGTGTCCGCGACCGGAATGAGGTTCCCGTGTCCACTGGAAGAAGGCTGCAAGTGTCGGAAGGGCGTGTACGAACGGTGCCGTTGGAAAAAGAGGCCGGGAGCAGCACAGGGGGAAAGAGGGGGGGGAGATGTAGGAAAGTAGTCCGCCGGACTGCCACTGATGAAAAGAATGCTTTAAGCTCCTCACCTTTATCGGGTAGAAAGAAGTCATAAGGGGGGGCTTCGCGCATTCAAGGTCTGACGGCGGTCTTAGTTGGCACAGGTCACTCCTCGCGAGTAAGAAGAATCGTCCTCGAGGAGGCAGTAGGGAAGAGACCGTTTGAGAGAGATGACTCTCAAGGGTTTAACTAGTTCTTTGATCCGGGACCCGCCGTCCCTCTGCAGTGGGATATGTAGAGGATAGTGCTTTTTCCGTCTTACATCACGGGGGGAAACGCGCGGGGGAGAAGCTCCGATAACAGCGCGGCAGGCGGTCCTCAACACAACCTTGAGGAGAAAAAATTGTCGATCCAAAAGGCTGTGATAGGCCAGGACCACTTCCTACATCCAGAGCTACCTATACAAAACGACGAGGAGTAACCAGATTAGAGGAGTGCACTGCTCGCACGGGGGAAGGAGGGCGCTAGAGACGGGAGTCGGTCCGGAGGAACATGAGGATAGCTGCAGGAACCTCTGGTTGTACTTAATCAGCAGGAAAAGGGGAGTGGTTTGGAAATTCGCATGAGAATCTTAAGCGCTGAATCCCGGAAAAACTGAGAGAAACGAGATGTCAAGAAGGAAAAAAATGAGAAGTCGGAAAGGCTGGCACCCTCGTGTTGCCGAGGCACATAGGAGAACATAGAGGGAGGAAGTTCTCCCCAGGGGTCGATGGGGAAGTCGGAAGAATGCAAGGGGCGCCGGATGAAGAATGCGGCGGAAGAAGGCAGATCCTGAAAGAGAAGGGGAAGACGCGACAGGAAGATTTGCTCTGGAGTCCAACTGCGGCTGAGAACCCCGATGAAAGTAGTCTCTAAGGACTGTGTCAGCGGGAACGGGGGAACGGGAGAAGTTCCACGCAGGATGGAACTGGATCTTGCTCCGCATAGAAAAGGGCTCCGAACCAGAGCAGCCAGTAATGAAGCAGGGAAAAGGGTGCTGAGGGACAAGGCATTTAGTAAGGAAGGGGAGACCGAAGGCAGCGTATCCTCGGAAGGACTCTCCTCAGGGTGACAGCCGCCAGAGGTCAACCGGGAGAACCCCCTAAGCTCGGAGAAAGGAAGAAAGGGGTGGAAGGAAGTAAGCGCAAAGGACACATCTGAGCGCGGAAAATGGGGTCAAAAGAGACCAAGAAAGAAAGAAGACGTCGGGCCTTCCATGACACGACCGAACCTTAAATCTCCTCGCAAGTACGTTCTTGAGAACAAAATCATTATATTTTATCTATTCTTTTCGAACAGGACTCGATCCTCGCGACTACACTCTGGGAAGTCTCCAAAGGAAGGCAGCTCAGAGGAAGATCTAGAAATTCTTCTTAATAGAAACGTAAGTCGATTGGGGGTCGGAGAAGTTCACCTAAACGACTGTTCAGTCCAGGAACCTCTATTTAGGTTTAGCAGGAAGAGCCTTGTCATGAAATGCGACATCAGATGTGTAGCTGCTGCTTGAAACGTTGGCGCGTCGACCTTTCAGAAAAGGCTCTTTGGGGGTGGGGGGCAGGAGATGGTGCTAGACATCATCGCTACTCAAGGCCGTATCGCAGATGAGAATTCTAAGTTCCAAAGATGCTGGAGGGGACGCAGATCTTCGACCCCAAAGTCCGGAGAGGAAAGTTATTCTAGAGATCGTCAGTGAGAAAAAAAAAAGTCGTCTGGAAAACACTGAGGGTCTAATATCAAAAACAGCAGAGTCAATCACGGAGGCCTCTGCGGTCTCCTGGAACCAGGATGGGCGGAGACGCGCTTGAAAGGTTCTGGTCCCGCAGAGAGTCATGGGCTAGTGGACATCTACAACTCTGCTGTTCAGGCCGGGGATTCTTAAACGTGTAATAACGAGAGAGCATTCTACTTGTCTATTCACGTGATCAGGTAAGACTCAACACAAACAAAACTGAGATTATTAGGTAAATTAAGAGATTCCAATCTACGGGAAGATAGATGGGGGCGCAAGAAAACTTCTCATCGGACCCTCTACAAACTCTGCTCAACGGAGTTAAATACGACCGAAAAGAGGGGGAGGTTCTCTAAAGATGTAACCTAAAAGCAGACCTCCTAGGGGGTACGCCTAGGAAGCTTAATGGATGAGTTACTGAAGTAAATCTGGGACTTAGGGACGAGAGGTCAACGGACAACACCCAAAACTCAAGAGTCGTAGGGTTGGGGTATCTAGGGCGAGGCTCGACTATGGGAGTGGAGGTCTGTAGCGGGAATAGCTACGCAAAGAGGGCGTTCTTCTCTCCTCAAAAGGTTTTCGGAACAAACCGTGGGAGGACTGGAGCGGCTATGTACGGGCAAGCAAAAGACTCGATGAAACTCAAGAGTGAAGTCGACAATGAAGGGAAAATGGAAAGGGGGATGACTACAGGGGAGGCGGTGCAGCGACTCCGAAGGGATGTATCAATCATAATAGACTTCTCGCAAGTACTGTGATAGTAGACGTGAGTCGATTAGATACGTAGGGGAGCTAGAGAGAGGGTCCTAAGGTCTGGGGCAAAAGGAAAAACGATCTAGAACATAGACATGAGGTCCGAAGACTTCTAAAAGGGTTCGTGTCTACGGTGAAAACGTGCCTGGATAGGGTTGCATCAGGAGGAAGAAGAATTTAACATGAATCAATACAAAAAAAAAACGCGCCGTCAAACGACCCGGAAGGCGAGGAAAAGCTAGCCGGCGGGAGCCGAAATTCCTCGGCGTCGAAAGGGCGAGAGCAATCTTCCGGCAATGAGACTTAGACAAAAAAAAGGGATGAGCCTGAGCCCGGAAAAACCTTAATTGCCGAGAATGCGGAAAAACGACGGGCGTGGAGGGTTCCAGGGGGAGCCTGGCAAAGATTGATGCGCGACAGCGCGACGGGCACGGAGGGCCCGGAGGAAACATCCAAGAAGAAACATGAAGATCTAAGTTCAACTCTCGGCGGATTCAAAAGCCGCCGGGGGGACTAGCGGGCAACTCAGGGCCCGGCGTACTGCCCTTAACTGAGGGGGAACTCTGGCACTTCTCGTTCAGAAGAGGCGTCTTAGCAGCCGAATAAGCATCTGCAGTCCAAAACTAGAGTTGGGGATAGAGGAGACTCGTGACAAGTTGTCTTTCTGGGGTCAAAGAGGAGGTTGGGCATCTTGAAGGGTTGCCGAATAAAAAGGTATTCTTTCTCGCGCCTGTGGAGGTTTTCGAATTTTTCTTCGGAGTCAGTGCGCACCAAAGAGGCTAGCGCTTGAGTTCGCGGCATTAAAACCTTTCGTTAACGGAAGACTAATATTAACTAGAAGGGTTGCCTGAAGCATCAGGGTTAAACTCACAGGAACAAGAGTCAAGAAGAAAGTGCATGACAGGAATGGATTAATAACGAGGAGTCGAACCAAGGGAGAGGCGAAGCGACAGGAGATAATCGGGAGAAGAGCAAAGGCGGAGGTCGAGAGGGGGGGAGGGAGGCGCCAAGCTCAGCAATAGACTAGTTGGGTCGGACAAATTCGAAGTTCAGGGGCTTCAAAACTGCAGAAGTTTATCTGTCAGACGGGGCCACTGGCAAACTCGGCATCTAAACATAGCGAATTTCAAGGCGATGCGGCTTCGTCAATCAAGCATGGAGAAAGGGCCCTTGTTCTATCCGACAGAGGAGAGAGGATTGAACTCTTACAAAAGACTCGAGGTGAGATCTAAACTGGTACTGCTCACGGATGACTGATCGTCTAGGGGGACACATCCTCGGGTCCCGGAATCGGTTTCAGAAAAAATGGAGTCTATTATCGCTACAATAGGAGCGTCAGCAAGTACTCTCCACGCAGGCTTAAGCCTCTCGTGGCTTCGTCGGGGAAATCGGATCCTTCCGTTACCAACTTCAATACTGCTGATGATATTACTTCTATTGAAATTCAAATATATTGCAAGCGCTGAGTCACTTCCTAAGGAAGGGGATAGCAGAAATTGCACGAGCAGGCGGTCTTTCAATCGGGCCACATATTCTGGCCCGGGAAGGGGAGGGAAGAAAGTGGAAAATGGGCCTCTGGGTAAAAAAAATCGTTTGATTCAAAAGCCGGAAAACAAAATCATTTGGGATGGATAGGTTCAAGGGAGGATACGATTGGTGGACAGGGGGGAGAAGCCCAAGGGATCAGAGTCGAAATGTTACTGTTAAAGATCTTAGTAGGACGGTGGCCAAAAGGACTTGTTGCGGCACGTTGTACCAAAAAGCATTTTCCGTCGGGGGGGGGAATGTATCCCTTTCGAGTTGGCTCGGGGGGTCAAGGGGGGGGGGGGGCTCCTTAAATGCGGAAGGAGGGAAACGTTCTACTGGCTCTCTCCCCATAAATCTTTAATAGCCCATCTGACATGGTGCCTTAATTACCGCCTCCAGGGGAACAATAATCCGACCCCTATGCTAGGAAACCCTTGAGAAGTGTTATGGTTGACCTAAGCGAGGATGGACCAGAGACCCACAGCCCTCGGCCGACACTCTAAACACCAAATCCTCTTGATTCAGCAACTTCAAGAGAGAAAGCGCCCTCGGAAAGCCTCTTAGTCAGCCTTCTCCAAATTGTTTAGGTGCCTTGTTGTTGGGTTGTTGGTTAAGGTTGACACCTAGGAGTTGATAAGCGCGGCGTTTGATCTAGGTCTAGACCCCGTAGCTTTTGGGTGTGGAGCTTACCTGATTCACAAGGAGGGAACGCGGTGCCCGCTCAGTAAAAACCCGCTATGAGAGAGAAGACCGCTCTTTCGCCCGTAGAAGGGGTCATGCACAGGTCACCTCAAGGGGAGCGTCTATCAAGTAAGAAGAAAACGTTAGGACTACTAAAAACTCGAGCGCGTATTCACGGGTGCAAATCCGTCAGAAGGTCATTCGGGAAGGAGAAAAGAGTTAGGTAAAGTAAGTACCCATAGGGGGGGGGGACGCCGATCACCGAGAAGAAACTTGAGTACCGGCCGAAAAAGAATCAGGACCTGCGAAAAAAAGACGGATAATACTTGAAGGATAGAAAATAAAAGTAATGGGGGCACTAAGTAACGTCGCGGGATCCTTACTCGGGGTAGTTCGGGCGATGGGGCAGGAGACAAAAGCCGGAGACAGCTTACCACCAAAAAATTAGTTCTAAGGGAAGAAAATCAACAGGAATTGAATTCAGAGGAACTTATCCTAATCCCTGTATGAAAACATGCGTAAAGACGAAGAAAAATCCAGGAACCAACTTGTGAAATAAAACAATCTCCAGGAAGTAACAGAAAGCAACCGCTAGACACAACACGGGTCTCCATAAAGGATGCTGAGGAGAGCCGATGACCTACCCAAAAAAAGTACGGAACATTTTTGGGGGTGAAAAAAGGAAGGCTCAGGACAAAAAAGGGGAGGATAGTGAGAAGAGTTTACAAACTTCTTCCTTTAGGGAATCCTTAGCGGATGACCTGAGACGATAAGAAGAAAAATCAAGGAAAAGGGGGTGGGGTGAGGATGTCTTAATTTTAAATTTGTAGGAACCTGCTAAGTGGGGTCCCCGCGGGGAATGAGAAGATGCTTACAGGGTCGTGAAGTGAACCGGACTTGTAAGGCGGACTGCTTCCCTGCTGCAAGGATCCGGGTTGAGGTGAAAAATGCTAGTTGGGGGGGGTAATAGGTCCTCGGAGAGGAAAATTCCCATATCCGGGAAGGTCGGTAGGAAACGAGAAATACTTAGAATCAGTACAGGCTTCCGAGGGGGGTTCATAAATTTTGAGGAAAGGGCGCCTCTCCTGCGTCAGTGGACGCGCGGAAGAGACTCAATAGAAGGCTTTCGCTGGTCGGGGCTGGAGAGGATCCTGTAGGGGAGAAAAAAATGAAGCATCCTGAGGCAGGCGTTCTCAACGCTCGTCGCGCCAGGGGTCGTAAAAGGAAGAATGGGATCTTGGGGGAAGGGAGGACAGAAAATCTGGATAAAGAGTCCTTCTTCAAGAGGTACCAGGAAAAGAAGCGGATCGGTGAGGAGAACGCGTGATACGGATAACGCAACCCAAAAATTAAGTCAAGTGTCGAGGACACTTCCTAATGAACGGCAACCGGTCAGACATTAGGACAAGGGGGCTTATAAGGAGGCATATTTTGTCAAACAGGGGTTTAAAAGGGATCATCGTAAGTAGACCAGCATCGGTTCAGATGGATGGTCGGGACACTTAATGGCGGGCTGCAGGTCACAGCCTACTCATCTCATCCAGGGGCATGGGATGGAACCGTTAAAAAGGAGGACCATGGGTCTTCGGGAATTGCTATTAAAGAGAAGGGGAAAGATACGAAAGAAAAGAACCATCAGGCATAAACGCTCGGCACAGTGAAGCACCAGAAGACAAGATCCAGTAGGAAGCTTCGACCACACGTCTCCTTTTTCGAGAAAAAGGGGGAACAAAATACAGGGGGGGGACACCACCTCAAATGTTCTTAAAGGCCCTACCGAAAGCCGACAAGGACCCATGGATGTGAAGAAATTCCATTCAAAAAAACAAAAACGGAGTGGGTTGGCTGGGAAAGGACCCCGAAGGAAACGAAAGCAGGGTCTGCCAAGAAACCGGGCAAATCCAGGCCTTTTGGAAAAAAAGATAGGCACGCGCTCTTTTGACGTCCAGTTGGGCGCCGGCAAGCACTATAGAGTTTCGTTATATGTGTCCGCAAACAGGGATTCCGAGGACTAGAATCCATGCAGAGCTTGACTTGGGACAGGTGAACCACGTATGGAAGAGGAGCTATTTGAAAAAGAAGACAGATTAGAAGATGGGCTTTCCAAAAACGAATTTATCTGGGGAGGGTAAATAGGGGAACGCCTGGGTTTCCACAGTCTGCGGGCCGTAGGGTTTATGAGCGCTGCGACCTAAATGATTTCCAGTCGCGTAGAGGGAGGGTAGGAACTCTTCCCAAAAGAATATGCTCTCCTTGTCGATCTGGAAATTGATTCGCGAAGTATGGAAGGGATGGGCTGAGAGGTAGATCGCCTCTCTGGTGGGGCCGTCGAGCTCGAGGGCCTCTATCGGAGAACGTCAGAGACCGCAAAGAGCAGGGGGATAAGCTGAAGTCACCGAAAAGTCGGTGCTACCCAGTCTGATTCGTGACCTACTACGCACGAAAATACACAGATAGACTCAGGAGAGAAACGCACGCGAGGGGAAGGTTGAACCGTAGAGAGACTTCTGGCTAGCGTACTCGAAGGAATGGTCCTGAGTTCCGCTCCGTTCCGCTATTAGGACTTGAGATCTCGCTCTCGGAGAGATACCTTAAGTCTGTCTGCAGCGTGCGGGTGTCTGCGTCAGTCTGAAATCACTAGAACCGTTTACCTCTCGAATACGCTCTCACCAGCAAACCTATTGCATCGACCGCTCTTAGTACCGGAACCTACCAAGCGCAAAATGAAAAGGGGATCTCGTCAACAGACCGTCTCAAGAGGAGAGTAATTGGTGATTCTTAAAGAGATGAGGAGACCAGGTTATCCGCCTCAAAGGAAAAAAGCAAGGAGCGCATACGCAGAGGAAGTGAGTCGGCAGGGGCACATTCTTGGAGCTGGGGCCAAAACTAGTCTGCGGGGAGCAGAAATGTGGACTATTAAGAAAACGTCACAGCCATTTCTCACTAGGGTTTATGGAAAGGTGACTTTACAATAGTCCACTGGTCTCGCGGAGCAGCTAGTAAGAAGAGGGAGGAACGGATCCGAAGGAAATCCTAATCCTTGATGGCAGCACAGGGAGGGGCTCGGTGGAAATTTTGAAAACAGGATTTAGCAATGGACAGGAAGGGGGACCAACGGCTATGGTCGCGGAAGTCAACTAGCCATGAAGGGCCGATCTAGGTGTGGACACAAGAGTCTCTCAGTACAGACCCTCATTTGGCCTACGGCCTAGAGGCTGAAAATCGATCTCCGGGAATGAGAGAAAGGCAAACGGCAACTGCTAGGGACCCGACCCACAACATGGTGGGGGGCGAACCCCTTCGTGAGATCTGGCCGGACGCGGGGAAGAAAGAGAAGTGAGAGGATGTCACGAGTGGGACGAAAATAGCGTAAAGGATCTACCCTAAAAGATCAACGTAGACTTGCAAGGAAAGGCAGTCCATCTCCGAGCCCGAAAAAAGGACCGGTACTGGATTATTCGAAAACTATTAAGAGGAAGCATGCCGTATCAGGGGTTTTTAGACCATAATTTTTCAGAAAGAAAAGACCTCTCATTTCAGGTCATTCATCTTTGTGTGCTCAATCTAGCTGTGTGGAGCTAGGACTAATCTCAAGAAAGGGTCTGGGGGGCGCCAGTTGGAAGTCTCTGAAGAATCCTCTCTCCTCAGTGGAGCGCTATCTCCTGCTCCGCCACCTGCTCGTGGTAGAGCGCCGAAGAGGAGAAACAGACGCGTTAGCGAAGAGCAGGAAGAAAAGTATACGAATCTTGCCTTACGTGCGCGAGCGTCGAAGTCAACGAAACTCGTCCCGCCTCGGCGCGTAGGGGTCCGCCTGGTCGGGAGACCGGAGTCCGCGAACTAAAGAGAAGAGAGACG
>Ga0179593_1312280_pt1 | contig 25445 bp, 38 predicted proteins | sample CZODoug2_1_08_16_FD_185931 | JGI IMG/M metagenome (GOLD analysis project Ga0179593, IMG submission 185931) | Vadose zone soil fungal communities from Angelo Coast Range Reserve, California, USA - CZODoug2_1_08_16fungal (PacBio error correction) | ecosystem: Environmental > Terrestrial > Soil >...
GGCCGAACCTATCCAAACAAAAGCCATACTATAAGAGAAACGACCTATCTTCCCACTCTGCAAATGAAAGGCCCGACATACAGCTGACCAGACCCGACAAGAGTCGATCCAAAACTAGTAATAATTGCTCATTTCCGGGAAGGCGATGAGGAAAAGAAGTCGAAGCAAGCTCACTCTAACAAAAGGACAGGAAAAAACTAATACTAATCAAAAGAGAACTCCCATTCGTCTACAAACCTGGTCACCCCAAAAATGGCCATCTTTCCCTCTGGGGGGAGGAAGGAGTGGGAAACCCAGCAAGATTACTGCCTCAGAGACCGCCTATCCACGACCTCTCCAAAGACAGGGGGATCTCGCAAACTCAAGGGGAGGAACTAGATCTCGTGAGCACTGGGTTGATTCGGGGGGAGTTGGGATCTTGCGGAGATCATGCGGACTCAAATGAGTTTGGGGCCCACCGCGGACGAACAAAAAAGGGGCGAACGAATGGGTGCATCTTTTTTTGGGGGACGGTTGCGGACTGGGTTTTTCCTTGGCAAAATCGTTAAAAAATCGTAGCGTCTGTCGAGGGCGATTCATATACGGCGGGGCCCCCGAAACGTTGTAATGTTGATCGAATCTTCTGCTAAATTTGAAGGGGAAAGCAGATAAGAGGATCGGGTCTTCTTGACGGGTTGCAAAAGTGCTAGGGTGCGTAGTCCAGGATTCTCTCTTTCCGCTCGTTCTGCGTCTGAAAAAGAAGGAAACTATGGTTAACTTCCAGGGAAAGGGGGGTGCGGGTGAAGGTGGGGGGGGCTATGTGAATGCTGGGGAGATGGGGCGATTGCGAGGATCGGTGAAGGTCAGTTGGACTCTATTCTGGCAATCGGATGTATGGAGAAAAAAGGAGGCAAAACCAGGCGAGGGTTCTTCAGAAAGAGTTGGGAAAGGATGCTAAAGGGGACTTGATTTAATTGTGCGGCGGTTCTTAAGGACGATGGCGTTTTCTCTCGGTGGTTATTGTGCGGCACGAGGACCCGGCGCTGGGAGAGCCGAGGGACGCTGGGGTGTTCAAAGTGGGCATAGAGCCTGCACGACTGAAGGTACGTAGGACGTTGTTATGGGGGGGGGTCTCGTTTTGCGAATCTCTCGAGGTGCCTGGAGTTGGGGGCTTTGTTATGTGTGGGGCAAAGGGCAAAACAAAGAAAAGGGGTTCCCAAAACCCAATCTGCAGAGGTGTTCTTAAAGGGGGGGGGTGGCGTGATAGGCATGGCGCGGGGAGGGGGGAAGAAAGGAAGGGAGGGGAAGAGGGTGGTAAAGTCTTTGTTGGGGAGGGGTTTTTGGTGAAGTGGGGGACCCGAGCGGTTGCTGTCGTTTTCCGGGGAGGGGGAGTGAGGGGGGGGAAAGAACAACTCGAAGACAGGATTCTCCTTAAAATTTCGCTCAAAAGAAAAAAAAAAGAAAAAAAGTATTATACTCCTATTGCCAAACTACCGGAGGAGTGGTCATTCGATTGACTTGTGTGGATGGGGGACGGGAGGGGCGTTGCTGTATGATCAGAGTGCGTTGAAAGATGGCTGGGGTATACAGGTGCGTAGGTAACGGTTAGAGGACGCCTGACCATGGTTGGAGGCTCGCAACTTCATTGGCTGTTTGGACCAAAGAGGAAAGGGGATTATGCCGAGAAAAGGTTTGCGGGGGAGAGTGGGGGCAATTTCTTCTACTCGAGGGGGCTTGGCTTCTATCACTGTGGGAATTCCGTGAGATTCCCGGCGGCAGGCGCTTGTTTTTATCGAGGCAGGAAATAAGAAAGGGTTCTTGACTAAGACGGGGGGAGATTTACTAAGACTAAAAAGCGCTATGCATGAGGTTTTGTATCCAGGGGTGACCGCCAAAGTGATACGGCGGGAAAGGGAGCGGCTAAGGACTACTAGGCATCTGTTTGGGAAAAATGATTGGTGGGGGGGACGTCTACATATTATCTATCAGTTACTACAGGGGCTTTCGTTTACTCGCTGGTTTAAGGATTCGGGGGATCAGCTTGGGGCGGGGGGGGACGGAGGGTATGATCGGTTTCTAAAAAAAATGGGTGCGCTTCAAGGGAATCTAGTAAGACCCTCTATTCGCCAGGGGTTTAGGGAACAGGACACGGGCAGAAGAAGGAAGGGAGCGTTTCGTTGGAACTTTCTGGAAAGCTGAAACGTCTATTTCCTAATGAGAATGGGCTTGTAAAAACTGTATTTCAGACTCGGACGAGTGGAGACGTTCTAAAGAATGGAAACCACTCACGTTTCGTGTAAGTGGGGACAGCAATGACTTTTCTTCTTGGGCATCACGCCGAGGGAGGGAAAGGGACTGGGCGGCGAGCAGAAATTTGTAGCTTGAAATAAGGTCCAAGCTCGGAGGAAATATCCATAGCTTGATCAATCGGATAATACGGCTGAAGGGGACGGAGCGGGAAGGGAGCACTCTATTGCGAGTGATCTTGCGAGATCTGCGCCCTGGTTGAAGAAAATTCCTACCGTTTTCTGGAGGCAGGGGGGGGGGGATTTGCGGTACTGAAGGTTCAAAACTTTAGAGGCCGATGGGAGGCGCTTCCATTTGTTGGGGGGGGGGGTGAGTTCTTGATGTCATAAAAGGGTGATACGGGGGACGCAGGAAAAGGGGAGGAGAAACTAGGGTGGCCCATAGAATACCAAAAACTGAGAGGGCGCCACTCAGGACTGAGGGAGAGATTTTTCCAGGAAGAGGGGCGGTGTCGTTGAGTGAGCACGGCCTTTCTTCTAGATGGTGACGGGGGGAAGAGGGGGGGGAAGCTCTTGGAGGTGTGCGATTGGGTGCGAAAATCGGAGAAGGGAGAGCCAGTGGGGGCTTGGGAAAGGGAGGGATCGATCTGACAAAGAGAAGCAACAACAACACGAGGAAAAGTATAGAGAAGGTCCATCCGACGAGGGGCGAAGCCTAAGACATTCCAAAAAACCGCATTCAAGAGCCAGAGGAGTCGCAAAAAAAGGACTACTCCTAACACCTACTACATCCATAGACGTTCGCCACGTTTTCTGGCAAGCCTTCGTGCTGACTCCTCACCGGGGAAAAACCTAACTTTCGCAGGTAGAACGGGGGGGAGTCCTCAAAGCAGGACCGAGGCGCCCCAAGCAGGTCTGGGGGGTCGTGGGAATGGGACTTAACCTGTAATGCGCCGCATAAAAGGAAACGTTTCGACAATACCTAAACCCAGCAAATGGGGGACTCCTAGATCAAAAGAGGCACCCATGGACAGAACAAAAGGACGCTCACTGGGGGATCAACAACCATCCGCAAACCGGTAGGCAGTAGGACTTAGCCCATAGAACGAGAAAACAGGAATTCTTCTGGTCTAGGCCGACAGGAAACGCTCCGGTATTCCGCAAAAGGTCGGTCTCAGATAGTTAGGGGAAACCGGAGTATGGGACGGAGAAGAACATACCTCTCGAAAATCTGCGATGAAGCCTCACAAGAGCTCCAAACGACGAAGTCGGCGTTAAAAAATTCAGCCAAAGTTCAATGGACGCTGGCCCCATCAACGGGGCGTTATTCTCATTCCTTTCCTCCTCGACGAAATCGTACTGATCCCCCGTCAAACCGTGGTCAAATCACTTCTCCCTCTCGGGAATCTCAATCCTAAATTGCAAAAAACCATCCATTATCTACTATAAAGGGGCCTTCACGAACTGTCGTCCGGACAGACGGGCGCAAAACCGTTTACGAGTAGATCTAAGCGCTTAAAACGTCATCTAAAACGCAAGGCTACACAGACATCCAAGAGGAGGCAGAAGTACGAAAGGTCCCGAAAAAGCAAGAATAATCTAGTCAGAGACAATCTGCTTAAAAACGGCCCCAAAAAACATTTGTTCCAAACGGAGGACTGAAAGCCGTGGAAATGATCAGGGCGCAAAGAGGGGGGGTGTCTACAGACCGGGGCTACAATCGGAAGTAGGGGAAAAAGAGAGGCCTTCTATAAAATGCCTAAAAAAACGTCTTCAATGCTATAAAAACCTCGCTCCTGGGGGCCTACAGAACCCGCCGCTTCGGGGCTAGAAAGATAAGAAAAACCTCCCACGGAAAAACGACAAAAAAGGGACTCTCAAACCGGAAAAAGCGAACACCGGACTACGGCCTAATCCCCGGCCTCTGGTCAAAAAGTCAAATTCGAAAGAGACTCACCAAATTGTCCAGGCAGACATATGAGGGTGGGGAAAAGAGACCTTTTCTAAACACACACACACATGAGGAGGCCTGTCTCAAGCAGCGCAGAAATCTGACGCAAAAAGGCAACACTCACTATTCACATCAAACAAACGAGCAGAGTCCCTCCCTGCTCACATGAGTTAGGGGGAATAATCAGGACTGGGACATAGTAATATGGGGGGCAAAACGGTAAGGAGAAAGCGCGTAGGAACCTTCCACGGAGATAAAAACTTCTAGGAACCAATCAATAAACCCATTACCACAATCACGAGGCACGAAACCGGGAGAAGCGGACAACACAAAACAAATGCCAGAAAAGAGAAGCAAAAATACTTCGACCACCCAGGGTGAAAGACAGAGGGAAAGGTCAATCCCATCTAGGATTGGAACTCAAAAAACCTAAGACCCCGACCTGGGCGCTAATCGCCTAGGGGAATCGCAGTAGAAAAGGGATTTTAGCCAGGGATCAAAAAAGCCCAAACCAGGGAGGGCCATATCAGAAAAACCCTAGTTTACATCATAACGCAACATAGACGTCATGCAAGTGACAGCAGTCTCTATCCAACTTGAAACAAGAAAAGAGTAACGCCTGCCCTCAATACAGGGGCATCCGTCGCATCAAAATAGAACTAAGGACGAAGAGGAGGTCTGCAGCGCATAAGAAACCCAAAAGCCTAAACAAATCAACTGAACGTCTCAATGGACGGAGGGGTCAAAATACCTTGCACAGGCTCTGAAAGGTGCCAAACGGCCCACACACTCATCACTACTGAAGTGGCCCTCATCGAGGGGACTCTCCTTTCCGCCGCCTCCGATACTCTGCATAGCGCACCGTGAAAAACAAAGTAACGGAGATGTACAAGCAAAGACTTTCACCGGCACATGAAGGAAAAAAGACATATTCCGTCGGGATATTCATCCAACGAGATTTCCAGAAGGGTAAGTAACTCAGGACTAAAAAGAGAAAGCCTATCTGAGAACAAACTACAAAGACGCAAGAGGACTCAGGATCCAAGGGAAAAGGAAAATAGAACTTCTATCAGAGGTACACTTGTATCTTAAGGGGGGGACCCGCAAGGAGGATAAATAGTGCCAATCTGAAGCGAGAAACAAACTCTCTTTTACGAGAGGGGGACAAAAGAGGTCAACTCCCATCAGAGAAACCCTGGGACAAAAACACCTCTTCATCAAGGGTTCTACCTTGGTTGGGGGAAATATCTCTGGTGTCCAGACAAGCCTCCGGGAGAGATAGAAAGAAAGGGAAAAAATGAGCATCGAAAAATACGGCTAATAAAAATCGCACAACAACTTAGAGGATTGAAGAGAGGATCTCCTTATTGGGGGGAGATCTTTCTTTCTCTTTGCGAGGGTCGGGAGCTGACAGAAACTGTCGTGGGGTCATCGAGAGGGGGCAGACACACCACAGGCGAAAGGGTGTATTTTTAGGGGGGAAAAAAGCAGACATGGGGGGATTCTAAAAAGAGTCAAACATATCTAGCGTGAGGGGGGTGCTGAGAAAAGGTTCAATTATCGAGGACTTGGCCAACTCTCGTGGGGAAGAGTTTGGGGTCTCGTCCGAAGTCATCTACGATGGCCACTTGGGACTTTGATCTCCGGTTTCCCGAGGCGGAGATGGGAGAAAGTCGGTGTTATTTTACAAGTCGGCAGGTAAAGGGCAAGCGCGCAGCTGCAAGAAGCCGCGGATATGTTGCAACAGCGATTGAGCCAGCTACGGTGTGAAAAAAAGAAATAGGCAAGGAAGGCAGGGGTCTGGGCGAGCCGTTAAGGAGGGCGGCGGCACAGGGACGCCGTTCTTTCACAAGGATAGTATGGGTAGTGTGCCCAACGGGGCGAAGGTCTCTTCAAAAGGTGTTCCAGATGGAAAAAAAGGCCTTGGAATCCTTGTGAGGAGGGGGATCGGATGCTGCGATGGGGGATGGAAATGATTTGGGCTTGGAACGTGGGAGGTTGGGTAATTTTGGAACGGACGGCCATTTCTTAGAGGGGGGCGCAGGCCGGGACGAGGGGGGGGTGGTTCAAAGTTTCTTAAACTGCAGGGGAAGGAGGAGTAGGAGTGATGAGGGTGTCGGGTTGAAACGTCCTCCTTTGGACTGAGGCCTGCCTGGGGGGGGGGTCCGTTGTTCTTGTGGGAGGGGCACGTGGTAAGGCTCTCAGGAGGGAGGCGGGGTGAAAACCAGTGCAGAAGGAAGAATTATTTCTTCTTTTAGGGGCGGTGAAAAGGGGGCAAAGGGGATGTGGAAGTAATTCTAACGGCGCTATTCGTTGGGAGGTCAGGGGAGGGGGTGTTTTTAATGTACTGGCCCGCTCTCGGCAAAGTGCAAGGGGCGGGTGTCCTGGGCAGGGGATTGAAACCCGAAAGAAGTAGGAGGTCTCAAGGATAACTCGGACAGGCCCTTTCCAATTAAAAAGGGGAATTGAATCCAGAAAAAAAGGGGACCCGGTTTAGAAGGGAGAGGGCATGAACTTAACTTGTAGTGAGACGTGGGAGGGGGGGCTCGTGAAGTCCGCGTGGGGTAGCCACGCGTATTTAAGGTAAGGTTTCTATGTCTAAGGAAGTTAGAGCCGCCGAGAAAACATGGTCTATTAAGGTGGACTGATCCGGGGGCCGTTCTGGGGGATTAGGGGGGAAAAAGGGGCGAAGGTCAGATTTTTGTGATGAGGTTGATGCGCCCTCGACGGCTTTCTGTTCGAGGGGGGTCTTCCAAGGGAGACCGAACGAGTGGTAGGGAGCCGACGGGAGGGATACTCGGAAGCGTCCAGGTACGCAAAAAAAGGGGGCGATTACTCAAAAGAGAGTCGTTTGTACCAAGATCGTGACCAGACCATATTCCTACGCTGATAATGGAAAAAACGCAGGCGTTTTGGAAAATGATGTGGGGGGTGTTGAAGAGAAGGATGGCATAGGGCCAGCCAGGGATATTATGGCGGGGTTGGCTCCTGCATGATTAAACAGGAGTCTCCTCTCCTGGAGGATTTAGCCTTGAAGGGAGATCTTTGTTCTAAAAACTGGCGCGGAGGAATTAATGGCAGACCCAAGTTATCCTATTTCGGACATACAGTAGCCATGCTAGGCCGGTGTCTGGCGGGAGGCGGGGGACCATGGGCTGAGGAGATGACTGTCTAGTTTGGGGGTCCACGTTTACTTGGATCGAGGTACGATCTATATGTCGAACGGAAATAGTGGGGACGAACGGGGTGTGGTAAAGAGATTTTCCATCAGGAGTTTTCTTAAAGGGACATCCCGCGATGGCTTCGAGGATGCGGGGGGTTTGCGGCTGGGCCAAAGATAGTTTACGGGAGGGGGGGCTTCGCTGGAAAAGCCTAAATAAGCCATCGGGGGGGGGAGCGCTCGAGAAGACTTTGCTTTCCTGGACGGAGCGTGGAGGGGCCTCGATTGGGGGGGAGAACATTGATTGGGGGCAAGATCTGCGCAAAAAACATGAATTGGGAATTCCTACGGGGGAGTTTCCGTTGTTTGTGAATTTGATGTTTATGGGACCAGGCGTTTTAGAAAGGACGGGGAGGGAAAAAAAGAGGGAGAAAATTGGGCTGGTTCAAAATGTCGTGGTTATAAAATTACATTCTTCATAAATATGGTCCCGGAAAGGAAACAAACTGCTGCGACTTTAAGGGGGTGGAAGAAGGTTCGAAAAAAGAGAATGTCTTTTACGGGGGGCGGGGAGGGGAGAAAGGTCTGGAAATGTTCTGCTAAAGGGGTGGTGAATCTTGATGATGGCGGGGTTTCTGAGGAGCTTTGGGGGACCTCATGGGAGATGGGTGCCCGGTAGAGGATAGGGCGCACCCTCGTCAAGGGGGAATCACTCTCAAAGGAGGGGAATTAAAGATAGATTTGAGAGAAAAGCTCTACTATTGCAAAACTACAGGCCAAAAGGAGGCCAGGGCATCGAATCGAAAGAAAAGAACAACGCACCACAGGAACCACCCATCTTCCAGAGACCGTAGTGAGGTAAGCACCGACCCGCCCCATTTCAAGTTGAAGTGAGTCTAATCAAAACTACACAGTGGCTCTAACCAAAAGGTAAAAGGGGAGTTCGAAGGGCCGTCGGTGGGGAAGAGCTCATAAACCACGAAACGTTTTCGACAGAAAAGGAACCAGCACTGTGACGCCCGCAAGAAAAAGACCCGGTCCAACGAAGGGAAATGAAAGGGAGCTTAGAACCAAAACCGCACCTCAAAACCGGACTTCTCATAGCCTATCCAGATCAAGGAGGTCGGACTACCCCATGTCTGGAATGAGATAGAGGAAAAGTCACCAAACGATAGGATGAAAAGGTGCGAGGGACACTTGCTTCACTGGACAATCGCTTCAAAGAAACAAAAATCTCTCTGACAATGCCGCTACTCGAGACATCAGTAATCACAGGAGGCGCTGAAAGACGTTATGAAAAAGAACTGCGTTCCGGACACTTCCTGTCATACCGCTACTCACTTTAAGCAGACAAGGAGCAAAAGGTCCAACGGTGAGCAGTTCGACCATGATACTTCAACACGCCGAATGTCCCGCGCCATGAGAACGCAACTATACCGGCCTGACACGGCGTGTATGTCCGACAGTCGGACGACCTAGCAAACATAGAATCCAGCGCCAAAAAGGTTTATAACCCGACTTGGACGACCCAACAGAAAAGCTAAACCCCCGTTATCGGGGAGACAGTCAGGCAGGAGCTGTCACACGGCCTCCGGAGGTATCACGCTTACGAGAGAAAAGACATCAAGGAAGCGGCAGAACCAACCCAGGGGGGCACAAAATGATTCTGCCGGGAAACAGCTAAGACGTGTCTCACTCTGGGGGGGGATACCTCAGGAGGGTGGAGAACAACTGCCGTAGGGTCGAGTAATCAGACGGAAAGATCAAGGACCCCCCAGTCCTTCATGCTAACTAAGGGTTGGGGGCCTACTAAAAAGAAAAGTCCGCTTCGGGTCCTAAAGGGAACGCGGAGAATAAGAAGGGGGAGAGGGCGACCCCAATGACCCACTTCCACCTTGGACTCTTATCCCAGTCCTATGGGGTCCGGCAGGGGCTGAAGAATCATGAAGAGAGGCCGGGAACCATGGTCCTGCGGCAATAAGAAGTCATTCACATAACGAAGGTCTACCAGCGATCGGTCGGGGGAGCCGAGGCAAAACACAACGGAGACACAAGTCCAAGGAGGAGATCATTCCACACAATCGAAAGCCTCATAAACTCTCGAGAACAGTAATTTAGGGAAAAAGCGGGGCAGTTCCCTACTATTGGGGGGGAAGGAGCGAGAGAGAAATCCGGTTCGATCACAAATACTCTGCACTCAATCACAATCGCAGGCATTACAAAAAGACACGATAACTTAGAACGTAAACCACTCACCACACCCGGATACCCCCTCCCAAAAAGACGAGTAACACACAAGGGAAACTAAAAGACCAGTTCAGCCGCGGGAAAGAGAAGGGGAGAAAAAAACCAAAAAAACTGTGCGCTACGACGGGATGATTTTAGCAACCCGTTCTAACACGGGCGGAACTGCAAGCCCAACTCATTCGTCTCGGAAAAAGTCAAAACTCAGCGAGGCAAAAAAAGGAAATCAGAAGCAGGGCAAATGAACCACTCAACATAGTAACCCGCAATGCTAGCCTACCGCGAAAAAAATGGCCATCTCGAAGGGCAAGGAGGACCCAAAAGAACTACCCCCTACCATCGCCTATGAAAACGAGAACGAAAAGACTTCTCAATTCCGCTGAAAGAAAAAAAAGATTCGAAGAGAGAAATCGACCTGCCTTGGCCCAACGAAATCGTATACGCCAGCAAAAGCGAGAACCTAGCAAAATGTTCGCGCCCTCTCGAAAACTGTCAATAGCACAAAAAGCCCACGCCCTCAGACAATCTCCCGACCGAACCCGGCACCGTGACTGCAGATGACCAAATATGGAACATGCCGCGCTACAAGGGGAGCAGAGGGCAGACCGAAGTTACCAAGTAAGGAACGAAGATCTGACAAAACGCCAGGGCAAGGCTTCCATGACGTAGATTGCATGGAACACGAATAGAAGAAATTCAGAAGAACTATTAATCACTGACTCAGGGCCCCCCCGGGGGGAAACGATACTTGAGTCCATCCCCGACAATCACCCCCACGATGGAAAATTACTTATAGGAAGAGAGTAAGCTCCCATTCACCGTCGAACAAATTTCCCCGCCCGGGCAATCACCTAACCCGTGGTTGGGGCAGGAATTCTGGGGGGGAAAAATCCAGGCAGGGGTGATTCCTCATCGAATCCTCCATCAAAAGGCAAGACCTCTCCCATCATGCGGACTCTCCAACACAAGGTTGAATTGAGTTCAGGAAGGGGGAGTAGTCTGGCGGGGAGAACTTATTCTACTACCTGTTGCTGGGGGTGGGGGCAAAATAGTCTCCACCAACCAAAAAGAAAAAACAGGTTATGATTGAAGGGTGGGAGCGCTGGTATGGAGAAAAAATTCTTGTCTGCAGTTTCTATAGGAGAGGGAGGGGAGGCGATATCCGCCGGAGGGGAAACACTTCGCCTTATTACGATGTGGGATCAGAGGGAGTCTAGTCTAGGGATGCGTGCGGCTTCAGTCGGAAGGGGGGTTTTGCGTGTTCAGGTGCGTGGGGTTCCTTTAGCAAGGCACGCTGCATCTGCAGGGAGGAGGGTTGCTATCGGGAACGCTTGCCAGTTACCTGTCGGGGGAATTGTGGGAAGAATGGCGGGGGGAAGAGGGGGCAGAATGAAGAATAATTCCAAGGGGCGCTTGCGAGGAGGAACGTCGTGTATTGGAGTGGGTCCCATTTGTGAATGCTATTCTGGAAAACGAATAGTTTGAAAAATTGTCTATACTTCCTATTTGGTGGACAGCGGGGGAAGTGAGGCTGACTTGTAGGGAGGGGAATTTGGACTTGTTGAGCTAGGGTGCCATTTGATTATTAGGCTTCGAAAGGTACGAGGTGATGGTTTCAAAGGTGGGTTGGGTCATAAGGCCTGAGATGCATTAAGAGCTTGTTCGGTTAGGTTTCCTATTGGGGGTCAAGGTGACGGGCAATGACAGTTTTCTTGCTGGTTCTCAACGTGGAATGTTTGCGAAAAACGTAGGTCGATGACCCAAAGGAGGGAAGCTCAGGGGGTATCTTAAGGGCTGAAATCCTGAGATGATTCGTCGGGTTTGGGGATGGTAGGGAGACGGCCGTCTTTTGGAGGCTGGTCAGGGGGTTGTTATTGGGGGACGAAAAAATGCCTCGGCGGATGGAGGGTTGTCAAGGATGCTCCCTAAGAGTGCTTGGGAAAGGATCGCCGCAGTGGGGAATACTGAACATTTTGAACGCCGTACCTCACATATTATAGGAAGAAGATACCGGTATAGGGAGAGGGACTGAGAATTGATTGGGGATTTTGATCCTTTGGGGGGGGGGATTTACTAGGATTCCTAAAAGGGAGTGGCGACACCATAATGTAGGGAGGGAAAAAATGAGGTTAGGGGGGATAAGTCAGGACATTAAATAAATAGGGAAGTTCTGGCAAGGTGCCGTTGTGGAAACCGAGACCCATTGTGAGAAGTAAAAATGAAAATGTGGTCTAAGGGTTTCTGCTAAAGAGAAAAAGGGGCTTCCGCTGAGGGCCAAAAGGCGCGGATGGGGACTTATGGTAGTAATAAAAGCCTGTTTCGGATATAGAATCATCTATGGAAGAAAAAAGTTCAGATGCTTATTTTGGGGTAGCAAAGGTTAGAAAACCATCCAGGGCGCAAAATGAAAATTGAAAAGACGATTCTTTGGGGGTAGTGGGGGGTTGAGATCGAAATCATTAAAGAAAGCAGGGACTATGTTACTCAGGGACGAGGAGAATTATTCTTATTCTCCAGAAAAATGGGGAGGCACGGGGAATAAGGGTGTAAAGCGCTTCTCCTTCGTCTAGGGAGAAGGGTCTAGGGGTCGCAGGTTGGAATAACAGTAGCCAGTGTCGCAGGAAAAGGTTAAATCTTTTCGTTATCCAAGGGCGGGGATCTGGGAGGAGATAGGGACTATGTCAAGTCCCCTTGATCAATGAGAAAAAGGCCCTATTTAAGTAGTTAAAGGGAGGAATTCTCTCAGTAGCACGTGGAGGATCTCTTTGTCCAGAGAGTGAAGGTGCAGGGTTTACGAAGGATGGAGAGAGCTATTTTTCGGCTTCAAGGGGTGAGTGCGAGGGATTCGCGACCAAAAGACTAAAAGGAGATAGCCAATCTCTGTATGAAGGTTACGGGGTGAAGGGGGGAAAGGGGCGGCGCAGCTAAGCGACGAGGCTATAAACGAAAAGATTTGTGGAGGCTAAGGGAGGTTCTTATTCATGAATTGGCGTAGGGGTCCGCGAAAGGGGCATGCAAAAGGAGGGTGGAAGCCAGGGTTAGGGGAGGAGGACCAAGTTTGGGCTTGAAAGGTTCGAAGGGGGGAGGGGGTGGGGAAAGGAAAGGGAAAGTTCCACAGGACGATACAGAACGGGGGGGGGAGCCACAAATACTTCTGTTTTAGGAATAAAGTTTAAATGGTTGGTCTGTGAGTCAAGAACTGAACGGAGGAATGGTCAGGAATTCTCGTTGGAAGGGTCTTTCTTGGTGTTCTGGACTTTTGCAGAAGAGACGATTATATGCAAAAGTTTTCTTTGAAAAGGGAAGAAGGAGAGCGACCCGCTCGCTCACAAACTGAGGAGAGGTAAAAGAAAGATAGGGTTTCCCATGACGATACACTCAGATACATGAAAAAGAAAAAGTCCTGGGAAGCGCATCTCGGGAGGTAGAAAAGCTCCACTACCCCGAAGCAGAGAAAAAGATGGCCCTAATTCGCACAACGTCTAGGAAGGAAAAAATGCCTTTCTGGAATCCAGACAAGAAAAGAAACTCTTGTAATTAAGGGTTTCCGAAAAAGAAGTTATAACATAAAGGGATGGGATGAACGTCCTGGCCCCATCTTTTCACTGAAAGGAAGGCGACGCATAAAACAGACACGTTGAGAAAAAAACAGAAGAACTCAAAAAAAGGCAAAATGTACAAGCCTCATCCTCGAATCCTTCCATGGCCACTAATGACGTGGATAAACACTTAAAGAGAAAACTGGAGGGAAGAAAGTCACCTGTCTTCATAATAGGGAATAAAGGGGGAGGAATCCAAAGTATCCTTCGACCGTCCCCAAACGCCTCAGATGGGCAGAAGGGAGCAGCGGGGGATTTCGGTAGACGGTAGTAAGTGAACAAAGAAGAGCTCAACGATAAAACAATAGTCAAGAACGGGAACCTCTCTCATGAGAGAAGTCAAATAAAACGGCAAGAAATAAGCTCTTTACAAGAGAGGGTACACAAGCAACAGCTTTACCTTCATCTAGTCCTGAAGGGGATCAATCCTGAGTCAATGATCCAGTAACGGGGAACTAATGTAGTCTCTGGGACTAGACAGAATCTAAAAAAAAAGATTCCCCCGGAAGGGAAAAGATCACCCTGAATGATGATACGTGGGGTAGATACATTCGTCGAAAACCTAGACAAAAGTTTATCTACGTAATCAGTGAGAATCCGATTCAAAAAAAAGGAAAAAGAGACCGCAAAGCAGATCGGGGAAGAACGAGAAAGTAGGCGATCCAAAAGAAAGGAATGAGAATCTTATTCACACGAGGACGATCCTTCCATAACAAAAAAAAACCAACAGGGAATGAAAAAAATCAGTAGGAAAAAGGAGCCTTTAAAAATCCGCAGTAGGCGAAAGAGGGGATTGGAGAAATCCTTAACTCAGTAAGCTTTGAACTAGTAATCGACTGGAGATGTCTTACGAAGTCCAGAGTCAGTAATCGCCTCAGATACCTAGAGCGGACAGAGAAAAAGAACTCCGGTCATTCTGAAGGAGAACAGGACTAAGAAGAATCTTCTGCAAAGCGTATACAAACATGAAGGACCTTCGACACAGAAGGGGGAACGTCGCTATCCAGTCTAAAAAAGGAAAATCCTTCAATAGAGATGAAAGTGTCTCCACCAAAGTCGGACGGCATCACTAATCGTAACTCGAACGACGGGGTCACTAAAATCGAAAGCGGCCAAACCTTGAGAGCCACTGGGAACGAACATCACACGCCCGTATCACAAGCAAACAAAAGACAAGAGCTCATGCCATGGCTCCTGAGAAACGGTAGTTTAGGGAAGGACGGCAAGCTATATTTGGGGAAAGTAAAGGATGTACTATTACATGAGGCAGAAAACCCTAACCTTGTCTTTCTTACAAAATCGACCTACCCAGCCCAGGACCTAAAGAAATATAAACTACCGGAAAAAAGAGGGGAGCCAGGGGAACAAAAATGGTCAAGAAAATCTGGGGCAAGAAGGTAGAAATAAAAATTAGTAAAAGTGGGAACTCCCTCTCATCAGAAGAGTCAATCCATCCATAAACACCGAAGGACAACCGATTCTCAGATCGACCTACTTTTGGAAAGAGCTCTCTCAGATCAACTTCACGGGCGTCAAAAGACAAAATAGAAAAGAAGAAGCGAGCTGGTAAAACTAGGAGGGAGCAACTGAATCCCGAAGAATTCAGTGCAGACACTTCAGATGTACAAATGTTCAAACCCCAACAGGACCCGACGAAATACCCCAGATTGCACGGAACCGAAGGACAAATCCCCTACCAAGAAACCGCAAAGCATAGGTCATCCTATAACCCGGCCAAACTTACACAGATTGGGACTGCAATTCCTAAAATGTAATTCAAGTAGAAACCGCCATCCCTTATTGGGGGAAGATCTACATACGAGAAGGACAATAGACTGGGCAAAAAAAGGTATAACCGACGCTAACTAGAATCCAGCACATAAAAACCACATTCCCGGAAGATGCAAGCGAGCTTATCAAACATTTAAAATGGGTGAAAAGAAGTACACGAGCTGGTCACATATCCTCTGGAATAAGGCAGGAAGCTCGCTATGGACCAGAAAGGAAGAATAAAGCCCGAGTAAGAAATCTACACTAGCTGGAAAAACTTAGAAAAGAAAGGGGACCGGCGTAAGGGCCGGGCCTTAATATCACAACTTTGAGATCCAAACGGTAAGAAAGTCGAATTTTTCCCCGCGCTTAGGAGAATACTCGATATCAAGCACCAGCTCCTAGGGGACTACACGTTAAAAAAGGCCAAAGTGAAAAACCCCTTTCCAAAAAAGGCAGACCGGGGGTGCTACCGGGTTGGGCGCTCGAGATTGGCAAACACCCCAAGACCAGGGGGGGGTAACTCAACCGAAGAGCCAAAAACTCTCCCAGCCGTAATAATTCCATAGCAGAAAACATATTATTAGTCAATAATATATTAGGAGAATATGGGAAAAGAATGCAAATTGATGATTTCTGGTATATCTCCTTATGAATAAGGGCTTGGGGATTGTCAAAAAAGGTGCAAAAACTGAGAAAGGTGATGGCATGAGTTGTTGTAAATTGTTGTCACCTTTGATTGTGCAGAAGGGGAATGGATGTCCAGACTGGTAAAAGAGGTAAAGTTTCTTGGTGGCGGCTTGGCAAAATATCCTACTAGGCCACAGCGAAAGAAAAAAAAGAAATGGGTGGGATAGGAAAGGAGGGGGTAACCGGGAGCAGCTAGGGAAGTTGCTTCTGTCAAGTCCTGTTTGGGAGAGTGAAGGGGGGGAGTTGGCGTGATTTCTGAGAGGGACCTAGCCCGAGGCTTCCTAGCAAGCGAATTTCTGAAAAATCTTTTAACTGGACAAGGTTTACCCGTTTGCTTAAATGTTGGGAGAAGGATTTGGGTTTTCTTGGGCTATGAAGACGTCTACTTTAATCCAGTGAGGGGCGAAGTGGGACTGAAAGAAAAAGAGGTATTGGGGAGTGGGCCAAGCCTGGGAGCACGAGGATCATTGAGGAGGAAAAATTTGGGGGTTCATGTAGAAGAATTGAGAAGTCCGATAAGGGTCCTGTCTTCCTATATGTAGAAGGGGGGGGAGGTGAGGGTGGTTGTTTATTGTTTCTTCGAAGGAGGAACGTCTCTTTATAGATACTGGAACGCTGGGGTTGGTGGCAAGGTGTAAGAGAGCCGCTACTGCAAGTGACGTATTCTGTAGAAGTGTAGGAGTTTTTTGACGTGGTCAAGGTGAACTGAAAAAAAGTTGTTTAGTTGCAGAAGGAATGGGGTGTTTTCCAAGGCTGAGTAGGAAAACCAGAAGGCTAGAGGGGGAGTGGGTAGAGTTAGGTTGGCGTGAAATCCTTCTATGGGGAACAGGCCTGACTGTAAGGGAGTTTTCACGGGTCGAGGATGGGTTTGGGGGTTCGTGATTGGGGTGGGACTCCCGCTTTAATGGTGCTCAGTGCGCGGTGTAAGGAGGTAGTGATTTGACTCCCAAACGCAGATTTATTAGGAGAGCGAGAAACTCTCTTCGAATGGTCTACCTCCGTGAAATATTGAAAGGGCACCTAGAATCAAGCTACCGGAGATAGTTTCCAGGAGGATTGAAAGGGGGGTGTGGATTTGGGGTGGAGTGTTATGGAGTCAGTATTCCGGGAGTGAGGGGCGGCTTTGGGGTGTAGACATGATGGGCTAGTGCAGGATTTTAAGGACGAAAAGGGTGCAAAGGATCTCATTACATGATTTAGGGAAGGGTGACCTGTACCAAAGATAGACTTGATTGAAGAGGTAAAAGAAAAATTTGGGGGAGTTAGATTTTGTGGCTCTCCTTCTACGATTTATAGGATGAGCTTGACAAGAAGCAGTGAGGAGGGGAGGGGGTCTTCCAGATGTAGATTGGGGAGGGAGGGAGAACGAGAAAGTAAAGACACTAGAGATGACTGGGAAAAAAGGGGTTATCCAAGGGTGTATAAACTCATCCAGAGTGCTCTACGAGAAAAAAAATTGACAGGAACATCAGTTTTTGGGAGATTTGGTGGTGTTAGTCATCATAAAATTAGAGTGAAGAAAAAGAGAGCTTTAGGGAACTCCGACTGTGGGGAGTCTCCTACCACTGAGCTGATGAGGGGTATAGGAACTTAGGAACGTAGTCTCGGAGACGAAAAAAAGCTATGCACGAAATTGCCGGTAACACTTAGGACCATTTTAAAAAACAAGGTACTTTTAGTTGAGGGCGTTTTTTTGAGGAAGTAGTTCCTATTGGGACAAAGGTTTTAATGTGTCAGGACGCGGACACGGGGGGCGGAGGGTCGAATTAAGTCGACTCGTACTCAAGGGGGGATGGGGACGCGGTCGCAGAAGATGATTGCTTGGAAAACTCCTACTTCTTTCGGAAAATCGAAGGTGAGGACTGTAATCGAAGTTTGGTTTTAGATTGAGTCATAGTCTTGACTGGGAGATAGAGGGTGGAGAGAAAGAAGGTGGCGTTTTTAACTTTCTGGTTAACGACAGGTCACGGCCCGAAGTTCTTAAGGGAATGTTGTCAAGATCTTCTCCGGAAAAGGGGGATACAGTAACCAGGGGGGGTTATCTTACCGCGAATTGGAAGGGGAACATTCTTGGGGGAAAGGTATGTATGAGCCCGATGGTAGGTAATGTCTGAAATTTGGAATTTATCAGGGCAGCAGGAAGGATTAGAAGAGAGGGGGGCCCATTACTAAATACCAGAAGACTTTTTCGAAAGAATGGAGTTGATCAACCTTGGAAAAGAGGGTGAGGGGTTAGTAACTTCAACGTTCCTCTAAAGGGGGTAGGCGTTAAATCGTGATTTTCTGACGGTGGGGGATTAGGATCGTGGGTTATACTAGGGGGGGACCCAGCAGTGGTGGAGATGTGGAGCCCGGAAGTAGATTTGTCAATCATCTTCAAAAAAAGAAGGAAGGAGGAAAAAGGGGGGGCCCAAAAAAAAGAAAGAGTGTACTAAAAAGAAAGAACTCTACATTCCAACGAAAATTAACGGTCATGCGCCATCTCTCAAAAAAGAGCTCCGACGTTACTCCATCCGCAAACGGCACAAAAAAATAAGTCGACACATCAAGGCAATAAAGGACCGTGCTGAAAAAAAGACCCCAAAGCTTCCATTTTTGGACGTGGGGAGACTTCCACCAGTCCTATTTTCTCCCCAAGAGGACTGGAAATTACCTCCGGGGAAACTGGCCCATGAGACGGGGAATCAAAAAGGTTGGACCGCGAAAAATTTACTAAGACACGCAATGTGGACATCATTACACTCCGACATAACCCATAAGAGGTTGACGCACGGACAAACTAAAACACCTAATTCACTAAAATGTCACAGGCGAAGAAACTAACGGGAGAGCGGCACTCAACAAGAGCTATTCCGACTAGAGCCTACCCCACGTATAGACGACGATCAACACTAAGGGAGATTTCCAGGATTAAACCCCTAGGAAGAGGGTGACAAAATCTCGACGATAGGCCAGAAGGGGGGGAGAGAAATGAAACGCTGTGACAGATGAAGTTAACCAGGGAAACTTTTAATCGGGGCCAGTTAAGCCGACGAACAGAGGCCGAGTAAAGGGAGAAACTTCACGCTTGACATTCTCCCTCTAGAACTGATAAGCAAGATAGGTTGACCGCCATGATCCCCTAAAAGAAGAATAAAAGGCTCAAGAGGGGTAAGGACGACATCGGCGGAGGTCCACGGGGTAGCACTAAGTGTCATTCGATCGGACACAGTTAGAAACTAGTCATCCGAATCTATCGTAGACAGAGTAAATAAAAAACGCAGTCCAAGAAAAGATAGTGAACGCTTACGATCTCCATAGATCCTTCGTATACGAAAAACAAAAAGCATTGGGGGGGTTCAAAACTATATCTGGGGTATCCTGAAGATATAAGGTCCGTAGTATATTTTTGTCATCCGTTGATACAAAGAAAATGAAGGCTTGTCAAGGGGAGGAGCGGTAAAAGAGAATTGGACGTAACCGTCTTCTGAATGATAAAAAGACCGAGATCTTGCCTAATCAAACTCCTCTTCTTCTGAGAAAAACTCAAGAGTATGGTTCAAAAGTATCCCCGAAACCAAAAAGGGGCATGACCTCGCCCATTTGGAATAGGACCTAGCCTCGGAGGGGGAACCAAACACAAAAGGCTCCAGAATAATTGAGAGACGAACCATGTGCTTCTTCAGTAGAAAGGATTCTAAAATCAATCTGGTACTACCCATCATCAGAAAACGGGGGCTCAAACAAGCAGGACGCGAAAGACAACAATCATGAAACGAAGAGAAGCAAAGTCAATCAAGGCCCCTCTCCTCTCCAGGTATTAGAATGACATCAATCCTTAATAAATTTTTGGAGGGTAGGATGCCGAAATGAGTGTCCTAATTAATAATGGCCGTGACGAAAAGGCTCAATCTAAAGCCGGCATTACTATCACGAGAAGCTGGTGAACGGAAAACCACGGAAACAACAAAATCCTAACCCTCCCAAAAGAAAAATACTTCTAGAAGAAGTATCCCAAAGTAATTCATTAACAAAAATTAAGATGGAACTCCACCTAACCGAAGACCTACTTATTCGAGTCGAATGAGGGGGGGGGAAGGCATCTAGATTGGAGCAAAAATTAAAGGGGACAAAAAAAAGACCCTACAACTCCATTCATTAAGATAGAACGGAAGAAGAACAAACAAGAGAATGACGCAACAAACTACGTCAATAGAGGAGAGAGGGAATTTTAACAAAGCCACCAAGTACAGACTGATATCCTACCCCAGACTCAAGGGGGAAGAAGAGTCCTCATCCCACACTACCCAAATGTAACTGACATAGAAGAATCCTAGACCCCACAAAACTTCATAGCAATCCTTCTCAAGAAGATGGAAAACTAGAAGAAGATAACGAGAAGACCTTCTTGGCCCACCACATAATCATAAAGAAGAGTGCCAGAAAGACGAATCGCCTCCCGCTACTCAGAAAAGGACCGCCCGAATGGAATGAATCTATCACGGAAAAGGAACGGTAACTTGCAGAACCAGCTATAGAACATATCCGAAGGAGGTAAGCCCTGCTATTTACCTCCACGCCCGATAGAAGTCGAGAAAAGCTTCAAAAGGCCTAAGACCAGAAGGAATCGTAATTCCTTTCCTAAGATAAGAAAGACTTCAGGGATAAAAGGTAAATAAAAGGGAGAAGTGCCCCTCCTTCTTACTCGAACCCAAATGAGACCCGCCAGACTCTTGTGAACGCAGATTAGCAATCCTCGAAAACCTACCTCTAACAAAGGTTAAAAAAATAGCCACAGGGTGACACTGGGTTGTGGCGACAGCGGACGATTGGCAAATCCAAATCAGGAGTCCGCGGCAGAAAACAGAAAATAAGTCCGTCCTCTCCCAATGCCGGGATAAATATAAAAACAAGGGAGGGGAAAGAGTATAGCCTAGACGATTGGGAAAAGGGAAAAAAAAGGGGGAGGAGGGATCTGGCGAGAGCCGGAGGCTGTACTCCATGGGAGGTGGTATGAATCTCTCGCCCTCCCTGTCTAACTCAGGGGAATAAGAGGGGGTTGTCGGAGGAGGGGAAGCTAGGGAATTAAGAGTCTAACATCTATAGCTTTCTTGTATTGGAAGATGAGAAAAGTAGAAGCTCACCTTCTCAGTTATTACTGAGGGGTGGAGGGAGCGGGTTCGATGAAGATAAGATAGCTGGGGGACTTTCGTTGGCTTGGGCAAGGCGTAGAGGGCGGGTTTGTAGTTTAAGTTATACAGAGGGGGGTTCGTGGCCTCGCCGGCAGGGAATCAACCGGAAAGGTTGCTAAGGAATCTTGCACATAAAAAGGGAGGTACTTGGGAAGGCAGAGGAGGTCATAGGAACTGGGGGTGCGAATGAAGGGCGGTGGAAACGAATTCTCAGGGTGCTGGGGGGGAGTAAAATTTGGTTTAGGGGGCACTAACGGAGGCGACTTAACTCAGAATGAGCCGTGGAAGGGGAAATGAACTTTGGGGGTCCGGGGATGAGGGGAGGCGGGGGAAAAGTTGAGGGAAGACTCTTTGGTCTTCGGGGCGTTTGGGGGGCGGCGACGGCGCATGGGCTCTGTAAAGAGCAGAGAACAGCTGGGGGTAAGGGAAACTTTGTAGATGAGGGAATGCTTGTTCGGAGGGGGTCCGCCGAGGTGTTGGAGGGAAGGAGTTAGAAGCCTCCTAGTTGTTAGGGGACCAGTGGCGAAGGCCCAATCACAGAGGCGATTCAAAAAAAGGAGGCGAGAGAGAAGGGGGGGCTTGCGGGACGTGAACCATTCATGGAGGAGGAAACTGGGGAAGGAAATGTAGAGGGGCTACGCTTGTATCTTTTTGGGGGGAGGGGTCCAGTGGCCAGGTGGGTGAAGTTCGGAATAGAGGAGTGCCAACGTGCGGGTGGGAAAGCTGGTTTGAAGTAGGAGGATCGAGGAAGTCGAGACCAGACGGCTATCCGTGCCATTAGGAGGAATGACGAGGAGCCTCAACAAATATTAATGCGGATTGGCTTGGGTTGGGAGTGGGGGAAAAAACGTGGAGGGGAGGTGCTTCTTATTCTCACTAGAAAAAAGGGATTGGAAAAATCTTCGTAGAATGGGTATTGGGTGGGAACGCTGGGTTAGGCGAGTGACGTATATTCCTCCGTACCATGTGGGGCGGCTAAGACTCTTAAGGTTGTGCTGAAAGAAGTTCGTTGAAGAATACTTGGATTATTCCGGAAATTTTGTAATGGTTTTGTATACTTTGGCATAAAGAGATTGCTCTTCGAATGGGCCGGGGGACGGGGGATTCTGGGAGGAAGAGATCGAGTGGAAGGAAGAAAGGGAATACTCCTGTTGGAGCTTCATAAGAAGAGAGGAGGGTACGAAGAAAACCGATGGTTGGAGCCAGGAGTGGTACCAGCATTGCTACTGAGAAGAATACGAAGCAGGTACAAATTATTGGTTTTTGTCGGGAGCAGCATCAGTGATTAGGGAGAAGGAAGCGGTACTAAGGGTTATCTTTCTTTGAAAAAATCGCCAGATGCAAGATTCTGTAGCCTTCACGGGAAGTTAAGTCGTCCTGGCGGTAACCTGATAAAGAACGGAGGGGTCAAAGGTCGACAGTGGAGAACATACCCTTACCATATCAGTCTGTCTCGTGGAGGTCAGGAATTCTTCGATTTCTCTAGATGGACGACAGTGGAAAAAAAAGGGACCGGTGGTTATAATTACGCGGGAGGGCGTTCTGAACTTAATTAGACAGTTTTGGAAGGCATTTTTCTGGGGGGGTATCCGTGGCACAGGTGAATATAAGGTACACGCCGCCTCTAATATCTTGGGGGTGCTGCATCTATATTTTGTGAAGAAGCGTGGCATCCCCTCATACTTCAGAATAGAAGGTAGTGGGGCTCAGTCGAGAATACAGACTTTGTTCCTTGACTGAAGGTCGGGACTTTCTGAAAGATCCTGGATCTGGAAGGATCGGAAAAAAAAAAATGAATTTGAGCACAAGGTGGTTAAAAGGAAGGTGGTTATCATTTGGGGAATGCGGCCAAAGAAAGGGGACTGGGAATCGGGGGAGAGGCCGGGTATGGTTGGGGAAGGGGAGGATCCAGGGGGGAAGGGGATTTCTGTCTACGGGTGAAGGACGAAATTATTCTAATAACAAGGGGACGAATGAAAAGAAAAATTCGTGAAAGACAAAGTAAGGATGGGAGGAAGTCACACAGGGGGAAGAAACATGGAGCTTTAAGGGTCTGTGGGGGGAAAGGACATCAAATGCGACAGTCGGGGAAGCGATGTTATTAGGGGGACGGTTATCTTTTATCCGGAGATGGAGAGGAAGGAATTGGAGGGTGGGTATCAGATCCAAGGAGGATTGGAAGTCTCGCAAGTATGGGATTAAAGTTCCCAGCTCGATACAACATCCTCACTACATTCCAGACAATGCGGGGCATATATCCTATTCTCAAACAAAGAAAACCTCACCAACTACTCCAGAAGACTTCCACCGTTGGGAAAGTTCCTGGCGGGAAGACCCACGGGACACGACCACGTGAGGGGAGAACCGTGTTGATCGTCCTCACCTAATTCCTAGGGGGGAGCCGCTGCAGGCCCTAAGGACGGAACTGCGAAAAAATCACCCAAGACCTTAGGCATAGGGAGTTGGGAAGAAAAAAAGAAATCCGGCATCCGAAAAAGCCTGTACCACCCACGCGGCGAAGAAAAAAACGAACCGTATCAAAAGACAAAAAATTAAGAAATCATATCGCAGAAATACAGGAATTATAGAAGAAAATGAGGTAAAAGCAAACCTGTCTCCCTCGACGGAACAACGGCTCCCCATCCAAGAGAGAGTGGAAAAAAAACGGCTATCATGGTCTAAAAGAGCGAGACCTATCTCTCTCTTAAGACAACCAAGCCCTCGAGAGCTCAAAGGAAAAAAAAGAAAGCACGAATCGCTGACAAAGACGGGCACACAAGAACTGCGGGCCTGATCTACTTGAAACCGGTAGATCGGCCAAAACCGCCCTTAAAAAATGTTACATCAATGGTTTCCCTCAGAGGAACTGAACAAATCACTCGAGGACCTAAATGATCCTAACTAAGGGGACCTGAGTGGAAACTTTGGGGTAAGACGGATAAAGCCTATTCCCAGATCTAACTGATCAAAATATCAGCCATTATAAACGACAAGAAAGAGGAAAAAGAAAAACCTCTCGAGGGTAGAACAATCGCTCCAGGGGAGTCAGGGACTAATACGTAAGAAAGATTCATCTCTTAACAAAAACTGGGACCGAAGCCATAATAATTCAGCTGAAAAGCTCCAAAAATAAGTTGTCAAAACTATGATCTGTACTGCCTTAACAATCCTTGTCAAGATCAGCACTTGCGCTACTTTATTTCATGAAGCGGGATCAAATCGGTGGTAGGAGTAGCAATGAGAAATTCTTCGACGCCGCCGGGCAGGCAAAATGAGACTGAAATCTATCTTTCCGAAAAAGCAGACAGGAAGTCTGAGGGGATCACAAAAGGATCAACTAAAATGAAAGGGCGAGGAAAGAAAAAGTTATTCAGCCCAAAGGCAAGGGGAAACTTCTTGTCCTCGAGGAGGAAAAATCCTCTTTCACCTTACTTAGAAATCATGAAAAGAGTAGGCCCCCAAAAATTTTACTTCGTAAGAAACATTTAACAATCGAACTAAGGGGGGTCAAAAAAACAGGAGAGGAGGCGAAAAAAGAATCTCGATAAGACCGTACAAGAACACGAAAAACGGGGATCACAACCCGAAATCACTGACGACATGAACTCGGGCTTTAGTTTTATTATTAAAATTCAGAGAAGTATAATTTTGAGGGATAAAAACAAGGGTCCGGAATAGAATGACCTGTCGGCAAATCCTCCGAACTCGAAGAACTCTCCACCAGTACCACGACCAGAGAGAAGAGGAACGTCAAGTCCCCTGCACACATGAAAACAGACAACAAGGGACACTTAGAAAAACCGTATCCTCCAGCAGAGGCGTGGAAAGCCCGAGAGAGCAAAATCGAAAAACTAACATAAGGCGATAGAAAGTTTGGGAGCTTCAAAAGTCTATTGTACAACCCCTTCACAGCCACGGGGAATGAAAAAGAAACTCCAGATACTCTAGAACGCTACAAGGAAAAAACAAAATAACTATAACAAGACTCGTCAATTCATTGACAGCGAGAGAAGATGATCAGACCAAGACCCTCCTTCTCAGATAACCTGCGACATGGAATAGGAGCCATCAAAAGCCCCAAAACTACCATCTAAGAAAAGAAGAGCCTCGATCGACGGAAGAAAAAACGAAAAGGAATCGGACAGTTTCGACAAGACGGAGGAGGCTGTAAAAAGATTCTAATAGAGCCGAGAACAGTGGTACCCACTACATAGAAAACATACAGAAAAGAAATTGAGCCATCGCGAAAAGAATTTTGAGCCACCGCTACTAAAACGACAAATCAAGGAACAAGGAAAAAACCTCATCCCTGAAAACAGAGCACCCTTCACAAGCACCTTTAACGGCAGAAATACTCTAAGAAAAATAGATCGATATGGCATCCCTTCGAGAGGGGGAAGAGAACTAAAAGCTCCCCTCCGAAGAAAGATAAGCGAACCGAAGAGTGGAAAAAAAGCCATAGATCCCTTTCCCGGAAAGGCACGAAAGATGTAACAAAAAGATTAGTCAAGGGAGAATGGGACCCTCCTGAGGGTAAAAGAAAAAACAATCACCGCATAATCTCTTTAACAACTTAAAATAGCCTCTCAAAGAAATTCCTCGAAAAGAAACAAAGATCTGTTTCGACAAGGTTTG
>Ga0179593_1722867_pt1 | contig 25439 bp, 25 predicted proteins | sample CZODoug2_1_08_16_FD_185931 | JGI IMG/M metagenome (GOLD analysis project Ga0179593, IMG submission 185931) | Vadose zone soil fungal communities from Angelo Coast Range Reserve, California, USA - CZODoug2_1_08_16fungal (PacBio error correction) | ecosystem: Environmental > Terrestrial > Soil >...
ACAAGTAAAGGACGGTATCGGGGGAGGGACAGGAAAAAAATGGGGGGGGGCCCAATCCCTTCGCCATCCGAAGATTCAGAAGACCGGGGGAACGTGCGGGGGGCCCAACCCGAAGGCGTGTCGGTCGAAATAAGCCCATCTTTATCGGGGTATTAACAATGGAAGGATGGAAAAGATGGGGGGTCCTGCAGTACGGATCGGAAGACAATTATTTGAAAGAAGTAAACAAAGGGAACTTACTTGGGAACAATAGAAAAGCGAGAGAAACAAACCCAAGGGTAGCGAGGTGATGGCACTTCCCAACTCTGAGGGGATGAGGGGTGGGGGCAACACGAAGAAGTTCCCACTCTTTGAGGGAATGGAACCGTGAAAGTCTGGAGGGAAGTAATCGGGATAAAAGCTTCCGAAAAAAAAAGACTGGACGACGGGGACAAGAAATTAAACGGTAGTAAGAAGGAGGCAATCAATAATAGGTTGATCGTTAATTTCATGGAATCAAGAAGTCACCACGAGGCCATGAAGCGAAGAGGTGATAAAAGGGGGGACCTAACTTTAGGGAGGCAAACCGAGAGGAAAAAAAACCAATGCTTTGCAGCAACCGGACAGCGGGATTAAGTTGATTACGGCTGGCGACTGACGATTGTCTAAAGAAGAGAGACTTTTGGTCTTTGGCACTCAGTTAGAAACGAGGGTAGCAAAAAAAAGGCGGAGGAGTTTGAGGGTCTGGATGATCTATGTCCGGGGGGGGCCTTTCCATAGAGGAAAAGATCTGGCTAGGGTCAAGCCTTGGTGTATTATGCCCAGGTTGAGCACGTATCGCCGGGTTGGGACACTTGGAAAGGGGGGCCATGCACCCTGGTGCCCACTACATCCCAAATATTGGGCTTCATGAGGGGGGAAAGAGAAAAAAACACGATAGCGATGGCCCGACTGAAAATGGGTCGTCAGCACCTCGAGTATAGGAGGGAAGGCAGTCTAGCGGAAGGGAATCAACGATGCAAGGTGGCCGCCCAGAATTAAGCGCTCAGGGGCGGCTGCGAATCAAGTCTGATCAGGGATCTCGTTCAAAAAAAGGAGGGGGGGGGACAAAACAAGGGAAAAATTAAGAGTGACGCAGGGCATCGGGAAAAGCTGCTAAAGATCAGGAGCGTGAGATCCGGCAGAGTCAAATTGGGAAGGGCGCCTGGGCAAGGGGGGTTTGAAAAAGGGAAAGGAGTGGAACTGATTTAGGCGTACAAGTTCCAAATGGATAAACTTGAGAGTGGGGAGGGAATAGGTCGTTATCGAGGGGCAACTATTACCTATGGCAAACAAAAATGAAAAAAAGCCAAAAACTTGCGGGAGACTAGGGCTGTTTTCAGCCAAAACCAAGAGAGGGATGAGAAAAGGGAATGGCCTTTCGTGTGGGTTCATTGTGCAAAAGAGGGGGGTGGTAAGAGGTGGCGCGTTGGCCAGTGAAAGCCATCACAGGGACATCCTAAGGGGCCCGACTAAAAAGGAGGGGGCGTAGAAAATGTGGCTTCTTTTGCGTGGCTCTGAGGGGGGGGAGGGGGGGGGTTAGATCGATCACAGAGGAGTGCCCAACCATTATTGAATTCGGGGGCAGGACAGGGTACTTTTAAGGTTCAACATTCAAGCTAAGATCCACGACCGTTAAACATTGCCTGGCACGTTCGTGAGGATCTGTCAGCGTGAAAAGGAGGAGGGTCGCGAATTGTCGCAGAAGTGGGGGACAAGGTCGGGAACAGAGACTTAATGATTTGCACCGAAACGTAGGGCGAAAGATAAGAAAACCAAAACGAATCAAAGGAACCGGCTACGAAGGGAGCTAGGACTCATCAAGGCAGCCCCCTCGAAAAATCCAAAGCTACACACCCGAAAAAGAAAACCAAACACGGAAAGGCGAGGTATAGGTTAAGTAGTCACACGTTAGTCATGGGTGGAGGGGGGGGAGGGGGGGGAGATCCACAAAACGGGACGTAAGTCCAATTCGTATATAAAGACATCATTATGTTGAAAAGGAAAGTCAAACTCCCCTCCCCTGAAGGGAGAGAAATGAGAACGAAGAAGGGAGTCGGGGACAGGTAGCGCTGTTCGTTGACTATAAGACGCCGCCAAATCCCCTATTTATGAAAGATTCAAAGAGAGGGGAATAGAAATTCTTACTCCGCCACTGGGCTCATAGAATCAGGGAAAGAAAAAGAGACTCTATCTCCAGCATGTCCTCTGAAGGTTCCTCAATCCTCCTTGCAGGCAAATCTTCAGGGGGGGGGGGGGGGGAAGGGGGACGGGAAAAGCGATGTCGAGTGCAGGCTACTCGATTATACATCGCCCTCGCCTCTTAGGATAAGGTCAGAGAGATGGAAACGGCCTTGGATTACGGTCGTACAAAAAAAGCAGGAGGAACTCAAATAGTCAAACTGGCCAAGGAAACTGAACCCTCTCTTAAAGGAAAAGGAAAATCCGGCCTGCTGCCATAGTAGCCTTCATCAACCGCCTGGCGCCGCGAAAAAAACTGTAAAAGTAGGGTCACATGGAACCTGGAGAAATCAATTATCAGGAAAGGACATTGAAAAAAAAGTAAAGCGGAGAAGACGCTGGACTTACACCCCAGACGTTGGGGGAGAAAAACAAGAGACATACGAACGTTCTACAGGGAAAAATAGGAGGAGAAGTTGGTCTGGCACTTTGACTGAAAGAAAGGAAGAAAAGGGAGAGGGGGGGGGAACCAAGTATCTCAATGGCGTCTGACGACGTAACCTTCCAAGAGAAAGGGGGGAGTCAGGGCCGAAGAGTAGGTCTTGGGGGAACAAAAATAAAGAGCGGGAAAGAAATGTTTAGTCAGGTAGAGCCATAAGTGAAAGAGGAATTGAGGGAGGAGGAGGGAGGAAAGACGACTGGGAACAAATTACAAGGCCACTTTCACTGGGGAAGACGAAGGGGAGGAAGGGCCAGGAGTTATCGACCAATAGAGGGAGAACTGAAAAAAGGAAGCTCCCTAGAAATGAAGAGTCCTAGATCCTGTCCGAAAAGGGGGGTCGGAAAAAATGAAAAACGGAGCGTGACTCGCTCCATGATAATACCTGAGGGAGGATTTATTAATCCCTGTGGACCCATAGTCCGAAAAATCCATAGCCAAAAAAATTCTGCTTGGCATTATGGGTTCCAACCAAGCGAAAAAGGGGGGAAGGCGTGAGACCTGGGGAAACACGGGAAAAAAGGAGAAGGACTCCTACGGGGTGGAGAAAGGAAAAAGGGTGGGGAAGAACCAGGGCCTGTGACCCATTGTATGATTGGAGCACCCTGCTCGAAGAGGAGGACCCCGGAGAGGATGCAAAAGGAATTGCAGATAGAAAGAACAAAAGGAAGGAAGAGGTCTCTTGATCCTGGACGGGTTATGAGAAAAGAGCCCAGGCGACCGCGGGAGGATCTCAGGTTCTCAGGTTAATGTGAAAATACTCATTTGCCTAATGGAAACCGGGGAAATACCCGAGAAGAAGGAGATGTTGCGCAAGTGCTCGACTTCGAGACCCGATTCGGGGGAGAAAGGATGAACACGGCCTGCACTTTCTACGCACGGGGGAACAAGAAAAAAGCTTCCGTGGGCGACCTTGCCGTTATGGGGAGAAAGACTGGGACAATTTCGAGGGGGCAGGGAATCATCCATATTAACTGTCTCTAGTCACTTCGGAGAAAGGGAGGGAGACAAAACCAATCGTTTACCTCGGGGGGCATTAGGGAAAAAATGGGAAAATGTGGGGAGAAAACGCAACTCCCAGTTCAGAGACGCAAAAGCTATCTACTTCCGTCCTGAAGGTAATGGTGAGAGTGACGGAGACCGACGACAGGCTAGGGACTGAAAAAGCCAGGAGGCATGACGGGGCCGAGCTAAGCACGAAAGGGGGGCTTCGGAGAAGGCAGGATTTCCAAAAAATAAGGTCCTGGGAGCTCTGACAACAAAAACCTCCATCTCTCTTCATGTAAATCCTGAGGGGGGAGAAGGGGAAAACTAGGGGGGACGAGGGGAACTTGGATATTCTGCGGCTTAAAAGATTGATCCAACAGAAAAAAAATGCCCGGCAACACTAGCACGCTGCTAGCCGGGAGGAACGTGATGGTATTTACGGGGAAGAAAAAGGAGGGGGGATAATTCCATCTCAGAGACGAATCTCAAAAGGGCACGAATACGAATAATTGATGGGGTCCTCCAATTTTTTATGTCAACTCGAAAGAGAAGACGCCGGGAGGAAGGGGAGGATACTATTTGCAGGTGGCCATATGGTTGCGCAAGGAAAGAGAAGGGAAGTTTGGGTTGGTGATCGTCTTTGTCGGGGATCTTCCAGGGAAAAAATCATCCAGAGAGGGGGATATAAGAGCTGCGCCGGAAGGCCTATTCAGGTGAGGAGAAACAGTTGAAAAGGGGAAGCGAGGGGTGGGCAGTCAGAATCAAGCAAGGATTCCTTATGAAAAGAAAAATACAAAGCGGAGGGGATCGAAGAGGGGGGGGCGGGGATCACTTATTCCTTTCTACACCTTGCGGCGAAAGGGCGCCGGGCCAGAGGCAGGATGAAAGACGACTCTCTACTCCTCGTTTTTCGGACCTTGGGGGGCCGCAACGGAAAAGAACGAGGAAGGGGTAACGATATCTGGGATCCACTGTTCTCGGGAATCGGGAAAAGGGAATATAAATCGATTTTTAAGGCTGGAACTCAAGGGCGAAAGAGTAGGCTCAGGAAAGTTGTGGAGGGGACGCGACAAACTTTAAATCTTGAATTCAGGGGAAACTGTAAGAGTAGGGAAGAATGAGACTTTCCCTCTTATTGAGAAAAGTCTGAAGGGCAGTGCCAGAAAGAGATAATCAGAGCTGAGAAAAAGCAATATGCTTGTTTTTCTGAGGACTGTGGGGACTGGACGTTAGGGGTGGTTGAGAAAGTAGTTGAATAAAGAATGCCACCAGGTAAACTTTAAGAGAAGCTGTAACATCAGCCAAGAGACAAGCTCAAAACAAAAGAGACTAAAAAGAACTTGGAAAAAAGGGAGGTTCGTGACAAGGGAAAAGAAAGATGGGGAAAGGGATTAAAAAAGAAATGGACTTATTGGGAAGTTCTACTTTGCGAAGGAGAATGGGGAAAGCATAAGCCCCAAAAAAAAGAAAAGATTATAACCAACGGAGGGATAGCGGAATAGTAAAAAGTTGAGAGGTTTCCCCCGGCAATTGGCCAGCGACAACAACAAGATGGGGGACCCAATTGAAGAAGGGGGGAAGAATGTCGAATAACATGGGAAGGGTTCACAAAACTCAGCAAGGGGGTCTTCTAAAACCAGCCGAGGAAGAAAAAGTATTGACCTCTTGGCCTTGAGGTTTTTTAAGTTGATTTAACGACTGAAAAATAGCTGTGAACGCGAAAAAACCGGTGGAATCAATCATAAGTGTAACGACTCAGGTGCAAATCGGGGGGCAGTAAAAGAACGGCTTATATTGGTACCACTTGGGAGGATGAAAGGAGAAAAAAAATCACTGATCGGGGCATGCAAGCGCTCTACAATAGGCCATGACCTGGGGGAATGTTCGGGGTCACGAACATCAGGGGAGAGGAGCAGACGTGGCGTTGTGGGGGGGGGGGGGGGGGGGGGGGGGGGACCAATGCGGAAACAAATGAGATATTTACGATTGCTACGAAACACTTAGCAGAGGGGGGTGGGCTGAGGCTGGAAGGATTGCAAAGGGAGAAAGTAGAGTCTGCCGAGGCATTCATCGCTATCGGGGTAATAAGAGAACCTAACCGAGGTTGTGCTTTTCCGGGGAATTGGGCGGAAGGGGGAAAATAACGAAGCGGATCACAAAACCAATCAGTACCTGGGCATACTGGCTGGAAAAGTCGCGCGAAAGGGGGGGTCCATTCCATAAGATGAAGACGAGCTCCGCGGTAGACGAAATCTGGGGAAGTCACGCGCTTAACAAAAGGGACTGGAAAAAGAGTGCTACTTCCAGTGGGGGAGAAAGGCTTCGGCAAGAAAAAGGAGTGTGGGAGCGAGCCCAGTTGCTGCAGAAACTTTGATAGGAATGGGGAGGCAACGGCGGGACCATGCCACAAGGAGAGGCCTGGCAACTGAATCAAGGGGGACTGACATCGTATCAATTAGAATCTGTGAAAAAAAGGGCCTTTCTTGCCGCCAGAGACACCGGACCGAGTTGAAGAGAGGGCCCCAGGAGGAGGGGAGGCAGCGGTATTGGGAAATATTCAGGCACAATCCAGTGAGAGATTTTCACTGATTGGGTTGATACCAACCCTAAGAGGATCGGAGGGCAGTGCATTTAAGCGTATCTTGGGGGGGGGGGGGATGGTGAAGATCTGAATTGGGAAGCCCTTACATGGGGAACGGTTGTTTATCCGAGTAGAAATTGCGGGAGCCCTAGGACCAAAAAAATTGGAATGACATTGTTTCAAGCCCCGATAAAGATTGGGCGTTAGGTAGTGCAAGAAAAAAAGAGGAGAGGTACGGGCCTGAGGCAGTAGGGAAAGGAGGAAGGGACAACGGCCAGCACTGCGGGGGCTACGCAGCAAACTCCTATTGCTACTTTAAGAGTTGAGGAAAGACCGCTAAACGAGGTGACATTAGACTGTTGTTGGGTCCGAGCAGGGAGGGAGAAAGACCAGAAACCCAAAAAAACCCAAAAACACAAAAAAGAAAAAAGGAAAGGGCCCAACCCCCCACCCAAAACACCCCTTGAAAAACTCCCACACCCGGGGTGGATCCCAAGTCGACTAATGGAATACTAAAGAGCACTCCCTTCCTCCCTACTACAAATAATACTTCCACCCTATGGACCCTCTGGGCGAAGGTCGTGGGGGCACAGGGGAAAAGAAGGTTAAGGACATATTCGGACCTCTATCGCAAAGCATCTTGTCGCATCAGGAGCCAAAGGGAAAAAAAAGACCGAACGGGATAAATAGGAAAGGGGGGGGAGAGCTATCAATCGCCTCACGTTTACCCTCCTAGGACCTCATCGTGCATTCCGCTAAAAAAGGGAAAAAAGGAAAACGAATAGGATCCAGATACAAAGCAGTGAAGGAGAAGTGTAATCGCGCGGGAAGCAGGAGAAAAGGGGAGGGGGGGTTGAAAAAAAGGGGAGGGTGAAGGTCAGGTCTTTCGATTCTCAGAGTTCGCGAGGAGCCTCTGCGCGAGGGGCCCAAAAAAAAAGGAGAACCACACGCGCTCACTATGGTCATGGGGAAAGTCATTGATGGGGGGTGCAAAATAGTCTGGGGGGGGAATTTGGGGGAGGAACCAAAAATTTCGCTTTCTTATACGAGGAAAGACGGATTGGGGGAAGGAGGAACGCTAACTGGCTACACTAGGAGAGGGTAGGAAAAGGGATAAAGCAGGAGGAGAGGGATATGAATTTGCGGGGGGGAGGTCATTGGAACCCTCCATTGCTTGAGAATTTCTTCAAGACCGAATACAAAGCGAAAAGGGCTTGAGGATACGACACTAAATCTGTACGGATCATAAAGAGGGTGTTGGAATCCGGAGCTTATCCCAAGGGAAGGCACGCCCGAAAAAGGGCTCCGTGAATTCGATGCCTCGATTCATACCGAAAGCGACACAGCCAAGAGAGAAAAATTAGGGTGGTATCACGATCCGAAGTTTTCGGGTCTGCCTGGCCTGAAAGTTGTCCTTAATAGCCAATTCCGCGCCGAAAAAAAGCCTGCTACATGAAGAGGGAAAGAGTCACCTTGTCCGGAGCGACGACAAGCAATCCCAGGGGGGCTCATAAATTCTGTAGAAGAAATGGGGAAAGTCTTATGCCTCCTCTGACAAATGGAAGAGGGAATGGTGTAAAGGAGCACCTCTCGACATATTCCCATTCGTCTTGGGGAAAGAACCAAGGAACCTTTCTCGCCGTTTGAGGAATTGAGAAATGGCTGGAAAAAAAAAGGGAAGGTGTGATGTCGGTTATGATCCCCGATTCTAGGGGAAGCCAGCGTCAGAGGTTCTCATTAGCTGAATGGGCAAGGGGGAAAGATTGGTCACTAAGAGGGGCATCCGTTGTTATGATCCGGCCGATTGGTTTGGGGTTAACATAAGGTGTGAGCCGTTGGGTTCCAGGTGGGGGGGGAAAATTGAAGACCGTGAACACTACTGACAGACCAAAGAGGCGGAAGAGGGTAGAGAAATTGTCCACCAAAGATAATCAGGGATGGGGACCTCGTCAGAGTAGGAATCCTTCATAATAGTCCGAACACAAGGGACAGAGAATGCATTTAGGGAACGTTGCTAGTTCTGGGGTAAAGTGTTTTGGCACTAAATAATAGAGTTTGAAAGGTGAGAGACCGAAAGAAGAAAGCTACTATCGGAACGAGTAAAATTCTTTGTCAAAGCCAGGGTCGGGTTCAGCTTTTAGAAAAAGGAATCGTGACGAAAATGGGCTAGTCCGGGAAATGTAAGAGAGGGGGAAAGGATCCGTTCGTGGAACAAAATGGGGGAAAATTTTCGGGAAAAGGATTCTACTGGATACTTTCAAAAGCAGGGGGGAACCAAGGGGATCGTTATCTTGCCCGATTAAAGGGGTTCAAAATCCAAACAGAGAAGGGAAGGAAAGGGGGGGGGTCTGTCAACAGGTAAAAGGTTTTTGAAGCGAGAGAAAAAAAAGATGGATTTCTGAATTCGGGCCGTCCGGGGATTCATGTGCTCATCGTTGGTCGGGGGGAGGGGTGGGGGGGAAAGTGAGGGGTAAAAGGGGCGTCCCAAAAACTTTTACATCCTCATTTGAGGAAGGGGGGTTGCGAAAAAGAGGGTCTTTTGGGGAGGTTTCTCTTTATTTCCTGCCTGGGAGTTCCGACTAATTAAAATCAAGAGTCCCACAATTTTAGGGAATGGAATCTTAGGTAAGGGACAAGATCAAGAGAGCCACTACCGTTGAAAGTTCCTAGGCTGGGGGGGGTGAGGGATAACAAGTGGTTTCGTTGGGGTCGCGAAATTTCGCAAGGGGGGAAGGGGGAATAAAAACAGGCGCGATGGGGGGGCCCCCAGCGGACGTCGCCCCTCCAATGCTCGTAGGAAGCTCCACCGCTCAGCAAAACCGAATGCACCGCGCGAGCAGGCGAGAGCGAGACACAGCCTCCCGCCAGATCGACCGAAAAGACCCAGGAAAATTGAGAAAAAGGATCCCTAAGGACAACCTTGTTCGTCTGGGGGGGGATTTAGAGAGAGAGGAGAGACGAAACCCCAAAAGGAGTAAAGACCAGGACGCCGATGTATGGGGCCACATTGGCTCGGGGAAAGAAAGAAAAAAAAGAAAAAAAAGTAAGTTGTAGACTATATCGATCGCAGTCAAGGGAGGAAAGGAACCGAGGTCTGTGGCTATAACTGAAAGAAACCGTATAAGATAAAAGGACAGTCTCAAAATAAGAGGACAACTGCAAGGCTTTACGGGTCCTGGGGCAAAGGGACGTGATCCCCTCGCGCTCGTAAAAGAAGGAGTAAAATATCTTCTCAAAGGAACTGAAAGCGCTTCGAGGGGAAGGGTTACGGGAATTTCGAAAAAAACAGGGGACCAGAACTCAATCGCCCTCGCCTAGGCCATTCGGCCGGCGAACAAAGGGGAAATAGATATCGTAAACTCAAGGAGGGGAGGCTGTAAGAGGGGGGAAAAAAAAGCGGAAAATATCCGTCCAACTTCCCCACGGCAAAAACCTAGGATCCGTACCAACTATAATTAGCCACCTCCTCGGCAGCAATCTTCATGGGGGGGAAGCTGATACATAAACGGAGGGAGATAGACAAGGACCTGAGGACGTTCACAGACTTTCCTATTGCAGAAGAGGGTCCAACACCCCATACTGGTGAATTATCAAAAGAGGTCGCCAGAGAAAAAAAAAGAAAATGTCGAGTTTGGTGGAGGCCACTCGGGGGTGGGACAAAGGGACAGCTACGCATCGTTTACCATCTCATTAAAGGAGGACGAACTGAATACCTGCCGCTATCTGGGGGCGAAGGTGATGGGAGTCGGAAAATGAATCGTGGGTCCGCCGTCTGACGGACATATGAAGGCAAACATTCGGAAACGTTGTGAGAAGAGGGGGGCTGTTTAACCCGGACGGGTGAAGGGCAAAGCAACGAGGCGGAGGAGACTGAAGTAGCAGATTACGGGGGGATTCCAAGGTTCCAGAGGAGGGGGAGAAAGGGGAAGAGCTACCTTCGAGGTTATCCATTTCAACCGGCGATAGGAACATTGAGGGACCTACAATAAATTTTCCGTTTGAGGACTTGCCCTCAGGGGCGAACAGGACTAAGCCTGGGAGGGGGTTAAAGGAAACCATTGAAGGAACCTCGAATAACCGGTCAAAGGGGCCAACTGGGGGGGAGGGGTTCAAAGAAATCGTAGGGAAGGGGGGGGGTGCATGAGTGATAGCCGTCGATACCTTCAGAAGTCTTCACGATCGTTTCAACTAAATAAAAGACTTGGGAGATTTGGTCAGGGGTGAAGCCCTGGAATTACAAAAAGAGTTCATTAAACCTGTTAGAAACCTGAATACGATCTAAAGGTCGGACGGGATATCAAATTCCAGGCCACATATTAAGGAAAAACTGGAGAGGGAAAAATGGAGAGTCTGTGAGTGGGTGATCCAACGTAGCCAACTGGTCTACAGAGGGATGAAACCAAGGTCAACGACCTCTTTTTTGTACAGCCCTGATAAAAAAGTGGTACAAAGACGGAAAATATCGTTGACTCCTCTCGTGAGTCCGGTAACGGTCCTCTCGATTGCCGGACCAAAAAACTCTATGTCTCCTCGAAAGTGGCGGGTAACTCAATAAGCTAAAGGGGGTTTCTACCCGGGGGAAAGGGTAGATAATGGGGACTTAAGAGGGGGGTTCCAGGATAAACTAAGAATGAAAAGGAGTATCGGAGATAGTCACGTTAAGGAAGAACAACGGCCGCGTGACCGGAAGGCAGGAGAGGTCCTCGGCGAAGTGGCAGATAAGGGTTATGCGAGATAAAAAAAAACGAATTGGGGATCCTTCCACCGGGCCCCTGCGGGACTGGAAGGGAAAGAGGTAGGTTTCGTAAGAAAAGCCGGACCAACTCCGTAATCCTTATGTTCGACGAAAAGAAGGACTGGCCTACCTTAGGAAACGACTGATTGCCGTCGGGTCCTGAAGGCTTAGGAAAAAAGAAGAGGAAGGTCGGCTCCTTTACAAAAGGAACAGCACTGAGAAAAAAGTCAAAAAACTAGGCTAAAGCAACTTGAGATAAATCCGCGGTGAATGTCACGCTTCTGGGAAGGGATTCGGGGAAAGGGGTATGACCCAAAGAGGGACAGACCCCAACTCATAAATCGTATGGAAAACTAAAGAGTTTGATAGGATGCGCCACGTCGGTGTAGAAGGAAACGCTCCCTGGCTGGGACCTGCATTATATGGGCCGTGGGATTCGACCTCCCCTAATTGTTTGATCACAACCGAGAGCGTCGCAGGCTTGATGCTACTATGGCCGCAAGTGCCATGATTGGAAAAGGTGGAGGGGGAAGTACGTGGGGGTGGCTAGGTTATGGCGGGGGGCAGATTAGCGGCCACTATTCATCCCTCTGAAGGGTCTTTTCAGGCGAAAAAGTACAAGAGGGGAGAGGTAGGCCAGCTACACGTGGCAGTGAGCCTGTCAGAGAAGTCAACACTTGAGGGGGGGGGAGTACCGTTACAGGAGGCATTGAGAAAGCGAGAATGATGGCGATTATAGCTAAAAGGTTGATACAGGGGGAACGCTGCTCGTTTTCGGGGAGTAAAGTGGAAACAGGCAAAGCAGGACCTGGAGAGAAGACTCCTCGTGTTCTGGTATTCCGGTTTAAACGGGATGAATAGCCCTGAGGCGGGCGTATAGGAGCACTGGCCAAGGGGGCCGACAGGAACCGCGATTTTAAGAAGGGAATCCGGCGACTGCTTCCACTGGGAGAGGACCCTCGGGAAAAGCGAAAAGAAAAAATCGGGACGCTAACGGGAAACTAAAAAGTAAGCTGACAAGGAGGCGGAATTGTGAGGTAGAGACGTTGAGCGGTCACGGATTATCCTCCATCGCCTTCGACAACTGGTGATAGCGGTGGAGCTGCGCTATCATTGGAGTTTCAAAGGTTCCGATAAATAACGCGCCAGGGTGCGAGGGATAGCCACAAGGACAGTCAAAAAAGAACTAGTGACAGATCCATCAAAACACCAGCACGATCTTCAATTAAGGAAAAAGTCGGAGGAAGTATGTAAAGCACCATTACTAGGGGAAATCAGTAAATGCAATCCAGGGGTGGGGGGGCCTCCAGGGAGTAGAAAGGGATAAAAAGGACAAACCGGTCCAAAGACACCGAGAAGTGGACGCAAGCCACTGGTGAACTTTGAGCTGCAAACCTGAGAGTTGGAAAAATGAACGCTAAGGCCCCAAGCGACAACGAGATCACCTAAAAGTCAAGAAGAGATTCGAAGACATCATTTAAGGGGACGCGGTGACCAGATACCTTGGGGGGGGTTGCGATAAAAGGAAGGTCCGAAAGGTTGTGGGGTGGGAAATAGGGTAAGAAAAAAGAGGATAACGACTAACACTAGGCTGGGACCTATAAAGGGTGGGGGGAACAGGAAAAAAACAAGACCTGTACGCCAACTCGTGGGACCAAAGGAACTGTTGAAAGGCCGGGAGAGACCAACAACTTTTGGGACTTCTGCCAGCAATTCACGTACGAACATCCTGATCGGGCGATACAAGTAAGAGACTATGAAAATAAATGGTCCATGGGGGACAAACCTCCTGGGTTGGTAAAACGAAAAGAGAGGAAGGACTATTGAAAGGCATCTTTAGCCGCCGACAAGGGAAAAAAGGAATCGAATTGAGGGCAAAGGGGCCGCGCACAGGGGGGGTCGGTCACCGACCGATAGAAGTCCGAAGGGAAATATAGGCAGGTTTCTCAAAGTAGTAGTCTGCCTATGATTATCTGGGGGGGGCCATACTAATCCAAACATCTTTTTCCAAAGAGAAAAGTGCGGAAAAACGTACTAAGGGGTCAAAAATAAATTCTCAACCCGCGGAGGTCTCGAAAAACAAAGAGGGGGCATAGAAAAGTCTTCAATAATATGGAACGAATCAGGGAAAGAAGATTTTGAGGAAAGAAAGAGACTCCGAAACTCAACATCTAAGACCGCTTATTCTAGAATCGAAAAAAACTAGGAAAAAGAGTTAAGGCTCGGCCATTTGCAATGCTTAGTAAAAGAGGAGGAAGGCCTAGTAACGTGCTCAACAGGGGAAAGGAAAAAAAAGCTCTTTAATCTACTTTGAGAAAGAAACAAATCAGAGGAAAAGAGTGTTTTACGGCATAAGAAAAAAAGGGGTAGAAAAAGGTTCAACAACTAAGGGCTGCTGTGCAGGACGGGGAAGGGGAAAAGGGGGGGGACGTTGTCGAGGCCCTAGAGAGGGTCCGTATTCAAGGATTGGGGAGGAGGAAATCCAGGATCACGGTAAGGCAGAATGAAACTCAAGGGAGGGAAGTAAAAAGGAGTGCGAGGATGTGGCGGGAAGAGGGAGAAAACGTAGGGGTTGTAATGAACGAAAATAGAACCACAAAAAATTTGTTATGCGGAAAAAGAAATTTTTGCGATAGCGATCAAAAAAAAAAAAGACCCTTTGAAAAAGAGGGGGGAGACACCTATAAGGGCGTTAGGTAAACGAAAAAAAAAAAGTCGGCTATTTCTGTCAGTCGTTGGGAGGGAGTCTTGAAGAGAACAGGGGCCAGGCACGGTTTATATAACTATTGGAATGATTAAGCAGAGTTGTACATTCCTGAGAAAGGAAGGGGTCAGAAAGGGGAGAACTTTGGTTTTCACGGAAAAATCGGGAAAGTCAGAGGAAGCGGGAAGAGCTGCCGAATATCGTTGCAACCTTCTCCCTAATACAAAAGAGGACCAGGTACCCTCTGGCGGGAGGGGGGGACGATCGTCAGTGGGGGGGACAAAATGAGCTGGCTCTAGAAGGAACTCAAATAGAAAGGAAAAAGGGGAGCCCCTTGACGACAAACGCAAAGCCATCCCTTTCGTCCTCAATAGCTGCAACCGGAAAAAAGAAAGGAATACAGAGAAGGGAAATCCTAACTAGACTTCTCTCTCACAACAACAAAGAGATAGATATGCACGAAGGCTCCTAGGGTTGTCAAAATCAGGGGGAAGTCTATTGGGAAAAAAGAAACGCTGGGGGAAAAGGGTGCAAGGTGATTTGGTTTGGCACCACTTTGCAAGGAAAGACATGTAACCGAGAAGAAAGCAATTCGCAGGAAGGAAGCCCTGAAGGACCCTGTTGCCAAAGTGCCGACCGGTCGTCAAACCGCCCAAAAAAAAAGGTCATGGGGCTGGGGTAGGGAGGCAGGAGGCACGCTTATGTCGGATCGACATGGCCGGAAAAAAGAAGGTTCTGGATTAACTTCAAGGTTATTGTGCACCGGATAGGGTGGAAACACCGGTTGCTGACCCGAGGGGGGGAATGTACAAAAAAAAAAAATATTGAAAGGAGCAATAGGGTTTGCGTGAAACCGCATTGCCCCGTTAAAAGGGAAAGGAGACGACAGAGAAAAAGACCATCATCATTCGTGTAAGAAAAACCTAAACAGAACAACAAGAGGGGGCATGTGGCCCCAAGGTTTGGCTTTTCGATCAAAAAGGTAATAAAGAAAATTGGTTGCCTACGAGAAACCTTGGAAAGAAAGGGGGGGCAATCCCAATTCGATGACGGGACTCCGGGGGGGTGGCAGAAAAAGACGTTAGGTACAGTGCACTGCCATGCTTTAAGGAGTTTGGAAAAAAAGTCCGAGTAAACTCGCTGCAGGGGAGAAAGTCCTTGATTGGGAGTCCCGTAAGGGAGGGGGGGTCCTTACAACAAAAGAGGCAGGAAAAAAAAGAAATTCCGGATCACGGCGGAAAGCAGGGGTTTGCGCATCACGTATTGATCAAGCCTTGGGGTCAAAGTAGAAAAAAGTCAAGAGGCATGAAGCGAGGGGGCATTGGTTGAGAACCGGTGCTAGGGAACGCGAGGGAAAAAAAAAGGGCAACGGGAACGGTCACGTAGCGCTTACTTTGTTCTACTAAAATTGCGAACGCGCAAGGGGGGAAGGTCGTAAAGGGGCGGGCTCAAACGATTCGGTGATAAGCGGCTCGGTTTAGGGTCTTGCATATTGAGACAATATTGTTCCTATTCTTTCAGCCGGGGCCAAGGGGAAGGGGGGGGGGGGGGGGGGTGAAAAACACAATCGCCGTGTTTAAATTTTCGTAAAAATGTAGGGAGGACCGTGCCCCCCACACAAAAGATGAAGGGGAATTTGGGGAACTATGGCCATCCCGCGATGCCTGCCTCCATCCTTATAGTCAGAAAAAATCGCAGAATAAGAACGCAAGAAAAGGGAGGAATGAGGGTAAGCCCATGCTAATTGCTTTAAGTTTGAAAAATAGTCAGTCAGCGCATTTGAGGTACCAAACGTCGGGGGAAAAGGTACGGATCCGGATACGGCGGGTGGGGGAAAATGGCCGGGATTCATTCAGCTTTAGTCTTCAGCTCATCTGAGTTGAAGAACCTCAGATGTAGGGGATCGGGTATATCATCCGGGATTGGGGGGGGGAAAGAGAAAGATTGAAAACAACCGTCACAGTTGGCCACTTAGTGGGGGAGAGAAATGGAGAAAGTTAGCGTGGTTCTCGTTGAAAAGGGTTCTAGGCTTGCAACGCTTACCTAAACCCAAAACCAGACTTGAATATCTGTCAAAAAGGATGTTTCATCAAATAAAGCTAGTATAATTCAATGGGGCCTGAGGGGTCCGAGGGGGGTGGTATTTCTGTGAGGGGGGGGTGGGCGGACTCGGGAACTTGGGACAAATACCGTTTAAAGGAGGCTGAAAAAAGGGAAGAAGGGGGCCGCTATCAACGTAAAAGTTGTAGGGAAAGGAGACAGTCGTTGGAGGTGGAATATGAATTTTTGAATCCGGTTCGAGACAAGGAGAGAGGCCAAAAAAAAATGATTTAACAGTTCTGGGAAGCATTTAAAGGGGGAAAAAAAGAGTACTGGTGCTTGTCAATTCAAGCTGAAAGCGGGCATGGAAGGACGAGGATGGTGTTTTGGATGAGGAGGAGGGGTTGTACGGGGAGGGGGGAGGTGAAGGTTTGAGGGGAAGAAATGTCGCCGGGGGGGATGGGCATCACCCCGGCGAAAGATGGTTGGAAAGGTCCGCCCTGGCAAACGACTCAGACTGGCCAGGGATAAAAAAAAAAAAAGCTCAGCCAACCCGGGGAAACCTGCAGAAGGAAAGAGGGGAGGGGGGTGCGCCGCGAAAGCTAGAAAGAGACACGACCGGGCCAAGGAAGGGAGAAGATTCTTCCAAGTTATTAGGGGAAAAACGGGGAGAGTCAGAGGGCGAGAGCGAAAAGACCTATCAACACCTTATCGCATAAGAACAGGGCCGTCAGAAATGGGTCCAGAAGAAAAGTCGCTCAGGGTGGATAATCAGACACCCGTCCCTCCAATGTAAATTAATAAAACAGAGAGCAAATCACGGGTGGAGAAAAGGACCATAAAGGGTTAAGGGATAAATGGACCGGAAACATCCACAATTAAGGGGGGAGAAGGAACGGACTCTTTGCTCCTCAAAAGAGGGAATACGGACGCGGGCAGAAAAAGGGGGTATCTCTTTAACCCCTCCATCGACGGCATGATACAGTCTGTTCTACGCTCAAGGAAGTCCTGCAAAGGGGGACTGGAAAGTCCGGGGAGGGGAAGGCGATGTTGGGTCTATAAGTGACCGGATGTGCAACTGCACCGGAAAGACGACCGGGCCATGCTGAAAGGGGCTAGTATGACCAAATAAATGGGAATGTCTTTGCAGACTAGATCAAGAATGATAAAAAAAACAGTCACCCACAAGTCCACCGGAGGATTCAACGCCCCCTTAGGCCAACTAATGGGAAACGGGCTGGGGGGAGCCTTCAAGCCTTTCTGCACCTCAAGGAGCCTCATTAGGCGGTCTCCGGCTCCATCAACAAAGCTTATGCCAAGAAAGGGGAAATTCGTCAGGTGCCTGGTGGAGGAAAGCGGGACTTCTCAACCCAGGGGGTATGAAGTAAGGAAGTTCAACGAAAAAACGGGGATACGAATCATGCACGCGCGGGCTACGGGGTTGGTGGGGGGAACAGGGGCCAAGTTGAATCGGGATCACGTGTTCGCAGGGGAAAATCCCTCATCAAGGGGAACGTGCAAAGATCGCGGCCCGGCGCTACGGGAGTTTATTACTGGGACCCGAGGAGTGCTATTGATTTTCGGTCTGAGTTCTAAGAACGTAGGGGTCTAAAGGGACCTTCTCTGGAACCCGGGCAAATGGGGCTTGTACTCGGTAGAAAACCATTAGGGGCTGGAAGACTTGTTCAAAAGGGCAATAGAGTCTTATAGATTGAAAAAAAGGGTCCGGAAGAAGAGGGACTTTTAATGCGCACGTCCATGTCGCAAGGGAAGTTCTTCAAGGTCACCGCAGGAGGGATCAAGGGAAGTTCTCTTAAACCTTTAGAAGAAAAAAGGCAAGAAAGACCAACCGGTCCAAAGGGTTGAAAAAGCGATTACACCAGAAGCTGATAAGGGCCACGAGGAACGAAGAAGTGATCCAAAAGATGGTGGAAAGGTCCGATCCATACCCGGAAAAAAGAAACACACCTTAATCGGGCTTGGGGAAAGGTAAGGGGGGGACACAACGAGCGTAAAAGAAAGCGAGGGGACAATCGAGAGAGATCGGGGGAGACAACTGTCGCGTCCAAGAACTTAAGGGAGGATAAGAGAAGGGCGAGGTGGGTCCCCCGGTGTGTAAAAAGGGCATTTACAAAGAGAGCCCAGAAAAATCGAAGAGCGACCACTGGGGGGGGGGGGAGACGGTAGAGGAAAAATTACATTCTCAAAGACTGAAACAAAATTAGGAGAGCTTTCTGTGATGTCCTGGGGGGGAACCTGAAAAAAATGCGATTCTAAAGGGGTTTTCAGTAGGGTTCAGGGGCGAAGTTTTTACAGGGGAAAGGGGGCGTACACCAAAGGGGCAAAAAAAAGCCAAAGCAGGGGCCGTAGATTTTGAACTCGAGCTTGAAAGGAGACTGAGGTGCTAACCAGCTGGAAGATTGACCAGACAAAACTGGAGACGGATTCGTTTTCTGGAAACTCAAAGAAAAAACGCAAAGGAAAATTACTTGGTGTGGCAAAGACCGGAGGGGGGGGGGGATTCAAAAAAAGGAGGGGTACTTAGAGGGTTGAGTCCCTAGTCCTCCTTAAAAAACAGAGGAGCTGGCGCGAGTACACGTCCTCAGGGCAAAAGAACTGACACCGGGGCAGGCGTCCTCTGATCGTGGGGAGAAGCAGGAGCTAGCAATTTAAAACTCCGGAGGGGGGGGGGTACGAAGAAAGAAGTCAGGGAAGTTAAAAAAAAAAGGAAAAATCGAAAAAGGGTTCTCTTTAAAAAGTCACGTCGGCGAAGTCGGCCAAGGAAGGAGGCCAAAGCTGCATGCCTGTTCTCTAACCCGAAGAAATACTGATCCGCCGCTAAAAGGCGGGGAAAAACGAAAACGTCTCCTTGACTGGAACAGAGAAGCCATTCGTTCAGAAGAAATTCTAAAAAATTCACGTAAGGGTCGGAAAGTAATTGAACTTCTTGGGGAAACAGGGGGACAAAACCTAGTTACTAGAACCACTGCTTTCTAACGTCGGAGGAAAGAAGGCGGAGGTTTTTTGAAAGGGCCATCGCGAAGATGGAAGACCGTCGGGCTTAATTGCAAATGTGTCCTGGGAGAAAGGGGCTCATCCGGGGCTACACAGATTACCTCCTAGAAGGGGAAGGGGGGAGGGTAATGTCAGCAGTTGCAAGGTTGGGGACAATGGCGGATAAAAAAGGGGGGTTGACTTTTGTGTGTGGGAAGATGGTATACTGGTCCGACGTCGAAAAAAACCGTGAAGCCCGAGGAGGGGCTTGGAGCTTCCGAGGGGCACCGCATGTCCGAGGGGCTATGGAACGACAGGCGACAGCATGGAGAACCCTCTACCGGACTAGAAAGCGCGCCGGTTCGGAAGGGGGGAAGGGGACGGGAAAAAAACTGCCTTGCTGGCAGGGGGAAATCGAGGGGTGCATGCGTGATTCTGGGCAACAGTAAAAGGGGGCGTCGGAACCTGGGGAAAGGCCGGGAAAGAATGCTTACGCAAGCGGGGCGGCCTCTTATCGCCAAACTCAACGCAAAGGAGAAAGCGACAAGGAGGGGGGGGATAGATTCTTGCAAAAAATTGGACAAGGGAAAAGTTCTATTTGGGGAGGACCGGGGATTGGGTACTGCTGGCCCTCCAAACGGCGGCCGGTCGGATTACGCCTCCGGTCCTTTCAAAAGAAAGCACAAGGCTCTGAAGGCCGGAAAAAAGGGACGATCCCCGGATGCTCCAAAAGGGAACCCGAAAAGTCGCTGGACGTGGGGCGCGGAGGCGGACCGCATCTCAGAGGGGCGCCTGAGGAATTCCTTCGGGGGAGGGAAGCTGGGGGAGCAGTCATTGCAAGAGGGGCAGAACTTCACGAGGGGGGGAAACCATCGAAAGAAATTTTCGACAAAGGGAGCTACATCACAAAACCAATACTACCAAAAGGTCAAACAAAAAAAGAGTCTCATTCAATTAAAAAAATGAGGGGATTACAACGGGAGAGAAGTAGATGGATGATGAAAAACCAGAAAGGGGGGGGGGGGTGAAAGATATTTTCCTTCTGATTGAACGGGAGAAACGAAAAAGGAGTCAAGGGCCGATATCATAGCAACAGGGGGACAAGGAAAAAAACGCCAAAGCACAGTGACGGGATAGAAAAAACAACAAAGGGAGTCACCCGTTTTTCAAAGATTTAAAAGGCACGCAAGGGGGAACCCACGATGATCACAATGGAAAGCACGAAGAAAAGGGAGAAGACGAAGGGGGGAAGACGCTGGGGGGTCGATGAAACCCCGGACAGATCAAATGTCTGACTCTTGGCAGGATTGGGTTTTAAAGGTGGAAAAAGGGGGAAAAGAGAGGAACGAGAACCAAAGGTTGAAGGATCAAAAGCAATCGAGGTACGCCTAAAAGCATTGGGGAAAGTTGTTGGAGAAGAGCCGCCCGGCTAGAGGTTACCAATTTTGGAAATTAAGATCACGGAGAAGGGGGGACCTCAGAGTGGCACGACCGCAAGACTATGAAGGACTGAGAATGCGGTGTTTTGACCAAAAATGGGACTTGTTCAAGGAATCAGAAAGGGGATCCGACGATTGAAGGGGAAAACCGCAGTAGTGAGTCTCTATTAAAACTATGTGAAAAAGGCGCGGCAGAGGGGCTAAGGACAGCTATGCCTTCCTGAGAAAGTTTCTGGGGGGAGGAAGAAGTGAACAAAAAGGGGGGCCGAGTTCTGCAGATGCAGCCACTCTCTATCTGGTGCCATAAAAAATACGAGAGGGGCTGACGGGGGCACGGTCATGCCCGCGAAAAGTTCCTGGCAAAAAGGACAATTCTTCAAAAAAAAAAAAAGAGCACAAAAAAAGGCGAGGGGGAAAGTCATCAAAGGAAAATAGTGAGGAAAGAGTCGCTTATTGCCATGCCATCAGAAAGAATAAGAAAAAGCGAAAAAAGGGCCGCTATTCATATCACTCTAAGGGGGGAATCACAAGAACCTAACAGCTGGAGCTTTGGAAAAAAAATTTGCGCATCGGTCGTTCTCCAAACAAAGTAAAGGGAGAAAAAGTGTACAAGAAGTGCTTCCCGCCTCACGGGTGAAGAAGGGAAAGAGGGAAGGGGGGGAAAACCAGGCCACTTCTCCTTCATGGAGTATGCCGGGCCGTTGACCAAGGAAGGAAATGATAGGGGTAAAGTTGCGAACTTTCCGCCCTTCTCGACAATTACAGGGTGAAGGGGAAAACTATGAACTGCTAGAGGGGTCCGGAAAAGGGAGGAGGAATTCAATCCAGGACGAGGAGAATTCATAACGAGTAGATTAAGGGGAAACAAGCGACGTTCGATGATGGCAAGTGCCATTTCAGAGGGAGAAACTTCGGGGGGGGAGTAGGGAAATAATTGGGGCGGAAAGGGCATGTAGGGGTTAATAAAATCTTAGGGAATTGGCGGAGAAACCAATCCAACCGGGGTGACATGAAGGGGAAGGACCAGAGGAGCGGTGGTTGACCCGAAATTAAACGAGAGGATTTAATTCGTCGTTTGACGGAAGAAGAAAGGAAAAAGGTTAAGGCAACCTCGCTAGACTTTAAAGAGGGAAAAGAAGGGGGGGGGGGTTGGGAAGGAAAGGAGGGTGTCAGACTTGAGAGGTTTTCCACTCATCATAATCGACAAACGTTAGTGAAGGAGAAGAGCAAAGGGGGGTGGTGAGGAATATCTTCCGAATAATCGTGAAACTCCTTCTAAGAGAGACAAGGAAGGAAAATGTAGGAGAGTAGGCGAAAAGGTCTGGAAAAGGGGGGTCACTTGTCCATCTGCGAAGCAGAGATGAAGACGCAAGACAATCTATTACCTGGGCCAACGTTTGACAAAAAAGAACATCCCTGGAGGAGAAAAAAGCTTCAAAAACACAATCTCTTCACTTTTAACCTCCTAAGCAAGCGGGAAGAACGCAACACAACGAGGAAAATATAGGATTGCACGATTAGGCGAGTAGTTTTACAAAAGAAGGGGAAGGGGAGAGGGTATCGCGCAAGGAGGAAAGAGATTTAACGCAAGGGATGCTTTGTGTGAACCCACTTTGGAGGGAAAAGGGGTAATCGGGGGAAGCAAGATGTGGAAGAGGTGCCAGCGAACACTGGGGGGGACCATTTACTACCTGTCTTAAAACCGCCCGCGCGCGAAGGGGTGGGAAGTCCCTTGATTTTTGGGAGGGAGAAGGAGGGAAGAAGGGGACGGAAGAAGGAAAGGTGAGTGGCTTTCAAGTTATTACGAAAAAAAAAGATTGGGAATTCTATTAAGTAAAACACCGAAGCTGGCTGAGTTTAGAGTAAACGGCATGTTAACGTAGCATAGAGTGGCTGTCTTATGTACAAGGGCAATTAAAAGGGGCTTCAAAGTTCCTTCAAAAAAAAAAGAGAAAGAGGAGGAGGGTCTGAAACTCCCTAACAGACCATCTTGTAGGGGGAGAAAACAATGTGGAAATTGGGGGGGTCTGCGAAAGTGATGAGAAAGTGGGAAAGGGGGGAAATATAAAACGGAAAAGGGACGTTGACAGAAACAATGCGAATTAAACGCGCCGTTTCATACAAGGAAAAGAGGGCGAGTAAAAAAGGAACGCTTCGTGTTTGTTAGACAAATAATCCGATGGGAAATGACTGTCTGAAAAAAGAAAGGCCGGACTGATGCAGCAGGAAGCGTGCCAAGGAAAACCAAGACTTCTATCGGCCTCGACAAGCAAAGGAAAAGGGTACGGGAGCACTAGGAAAAAGAACCAACGAGAACGAGGACACAGATTGATTAATTGTCATCAGGTTGTCAAGAGAGGGAGGGGCACACAGAGAAGGGGAGGAGGGGGGGAGTTGCCGAAAGGTACAAGCCCGCGCGGAAAAGAAACAGCAGGGGGTCACTCGGTACAAGTGAGAGGAGGAAAGGGGGGGCGGCGACAGTTGGCGCACTTGTAAGGGAGAAATCCGAAGGAATGGGTTATGTAATGGGTAAAGACACGATTCGATGAAAATAAGAGACGGTTGATGTCTCAAGAGAGCGGGGGGGGGGCTGGAACAAAACCTGAGTTTACCGACAGATTGCAGGAAGGGGGGGGTTGAAATTGGTGGAAGGAGGGGGGGGTGGGAAACGAAAGAAAGCGGGGGAGCCCATTTTCCTTGGGGTTCCAGTACAGGTAATGCCTTAAACGGAATAACGCAAGCCCACAGCTGGGGTTGTTCTTTCTGGAACGTATGGCCAAAAGGAGGAATTCTCATTCAGCAACGGAAGAATATAGATCACGGGAAGAGCAAATTTAACCACTATTCGAATAAGGGTGACGTAAAACTCTTAAATTAGAGCAATAGGGGGAGGAAGGAAAAAGGAGAGGGGGAAATTACACTCGGGAGATAGGATTGGTCGGGGGGGGGGGGGAAAAAAAAATGCATTCTTCATGAAGGGGGGTAGACAGTCAAGGTAAAGACCGATCAGGGATGTTCAGAATATTATAAAAAGTTGAAAGTGGAAAAATATCGGCGGTTTGCAAAACACCAAAATTCCAAAACTGATTTCAGGGGTCTACGGGGGGGTATACCAAGGAAAAGATTTACGTGGAAGATAGTGGAAATGGGAGGGACGATGACGGGTCAACCCCGACAATCGAAGGAAAAAAATGGGAAGTGGGGGTCCAACAATTTATTCTTTCAGAAGAATAAGCGAAATGCCAGAGATGTCGTACGACATTTGGAATAGTGGGGGGGGGGGAAGCATAGGTGTGGGTTATCCTCATTTGCTTGAAACAGGAGGGGTGAAAATATGTCAAAACTTTGAGACTCATGTGGGGTCACGGGGAAAAAAAAATCACCTTGAGAAAAAAGGGCGGGGTCCTGTTGCTCTTACGAAAGGGGGAGTTTGGAGAAGGGGAGCTCTGGAAAAAGGAGAAGTGGAACATAATGCGCAACAAAAGCATTAGGGTACAAATGGACAAACGTAGAGAGTAAGGGGCTTTTCGGGAGACGGGTAAAAGACACCTTTTTTTTCACCATTGGCGGGAAATTGGGGTGGGAGGGGGGGTATGGAGAAGGGCATCGTTGAGGAGAGTGAGGTGTCAAGGGGTCTCCGAAAGTGTTGGTTCACCCGGAGAGAAGGGGGACCAGGTCTAAAGACTCCTTCTCTCAATCAAAGAAAAAGAAGACAAAAGAAAGAGCCTCTAGCGCTGCGTAATCAGGGGAAAGATAATCCGACCTCATCCTCGACCTCCCAACCATGTTTAAAGAGGAAGGGAGGAGTGAGCGGAGGGAAAAGTAGGCCTTCAATTATGAGATTTTGACGGTAGGAGAACAGACAACAATTGGTTCCTCAACCCATCAGAAAAGCCTCAGTATTGAAAGGCCGTAAAATCCGATCTCACCAGAAAAAAGAGAATCTCCTTGTGGAGAAAGACAGAAAAAGGCCGCACCTCAAAGTCGGTCAGATGGAGAGAGGGAGGGGGGAAGAAAAGAACGCAAAAAAATTGTCAAAAAGGTTAATCTAAGACAATTCCTCTTTGCCACAGTAGGAAAGGGAAGGGGAAAAAAGAGACCGGATCGCCTTTAGACCCGAGCATGGATCAGGCCAAGAAGGCGCCCGAGGGAAAAAATATCTCAATTCCGAGGAAGGCAAGAAAGTGGAAGGTCTCGATGTCTTTAGTAGAAAAGAGGCAGGGAAGGAATAAATCTAAAAAGCAACAGAGGTCAGGAGTCCTCTCCAGAGTAAGATGCGCAGAACTCCGAAGGAAAAAAAAGGGGCCGACGAGACAGGCGATCAAATATCCGTCCACCCAACTTCCACAGGGGGGAAAGAGGGAAGAAACCGGCAAAAGGGAAAACTGGGGCTGACAGTAGCCTTTCAAAAAGAAAAAAAAAGGGTAGAAAGGAGGGGCATGAGTCTGGGGGAGAGGAGAATCAACCCTTATGAAGGAAATTGTCAAATCTGAAATAAGAAAGAGGAAGGCTACAACACAAAGTGGGGATTCCTCAGGCACCGAACAGAAGGCCTGACTGCGAGGCAGGGATCGGTGGAAGGGTATCACTCTGCACGGGAAAGAAATTACCGGCATCTAGAACTGGGGAATTCACTTCGTACCTACTTTATGGACCTGCAGAGGGAGGGGGAAGGGGAAAAAGGGAACGGAGGCTTTTGGGTAACCAACAGCTTAGTTGAAGGACTGAATCCTGGAGCGGAGCTCCGGTCGGGGCCGAGGGACAATTTCAAAATCATGCAAAAATGCGGGAAAAAGACTGGTTCGAAAGAAAAGGCTATTCCACGGGACTGAAGAAGACGGTGGGAAGAAGGAGGCTCAGTATCAACCCTGAAGGGAATGTTAAGAGACTCCCCGTTATCTTCCATTCAATAGGGCAGGAAGGAACAGGTTGGACAAGGCACCTCCGGCCGAAAGGAAAATCGTCAGGAAAAGAGAAAAGAGAGGGGGAGAGGTCCGAAAGAAATCCCCTAGGTCCGAGAACGAAAGGGATATACACGGAAGCGAGTAGCGTTGAAGGGGTGAGTTTAAATACATGTTTGCGGCCGTGAAAGAGGCGAGGAACAGAAAGAAAGAAGGAAGGAAAGAGCAAGACAGCGACCGGAGGTTTGGCGTCGGGTCAAAAAGGGGGGGGAAGCCGGGCGGGAAAGTCGCCCGAACCTGTGAAGACCTTATAGAAAAGAGGGAGGGAAAACCCCGGGGGAAGGAGGTCGTCCAGACAGG
>Ga0179593_1339039_pt1 | contig 25437 bp, 32 predicted proteins | sample CZODoug2_1_08_16_FD_185931 | JGI IMG/M metagenome (GOLD analysis project Ga0179593, IMG submission 185931) | Vadose zone soil fungal communities from Angelo Coast Range Reserve, California, USA - CZODoug2_1_08_16fungal (PacBio error correction) | ecosystem: Environmental > Terrestrial > Soil >...
GCAAAAATGCAATGCGCGGCGGCCGTGGAGGGTTACTCGTAAGGATGAACTCTTGGATAAGACAAGGTAGGAGGAAGGACAGCACCGAGGAAAAAAAAAAAAAAAAAAAACAAAAAAAAAAGAATCGGGGAAACAAAAAATACTCAATGCTCCAAGAGGAAAAGGTCTAAACTGAGGGAAATGCCGGGGGCTATGGTCGTGGTGGGGGGGGGGGGGAAGGCTGGGGGGGGTGGGTAAAACAGAGCGGTGGAAAAAACCGAGCCATGGGAAGAAAGGCAAGTAACAAAAAACAAGAAAAAACACGACTGCGAGTCATCACTGGGTTGTAATCAAAGATGGAGGGTGGGGGAAGTAAATCTCCGGGGGGGGCCTCAAATACTGAAAATGGGACTAAGGATAATTGCCCACCAGGTAAGGGCTCACATCATCGGAGAACATCAAAGGGGACAGAATAGAGAGCTCTTAATAACCTGACTCTTCATGAAACGTAGGGGGGATATTCAACAAAAGGGAAAAGAAATAACAAAAAAAAAAACAAAAAACGGAGGGGGGGGAAGGGAAAAACCGGGGGGCTAGGCGGAAGAGCTCAAAAAACTAAAAAATTGCGAATTGAGAGGATTGACCCATGCGAGAGTCATGCGACGTGCAGGGAGGGAATCAATGTACACCGAGAGCCGTAAGAGGAGTCCAGGACGGAGAAAAATATCAGGAGACCCAGAAAAAAAAAAGCGGTATTCAAAAAATCGATAGCACGCTACAAAAGACTGAGGGGGGCTGCCTAAGGAAACTGAACTTGGACTCATTAAAGGACAGAAGTCTCGGTGGCTAAATTTTGGAAAATCGCGGGAGGCGTAGGTTCGCCAGCGCAATCGGAACAGAGTAGGGGAGACAGCAAAAAGGGAAGTGAAGAGCCGGGCATACAGGAGAAAGCCTCTTTGTAAAAAAGGGGCGGGCCAGGGAGGACGGGGTAAGTGTCAAATGGAAATGGACAGGGGCAATTCACCACCCAAAGGGGGGGGGTCTCGAAGGGGAGGTACTAGAGATATTATCAAAGGTAACAAATTCAACCTGAGGAAAAACCGCCCCCTTCGGGCACTCAAAGTCGGTGGCGGTCAACAGTGGGAACCAATGGAAGGGGAAGAAGCGCTCAGGATTAGGGCTAAGAACTAGTTAAAGGATGGACTTCAGGCTAAGCTCGGCTAGGAGGCAAAGAATTCAGGTGAAAAAACAGGGAGGAGAGAGGCTTTGAAATCAAAAACAGAGGCAGATGTGGCGCACAGAGGGGCGGTGGCCTCGATTTCAAGACGGAAAGGGGGCTCATATGGCATTCGGGGGCCAGGCCGAAAGTGGGAAAGATAAACGTCTAAACTCTACCCCCGCGAGGAAAAGGTCGCAAGAGGAATAGAAATAGAGAGTGAACAGGAGCCAAGGGTTTCAGGACGGCGGAAAAAAAAGAGGGGTGGCAAATGCTGCAAATCTGAGCAAGGGGTCAGTCACAAAAGAGCCGGTCCTCAAGTTACCTCAGGGGGGCGCATCCCCAGGGGGGGGCATCTGGGAAGGGACAACCACGAAAGACACAAAAAAAACTGGACCGAGGTGCTCCGCCCTACTTCCTGTATAAATGGGGGAAGGGGGGCAACTTGAGTGATATCCAGCTTACATACGGAATGGACACAAAAAAAATCTTAGAAAAATAGGTCCGGACTTAGGGTCTGGAGCGCTCAGACTCTTCTCCAAAGACCGAATCCCAGTCAGGTACCCTCCAAGAAGTGGAACTGAAAAAAGCCGAGGACCAACCAAGTCGAAACAGAAGGTCAGGCGAGAAACGGGTGCGAAGAGCAAGAAGGTACAGAAAGAAAAAAAAAGAGTTGCGTGGGGGACAATGGGTAAAAAAGGGAATTTACGAAAGGAGTCCGGTCGGAGCCAAAAAAAAGCCGTTCAGGAAATGACGGCTTGGGCAAAAGTCGGGCAGAGGGTCAGAAAGCTTAAGCAAGAAAAGTAGGAGAAAACCATGACAAGGGGGAAACCTCCTAGGGTGGAAAAAAAAGTGGACCATAAGGCAAAACTACCGGGTCAAGGGGATACGAGAGGCAGGTCAAGCAAGGAAAAATCAGAAAAAAGCAGCAAACGAAAAAAAAGTCTGGGAAAAGGAACGGGAATCGCTTATGTGACTAGACAGGATCTGCAGAGGTTCAAGAAGGTGCCTGGTGACGACTAGGGTTCCTGAAAAGATGTGACGAACTACTTCTCCTAAAAAAAGGGGAAAAAAATACTGTGGAAAAAGCTAACCCGCGTCGCTTGCTTCAAACTTCCGCACTATCAAAAGGAAAAAGAAAAACCCCGAATGAACTAGCGGGAGAGGAATGGTCCAAAACCGAGAATGGAAGGGGAGAGATATCTGTGAAAAAATCCGATGGCTTACTAGGGTCGGGGCGGTGGAAAAAGGTCAGAGGGCGAAATTGCAGGTTTGAAAGACCTAGAAGTGTAGTGAAGAAAGGACTTAAGGAGACTCTAGCAAAGAACAAAAAAAAAAAAGTAATTTCCATAATACTTGTAACATGCAAAACAGGGGGAGATGGGATCGTTTATCTTTTTTACGTTTAAGAAAAAGGGAGGGACAATGGGTGCAAAACAGTGTCGAAGCACTATAAAATCATATATATGCCGAGGCGTGGGTGGGAGGGGGGGGGGGGGGGGGGGGGGGGGGGTTGGGGGGGGGGGGATGGGGCAGTACTTGGACCCTCATGAGTGTCTGTAGGACTTTGTGCGGGGGGGATGTACTGGGACCGGGTAGTCGTTACTCGAGGAGCAGGGGTTTCGATGAGAAGGGAGTACGTACGCTGGGGGGGGTGTTAGTGGATGGGAACGAAAAATTGGGGCGAAAAAGGTTGTCGGGGCGGGGGGAAGTCGACGGACTTTATGTCTATCAAACTCTCTACGGGGGGGGGGGGGGGGGGGTGGGGGGGGGGGGGGGGGGGGGGGGGGGGGTGGGGGGGGGGGGGGGGGGGGGGATGGGGGGAGGGAGCGGGGGGGTGGGGGGGGGGGGGGGGGGGGGGGGGGGGGGGGGGGGGGGGGGGGGTGGGGGGGGGGGGGGGGGGTGGGGGGGGGGGGGGAGGGTGGGGGGGGGGGGGGGGGGGGGGGGGGGTGGGGGTGAAGTGGGAGGGGAGGGGGGGGGGGGAGTGGGGGGGGGGATCCTAACGTAGTGTCTGGGACCGCTTCGCGGTGTCTGGGGGGTTTGTCGCGATTAGTGGTTTAAAAAACAAAAACGTAGTGCAAGTGAAACAACTCTTCCCTAAGTGGAGTAAACAAAAAAAATGGAAAAAAAAACCACTTTAACCAGCTGGAGTACTGTTGTCGGTTGGGTGGCAGCTGGCCGGCCGTCTTTCTTGCGGCCTTCGGGAATGGGCTGGTGTTGGGGGGAGCCGGGGGACCCGAGGGGGTACGGCGGAACTGTGGTGTGTGGGGGGGGACTGGGGTTATTCAAACGAGACAGGGGGGGGGGGGGGCGGCCAGGCTGCTTCCCCGTTAAAAAAGGGAGGCTCAGGGTGGGGGGGGGGGGGGGGGTGGGTGGGGGTGCAAGTTAACATTGGGGACTGGGGCTTAAAACGGGGGGGAGGGACCTGGTGGGGGGGGGGGGGGGGGGGAAAGTGAAGTGCTCGGAGTGAAGTGTCAGAAACATCAGGAAAAAAAAGCTTCGCTAGGGTGGGGATAAAAAAGTGGGGGGGGTCATGGGGGGGACAAGGGGGGGGGAGTGGAGGGGGGTGGACACACAAAAAAAAAAAAAAAGGGGTGAGGGGGGAATCAGTAGGGGGAGCTTTTAACGGGTTGGGGGGGGAAAAATAAAAATGGAAACCAAGGGGGACAAAACTTGGAGTAATTGGGGGACGTGGGACGAAGTTGTAAGGAGGTAGGGGTGTAAGTGCCACCTCACGGGTGCGGACTGTGGGCCTACGGGGGACGGGGGAGTAAAAAAAAAATGCCCTACTGGTGTCAGCTGTCAAAAAAAAAAAGATCAAAAGCTGCTGACAGGTCTTATGGGGGGGTCGTAACAAAACACTGTGGACGAGGGGGGGTCCTATGGGAAAAAAAAAAAAAAAAAAAAATTTCACATATAGGGAGGGCGAAAAACGGTGCCGCGGGGGGTATGGGGTGGTGAAGACAGGGGGGGTCGGACACCCACCCATCTGCGTTGGGGGGGCGGGGGTAAACTGGACCAAAAAAAGAGGGAGGTCGATAAAATGGGTAAAAACGTCTGCGTTGACGTCAAGAGAAAAAAGGGGGGCATGAAACTGACCTCTTGAAGTGAAGTGTGGGAGCCCGTTTGTGCAAGGGCGGCAGACGTTAGGGGGAAACAGTAGAGGGCAGGGTGAGCGTGTCCACAGAAGAGTCAAAAAGAAACCCTGAAGGGTAGTGAAGTTGGGGACACCTGACTGGAGTACGGGGGGAAAAAAAAAAAATTACACAGAGAATCGGGGGGGGGTCGGGCACACCTCAGGGGGGGGGGGCCATAACCAAGGAAAAAAGACCCTCCCCTATGGCAGAGGGGGTTTAAGGAGGGGGGGGGGGGGGGGGGGGGGCTGGGGATCACCCGGGCAGAAAAAAAAACAGTGTCACGTTAAGAAGGGGGGCACACGGGGGGGGGACAAAAAAAAAAACAAACCAAAATGTCTTAAACACTGTCGCGTGTCCCCAATGAAGTCACCCCGGACATGGGCTGTAAGTGGACAACGGGGGGTGCAACATGGCCAAAAAAAAAAAGATTGGGACCTTTTCACCACCGGGGGGGGGGGGGGGGTCACGGGTGGAGGGGCGACGCGAAATGGGTCCCACACAGTACAAATCTCCGGGCCCACACAAACAAAAAGAAGGGGGGTCTTCCCCGAGGGGGGAAACTCAGAGGTGACGAGGCAAAGGGCCCAAAACACGAAATCACGATCGACATGAAAAAAAAGGGTCCTTCTCCTTTCGGTCCGGAGCAAGCGTAAACACAATAAGTACACGTGGGGGGCAAAGTTCGCTCGGGGGGGGGCGGGGGCCCAAAACCTTACCAACGACGGGGTGAGGTGAGGACTCCCCTCTCTATTCATTGGACATCGATTGGCCCGAGACAAACTCAAACTGGGGGGAACAAGGGGGGGGGGGAAGGCACCACACGGGAAGAACAGAACTTTTCTCGGGGCTAGGGTTTTCCAGCTCTGGAAAAGTGGAAGAGGAAAAATGGCGGGGGAAAAAAAAAAAAAAAAACATGTGTTCTGAGGTCACAAAACTGTCGCAGAATCGTTCATATGGGATCACCACGACACCGGAAAATGGGCAAAAAAAAAAAAAACGGCAAGGAAAGCGGCGGGTTATGGGGGAATTGTTAAATAAAAAGGACGAGGAGGAGGCCCCTGGGGTGCAAAAGCTGACTTGGGGAAAAAGGAAAAAAACGGTGAACGAGTTTTCTGGGAAAAAAAAAAAAAAAAAAAAACACACCTGGTGTAGGGAGGGGGGGGGGGGAAAAAGTGTAGGGGGGGGGGGGGGGGGGGTGGGGGCCTAAGGTGAAGTAAAAAAAATCCTTGGGGGGGGGAAAAAAAAGGAACAGGTTGTGGTGCGGGGAAAACCGAAAAACACACAAACAAAAAAAAAAAAAAGCTACTGGCACCAAATGTCTCACTCTTGTGGAGCCTGCAGGTCAGGGGATGACGTGGAAAAAAGGCGGCGGGGGTGTCAAGATGGGAAAAAAAGGGGGACAAGGGGGGCGGGGCCCAAAGGTGGGAGGGGGGGGGGGGCAAAAAACCCGAAAAAAGGAAAAGGGGGGGGGAAAAACCCAGAATGGGGGGGACCCACATAAAAAAATGGGGGGGTGTGGGTGGGGGGGGTCTGTGGGCACAACTCCCTTCGTTGGAGGTAGATCTTAACCAGTGTATGTTTCTCTGGGGTGGGAAGTGGGAAGCTGTACTGGGGGGGGGGGAAAGCCGAACACGTAATTGAATGGTGACAAAAAAAAAAAAAAAAAAAAAAAAAAAATTCACCAAGAAACACGGGGGGAGGGGTTTAAAGGGTTCTGGAATAAGGGGGGGTCGGGGTCATATACAAATAGTGTGGATGGGATGGGGGGGGGGGGTGGAGGGGGGGGGGGGGGGGGGGGGGGGGATGTAGGATGGGGGTGGGGGGGGGGGGGGGGGGAGGGGGGGGGGGCAAAACCGGAACCTGACATGGGTCCGCGTGGCGGGCAAGACCGCATTTGAAAAAAAAAGAACATGCTACGGAAAAAAGACAAATATTTAAAACCTGCAGACCTCTTTCGGCGCGGGGGAGGAATAAAAGAAATAACAATCACTCAGTATTTGTAAGCTCTATTCACCCCAGGACAAGACGGAAGCATGATACCTATGGAAAAGTAAGGGGGATAATCTAATGCAAGATATAGAGGAACCAACTGAAACTACAAAAAACTAGGTGCAAAAAAAAAATACAAAAGGGCCTCCAAACGGCGAAGCCAAAACGCACTAGAGACCCGCGAGCCGACGAGAGAAAGACTAGAAGACGAGTTCGTCTCCATCCTGCGTTTTTTCTCTCCCTCACCCGGCTCCCATAACTCCCGGGCTCCTCTCTTTCTCCTTCCCTTGCAAAAAAAAGGGCAAAAAAGTCTGACTTCAAAGGGTGTTTCCAACTTATTCCTATCTACTCCAAGTCCTTGCCCGGAATCACCCCCACTCGTTTACATTTGATTGAGGAATAGCAGTAACAAAAAAAACAGTCAACACGCTCTAATTAGGGCAGGGCGAGAATTCTCCGTTCTTCCTTCTTTCCGTCCCAGTGAGTCGTACGCTATCTCCCCTCTGCCTCTCTTTTCCCTTTTTCCTCGGAGATGGACGCCAGTCAACTCGCCCATCTGGCGAGCCTCCCACCCCGCCTCCCAAGCTCACAACTACCCTCAGTTAGCCCCTCAGGAGGGCGCTCCTTCGCTCCTCAGTCACTTTCCACCCCTTGCCCAAACCCCTCTCCACGTTTTTAATCTTATCCTTCTCCGTTTCGCTTCCCCTCCACCCTCCTTCACCGGGTCAAACCGCTATCCTCTCAACTCCAGGGGTTGCTCCGGGTCGAATCCTTCCGGAAGGGAGGGGCAAAAAAAACTAGAGGGCACCCCCACAGGGCAGAGCCTGTGCATTCGTTCCTCCCCGAATCGACAGCTTGCCACGCATAAAAAACTTTTCGGATCCTTGAGGGGTGGAAGTTTGACGATCGGCTCTGAAACTCAAACATGTCCCACTAATCCTGGACAAGGGGGGACATCCCTGCAAAAAAAACCTCCCTCGGTCTTCCAAAACACACCAAACCTGTCCCCTGGGGACAAGGGTACGAAACCCTGGAGCAACAAACAGCCAAAAAAAAAAAAACAACATCCAAACGAACAACTCGGGGCTAACATCCCCTCTTGTAACCCCCTGAAGTGTCACGAAGACCAATCAATCTAGAGAAGGGGTGTTGAAACTGGAGGCTGGGGCTCAGGACCTTCCCGGGGGAACTATCCGTCTACAAACTCACTTCTCCTGATCCCTCTGCCCTTCTATCATCATCTACTGCCTCTAACTTCGTCTTTTCCTCCTAAAAGCCCCTATTCAAGGCCCTCCGCCCGTCTCTCTTGGGTTTCGGCTTTCCCAAGAAAGAGTCACAGCGCGTCGCAAGTCACCCCTTACTCCCAGGGGAATACCGTAAGAAAGTGTGAAACGTCGTCACGAAAAAGGTGCACACCTAGACTGTGTGTACAGGGGGTATGGGGGGAAACCCGCTGGATTACGGGGAATCGCGATCTGAGCACGCTTTTTTCAGTGGGGGTCCTGAAAATCTTTTGAAAAACTCCTGTGGGGGGATTATGGGGTGCAGAGAACAATACCAGGCTAGAGGAAAAAGTGGAAGGATCCTATCTATTCTTCTCCTGCTACATTTTCTTCGCTGACTTTACTCAAATTCAACTTGACTTCGCCCGAAAGGCACTCAAAAAAACTCGCCATCCCAACTCAACAACGCTTGGGAACCACGGCTCCCCCGCCACAAAAAAACCGCTGTCGGGGGCTTTCCACCACAAGTGTACTCTCTCCACTCAGCAGACGCTAGACCGCCCCCCGCTGGTTCTCTGCCTAAATTCGTCTCTCTGGGTAGTTGTTTCCCCCCTTTGGGCACTTTGACACAGCGCGGGAGGAGTGTCCCAAGCGAGGGTCTTTTCATGCCTTCCGGCTAGTCGGTAACCTGGGTCTTCCAGCCCAGGATGGCACCTGCTTATCTAGCGACTCGGCGAAGCTCCGTGGTGCGTTGTTTTCGGTGTCATTGGAAGTTGTCTTTTGCAAACCCTGGTTCCCCTGGAAAGGGCTCCTGGCCATCTATTACCCAAGACTATAGACTGGTGGCGGCCATACGCGGGATGGTGGCCCTCCCCTCTGACTTGTAGTCCCAACAGCGGTTGTAGTCACTCTAGGGCGGATGGCATAGCAAGGCGCCGGCCGCGTTGTCATTTGCGTATCGCGGCCAGTGTCTTCTGGACTCTTTGTCTTATCTGGGACGTCTATTGGAAAATCAGCTTACCCATCTTGATTTTCCATCAAAAAAAAACGTATTTGACCTGAGAATCGTGTTTATACGGTACTTCAATTAAACTTTACTCTTCGCCTTCTCAGTAGTATCCATCTATCTTTCCCTCCTCCATTATTTTATAATTTTTCTTCTTATCACGTCTTTACCGTATCCATCTCAGCTCAAATAATGCAAGTCGCGTTTTCGGTAGGTTCTCTTTGGGTCCCCCGACCTGGAGAAACTCTCACCAAAGACGAGGGGTCTTCGTTTCTCCGTAGCCTTTGCCCTAATTGGTTCAGCCGATGCTGACTCACTCTTATTTCCTCCTCACTCCTCGCTGTGTCCGAGCCTCTGCTTTCTTCGTGGCTTTCGGTCCCGCCACGGCACGTCTTAAAGCCTTCCGACCTATTACTCTGTGAGAACTGACGATCCGCAATTTGTATTACGCTCTCTGGCGGCTCCGCTAAACAACCTGGCCGATCCACGGGGCGCGTACCTTACGTTTACTTTTCTTCCTTCGTATGATCGTTCTGTCGCCTGTTTGACGGTAGTTCTCAGACCGGTTTTCAAGTTGCTTTTGGCGTTATATTCGCGATGCGAAGCTTTTGGGTCAACTAGTCCTGAGACATGGAGGAATGGTTATACAAGGGGAATAGGTCAGTGCAGCTGTGAGGTCTGTGTACGAGTCGGAGCCTGGGAGAGATAAAGATGGTTAAGCTTAGGGGGGCGTAACCGAGACTGTGGCCCCTGCAGGAGGGGGGTGCTTATAAGGGGGCAAGAGTGACGTGGGGAGGGAGGCTATAGCAGAAATAGGTAGCGAAGAGGAACAGCTATTGGGGAGGTGGGCAGAGGGGAATAAAAGGCGGAACCTAATGGCCTATACCCTACTCATCAGAAGGAGGGGGGGGTGATCCTCCTGAAAGCACAATCCCCGTGACTGGGGAACTTCTGACTGGGTTTCTCAGAAGCGGAGGACAATCTATCCCCGTTTTCTTTTCCGTAACCGGGCTGCAAACAGTACACGGCAAATTGACGCCTCATTTAAAAACAGCTTGGCCCCCTGACACCGGATGGGTGTAATGCCTCTAGCTCCGTCTGTCTCCAAATGAGGGTATTCAAAAAACAAAAACACAAACTGGATGAGCACCTGGCCACGTGTTCTCACAATCTTAATTATAAAAAGATTCTTACCCTCATGCTGCGTTACTTCGGTATTGAAAAAGTGACCTTTGGGCCTTCCGTCCACCTCGAGAGAAAGGGTCGCCCGAGGAAGATCACGGGTTCAGTTGCATGCTAACCCACGCCCCTAACTACTCAAGAGCACCCCGTCAAGTTCCTCCCGGGCAAGGCATCCACACGGGCGCACTTGTCCCGCGAATTGGGGACTCCATACAAGCTCGTTTCTCTGGCACGTCACCCCCCCCTCTTGGTGGGGCCCTCTCCCTTGACCTACCGTAAACCCCCCACCACGGCCTCAACCTACTGCTGCTGCCCCCTTGAGAGCTGTCTCTCTCCTCCCCGAAACCCAGGGCGCGAGCTTCTCGGGCGCTCCCTCCCCCGCATCGACACCCTCCGAAACAGGCCACCACGCCCCCTCAACACCATTTTTACTCGGGAAACCCCAACATCTATTTTCGCTCACGTGGTTCGATGACTCCCTTCTTACCAGACACCTCCTTCAATACTTCAACTACCTGGGCCGGGCATCATCCTATCCGGCATTCTTCCGAGTCGGGGGTGTTTTTACCTTGCCGAATTTACTGCTGACAGAATCTGGTTGGTGCACCTTGGGGGGAACACAATCCGGGACTATGGGGGTCTGATATAGTTCCAGTGCAAGCTTTAAATTAGGGGAAAAGGCGGGGGGCTTACTCCGTTCCAATCAGGATCCAATGCTCCTAGGTGGGCACGGGGGGGGTGGTGCTAACAATGTCAAGGGGGACGCTATACTGCAAAAAAGTCGGGGGCTAACTCAAAAAATTAGCACTATGTGATCAGTTACGGGTGCAGGGGTGAACTAGCTTTGCTTAACGGTACATGGGGGGGAAAACCATATGCCTGGGAACAGGGTGCCATTATAACGGCACTGGCACGGTAGATCGAAAAGGGACCATAGTATGTCCAACCTCCCGCAGGAGGGAAAGTCACCAGTTCGTAAGGGCCCCGGGGGTTCATGTACAAAAAGAACATATGCAGCAACAGTCATCGACCTGCGGGGCATGATTGTCCTATGCCGGACCGTATTCGCTTGTCCGCATGCAAACAGGGGACTCACCTTCCGTGAGTGAGCTAGGGAAACCTTTTACTTGTTTATCGGAGGGGCTGCCCAAAGGGCTATTCTAAAGCGAGGAAAAGTGTTCCGTAAATACGACAAATGAACTCACAGGGGAAGGGGGAGATGGGCCTTTCTGAATAGGACGGGAGGGGGGGACTCTGGCATGAACTCTCCTTCACCACTGCTTGTAAATAGATTCAAATATCTAAACTCTTGACAACTAGGTGAAGAACGTTTGTGGTAACGGTCTGTGAAAAAGAAATCGACATATCCTCGGAAGGACACGAAATTAGGGCGCACGGTATCATACTGGGCTTGTATGCCCGTAGCTGGGGGGGTGGTAACTGGTTCAGGCTTACTTGCAAAAAGTCGAAGGTGGCAACAACGGAGCCCGAACGAAAAGTCACTGTGACGGGAATCGCGGGTGAATACGGTATAATATGGTAGATTGGTATTCCTTTCTCATACTTTTCGTTTCCCTCTGTAACACAGACAAGAAAAAATGTCAGCTTACTGGGCATACCATGGGGGGGGGGGGGGGGGGCCAGTCCGGTACAAAGTTTAGGCAACACGGAACTATCAAAATAAGTTTGACGGATGTGGGCGAGCCAAGCTCCTCGCGATAAGCCTTCTGGTTTCAAAAAAACGTGCGTGCTACCGAGTATTCGAGGATTAAGTAAATGATTCTTGAGGGTGCTATCGTATAATCCCTTTGATTTGCAACCCTGAAGATGCTTAATCGCTTTTAGCTTCTTGTAAGGGGGGTACTACTCCCCTCGCGACTTTGATGAGCTGTAGTGAGGACGGAATCGGGGGATGCAGACGGAAAAAGGTGAATTACAGCCCGTAGGGAGGAAAGTCTAAAATGGGGCGGGGGAGGGGGGGCGACAAGGTAAGTGGGGGGGGGGTTCAAATCGGCGAGCTCATTGGGCCGGGACGGCTGCAAAGCCGTTGCAGTCTCCTTCCGGAACGATTAGCGCTGGGCGGCAAAGGGCGAACCGCATCAACAAAAAAGGACCGTAAGGATCAAGTGGCGCCATACGGCAAAAGGATCGAAAAACATGGGCTCGTTGGTCAATCAATGGGAGGGGGGGGGGCCTATCAGGGAGTAAAAGGTCATCACAGCACGGACGCTCAGCGGACTCACTTAGCTTTCCGCAGTTGGATGACACTTACAGCTAAAAACAAAAGCAACGTGATGACGTAATTTTACTTGACTGTTTCCGTCACCTACTTTCGAGTTCAAACCATTACCAGAAAACACCAAAAAAAATTGTCAAAGGCCGAAGGCTGCAAAAGTTCCACGTGTTCTAAACTGGGCACTCTTAAATGTGATTCGACTCTCCCTCATTAGGAACGGGCCTCGCTCTGAGCCTTCTATTTGTGAAGGTGAGCTTTGTAAAATGGGCTTTCCTGTATCCTCATCTCCTCCGGGGAAAAAACCAACAAGGACGTCAACATGTTAAGCCCGAATCTGGTCTTAGCACGATTAGCCTCTATAGCCCTCTTAACTTTCGGGGAAATTCAAAATTGTTTGTTCTAGGAGTCATGACCGGATTCACCTGTCTAAACGAGTCAGGAAGGGGATGGTAATTTGGGGGAACTGATCATGCGTGGGCGTCTTGTGATTAATGAAGATTGACCTCATGTGTGAAACGTGGTTGGGTTATGGGGGGGGGTATGAGTTCATTAGACCGTGTGTACTTTTTCCTGAAGGTAGTGGGTCGGGCGTGCGCTCCCTGGACACATGTGCCTCACAAAAATACTGTCGCCTCCACTTCTTCTACGACTGGGCTCTGCACTCCTTATTAGGGCGGCCGCGCTTCACGGGGACCAGTTCATCACACATCCAATAGTTACATTTACTCACCCGGGGTTGGGAACTCAGCAAATAACAAAAAGGTAGCATTGTCAGATAGTTTGTTTTCACAAAAAAACCCGGGGAACACAGCAAGCCAAGCCCAGTGTTCCTCCGGCCAAAGGGTTTTTAACTGATGTCGCACTCATGCCTCACCTGGACACACCTGCAAAAAAAAAAGACGGGACCCTTTAATTGACTCGAGGAAAAACTTATAATGATGCGCTCGTCGATGTAACGGGGAGGGTTAGTGTCGGGTGTTCTTGGGTGTTACGTAAGTTTGATGCTCACGAGTCGACCTAGCTGAGTCCCTCTCACTTTATCTTCACTCCAAAAAACACAAAAATCACATCGTATGACTTACTTCTTGCTGATGGAGTTACGTCCTCCATTATAACCGTGCAGCTGTGACCATCTTACAAACGGTTTTCTTTTTTCCGGGGAAAGGGGGGGGGACGGCCTCCTGTTGCAGACAAAAAAACCCAGCGCCCCCCCAAAAAATGCCTAGGGGCCAGAAAGCCTTGCTGCCCCTCCCTCCTTGGAGTCCCTCAACGCGGGGGCGAAAATAATGGAAAAAAAACTGGGTGACACGCTCTTTGTGCCTATTCATCTATCCACTTGCCCTGGTGTTCGTTAGCTTCGAGTTTAAGTTCCGCAGGTCCCCTCGCCCCCTTTTATCGTGCAATATCTTGCAAGTGCGGCTTTAATGCGCCCTTAATGCACATAGGCTCTTCTGACTATGGGTGCCGAGGATTAGATTAATTTAAAATGGGGATACCGGTTGGGCAATGCCTCACTGCATCTTCATGTTGCACCCCCCACTTCCTATGCTTGATTTTCCCTACTCTGTCATCCTCTTTGCCTCATGCTCCCACGTCACCACAGGGGTGCACCACCACTTTGCGGGGGAGTCCGCCCCCCTCGACCTTTTCCCGGTAATTTCATCCTAGACTCCCGCGGGGAGAAGTTTCAGATGTCGTTCTCCTACTCATGGGCTCTAACGGTTTGTATCCTTTCTCTCCGGTGGGAGGGAAAAAAAACGTCCCTCGATGGGGGGGGGTTTGTTGTAGGCCCTTTGAACATATGACGGGTAAAGGTCTTATTTCTGGTTTGCCCTGGTAGGAAGTCCTCAGGGGCATGGTTAGCTGGACAGTGGGGGGATATCAAAAAACAACACAAAAGGCTGACAGCGTACGAGGGGTTATATTTTAAAAGATGTCCAGTGTTATGTCTTGTCCACGGCAAGCAGTCGCGCAAAAGTGGGGGCCCTGGTCGAAAAAAGAAAACAACAAAAACAAAAAAAAAAAACAAAACAAACAATTAGAAGCAGAACTGGGGGCACACGAAGCGGGGGCACCCGTAGGGGTATTGCCCGAGGACAGCTTGGAAAATCTAGAGGATCAGAACGGTGGGGGCGGCGGGGGCAAAGCACTCTGTGGGGGTCGGGGATGTTAAGAGGCAAAAGGGTAGTGCGACTTTAGACCGAAGTGGAGTCAGACGGTATTCGAAAAAAAAGGGATTGGGCATTTGCTGCCTGTTAAGTGTCGAAGAGGCAGGAAGGGGGCAGCCGGGAAACACCTTCCTACGCAGAACAAGGGATGGGCGGGCAGTTTGCCCGTTGAGGGGGGAACTTGGGAGGAAACGTGGCTATAAGTGGCACGGGTCATGTCGGGTGGTAAAAACTAATGGTGGAGGAAAGCTGCTCCGGACGTTTTAGGAGAAACGGGACACTTATAAAAAAAAAAGCAGGCCTCAGGGCTGCCAAGGCAAACGGGGGGGGGGGGACGTTCTCGGGCATCGATCTAGTGCGAGGGGAAAAAATGAACGGGTGCGTTCAAACGGGAAGATTCTCACTAAGGGTGAGGACAGCAAGACGCATCTCTCTGGGGCACGGTGGTGCCACTTCTGGCCGCTCTTCAGGGGGGGTCAGAGAACGAGCATCAGAAAATATCATCACCAAACATTTTCTACAAGTTCTTACTATGGGCAGTGTGGGACAGGCAACAGGTGAGTTTGATTCGATCAAGTCTCCTAGACGTGTCAAAATATACCCAGTTAAAAATGCGGGACAAAAAATGGTTAAAATTTTTAAAAAAAACTTGTTCTGCTGTGGGGGAGGGGGAGAGAAAGACATCCAAAGCTGAAAGATCAAACCCCCGCCTGGGGAAAAAAAAAAAAAAAAAACTACTGGTTTCTGTGGACAGGGAACATCTTGGGGGTTGTCCTTGAGCACATGGGGGGGGGGGTAGAACAAAAGCCAAGCCCTTGTCTTACTAGGAGAAATACGCTCATTTCGGGGAGTACTAGGGGTGCGGCATAGGGGACCATCAAAAATCGTTCAATGGGTGGGAAAAAAAGGAAAGATTAGAAATCGAATATTTTGTAATCAGTTGCATGTATGCAACCATCATCCTTCAGCTTGATCTCAGGGGGGGGAGTAAGACAAGATGTGATTCGTGGTTGTCGCTAGGCGTAACACTACTCGTGGCTCGCAAAAAAATCACAGACAACGTCAAGGGGAGTTAGGAAAACATGTTACAAAAGTGGTCAAAGTACGGGGGAGCAGCCTCGTTCGGGGGACGGGCCTTTATCGCTGCTGCACAATCGCGATTGATTGTTGATGTGGTGAGGGGTAAGAGAAAGCCCTATGCCATTTCGCTTACCATAAAAGTCAAATTCCAAAGGTTCAGCGACTATACCTCGGGCTCACAGGAACTTTACGTGTCGCAGAACTTGGTTCATCACCACAAGGGGGGTTAGAAAAAAAAAAAAAAATAAAAAAAAAAAAAAAAAAAAAAAAAAAAAAAAAAAAAAAAAAAAAAAAAAAAAAAAAAAAAGAAAAAAAAAAAAAAAAAAAAAAAAAAAAAAAAAAAAAAAAAAAAAAAAAAAAAAAAAAAAAAAAAAAAAAAAAAAAAAAAAAAAAAAAAAAAAACAAAAGAAAAAAAAAAAAAAAAAAAAAAAAAAAAAAAAAAAAAAAAAAAAAAAAAAAAAAAAAAAAAAAAAAAAAAAAAAAAAAAAAAAAAAAAAAACAGAAAAAAAAAAAAAAAAAAAAAAAAAAAAAAAAAAAAAAAAAAAAAAAAAAAAACAAACCAAAGCAAACCACCACACAAAAAAATCCACAACACCACCACCAAACCAACAAAAAAAAAAAAAACCAGGAAAAATAAAAAAAAAAAAAATGAAAAAAAGAAAAAAAAATAAGTTGAAAAGATAAAAAAAAAAAAAAAAGATAAAAAAAAATAAAAACAAAAAAAGATAAAAAAAGAAAGAAAAGAGAAAAGGAAAAAAAAGAAAAAAGAAAACTAAGAAAAAAAAAAAAAAAAAGCAAAAACGAATCTCAATAGGAAAGAAAGAAAAAAAAAAAAAAAGATTAAAAAGGAAAAAAAAAAAAAAAAACAAAAAAAAAGAAAAAAAGAAAAGAAGAAAAACCACAAAAAGAAAAAACCCAAAAAACAAACAACAAACTCCAAAAAAAGATTACCAAACCGCCACAAAACAAACTCCAAACAAAAACGACTCCAACACTTTCAATCTTTCTCCTTGGGTGGGGACAGGAAAAAACCATAGAACTATTCGCGGCACAAAATAAGCGTTGAAACGGAGTAAAGGACAGTATGGGTGACAAGACCCATACATTTCAAAAGGGAGATGCAGAAGGGATAACAAAAAGCGGCCGTGATGAGTCCGCATTAATAAAGGGGCAAATAGGGACAGATTTAAAATGCTTAGGGAGGGGGGGGGGGGGGGGGGGAGATTCAAAAAAAAAAAAAAAATCAAAAAAAAGACATCATAGATGACAGAGATGGACTCTGGGTGAAGTAGACAAAAATTAAAGAAGCTGGGAGGATGCCTGTATTCGAAAAGCTGGGTTAGAACAAACCGGGGCATGTGTATCGAGGGTCCCTTCAAGGAGGGGAAAACACTGCAAAAAAACAAAAAGGTACGTCGCGAGCGCGTAGGCATCCAGGTAGGGGATAAACAATCAACTGCAGGCGGCCAATACTTCCTCACTACGTGCGCAGTCAGACAGTCTTACTGTTACATATCAAAAAATCCTGGCACTAGCAACTCGGGGTTTCTCTGACGGGCCTTCAAAAAAAAAAAAAAAAAAGATTGTAGAACGCTTAGCCGGGACGGACACTACATGGGAACAGAGGTGCGCAAACTATCTGCTACACCTTAGAAAAGTCCTGCAAGCAAGACTGTCAAGCTATCCGGGGGTCCGTCAAGTTCGCACTACCAAGGGACTGTTGCGTATGCTACGGGGTGGCAAAGGAAAAAAGACGGTCACAGGTTGCACGTCAAAAAAAAGCCATAGATAAGGCTATATCAACGCATGCCGGGAGACCGTTCTAGGGGCAGGGGGCCCGTGAGAACCTGGGGGGGGGCAGTCAGGCACCCAGGGGGCTATTTATTATCACCATGGGGGGCCGCGAGACAGCAAACCGTATGCATTTTACTTAACGCCGTCATCCGGCATAGGTCATAGGGTAGAGGTGCAACTGACGACAGGTTGGACTCTCCCTAGCTGCGGATGACAGGGGGGGAATGGGCGGCAATTAAAGAACTACAACAAGAAAAAGAGTAAATCAAGAGAAAGAATGGCCTATGTCATCGAGGATCGAAGCTGGAAAAACTTCAGATCGCGTCTGTGGCATTACTTCTGACGACTCTCCGAAAAAGGGTCGTCATACTCACAAAGGCAGCAATCCTCACGACCACCGTCCATTCCTAAACTCCTCGGGCTTAACTGACGGATGCTGGGGCACTACTAACTTCTTCTCGTCAGGTCAAAGGGCTGCGCAAAATATCTATCATCGGGGACTGATTTCAAAAAAATTCTCTCTACTGGCATGATCGGGCGCAAAGGGGGATAGGACTAGTTATTCGTCGAAAGGACAATGGTTGTTCTGCCGGGAGCTGACGAGGGGGAAGTCGGGCCTTTAGACTTGTTATTCGTGCAAAACTTTCAATGATGTCAAGAGCAATCTAGTTTATGATAGACGGTAGATGAGCAGTGTCGGGAATGGGGCGGGGGGGTTTCAACCGAGTGGAAAAGCTTTTATCCCCCTATCGGGGCGATAAAATGCTGGCGACAGGAAGTTGAAACGATAATAGCTGGATTTCAATAAGGGGATTGGGGTGGAGCTTCGAGGGCACAATGGTAAAGGGAGATCGTTAACAGGAGCAGAGATACTATGAGACAGCGTGAAATCCAACAAAGTTTTTGGGCAAGGCAGGATATCGGGTCTGAGCGGGTTAAATGAAGTAAAATAAAAAAATGACACGGCAAGAAAAACAGCTAAAAAAGGAAAGGGATATGGGAAGGGGGGAGCCCGATCAATGGCAATCAGGCGTTACGACTTTCTTCTTGATCGAAGGGTTCATGGGCCACATTAAACTAGTGCTTTGGCATGCAGACGGTCTTAGGGGGGGACCAGTATGGTATCTACATCTTGGGGCAAGTTCAAATCGTGGCACAAATCTAAAGTGGCTCACGGTGGGTTTTTCAGCGCAAACAGACAAAAGTTTCTGACGCTGGTAAAAAGGGAACTGCCGGATCCTTGGGGGAAAAAAAAAAAAATGGCAACGTGGGACTGAATCTGTCAAAGGAGCTCACATAACGGGACAAGTTTGAGTGTTTACCTCCTTCTGGACTATGGGGTTATAGCCCTGGAGACAGGAAAAGGCTATGTCCCAAAAATAGTGATTCCACACAGTTACGGTCACACGCAATAGGATGTGGGGGGGACAGTACTAAGCCTGGGTCATCACAGCCAAGGGGTGTGGGGGGGAAGGGATAGTCCACTCGCGAGGTTCTTTCCGACCAGATACTGGGGGGGAAAACAAAAACTATGAAGTAGAAAGGAATTCTTGGGGTTCATGGCTTTGCTAAAAAAGGAAAAATGTTTTCATTGAAAAACGATGGGCGGCCCGTGGCGTTTGAACATATGTGATAAAAAAGTGTGGACAGGGGTCAGCGTGTCTCCTTTACATCAGGGTAATATTGGTCGAGAAAAAAAGGACGGCAACGATAAAAGAAAGGATCTAGACAAGGGGCGACTAGCTCGTCAAAAAAATCTTGCAAAAGGGGAGAAGGAGGAGGGGGGCGACGGTAATCATACAAATTCGATCATCAAAGTATGATAAGGTGTCGGAACTGAAACGTCTGTTGGACCCGGTAACATTGCGAATGATCTAAACGGTGGGGGACAAATCGGACGGGGGCGGTCCGCTCATGTCTTGATTCTGCAAAAGTTCAAATTCCGACCCTGGCCATTGGCACGGGGTACCCGGCTGGTTTTACCAAATGAACAATCACCAAATATTAGTGTAAAAGAAGGGGACACGGGGGATGTCTAGGCAAAAAACACTTGCGACTGACGAATTTCTCGTGGAGCGCGTAGCTGCGTGGTGAAACTCGAGCAAAACACAAATAAGCGAGGACGATGGGGTATGGGGCTTAGTCACAGGGGACAGCTCGTGGGTGAAAAGTCGACCCGTGGTCTTTCCTCCCATCCTTATACAAAAACTTTTTAATGTCCAAAGTTTCCCGTGTGGGGTTCCATGGATTCAATGGTGTAAAGAAGAGGGGGGGGGTGGTTGTCAGTTTGAGGGGTAAGGGTGTCAGGAGGATTGCAGACCCACTTACCACTTTATATTGATTTGGGGGATTGTTTGCGTGTGTGCGTTCAGACGGCAAAATCGGGTGAGAAAAAAAATTACTTGTTTTTATCCGGAGGGGCCTCCTGCCTTGGACGGGAAAAAATGAAGTGCCTTGGGCGGGACGAGTCCTGGGAAAACGCTTGTTTCCGCTTGTCCTCGGCCGGAATTGATGCGATTGTCGACAGCCCCCGCTCAGCTCGATTTGAGTTAGCGCAACCTCAAAAAAGTCAAATTCTGTTTTTTATTGGCCAAAGTAAGCGGCAAAAAGGCGCAAGAAAGGCTATTATCTGGCTTTATCCGCAATGAGGGAAAAAAACATTGTTAACGCGACGCTTGTCCTACTGTGACTAGGGATAAAAAATTGCTCCGGAAACAAGTGGTGTACGGAAAGTGCTGGCCGATCAAATAGAGCTCTGGAGCGCGTGTCCACCAATCAAAAAAAAACATTCACGGCTTGTTGCACATTAATTGGCCATTTTCCTCCAAACAAAAAAGAATAGGGGGGGTTTGTTCCAACGTGTAGGTGCAGCATACCTGTGCCTCTTGGACAAAATGCGAGTATGTGTCCTTTCCCGGTTCTTTTCCAAGTAAAGGCACAGGTTGCTACTTGGCAGATGCACTCTAAAGTGTGAAACTCAGTGACATAAAAAACCTTGAACTTTTTTCGAAATCATGTGCGAGAAGGCAGTTCATATACGGTTGACATGAGGTGCCTAATGCGGAAAACTTAAGGATCGGCCCTGGTGGTGTACTGCGCATGAGGGGTCACTAAAAAAAAAAAAGGAAAACGATTGGTGAACGGAAAAAAATCCCTGGAACGGCGTCGTCTCCCGGAAAAACCACCAAAAAAAGTTAAAAAAAAAAAAACTCCCAGTCCAGAAGTCCACTCTAACCAGGGAGCTGACACAGATGTCTCTTCCAGACATTCCGCCTCCACAGTTCCTAAGACACCAAAAAACTCTGTTTCTATTGTACTGTAAAAACACATTTTTGGCTTCACTCCATGGCAGCAGTCAAAACAAAAAGACAACCCCTGTGGGGAGGGGTCATGTCGCGGGGGGGGAAAAGGGGGTCACGTAGATTTATAGTCCTGTAAAAGTGTAACGGGGGTCGCCAGCGGTTCTCTCGACAGCGGGAGAGAAAGGCCATTCGAAGTCACCACGATTTCTTTCATTGTTGGAAGTGCCCACTACCCCGAATCAAAAAGAGTACACTAATATTCTGCGGGGGCAGAATTTTTCTACTTCTTGATTCTGTGTCTACAAGCATCACTGTATGCGCTAGTCTTTTTACGACGACCAATGTATTATGTTAGGGAATACCAATTCAGGGACGAAGGACCAAAACGGAAAACGGTGGTCTGGTTAACAAAAACGGGGTGGGTGATGCAGAATTCTCTGGTGGTCAAATATTAGCGGAAAACCAAGCCACTCTTAGATCCTGTCAAATGTGAAAAAAACTGTGGCACGTCTATTCGTACAAGACATCCAGGAGTATCTTTGAACAGCAAATGACACATAGAGCGGGATGGGTTCGCCATGTGGATCCCGGGGGGGCAAGAGGAATTTAGTCAGCTAACAGTGCTAAGAGCTCGGGTGGGGGCTGGGGGGAAAGAATAGTAAGCAAATTTCGTTCCTGCCTTTTACGCTTGCTTTGGGGGGGAGTAAAATGTACAGGTCCCTGTCGTGGACCTAGTGATATGTTCAAAGAATTCACCGAAGCACTTTTGGAGGGAATACGCCTTATGGCTGTGTGACATACGTTCAACTCAAGCCAAACAATTCATGTACAATAGGCAGGGGGGGGGTTCTGTCGCAAGGGAAAAGGGTGGCGGCATTGTTGGGCATATGGGGGGCACACGATGGCGAGAAGTTTTGGGCGCGGAGGGAGTAGTCCAGGGATATGCGGGGGGGGAGGGAAAGGTTGAGTGGGGGATATCGCTGGGGGCAGGTTAACAATGGGTTGACATAGGCAGATAGTCTATGGTAGACGCCAGGCCTGAACGATTGCTTCAAATTCACTGGGGATGTATTAGGCGGACGAAAAAAAAAAAAGGACCACCGTCCCTCCCCTTCAGTAACTTCAAAACATGGTGAGGGAAAAAATCTCGGATGTTAAATTCTCATTTGGCAAAAATGGACGGAAACGCTGACATGGCCAACCATCACCGCTGAAAAGTTTACCCGATTAGGACTAACTGGCGAGGCGAAAAAATAGTGACCTGGCGATTGATGAGGAAAGGCTTTGTCATAGTAGAACCGCAGCCTCCCACCCGTCCTGTCCTTTGGTTGCTGCACTTAACTGTTTATGGTTTCTGCACACTTTGTCCAACACTAAGGCAAACAAATGATCCTGTTGCAGAACAACCCCGGAAAAAAATCTGACTTGGGAAAAAGCCAGGGTTATGTCCCGTTCGAGTTGCTCACCGAGTGAAGGCAGGGAGAAGATGGCATAAAAAAGAGACGGTGCACACGAGGGCCGAGCCGCCGGGGTGGTAGGCGGTTTAACATATTAAGGCGGGGCGCACAAAAGGACAGGGGGGAAAGGGAGAACGGTCAGGCAAGTCACTCAGCTCTGATGCAGTCATGGGAGAGCCGTAGTTCTTGTCATACAAAAAAATGGGCCGACAAAACAGGGGGTTTGGGTGAGGTTGAACAACAAAACGTAAAATGAGGGAAGAGGTCGCATACAAGAAACAAAAATGAAACAAAAAAAAAACCAACCTGCACAGTTCGTGGAAGCGAAAAAAGGAATTATCTGGTGACTATGTTGGGGAAAGGAGAACACGGGGCACGTTTATCTGAAAAACGTCATGGCGTAAAAGCTCCGTCGCGCCGTCATTTAACGTGCTTGGGGCGCGGATTCAAAAATCGTGAGCTTTTCTCTATGTGGGAAGACTGCCCGGAATTGTGGCACATGCTGTCACTCCGTATAACAAAACAGTACATGCTACTACCGATGAGTGATTCTTAGTGGGCCTGCCTTGGTCGTCCACCGGACAGTCTCTTATCGTGTAGAAACCTAGGGACATCGGTGGGTGAATGTCCGGTCGGAAAAACGAGCACCTCTTGTCAGGGGAGGGGGGTGGAAAACGCATAAAGAGGGGTGGAGTTTGGGGTGTCAGGGGGGGAGGAGTTTAGCTGGGGAGGAAACTGTCGCTTTCTGTTCTCTGGGGAACCTGCAAGTAGGGTTGATTTTATAACCTTTGCCTGTACTTACCTCGCAGGGCTGAGGAAACATGCTTCTGCATTTCGGAGAAATAAAAAAGGGTCCGTATTTCAAATGGCGGTCCAACACGGGGGGGGGGTGGGGGAAAAGGGCCTTGGTCTGGGGGGATGTATCACATTGGTCCGTTACAAAAAAACAAAAAAAACCAGTCATCTTCTGATTCTAATTGCCCTGGCGTCTTCGCTAGGCATGACTGAACATTTGAGGAAAAAATTGTGCTATTTTTCCACTTGTGAACCCTTCTCTACGTGCCGATGCACAGGTACCGGACTGTCTGAATGGGAAACGGTCCTGATGGACGAAAGTGGCACGGGAATTATGTGCAAAACGGTGGGGGGGGCTTTCCATTGCTCAAATTAATGCAATATCTGTTCGTGAGTGGCCTGGGCTTTTGGAACGTTCTATCCCTTCTGCAAATGGCAGATGAATCGATGGAAAATTCAATAAAATGGTTCTCTAGTCAGTGGGGGGGGACGTGGTAAAGAGACTATTCACCTGGGGGGGCTTCACCAAGACAGGACGTTCTCCCAATTCTACAGCGTATAACAAAAGAGGGGGGGCAGACGATACAGGGGAAAAACACTTCGCAAGGGGTTGTCCCCCCGAGCGCACATGCGAGTGACTGTCGGAAGCACACAAGCGATCAGGGGCTCACCAAATGAATACAGGGGGCGTCAACTAAAAACCCAGTAAGGCTCGTGAAAAAAATGGGCAAAATCGGGGGAGACACGGACACTGGGGAGAAAACTCACATTAGAAACAACTGAATTGGAGAAGCATAGGGGGGGGACGCGGCACAGACCGAATTGAAGTCGATACAAAGGGGGGGAGCATGGGGGGGGCACCAGTGGAACAGAGTTACAATGAGCCAAGGAAAAGTTGGCAACCCCCGTCGCCTATATAGTGTGTGTGTTGTATGTTAATCTGCACTATCGTTTTCCGTACGGGACTGTCCCAGGGCAGAATTCTTTACGGCCGGGACAGATATTTTCGTATCAAGCCCTCGATGCAAAACGCCGATCAAGCTCAAAAACAGTTCTTTGGTTTGGACTTGTTAAAACAATATCTCGAGGACTGTCAACAACGTTACTGTGCCCTTGCCTTTGCTACTTGACGGGGCAAAAGATGCTGCTTTATGCTGAAACGGCCTGAATGGGGCCTTCGTTAAAAAAAAGCAATGCAGAAAAAAAATTTAACAGTCCCCCCTGGGGCGTCGGGATCATCCTACCCAGCTGGTTTCAAAAAAAAAAAAATTGGTGCGCACACAGGGGTTGCCCACTAGTAACGTTAGGGAGGGGTGGCCGGGGGTGTTCGCACTGCGTTAATCGAAGGGAACACAGAAGATGGGTTTCGATTAAAAAAACCGTTAACGCGGGGGGACTGTGGGGATGAGGACCCATGGGAGAAATTTCAATAAAAAAAGTAAACGGCCACTGCTGGGCAAATCATGGGTGTGTCGAATTTCGTTGCTGATCAAAACATGGCTTGGGCTCGGAGAGTTCTCATCGTTGACCCTTGTCCCTCAAAGGAAAAAAACAAGAGTACTATCTAAGGAAGCGGTCTGAGAAAACGCCCTTGTCAAAAAAAACTGGTTGGAAAAAAAAAACCTTCCTAAGTCTAGAATGCGCGCTATTAAAGATGGGAGAAAAATTATTTAAAAGGGATTAATCCCTATGTACAGAAAACTCATGGGTAAAAATTGAACAGTGTCCTGTCGTAGTCCAGGAGAGGAAAATTGCAAGTAAAGGCGACAAGTTGTTGAAAAAAAAAAAAAAAGGGAACCGCTGGGGGATTGCTTGGTGCAGAATCTTCTGCTGTGCCATTATTGGTATTTTCCCGACCGGCTCATCTCCTTAACACCGCAACCTCTCTTCGCATTTGGTGATGTCTCTCGTTTCCTCACTTGTACTGTGGCACGCTGCCCCCCCAACCTCCCGCCCGCACCCGTGCAGTCACTTCCTCTACTCCTTTCTCTTATCTGCTTACCCTTTTCACGTGGGCTCACACCGTGCTAGTCCGTGTGCCCATGTCCACTCCTCATCCCAATTGCAGGCAACGGCTGATCAGTCCTTCGGTTGCAGGTCTGAAACCTTCCGTCTCCCGAATTCCCTCATGCGCTGTAAACGCAAGAGCCCTGGCCTGGTCTCAAAAGGCGTTCCTATGGGTGCGTTGTTCGCTGGAGTGCTACAGGGAAACATCCGAAGCACGGGGCAGCTATTTCGTTAAAAATCCCTCTTCAAAAAAAGCTAAAGTGGAAAAAAAAAATGGATACGAGCTTTGCTAAAAAGTTAGACTTTAAGGGGAAGGGGGGGGGGGGGGGGCTATGAAGGGTGTAGGGCGCCAATCCCATGTGAATTATTGCTAAATAAGTTAAGGGGGCGGATGGATAAACTGGACGACCTGAACTATGGTGGACTTACTAGGTGGGGGGAATTGTGACGAGGAAAAAAGACCAGTTGGCGCGAAAAAGTGAACGGCTAAAACAAAAACAACAAAAAAAATTGGAAGGACGGTTCAGGAGTAGCAGGGGGACCGAAAATGAATCCCTTTCGATCCAAACCACCCAAATGACGCCCTTCAGACTACACAAAAAGCGGAAAGAGGAGGAAAGTTCAAAGAGGGGAGGGGGGGGTGGCCGTGTGTGGAACGGTACTCGCATAGGGAGGACGTAGAAATGGGGCGACAACTCGCGGCCCCCCAGTCTTCACGGCCCGAAGGAAAAAAAAGGCAGGGAAAAAAAGGGGACCCATACCTCCTCCAAGCAACTCGCACGTGCTACAGTGATGCAGAACTGCGGTTCAGGAAAAAAGAAGGCAAAAAAGCTACTAAGGAAGGGGGGGGGGGGGGGGGGGAAGGG
>Ga0179593_1416005_pt1 | contig 25437 bp, 22 predicted proteins | sample CZODoug2_1_08_16_FD_185931 | JGI IMG/M metagenome (GOLD analysis project Ga0179593, IMG submission 185931) | Vadose zone soil fungal communities from Angelo Coast Range Reserve, California, USA - CZODoug2_1_08_16fungal (PacBio error correction) | ecosystem: Environmental > Terrestrial > Soil >...
TTGGCATTCATGCAACAGAGGTAAAAAAAAAAAAGAAAAAAAAAAAAAACAAAATCCTGCAGGGGGGGGTAGGAGAGATGACTGATTTCTCCGATTTCTCCCGTCTCAACCGTCCGACGAGGGCGGATTCAAAGCTCAGCTAGGGTTGGGCGGGGAAGCTAAAGCGCGAACTATTGCCTCTATCGATCGGGAGGAGAAAGAGCCTGCTAACGTGAGAGGGCTATAGCGGCCGCGCAAGAAAAGGGGGACAGATCGAGTCTCCCGACATCCAGGGACTGCGCAGCGATCACATGACAGCGCGGGCGTGACAGAAGGGGGGTCATTTTCTTATCTCGCAAAGTGCATGTAAAGTTCAAAAAAGGAAAGTGGCTCTCCGTACGGGAGATCTGGTTAGAAGAAATATGCCTAGAAAAGTAGAGAAGAGATTTCTCGAGTAAAGGCCTTAAACATAGAGAGCGGTCGGGGAGTGACAGAGCAGGGGATACTGGGGATATCGGGTATACGAAAGTGCAAGCAATACCGTCGGGGCTAGAGGATTTTACAGGCGTGTCTTTCGAGGGGCTCGCCGCGAATCCAGCACCAGGGGGGGGTTAGCTAAGGACGAATCTCAATTAGGAGAAAGGACAAGAGAGGCCAAGACTGCAGAGAAAATCCCTGAGGCACTTCTTGCCGAATTGAGGAGGGAGAGAGTCGCGGTGGCGAGCGCTGAGCTTCTCTCGCAAAAGGTTCCACCGCGTACTCAATGCGGAAACTGGAACAGGGAAATAGGAGGCTCCTGTCATGTTAGCAAGTCGTACAATCTCAGTGTAGCCCGGGACGATATCGACGAAAGAGTTGGGGAAAGAATAAATAGCGGGCGAGTCGATCGCGAGCGAAGAGTCACTTACTTACACAAATAAGATTTGTGAAAAGAAAGAAAACAACTACAACCAAAAAAAAGAAAAAAAGGGCAGGAAAAATCATAAAAAAACATAGGGGAGGCAATATACTAACAGTGTTGACCAAAGCAACTCGCGCAGCAGGGCTCGCCCAACCTCTGCGCTGCGCCATTTGCTAGGGCGCTGATGGCTCCACGTGATGAAAAGGGACTTGTCAGCTAGAAGGAAAGCCACTTGGGCTTCTTTAAGGATCGGGAGAAACAGCGCGACTCAGTCCTGCCTCGGAACGGATAACCGACACGCCGAGTTGTTCCAAAACAAGGAGACTATAGCGGGAGGTCCTGCTGTCTTAGCGGGGGCACAAAGAAAGAAGGGACCCTCCTGTACTGTACCGCGGGTTACTGCCATCTACATAGGGGAGAGTTGTAAAAGGGTCACTTGGCTTCACAGAGGAGGAGACTGGAATCTGAAGGGACATAAGGCGGCAACATCGCGCCTACTATAATTGGGGGGGGGGATTGCATACACGTCGTGATTCCGAGGGCAAATAAGACATCGGAAAGAGGGCCGACGACAATGGCTGGGGAGTTCTGAAAAAATTTTAATCAAAACGCCGGAGGCCCACTTAATGACAACGAACGTCCAATCATAAAAGTGTAAGAATAGGGAAAGTATGTCTCGCGCTTTGGGGCTCGGTCGAGTTCCGAGGGGGGAAAGGAAGTAAACCGGCGGGAGTCAAAAAAAGATTGAGCGAAGTCCTTGCGCGACAACATGGACTAACAAGTCAGGCTGCTAGGTTACCATGGGGATTTCAATCCGAAAGGGAATTGGGGGCGACTAAAGGGGTGCCCCAAACAAAGGAAGAGGTTGGAAGTCAGACGAGTCCAAAGAAGGTGATGCTGCTTCAGGAAAGAAGTGGTATGCGTTTGGAAGCTCGAGAAGGGGGGGGCCCCTCCTCCCTTCTTGAGCGAAAGATACTCATAAAGAAAAGGGGGATTCAAATGAAACTCGCAAAATTCCCGCAAATCATAGAAATACTAACCCTCCAAACATAGACTAAGAAGTAGTATGCACCTCGAAGAACGAAGAAAGAAAGCTAATCCTATTGAGTCTACGGTAAAATAAATACCGTTAAGTCTCATGGAACCAACGTCCCGAGAGCGACAAGTGACGTAGGTTGCACAGAATGCGCTCGTATCCCAAACGCGTGCGCACCCCCTTTTCACATCTTACAAAAGTGAGGACGCAGGTCTGATTTTCGGTCCCGTGCGATCGAGGAACGATTGGATCGCGATAGATGGGCGCCGAGAAGAGGGTCACTTGCACATAGGATGCTGCGGAGGACTTCGGGAAATGATCAAAAAGGTACGGGAGAGAGACATCGCGAGAGTGTCTTCAGGAAAGACCGAGAAAAACGGTACTCCTTCTTAGAGGCTCAAAAGGGGGTCAGAGGGTAAAAAAAAAACTGTAATGACTATCAGTCATACCCTACGATAAGAGAATGGGATAAAAGGATATATGAATTCTAGGTGTAGGTACTTCTGACTAGGAACAACGAAAAGAGGAACTGCGGGAGAGTCGATCAACTAAAACTAACCGTAAAAAACATGCAGGGGGGGAAGTCAAAGAGTCATTGCTCAAGATGTCTCCTCAGGGAGAAGTCCTCGCAAATCTCGACCGCGAGAAGAAGCCCGGTTCCGAAGAAGTCTTCGGACAGACTCGGATCCCGCGGAAGGTCTCGGTCGAGGCAGCTCGCCTCAGGTAAAACGGTGAAAGCTATCACGTCCGAGAGGTCAACAGTGCACTGCAAATAAGCCCTCGGTCACGCTGCTCAAACGGGAAGAAGAGCAGGTGCGATAGGAGTTTTCGCGCAGCCACGCTGCTCAGACGCCGTTCGAATGCCTTTCTGAGTGGAGAAAGAGAACAAAAGATGATCGGGGGGGTCATGACAAAGAGGAGGACAAAAATCGTATACATAATCCAGTTCAGAAGAGCCTCAGAGAAAAAGACCCAGGAAGAAGGTCAAGGAATTGACTCTTCTGAAAAAGAGTTAGACTATGTCGGAAAATGGGGGAGAGAACCAAGATAGAACCTTATATGGCATAATGACCAGGAGAGTCCAAGGTCCACTCTAGGAGGTTCAAGCCAGCGGAAAAAATAATAGAGAGAACAATCTTACGCGACATCGAGGGCGCTGCAATAAGAATGGGTGAAAAGAAGACAAACAGAAGCACTCTATGACGTTTGGAATTAACTGAACTAGGTATCGAGGTTTTCAAATCTTCCAATCTCAAAAGCAAAAGAAGATCACTCGAGTGGAAAAACCGGGCGGAAGGGGGGACCCATGAAAAAATCATAGGGGGGAGCGAACACGCAAAAGGAGAGAGAGAAAACACACAGGACAAGATAAGAGATACTGGATATCAGAAGCGATGATGTTTTGAGCTGTACAAAAGGCTTTGAGAAAAACAGACTCAGGTCTTTGTGACTTTGCGAGGGGAGAGCTTGAACTAAAGACTATAAAGGGGTAGTGCAAGGAGAGACCCGTCTCCGAGCGTATCCTTCGGGAATCGGAGGAAAAGTAACTGGAAAGCAACCGAGGCCGGCAGGAAGTCAGGAAGATAAAGGGGTGGGAGGCTCTCGGGATAGGGGGAGAGCCTTTGAATGCAAGTAGTGGAAAAGGGGGAATCTGCAAAAAGGGGTCAACGTGCGAGCAAGATCATCACCTTTCCCATGAGGGCACGAAGTGCTCTCATAGGGCTGTCTCGATATACGGTGGGAAGAACAGGAGCAGTTGTGGGGTAGCTCAGGACGGGGTCTGAAAGACGCGACCAAAGCGAAGGAGCCACGAACCTCAATCTGAGGCGTCGCGGATCAAAGGTCACTGTTGAAAGCCTCCCGCCCATGCTCAGCGGACTTCTCGAAGTCAGGAAGAGTGCAGAGTGAAGACCGCAAGCACCTGCAGGGGGGAAGTGGGACCTGATGGCTTCTTCCTAGCCGAACTGCTGACGAGCGCAGGAAGGGGCAAGAAAGGGGAACTACGCAAAGCCTGAACGGGCAGGGAGTCCTCTCCGATCGGCGGGGACGAGGTAGCGATCAGGAAAACAAGAGGTGGGGCTTCTGCTCTTCCTATTGCGGACGGTCCGGAGTGGGTGTCATATCGTTTACTAAGGGTTTGGAAAGGGAGAAGAAGAAAAGGGTAGGTCACGGTGGAAAAGCGGTTAAAAAAAAGATTACTATCCAATTCTAACCTTTTAAAGAAAAAAATCGTATGAGCTCAGGTCACTGACGTATGTAAATAAAACAGCGCAGATTGAAGCAAAAAGAACTTCGCGCGCGTACTGAGAGAAGTATACACTCTCTCGCGTGGAAGAAGGGGGACGTAAGAAATAAGAAAAAAATGGAGGGAGAGAAATCGCAGGCCGTGGCCTGGTCATAGAAAGTCGCCACGAAATCAAACTAAGGAATATTCAATCGGGGCGAGGGGGCCAAGAACGATTCACCGGGAAAGGGGTGAAGAAGAAGGCATATCAGCATGGAACCTAAGAATTGCCGCTCCAGGGAAAAGGTACCGCGGGGTTTTCACGATAGGTGCGGGTAAAAAACGTAGGAAGAGAAGAGGGGGACTAACAGACGAAAAGAAGCGTTGAAAGAGACAGGGGGACGGAGGTTGTGGGATCTCGCTCTATGAAGGCGATAGCTACGGCTCTGCGTAAAGGGGAGAGGAACGGAAAAAAAGACGCTTGTTGGCAAGAAAACAGATTTCTCGCGGAAATACAGATCAGATCGGATGTTCATGATGTGAGACATATAGACGCTCTTGGGAGCTATTCGAAGGAGGGGGAAATGCCAATGCTAAAAAGGGGAATAGTTAGAGAGAAACGCCAGGAGTAGGCTGGCGGAGAGGAGAAGCCAGAAAGGAGTTACAAATATTCCTTTAGCAAGGCGGTACGCACCATGAAATCGGGGAAGAGAGGGTTGTCGCGAGGGGTGAACGAGCGACAAAAGAGAGAATGGAAGACCAATCGCTCGCGAAAAACGCCCGGGAACGTTTCGTCGGGAATCTGACCAATCCGCAGTCATCTAAAAGTAGCGTACTTCACGAATACGTCTTAACGGTTGTGAAGTGAGATCTAGGACTGATGAAAAGTGCATGACCTCGAGAACATTGCCTGCGATGTGGTTCTTAATGAAGACGACTAAGAAAACATAAGAACACGAAAACATTCAAGAATCTGTGTATAATGAACAGTCCTCGCATGGGGGGGAGCTGGAACCCTCTTACTTAGATGGCACGTCGCCGATAAATAGCGTTAAGCAAAGAGCGAACACGGTGTGCCGGCGCGGGAACCGGTGAAGGAGGGAGAAGACGGATAGAAAGGGCGGCGCGCCCGCGTAGGTTGCCTGAGCGATTTTCTGTGATCGTGGAGGAAGTGGACCTGACTAAATGAGAGCGGCTGAGGGGGAAAGAAATCAAAGAGCACAGGTCAAAAAAAAATATTCGACTCGAGAGTGTGACTACAGGGGGTCAAATCAATTTTCTGAAGTGCGGAGATCCGACTGTGGGCGCAAAGGGGGATCGGGCTTCCAAAATCGGGGGGGGGCAATAGAAGGTACTGGTCGTCCATTATAGGGCGAACAAAGGCGGTACTCGGGAAACTAGGAAACAAATTATAGCCTGAACACAGCCCTCTCGTATTCAGGTCCAACGACCGTAAGGGGGCAAAAAGCAGGGATATGAAGAAGGAAACTAAAAAAAGCGAGTAAACAAGAAGGGACTCGGCTGCCAAGCCACGATATCAGAAGTAGCAGCATCACGTAGATAAGTGGATCTCGCCGGGCAGGAACCGACGAAGGCAGATTGTCGCGCAACCGAGAAAGGGGGAGGTCCCAAAAATACGGTGGAAGCGAAGCTAGAGTCCTGAAAAACCCGAGAGGGAAGAAGTAGTGCACGGATCGTCTCGGAATCAATCGCAGACCCGCAAACGGTATGAGACTAGGCTCTTAGTCGTCAGGGAGGGGTCTACGCTTCGATGTGGGATCGGTCGGAAGAAAAGTTTCGGAAGCGTACGCAACACATCTCACGGAACGACGGCTAGAGGAAAAATGAACGGATTTTACGAGAGACAATAGAGGACTCAAGCAAGCGATGCAGGTATAAATGAAGTGACAAGAAAGATAGCCTGTTTGACTAAGGGGTGCATGGCGAAAGGGATGTCAGCCTTGACAAGCGTAATTTCGAGAGACCATAACCGATAACGGATCATGCAGGCCCGGTACCACGGAAATTATCAGAAGGGAGGGAGTTAGCCCGTCCCCTACTGCAAGTCACAAGTGGAGTCACGACCTAATTAACAGTAAAGGGGAGACTGAAGTGGGGCGGGATCAAGCGAAGCACTCTCAAGAATCCCCTTGGTGTGCCTAGCTCGATTGTCGCACGCGTCGCTTCTAGGAACTAAGTCATTCTCAGGGACATCCTCGCGAGACTACGAGAGGGAACTTTGGAAAAGAGGTACGTCGGGCAAACTAGGAGACGAGAGAAGTGCAGGACGGTGCATCGGATTCAGAAGAGGATCGTAATCATCAAAGAAGAGACGATGTGGACACTTGGGCAAATGCTAAATACAACTCACTAAAAGGGAAGGGGGAAAATGAGGTTTGGGGCATCGTCCGGGACTCACAAGAAGAGGTGCCCGCTGCTAATTCTGTTAAAGATGGCGCCTGAAAGCGTTTAATCTCCAGGACTCTTCGGTCGGAGAAAAGAGAGGTTCCAATAGCACAAATGGGTCACCCAACTCCTCTCCTCCTAACTTACAACTCCATACCAGACCGTTCTCTTCGTGAGAAGAGGAGGGAAAAGAACGCCTGATCGCAGAAGGCGGGGGACTAGCGGTAAACCTCGATGCCGCCACTTCATTAACAAACGCTTCATACGGAGGTACTTTTGAGAATAAAAAGGTCAAGACGGCACCTCCCATCACCTGACAAAGATTTTAACTGTACGGTCTCGGGAAAGTGAGAAGGATAGTCGTGGCGAGGCGGAACTATCCTAGGGTCGACATGTGAGTCTCACTTGCATCCAGTACCTATAATCGTCGGGAAAATGGCTAATCAGGCAGTGTCTAACAGTCAGTAACGCGCGTGATTCGGGTCGAGCGCGGTGAGGACAAGGACGGTCTGAGTGTCCGGCATTCGAGCTAGTTGCGATTGGGAGTCAAGTCTACCTCGTAGGGGAGTCCCCCACCATGGGGGGGATAGAGACCAGGGGCCTACCACCGTGACGCATCGCAAAATAATCGACACTAACAGCCATCACTATCCGCGAGCCGGTCCGGTGTGGGGAGATGAAAACCGGGGCGGAAAAGGAAAGGAAGGATCTTTAGGGGACTCTCTGCCTTAGACAGGAGAGAGGATTGAAAAAGTAGTGTGGCGCGAGCTTGAGGGAAAAAACCGTGGCAAGAGGCTTTGCGGACGCGATGAAAATCAGAGAAATACCCATAGGCGAAGAGTCGCAAATGGATCAGTGCACTGCTGTTGAGAAAGGCTCCGGGAAGCAGTCTACGTCTATAGCTCGTGAATGCTCGGTCCTTTCGAGGGGTGAAAACTAAAAAACGTCAATTTGCTGGACACAAGGCTAAGAGCATCTTACGCGGGACCGAAGTGGGGTGGGGAGCTTAAAAAGAGGACTGTCTCAAGTATGACCATCGTCCCGAAAAAGTTCCGCGGATGTTGAACTGTGAGGCAACCAAGATGCCGTCGGCCAGTCTCCAGGGAGGGAAACTTTTGCATTAAGTCATCGGCGCAGCACCCCCGAATGAGACTCATTCTCGGCCTCATTGCAGAAAAAAACCAAATGCAAACCAGAAGTATTGGGCAAACAAAAGCAACAAAAAGAAAAAGACCAACGCGCGTTACTGTACTGTGGCTCACGAAGGGCCTCATCGTACTAACTCTCGCCAACGGAGTAAGGTAGGGCTGATTTTGTCTAAAGACTATGCCGGAGAATCGCGCAAGGGAGACGGCCATCGCGGGGAAATAATCGCAATGGGAGGGTAACGGGTACACTTCGTATTCACCGCGGAGGAGATGTTAAACGCAAGGGGAAGGAAAAAGAAAGAGTTTAAAAGGAACGCTGACCGTGCGTGGACAAGCGGCCGCCGAAGGGCCCACTTAACGACCAAGGGGCCAAAACAATTTAGAAAAATTGTAAGGAAAAGGGACCCCAGGGAAGAGAGGAGGTATTTGGGGTTAGTGTCGGAAAAATGAACGACGAGCGTGCGCAAGCAGGGGCGCGAATTCTGAGTGTTAAAAGTGAGGGGGCTCGACCACTACACGGGAGCGGGCGGAGAGGACCGCAGCTGAACGAGTGTCGGTGGACCGTACCTCGAACAAAAAGCGGAAAAGCGTCACACCTAATTACTTTCGACATGGACGTTATACTAACGCAGGATCGCAACAGATTTTGGCATATTTATGAGTCGAAGGTCGAGACCGTGTGGCCAGATGCCTTGGAAGAAGGACAGATACGAAAATACAGGAAGCTCTCTAATTAAAGAGCACACTTCAGGGAGAAAATGTCCTATAGATTATTTAGGAGATGGCAAATCCAAACAGATCAAGCGCTTGGCCCTATGAAAAGCACCGGGGAGGAGACAGATACATCTCTCGCAGGGTCAAAATTCTAACCTAGGAAAGAAAGGGAAGAGATTAAAAAAATAACCTCCTTTTCAGGAAAAGCCGATTGTTGGATCACCGCGTTCCCCAGGGTAGGCCAAACAAAAATTGGAAGGCAACGACTCCCTGGATGCTCGAGTATTGTGAAGGATTGTCTTTAAGAAGAGAGTAACTCGCTAATATAGGCAAACACAAATCATGGGGGTAGGGATTGTGACGTCGTAGTGGGTTGGGGTGCTGTGCTGCGCGTGGAGATGAGCATTAGACCATAAACCACGTTTCGCGGGCTCTAAACGACGGCGATTACAGGACGGGCGAAGACGGCTAAACTCAATCAATCCGCTATTCAGAGGACGGAACAGCTTTCTGGGAATAGATTTGCCGGGCAAGCTGCATGGGGGAATCTAGCAGATACAGGACGATACTCAGATAGGAGTCGGGGGAAGAGACTTCAAGGTAGATCGTCGGCACAGGAAATCCCCCGATCCGAAGGAACTAAGTAATTATCTATTAGTATTATAGTGAACGATACAAGCAAATACATCGACCGTGCAACCCTAGAATGTGGCTCAAATCGTCGTCAGATAGGGCGGGGGGGAGCTTGGGAAGAGGAACACCAGATAGGGGGACTAAGAATTCCCATTTCCAGGACGAGTCACGCCAGTGGATTCGAATCGACTAACGGGGGCAAAGTCACATGGAAGTCCTCCGACCACATCAGTACATGAAACATCCAGTGGATGGGAAAAACTCGCAACATAGGAACAACGGGGGACAAGACACTGTTCGCAAAGAGTCCAGGAATCTGAAAAATGAAAGGGATCACCCCTCGGAATAAAAGCCTGAGCCAAGCCGACTTGAAAAGGTGCGGGAAATTCATAAATGTGTTACATAGGCTTTGTCAAATATCGTTCTGTGCAAAAAAATATCTCAGGCCATGCGGCTATCCACTGCTATAAGAGACCTCATCTATAGCGAGGCCTGTGAATATGTGTAGAGAACGTATTTGATGCGAACGTAAGTGGGGGTAGGGGCTCAAAAAAAACGACCTGTCAATATGTGATCCACTAAGGGGGAAAACACTCGTAATTTGAAAAAAACGGAGAGCGCGCCAGAGGATTTCGCTACGAATTCTAGGCGCAAAACAACGGCGGATTAGGAAATGGGTAAGTCGCGCTCATACGAATACGCCATGAGGCAAGTGCGAGAAAAAGTGCACCTTCCTAACGGTCCTGGAAATGGGAAAAAAGGCGGTCCTCTGCGCAAGCAGTGAAAACAAACAACGCTCACTACTCGTGTTGACGAAAAAGGTCGATGGGGTAAATGAGAATTCCAACATACTTTCAAGACAAATCTCTCAGAGGAGAAAACAACGGATGAGGGAAAATCACTAGGCTGGAAAGTTGGGACGACGCTATGAGTCGGGGGAATGGACGACTTACACCGCCGAAAGGTTGGAGGACAAGCTCCCCCCAGACCATCGTCTTGCTCTGGCCAGCAGTGCGTATGTATGGTTACCTTAGTTACGGACGATTGGTCAAGGGCGGCAACATTAGGGTTTCCAACAAGGGAGGGTATGAATCTGAATAACCAAGAGTCGGAGGGAGAGACGGACCTGAAATCTGCTCTACGCGAAAAGGTTTAGGATCTACGTGAAAGAGGGTACTCGATGTTCTAGGACCGTCAGGTCGTCAGTGAGAAAATAAAACTTAAGTCACATCATCAACTCTAAAGTTAAAAACCGAAAGATGCTTCAAAGGCCTCCTAAAACGGGGAACATCTTCGAGGTCTTTACGAGTACAGGGTGACTAGGAGGCTAATTGGTGAACGAAACTTTTGGAAAGTGAACCAAATAAAATAAACGAAAAAGTCCTCCCACGGCGAGTAAACGCCTGAGGCGGTAACTGTTGACGAGGGAACTCAAGCTGGTGCCTGAATCGCTCGTATGATCAAAACGCTTGGCGAAGGGGAAGTCAAGGGCGGTCTTGGGGATCATCCCTTATGGGGCGTGTTAGGAAAAGGCTATGTTGCTTGACGCTGTCAAAAGGCCCTCATAAAAAAATCGGAAAGATGGACCTACAAGGCGGATCTACTTCAGAGGGATAACCTTGGGGGACCGAAGATCAACAGGGGCGCCTTCAGAGGACGATTTCAACTCAGACGCAATCGGGCCGCCGCTACGGAACATTCAAGGGCAAGGTTTGGTTCATGAGTGTGTGTGTGTATGTTTCTCGTTTAGGAAAAACGGGTTCGACGCCAGTGGTCGTTTCAGGTTTCCGCGGTTACTGAAAACCTGGATAAAAAAATTCGGACTCTCGGTCTAATATCGCTATAGTGCCGGGCCTCTGAAAAAAAGAGGGGGTAATGCCGAGGAATGATTGCCGAGCACTCCAGAAGACAGAAGACCTAAGATCTTTAGCCGATAAGAACTCTCTCAACAGCGACAAGAGACCACCGTCCTAACTTTGTAAAGGAAGGGGGCCGATATGAAAAGCCGCAAGGAACATACCGACGCGTCAGACATTTAGCCACAGAGATCTGAGTGTCAACATTCTGCGGCAGCGACAGGACCGTAACCACAGCAAAAAAAGGGGGTCAAACCGTGGAAAGTGGACCATGGGTAAGAGGAAGTTCTTGCAGAGGGAAGGAGCAATCGGAAGGAACGCTCGAGTTAAGGATGGGGGGGGGCAGAACATCGGGTCTGGGGCGACCTAGGCTTTACCTGAACGAGAAATACGGGGGGATCAACGATCCGGTGCTATAAAAGATCGGTAACTTGGGGGGGTGTGGGGCGGCGTAGAGTCGATGAAAAATTCGGCGGAGGTCCACAGATTGGGCAGACGGACATCAACTTCGCACTCGATTTCAAAGGGGAACAAAAAAGGGAAGAATGCGCGCCAAGTTCGACGGAGACTTAAAGGAAAGAACTGCGCCTAGGATGCATGAGGATCTACTTGAAGCCCAGTAATACTTGAACCGTCACGCTGACGGGATCGTCGTCGGGAAAAAAAGTAAGTCGTGGGGGAGATAGAGTAGGCTAGTTATGTGTGAGCCGCAAAGATCAAACCAGCGTCTAACGTCGCTCCTCGAAGGCGTCAATAGTGAATCGGGGCCCAAATCTCGCAGAGTGCAAAAGAAGTGTCTTCTGAATTCTCGATTAAAATGTTTTGGGAAGGGGGCATAGAGGAGGGGATGGAAAAGGAGAGCAATAGCACGAAGATCAAACACAGAAATAGGATCCGATCACTAATGGTATAAAAAATAAACAAATTCTCAGTTGTTACCAGAGGGGGAAATCAAAAGGGACGGGAGGATTCAAGTCGACCTAAAGAAATGCAGAAAATCGAAGACACAACTCGCCGAGTCCGGGTCAGGACCGAAGTATTAAGATGGGTGCCTCGAAAAAAAAAAATCATCAGCATCCTGCTTCTAGGACTGTGGGGAAAGCACTCATCGGATCGTTATTATCGAGATGAGGGAAGAGCAAAAAGCGGGGAGGCTGCGGAAGGGACGAATGTCAACCGTACTCCAAGTGGGGAGGGACACCGGACTAAGGGAACCACTACTCTTGACAATCAAGTTGCCATACGACATTCCGGCCGAGTCTGCACGCGTCACGCGTGTCGTTAAACAACGATCTTCGGAGAGGGGGAACCTTCGGTTCGCCGCTAAGAATCGAAAAGGGAAAGCGTCAGAACAATTTCGGGTAAGTTGGCGGAAGAAAAAAATCTTAAAAGTACCGAGGACTAGGGCATCCAATACGACCCGAAAGGGCCTTTAACGATATCACAGATCACGGGGGAGAGACATAAACGCGATTTCGATGGTCAGGAATCCTCAGAGCGCCCGACCGCAAGGGTGAGGGGAAGTCAAGACAAGAGAGCAAAATTGGGGTAGAGATCCCCAACTGTCAACTCGAGGAGGTGGGCTAGACCTACCATCAATTGCCACAAAAAAAGATGCTTAGATCCACTCTTAACTCCCCGACGTAGCGATAGTAAGTCGCTAGATTCTAGGGGGATGTCCTAACGGTCTATGTGCTGGGAATGTATCCTACTTAACTTCTTCTCTAAACAAAAGGGGGGGGTACCCTTGCACGATCGTGGGGTCTGCACAATTAACATACTATAGAATTAAGAAGGTCTACAACTCTTAGTTGGAGCTTGACTGTAAAACAAACTCACTCTCTTAATAATCGGGACCGCATAAAATCAAGTCTATATCTGCCATAGGAAAAGTGGGAACGAGGGGACTTTAGGCTTGGGACGATCCGACGGCAGAAGGTTGAGGAATGCGCTCGAAAATCGACCACTTCACAAAATTGCGCATAACCCCCCAGAAAATACCATCAGTAAGTGACCTTTCCCGTGTCTGTGAAAAATCTCCCATAGGTCAGTCAATTAGGTATAAACAGGAAGGGAGCTGGTCATCCTTTTCTGAAGAAAACTGCGACGCGGGAGAAAAACTTCATGTCAAGTTCGGGAGAACGTGTTTCGCTTTAATCGGAAGGGGGTCGCAGCAGAACAGAATGGGCTAAGGAGAAAGACTACAATTAATTCGGTTACTGGGACAAGCAGTACCTGGCTAAACTAGTTCGAAAATGAATCCTGCCGCGGGGCGAAGGGGGCTGGAGCAATCGGAGATCAAGCAGGGACGAGAGAAGAGCAGCGCCGAGGTAATGTGCTGAAACTGGGCAAATGAAATGCCTCTCTCCAAAAAAAAAAAGGGAGGTAATTAAAAATAAGGTCTTTGAACCCGCTGACTACCAATCGCGGTGCTCATCACCCCACTGTCAGTAGGATGTAAACTCAAAAACTCGACTCTAAGGGGATCCCCACGGGGCCAGAGGACTGCCTCTCTTAACGGTTGCCCAATGCACGCTGGGCCCGGCAAAAAACGCCCGCTAGAAACATAGAGGATGATGGGGACCAAGCCTGAGTTCGAACGTCGCGGGGAGGGTACCTATTTGAGAACAGATCGATCCTTTGGGAGCAGGCGTGATTAATCCGCTTCCCCCGACTGCAAAGCAAAAAGAGGAAGTCACTTCTCGAGTGACGGGCGACTCATGGGGGAATCTTCGAAAATTTTGAGCGCCGGACCATGCACTTCAAGCAAAATGATGGGTCCCTGCCGGGTCTCGATCTGCCGACAGGGCTGCTATCAGGAGGGGGAGGCGAAATAAGGAGGGGCAGAATTTATTACTCAAGTTCTATTACCTACTGCCTGCACTGTCGGAAAGTGACATTGCTCTCGGAGTCGTCGGTGCTGTCGTTGAACTATCAGAGCGTGAAAGTAGGTTGTGACGCGCGGCGTTAAAAAATGTCCGTCGGAGGTTGTCGGTCGTTCATGGTGAGGGGCATTTTGGGAGACAATTGGTTTAAGGGTGCCGACGTCGCATCCAAATTGTGTTTCCTTGGGGGAGCCGTATTTAAAAAGAGGCAATCAAGCTCTCGGGGAGAAAAAAGGACAGAAGGCCTTCAGCCGCAGCAGAATCCTGTATCCTCCCTTTCGTTATAAGTGAACGGAGAAACGGGGGCTGACGACGCGTCGGCGCGGAGAAGTTCGTTTTGATACGCGTACTAATGCATTCATTGTAACCGGGTTAGCAGCCTAGAGAGTGGGGCACGCTGCAAAACAGGAAGCGTGCCCGCCTGGCCTTTGACCAAGCGGGCGAAAATACACCCGCTGCCATGTAAGTCGGAAATCGCTTCACCATAAACCCTTGCTCTGAGTTGGGGACGCTCGGAGAAATCCACGGGCCTTAAGGGGTCCAAGGCCTTATCAGATTGGGTTCGGGCAAACCCGCAGAGGTGGAAAGGTCGAGATCGTCTGAAAAGGTGAGCAGACCGGCGAGGGGTACGACTCAGACGAAAGGGGAAACGGGCGGGGAGCGGGCGCTGATGACTCCACTTTATTTAAAAGCCCAAGTCGGGCAACACAGGGCAAGGCCCTTTTCGTCGTTCAGGTTGGGATCGTCGCCGAATAAGTAGGGGGGAAAAGAGCGTCATCTTCCAGCGCCGGAACGAAAGCCAGGGGCAAGTTGGGCAACAATGCTCGAAGCTGACCTCTCTTCAGTGGCGCTCGGGAGAGTCGCGAAGGCTCTACGTAAAAAATAAACTTAACGAGGGCGAGGTGGGGATGCTACTGACTCGTCATCAAAGGAAAAGACTGTTCATCGGAAGCTGAAAGAAAGGGGTCGAAACTGCGTGACAAAAGAGAAAACCTCAGGATTCATGAAAGAGGATGTTAGGAGACAGTGCCTAAAGCGTGTGAAAAACAAACTTGCTAGTGGGAAGCGGCATGAAACCGGTCATAACAAAAACGCCGCGCCACTTCAAACAAAAAAAGGAATGGCATGAGAAGTTGCTACTATAGGTTGCTAAGAGTTCATGAACGAGAGATTTGGTTCCGGTTTCCGGCTACGTGAACTATTGCGGGGGGGTAAATAGGAGAAGCTCGACCGTGAGTGAGAGTAGTGAGTGGGCCTCCATATTTCTGCGTAGGGAACTTGCTAATTCACAAGATATACCGCTGCGTGTTCGCTCCACAAAGTTTACCGGTATGCCCGAGTTCGCAAGAATGGGGTAGGCTTGATGAAAAAGCTGAATTAGTACAGGAAGGGGGGAAAATAAGCAATCTTCCTTAAGTTCAAGAAAGATCGAAGACAGAAAATGATTAAATTAAAAATGGAAATTGTTGAAAAGAGTCAAAAATCATTTTTCCAGAGAATCAGGAGCGACGATGTGAGCTACAAGACCGACCTCAATTTCCTCCGAACGCGAATTAGCGCAGCAGGTTATCGAACGTACTAAAAAACTCAGACACAGAATAGCCTTTCAAGCCGGACAAGACCTACTATAGCAGAGCAATCCTCTACTAGAAGACAACCGGACACGCATGGGCTAGGGAAACCATACTTCGGGGGAAGAAACGAACAATTGCTCGCAGATGGGGTCGAATGAATAACAGGTCAAACTTGCATAAAACTGGGGGGGTCTACTACGGACCGACTCGTCCAATGGGTTTTCGGGAAGGGGCTTGGGCCTCGTATAAAAATCCAGTTAAAAATCTCGGAATCGGTGGGGGCAGATCCTGGGAGACTTCTTATGATGTAAACGGTTCAGCACCGCTGGACGAGCTAGGAAGGTCAGAAAGTCTGAGGGAAGATCAATCGCGAGAGGCATTTTCTAAAAAAACGACTAAGATAAAGACTAGAATGGGCCGCAACGTCAAGTCCTGCAAGACTGGGGGGAGACCTGGCGACACGGGGGTAAGAGGAGGGCATTGGGAGAAGGACTATCAGTGCATGCCACGAACTCAATAAGGATGGATTCAGTATTGGATGGAGGAAGGGAGTAAAAATCTGTCGAAAGTAAACCTAAACCTAACGGATGTAATGGGGAGAGATATACGTGGCACTTCCGTTTACATAAAGAAAAAGGTAAAGAAAAACAAAAAAACCAGAAAAAAGAGGCAAGGGATTCCCGGAAAAACTCAAAAAGGGATGGCTCTGCTCAGCAAGGGAAGGGGGAGTGGAGAGTCCGGACTCGCGAAATACTTCTTGTCGCTAACTTGCAGAAGGGCTCGACACCGCCGTATGAAAGGGAAAAGGAGGACGACGAGGTTATGCGATACGAGCAGACGGGCAGAATTAAGGGGGGAGGTACTGAGCGGAGGACTTCGTAAATGAAGTGCACGGGCCTTCTTCCGGGGGCGGCAAAGGGCGTACTATCTGCATTAACCCGAGGGGCCAAAACTTCAGGACCACTCACGCATGGGCGGCACAGGTACCTAGTTCGTATGCATAGGCACCGCGACAGGGAGAAACGATAGCGCGTTGGCGACAGGAATTTCATGAGGGGACACTGACAAATGAAGACGGATGAGGAAACTATTCTTGATAAAACCACAGTCTCGTATAGAAAATAGAATAATCACCCATGCGACTTGAGGAGAGGAACTTAAGTACAGCTTCTCGAAATATGTTGAAGAAGGGCATCCACGTACAGGGCGTTAGTTGTCAGATAGAGAACATTGGCCGGCGAGGTCAAAGTGATAAGTAGAGAGAAAAACGGCATCCTTCTTCTGCTAGAGGAGAATTCACTGCACTCTGCGGCAGGGGGCACAGACCAGACGTTCTCGCGTCAGAAGGCTAAGAAGAGGCCTGTGCATCTACTTTTGGCAAAAGGGAGAAGATAACAGTCTTTCCAAGTCACGAGGAGCAAACCCGGCGCTCACATCTAAGTCCGCTCAAATGTAGGGTGGGGGGAAACGCACAGGAAAAAAGGATCGGGCGTTAGCTACCGAAAAGGGATCGCTCTCGAAAAACACCAAACAACCTTAGTTAAAGAGAGGACTTTGCCGTGTCTACTCAAGGCAATGGGAGGGCTTGACCCCACGAGAACTGTGGGCGAGGGAAAACCCTTAGGGGAAAAAGAGGACGTTGTGGTCTGAAATAAATCGGACTCCTTAACATTGGTCCGATCGACAGGAGGGATGCAAAAATCTCTGCGTAGAAACTTGGATTATGCGAGACGTAAAACAGATGATTCACATAAAAAACAACAAAAGTAAAGAGAGAGGCGAGACGAAGCAAAAAGGGGGTATCGTTCAGTCCTCGTTTGAAGGCATCGCGGTAGGAAAGGGGATACGCCACTACGCAAAGTTAGCAAAGTATTCACAACTCTCAGTGGGCTCATATGACGACATCTGACTAGCAGACTCGAAGGGTCTCGAGATAAGTGGAAAATTCTTTTGGCCTCAGAAGCATAGTGGGATAACGCACGCACCAAATTTACACTACTAACTGACAACGCCGGATATCAGGTCTGTAACTGAAAATGTTTCGAGAACCGCACGACCCAGTCAGTGGTACTGTATTGCGAGACTTTATCGCGGAGTTACGATCTTTGCAATGAAATGGCCGGGGAAACTTCTAGAAGAGGAAAGTAAAGCCGGGTCGATCATGGAAAACTGGGAGCTCTGTCCGCATTATGATTGACAGCGAATATTCGTGAGGAAACGATTCTTAAATTCAAAAAAAAAGAGTTAAATCGCGCTTCAGTGGGAAAGAAGGTGGGACTCAGATACGGTCCTTTGAGCGGGGGGAGAGAACAATGTAAAATCATGGAAAAGGCATGTCGACAATTCCAAGGGGGAGGGGGGGCTTGACCACCTGCAGGGGGCTGTATATGAAGAGTCGGGGGGGATTGGTGGGGATAAAGTAGCGTGGACTCTTCTTGGTTCCATGAAAATCGAGAACAAATTCAACGATAGAAAAAGCAATCCCTACGGGAGCTGGTCCGGCCTTAACTGAGAGAAGTAATCCAAGCAGATTGACGAACTTCAAGCGCGAAGGGTGCAAAACGAAAGGACACCGATCACGATGTCGAGGGAGAGAAGTACAACACCTCTCGTGAGGGGAAACGCATCCGGCCGTTCGGAGGGGAAAGGGGCCAAATTTAGCACCCACAGTAAAGAAAAGTCATCATACGGAGGTCGTAATAGTGCGAATGGGGGCGGCTATCTCGAAAAGAGGGGAAGCGTCCGACCAGGGAAACGATCACATTAAAACGTACGAGAGGGGAAACCCGGGTTTGTTCGGCTAAGTTGTGGGCGGAACGGATGAAGATTCAGGGGAAAAGGGGACACGCTCTGGAACGCGGATGTGGGCGGTCAAATGCAACGTGCAAAGGTACTGTGCGAGTGCCGAGGTTGACACCTGGCGAGAAAGACAGAAGAGGGCCGTCGGGGGCCCGGAGGAGGGATAATGAGTCTTGTGTTGGAATATTAAGGATCGATTAATCTGGAAAGATAAAGGCGGAGAAAGGTTGAGAAACTTCCAAACTTCCGCGAGTTTCTCGGAGGCACGCGTAGCGAATCAAGCTGGGAAAAATGGGATCGCCCTTGTAACCATTCCAGTAACGAAATCTAAAAGTACTGCTAGGTCTTAACACAAATAAGCGGGGTGAAAGAAAAGGATTTCTTCGGATGGCGGGCAGCACTGTACACTCAAAAAACAGGGGCGGTAAAAAGGTATCGATCTGGTAACAAAGGATGCGAAGGGAAATGAAAAAGCGGGTATCGACTCGAGAGGACGCAAGGGAGAAGGGAGTCGGCTTTACAATGCCGGGACGAAAAAAGCTAAGAGAGGTCACAAAAAATTTACCCCAAAGTTCAGAGACGAGGAACGTCTTGGGGGGAAGTTGACGGTCGGGCGCGTGCTCTTGAATCAAGAGGAAAAAACACAACTCACCCAGGTCTAACGCCAGGAGCGTAACAACCCCCTTTCTTACACCCTCTTGCGCGCCACGACGCCAGACAGACATGATAGTTTGGCGAAATGCCGAGTAACTGAGACGCATACTCCCACCGCTTGTGGGGGTCAGACACATCCAGTGGCTCCTGGGGGGGGAGACTTGGGCCAGCTGCTTCTATGCCGCACGGCGAATATTGAAGCTAGAATCGGAAACAAATCTACTTCCGGGACACTGAATGGTGGAAAAAAAGGGCAGCACAGAGAACACCATCATTAATACGATCGCCAGTATGACCAAATGGCGCACACCGCCAGGGTGAGGGGTAGTCGTAGCCAGAGGAAAGAAGGATATAGGCCGCTTCTGACGTCCTATAGTCAACAATGACGAAAAGATGCGCGCGGCTTGAAGGGGCGAATCCAGGGGGGGAGGGTACAACTCTGGCATCCCAAGGTGGAGGAGAAAAAAAACCTCACTGTAGTGGAGAAGGGAGATTCAAGCGGCGAGTAACCTGTACCTCCCTCGAGCGGGGGCGGACTATCCAGCAACTAACTGTAGATGAAAAGACTGAAGACAGTGCGGTGGGTGACGAACTGCCCAAATCGCATTCGCAAATAACGGTGTAGTCAAACCTGATAAGTGTTGCCGGCGGAGCAACGAAGGAGAAGGCGAAAGCAACGAGTGGACGGGGCAACAAATAAAAACCGTACAAAGAGGAATTCGGTAAGTGAAAGATGGCGCGTAAATCACAAAAGAGTGGAAACCCTACGTTTTCGATACGAAGAGGAGAGCCCTGCTAGCAACCAAAAGAATACTCTGGAACTTCAGCTATAAACTCCAGAGAATCCTAACTTGTGCGAAATGCGTTGAAAAAAAAAAAAGCGTACTATACTCGGGAAACGGGATGATTAAGAAAAACAAAATGGGGGCCTAGCAGATATGTCGAAATAATCAGAAAACGACAAAAAGAGAAATGAATATTCTACAAGGAGTGGAAATTGAAGAAAATCAAGAAAAACAAAATCGGAGAATAATAGTACCGCAGGGGCCCCATATCTTGACATGTGGAAGAAAGAGAGTGTCCGGCGAAGTTGAGGAAGAATTAGGAAAAAGGATGTCAGGAAACACACGTGATCTAATTAAGAAGGTGTCGTAGATAAAGAAAAGACAAAGAACTTCATCTCTTTGATGGATTGGCCGCCTGAGGAATCAGCAGCCAGAGTGACAAGTACAAAGGAGGCAGAACCTAGCGTTGAAGGAAGTAAGGCGGATGGGTCAGCGGGAAATCTAGCTCAGTCTCCTTGTCTTCGCGACGTAGCTCATATCAGGTCCGAGAGGCTCATAGGAGGATGCACAGGATGGGCGACAGAAGAACGAGATTTCCTCTGTACTTGGTCAATCTTGAAGAGTAAAAATCGAGAAGACAAGGTTCAAAATAAAGTTCAACGCGGAAGTCGTATAAGAAGACAACACTACTAGGTTAAGGAAGGTAGATGTGCGGCACATGAATCAAAGATAGACACTAAAAATAAAAAGTATGGAATTACAAGCTAGTGGAGATCAGTCTCACTCTAACCGGAAAAGCTTGAGGATGTGTCTCGAGGAAAACGTTTGTGACTCACCAGGGGGGGGCACGCGGCGATGAGCGCATAAACTCTTTTTGCCCTAGGCAACGAGGCGTCGGAACCGAAAACAAATAAAGGAGATGTTCTCCCATATAAGGATGAGATGGCGCGAATCCACTATCTTCTCAGGGCTCGCGAGAGGTACTGAGCGGACAATCGAAAGAGCAACCCGTAGATGGCTCAACGCGCGCAAAGCTCGGGATAGGTAACGTCAAGGGGAAGTCATGATGGGAGGCACGCTGGAGACAAGCTTCAACGGGCTTCATAAAAGGATGATTTCCTGGCCGGGGTAAGAACCAGACGGCGACTGATAGGGGGCTGGTTGGAGAAGCGTGACAAAATGGTACGAAGGGTGCTTACAACTCGCCGGAAAGACGTCGTAGTAACAACTATCCTCTGAGGTCATTCTTGAGAGGACGCTCGGGTGTTGTTTATCGAATGCGCGGAAAAGAGGCGTCTGTGAGGATCGGGCATGGAGAGAAATCTCAGAACAACAAATCAAAAAGAAAACCTGAACAAAAAAAACAAAAAAAAAAAGAAAGAAAAAATAAAAAAAAAAACACACAAAACATTTCCTATTAATCTACCCAAAAAAAACATCCACCACAATAAAAGCGAGACCACCACAAGAACCTCTTTGGTTGTAGGGGTCTGTTGGACAGTGAGTTTGCTCGCTCCGAGAATAGAAGGAAAATACTTCTTTTTCGGTCAGATCCGCCTCCCTCTATAACAGACGCGACTCTCTCTCTAAAATACGCTCGAGAAAAGGTCAACTGTAACTTTCGACTAGCGAGGACGTGAAGTCGGTGTCTCTCACGATTGAGATCCCCGTACGGTGTCGCGACCTCTCTGAGAGTTGTGCAAAGAATAGGCGAGCGGGCTTGTAATCTCTTTCACAGGCGGGCATCTCACAATCAGTCTTGGGCAAAAGAAAGAGAAGTTCACCTTCCTAAACGGATAGTGCTCACATCGCTGTTCAACGCTGTCCAGGGGCAAGTAAAGATTTTTAGACACTCACAAAAACCCGCAAGGGGAAGGGAAAGCGGTCTCAGAATGCGGCGAATCGAGCCTGTGGGTCCCTCTCCAATCGGAGAGTAAATCTCGGCTCGAGAGACAAGACCGCTCTGCGCACCTAAAGGGCTTCTGAAGGGATAAAATTGGAGGCCCATAATTTCCTATTGACCCAACGCTCCGTTGCAAAAGCCAACCTTTGGCGTAGGGGTGAGAAATTTGAGAAAGTATCCGCAGAAATAAGACTCCTCCTGCCTTTCTCAAATCTCTTAAAGAGGGGACAACTCAACCTTGGGCGAAAATGATCCTCATTAAGAGAGGTTAATGATTCCCGAGGGACCTAGCTACGGTGAAATCGATTGTCAATTTGATAGGATTGTATTCAAGAGAGCGGCCCTCAATGAGCGAAGAATTTCAAAATACGACCAACTATAAATGTTGGGTAATTTTCCATTATACACATCTTGAGGTACGGGCGGGGGGACGCCTCAATTGTAGAAATATCTGGAAATGGCGAGTTGGGTCATCGGGCACTTATGAAAAGGGTGGAGGAATCTGAAAATTCAAAAGTTCATCATAGGAAATTGAAAGTCGTCAAAGGGGCACTGCTGATAGGGTCGTTCAAAGGACTTTTCACTATCACTAAGGCGGAGCCAGGCGCGGAGATGAGAGACGATGCTATGTTTTCTGGGGGGAGCAAATTAACTTTCTCGAACAAAGGAGGCAACATCTGATACCACGTTAAGCGGGGATCCCTTGAAGGGAACGAAGAGTTATTTCAAACAGAATTAGCAGGGGGGAGTAAGAAATAAAAAAGCTTGAGAGTGCGTCGGAAAAGAGAATGGGGGATGAATTCTATCCAATTGGGGGAAATCGCCTTCTTGCAGAAAAGGGAAGACTAGTATAGCGCCCTAGGGTGCAGCAAGAGACTCTAATATTAGAAGACGGAGAAAAAACTCCAACAAAAAGACTGAAAAAAACTCGCACCTTCCAAAAGAACTCATGGCGAGAATTAGACGGCAAGATGTAAGAACAGAACACTAACCGGAACGCGAGGGAACCCCCAGAACTTTCACAGAGCGGGCAAGTCCCAGATGCTTGCCTCCTCTTTGCCAAACGTCGAAAACCCTCCGACGAAGAACGCTGGGTTCCTAGGAACGAACCATGAGAAAGACAGAAAGGGGAAATCAATACAGCCTATTCGATTACTCACGATGGGTATCGCAGGCGTGGTGCGGTCTGTGGAGTCGAATGGACAGGACCGGCTAGACGTCTCTCAGCCTAGAAGGGATTGATTCCGCGGCCACGATAAAAAAAAAAGGAGGGAGGTGTCTCTTCGATTCTAAGGACCGAGACGGACTGGGGGGCTGTGGTGCCTGAAATGCGGAAAGGAAGGATTCAGAACCCGCTCATAATCTCTCGGGTGTAAGATTCGATTGGAGGGGTGTAAGGTCGGAGGAACACACGATAAACCTCAGCGAAAAAGGGCTGAAGGTATGGAGTAATGTCCCAGAAAAGTAAGAAGAACGCCACCCCCGGAGGAACCAATCACATTGAAACATCGGCGGCACGGGAGGAAGGGACCGGCTCATACCCACAGCTATCGAGGCCGCTAAAAAGGGTGCCGACGCGTCAGGGAGGACCGGTGTCACTGAGGGCTACTTCTAAGTCGAGAAGGACTCTTAGAATGAGGAGAGATCAGGGCAATAATCAACATGCTGAAGGGTCTCAAAGTCGCTAAAAGGACACCCCCTAGAAAAAAATGCTCAAAGAGTTCCCGCAATTTCCAGACAGTAGTGAATTTCGAGCCGAAGAAGCGACGTCCCGGGGCCTATGCGTTCTCGGAGGTAAGGATACGTTTGGGGTCAGACAGCGTGAGTAACCACCAGAATAGATAAAAACCCACTATCTCTATAAAGAACCGAGGGATTCTCGAGCCCAGGAAGGATTTACTTGTAAAGGGGGATATTTGTACTAGGCGGGCAAGCAAGTGGGGGGGGGATTCTAAAGAACATGAGTGCAATACCAGTACACCGGCGGGAGGTCAAAAAGGTAAAGACTCATCCTACCATTCTGTAGGGCAGACAAGCTAAAAAGAAAAAAATAGGAACCTTTTATAGTCTGGAACGCTATGAGTAAGTACGATAGCGGAATTGTAGATGAGGTTCCCCGTACGAAAATCGGCTTCATGTGTCTCAAAAAAATAACTCGGTCAACGAAAGGAAACACGTACTCTCAGAAGCGGGGGGGGGATAAATGCGAAGTGGGGCAAAGCATTCACAAGAAAGAGGGGCGTTATAGCACCAAGGAAAAAGTTCTCCACCCGGAAACACAAGTGGAAAAAGAGAAGTTGCCTGGGTAGGCAGACGAGGGGGTTCTGAAAGGATTGAAAGACACAATGGGTAGCACAATGCCGCAGGATTGCGGCCGGGTGTTCAGGTTCAGCTCGGGAAAAAGGGAACTCCTGGAGCAGGGATGGGAAAGGAGACACGCGGGCATCTCTTTCTAGAAGGTCGGTGCTAATTTACCCATTACTTAAGAAGTAGAGGGAAGAAAAAAAAGGCTACGATTTGTATTTAGACTTTAAAGATCGAAGGTGTTGGGTAGGAATTCAATGAGCGACTTGGAGCGCAAAGAAAAAGTACTGGAGGAGCCAATCTCATCTCAGAATCGTCAGTCAATGGGGGCAACAGAAGAAGAAAAAATCATGCTCGGGGGATAGGGTTGAGAGACTTCTCAAAGGGCGAAAACTACAATGGTCAGGAAAAAAACATTCCTAAGACAAGGAATATGCGCCCCCGTTGGGGAAGGTAGAGAAACTCCTCATGTGACACTAACCCATCGAACGGCCACTATGGCGGGACGCAGGTCTGGCAGTGACTGGTGTAAGAGAGGGAAGCTGAATGTACGAAAACCTCATAAAGGGACGAGGGGTACCTTATTCGGCTCTGCAAGAAAAAAAAATGAATGGGGGAATCAGGCGGTCGAACTGACTCAAGGGGGACGACACTCGAACATGTATGGCGGTTCGGAGAACTTGATCAGCGTGTGTCCAGGTGGATGCAGTCCACATACATGCTAGGACGGATAATTCAGGGAGCTTTGAACAAGGTCCTAGGGGGGGGGGGTCTCGTGGGTGATCTACTAGGCGACGATATTAACAGGAGATTACGTTGTCCAAGCGTTCGCTCAGATACCGAGACTAGCCAATACGCCTTCCAATAAGAGACGAGAAGGGTGAGGGTTAAGATTAATTGAGCGGCCCCAGCCGATGCCTAAAAAGGGAAAAGAAAAGACGGCATATCACGACAACAGCTCAGGAAGGTCATCGCTGAAAGAAAGCTAGAAATAAAGATCGAGCGACGAAAAATGGCCAGGGGAAGAAAGGGGGCTGTAACTGTGAGATAGCCTCGCCAAGCCAGCCCTCCTACTTCCCTCCTACGGAAAAACAGAAAGTTATCAACCAAGGCAAAAAGAAATGAAACCGAACACGGAGAAGCGTCAGTTCCTATAATTGATGCGCAGTGGAGTGCGGGGTTCTGTGATAAGAAGTTGTGATAGTGAGGATGAAGAACAAGCTTACTTCAAAGAGAGAGAGGAGGGGGTGAAAATCGCTTAAGTTTCAAAAAGGGATAATTGAAAAGTAATATCAGACGGGAAGGGACGGGGCAATCATTGGTAAAGTCTTGGTTTTGCGTATGTATCGAGAGGAAAGGATTCTCTATAGTCTGAGTCCGCATGTTTCGAAAAAACTGGGAGAATTCAGGGTCGCGAGCTGTCAGGGTAAAAATCGCTCTCGAAAAGTCGAGGGGGGCAAAACAGGGTCTCCGACTTCGACATGACATGATGAAGGCGAAAAAGGAGGGTCCTGAGGAATTGGGCGGAGCGGCACTCCTAATCCTTCAACGGGCAAACTTTCGTCAACAAAAAATCGCGTAGGGATCACACGACGTGGACGCTAGGGATCTAATTTGGGAACAGGATGGCGGAAAA
>Ga0179593_1560785_pt1 | contig 25435 bp, 28 predicted proteins | sample CZODoug2_1_08_16_FD_185931 | JGI IMG/M metagenome (GOLD analysis project Ga0179593, IMG submission 185931) | Vadose zone soil fungal communities from Angelo Coast Range Reserve, California, USA - CZODoug2_1_08_16fungal (PacBio error correction) | ecosystem: Environmental > Terrestrial > Soil >...
TCTAGGAGCTTCGCCGGGTAGTAGGGGGTTGAGGAAACCGTGAAGTATGGAAGACACCATAAGAACTAGATGGGATACTGGTGGGGACCAGAAGGAGGATAAAAGTCAGACTTACGGGGCTTTTACTTAATTTTAGAATCAGCACGTTCGGAAAATGCTTTAAATTCAAAGAGCTTTCTATCGTAGCACACGGGTGACGTTCGTGTAAAAGAAGGGGCAAAGGAACGGGAAAGGACCAGGACAGCTGACTATTGTGAGTTTATGTACCTCTAAGGAACACCGCGGGGGGGACTTCTTGTGGATCGACTTTCAGAACAGGGATGGGCTCTGTAGGCAATCGGGGAACCTTGGGTCACTTTGGTTTTTCTCTGACAAGTTGTTTTTTTTGAGGGAAGGGAGGGGGTTGAGGGGCCCCGAAAGGAAAAAAATCTTTGGGATGAACCCGTGAACATTCTCCTGTGAGAAGGCGTAAAATATGGAGAGCACATGAACAGATTTGGAGGGGGGGAAACTGGTTGTGAAAACGACCCATTGTAAAATGGGATTAGCGAGAGAAAAGCCAAGTCTAGCCTCGATTCTAGGCTCTAAAAGGATGGAGAAGTAGTCTCTAGAAGTTGGCGACATAGGGGCGCTGAGAGGTGAAAGGTACCGTTCAACGTCGGTCTGGAAGAAAAAAAAAAAAAAAAAGTGCGTCGAGGTTTGGCGGGGCGCTTCTATTGCCCCTATATGATGTCCGAAGAGAAAGATTCAAAGATAGGAGGTAAACGCATGGTATCTCTATTTGGAGGGTAACAAGGCATTGGGAGGGGACGGGACTAGAAGTCGAGCATTTAAACTAGCAAGGACTCCTGCCCTGGGTTCGGAAGGCGCTAAGAAGGGGAAATTAGGGGGACTGTAGGGGTCTGTCTAATTAGAAACGTTCATCTCGAACGTTTACGAGCCTTCAACGATTAGGGAAGGGGTGGGCGAGCGGGCGGGATGCTGTCCTTTGGCGCACGGAATTCCTTTTCGTCTCCTCCAAGAGAACCCCGAGAGAGGAAACCAGCTCGGGGAGATTCAAAAATACGCTTGTTCCTTCTGCCTGGACGTCACATGGGAGTCCGTGGAAGAGTGCAAAGAAGAAGAGTCAATCAAGCATCGGTAAGTGTATGGCGGTAAGGATTCCTTCCGAAGACTTCCGCGGGCAATACATACTAAGACTGGGAATGACTCAGGATCTTAATCTAATTCCGGGGCACCGGGAGTTTTTCAAAAGGTCACGCCGGGAGCGCATCAGAGCTGGGGTGAAAACTAAAATGTTTTCAAAAGAAGTTTATACAAAAAGAGAGCGAACACGGAAAGCAAACGGAGACGGTAGGGCACTTGGCAGCAAAACCAGAAAACCCAAACTTTAAATAATTAAGATTGATCGGAGCTAACAAACTAAAAGATGGGGGAGTTTTGGGGCTCTAAGCCGAGACATGACAAGCGCTTTTGGGGGAAGACAGGGCTGTGAAAAGGGAGGACGCTCGTATCTCTGCATGGTCAGAATAGGGGGGGTAAGGGAGGGTGGGTCTATCGTGGGGGGAATAGAAAGGGGGGGGGACCCATATCGTGGGCAGAAGGAGGACCCTGGTCAAAGGTCGGGGCTCGTGGGAAAGGGCGGAGAAATAATCTTGGTAATTCGGCTGTCGAGGGTTCGCGGGCTAATTGTGGGTCAAAACGTAGGGAGGTCTTAGGTTGCGGCGGAGGTTTCGGGGGAAATCGTGAACGGGCGGAATCAAGCGGGGGAAGGGGGGAGGGGATGGAAAAAGTCTTGAGCACCTTATCCATCAGAATCCTTGGGGAGGGGGGATCCCTCAAAGTCGCGAACTCAATCAGAGCATGGTTCTGGGGGATCGGAAAAAAGGGAAAAGATAGACTGATACCTCGAGGGGGGGGCACGTTAAAGGTCTCAATCTTAGTAAACGTCGAAAATTCTCAGGGGAACTTTGATGAGGCTAACGCTTGTGGGGGAAGCTAAAAATCTCTGGGGGGGGGGACCCCCAAATCGAAGGGGCCACTACGACGGAGGAATGCTGATCAAGAAAACCATGCGAAAGAAAAAATGTGAGAGGTCCTCCGGGTAAGATCAAAAAATTCTGGGAGACCGGAGCCCACTGACGGAAGAGGAGGAAGTGCCGAAGACACAACTGGTCGAAAAAGAATGAGGCTGTGGTATAAACCGAATCTTCTCGAGAAAATCGCGGGGGGTTGTTGGAAGAACCTCTAATTCGGAAACAACGGCGAAGTTGAGATTCGCTGGGAGGGGGGGGGGAGAGATTCTGCTCCGCCAGCAATGCAATCCCGGTTCTAGAAAGCAGAAACTAGGTACATCTTAGAAGTCGGGCTCGATTTCTTCTGCGGAACTGAATTACAGTAGCCGGTAGAGGATGTGTGTGGCGGGGGGGAAGTGGGGATGTGGGGGTGAGTGGGTGGTTGGTGTGGGTGGTGTGGGGGGGGTGGGGGGCATGAGACACTCGTGGAAGTTCTTGCGGGGTGTCATCGTAGGGGCGATCGGGAGGTGGATCAAACGGTAGTGACACAAAGGGGAGGCCTTCTGGGAAGAGGAACGGGGACTGGTGAGTATTTAATTGAGCCCGAAGATCTTATGGAATGGATTGGCTGGGGGGATTAGCAAGAGGGAGGGAGAGCTTCCCGCTTGTTTCGGGATTGAGACTCCGAGGAGGGAGGGGGTAGAGGATCGGTAATACAAGTTTTCTCTACTACCAAATAAAGGTTGAACCTGGGTAAGTCTAAGAAAACTATAAAAACGGGGATTTCGTCCAGTCCCGGAGCCAAAAAGGGATCTTACCAGGGGTAAATCTCCTTGCGAATGGCAACTAGGTTGGCGCGGATTCGAGACGAACGCTCTTTGAAACAAGGGAACCGGGACACGGAAAACCTCCAGACTCCAAAGGGTAACGTCTGGAGGGGGGAGTGGCATCTAAAAGAAAAAGCGGTTTAAGCCCCCCGCCGTTCTGTAAAAGAGAAGTCATAGCGAGGCAGGGGTCTATGCTTTTCATGGCCTCTCGTTCGTCCATAGGGGAGTCCAGAAGCTGGGACCGACTAAAAAAGGGGCAACTTAAAAAGCGGAGACAAAAAAAGAGGATAACAGATGTGCCAAAGAACTAAAAGACTTACTCTAAGGAGAACGCTGGGAAGAAAAGGGCATTAGGCGTAATAAAAGCGAATAAAAGGGCGGATTGTTGGAAATTGTATACGACAGAAATCGTTAAGCAAAGCTTCACCGTTCTATCGGGAGACGTGATACGGGCACTGATGGGACCTGAACTTTAGCTCTCCCACATGAAGTCTGTTGTGAAAAAGTGAAGGATGGGGTCAGGGTCACAAACGGGATAGGCGTCCGGAAGTCTTTTTCAAAGCAGGGGATGGCGCTCTGCTTAAGATGTATTTGAACAGCAGTAAAACTTCCCCTGATATGCTGTGTAGACATCGGAAGAATTGAAAAAGGGGAATCGAGGTGTCTTTAGAGGGGCTGTGTTACCTTCATAGGTCCAGAAAAAGGGGTCGGGAAGGAAGAATTATACTTTCAGGAAGGGTAGAGGGTTACTTCAGAGGGGAAAACGACCTGGGGAAGAGTTAGGCATAGGGAGGTATCAGAGCATATTGAGTCGTCAGCTGGCTTGCGTGTTAAGGAATTCAAAAAAACTACTTCTATATGTCATATGACTCGGGTGGATCAATCGAATCTGGTCTTTATCTCACTTTATTAAGCACCGAGGTGGATCGGGGGATCGATGGCTAAAGGAACCTGCTCTCTTGCTATAGAGTACGTCTCAATAGGGGAAAGACTCCCCGGGACGGGTAGAATAGTCCTCGATCTGAGAAAAAAACTCTGTGCTGGGGGGTTCCAATCTGTATCGGGGGCCTCAAGAGAGGCGTCAAAAAAGGGAAGAGAAAAGTTGGGGGGACTGAGGCTTATTAGGAGCACTCTTTCATACCCCGGGGTCCTTTATGAAGTCGCGGGGGAAGGATCGGGGTTGAAGAAGGTGAACTTCGACGGGGAAGCTAAAGCCTATCCCTTAGATGACCTCGAGTGAGGAAAGTCTGAGTCAGAAATTGGATCAAATGAACTCTCCATCTCTTGGACTCGAACTAAGGGGAGCCCTAAGCATGAAGAAAAGAAAATACAAAACGAACCTAAATGCCCGACCCTGCTCAAAAAAAAAATTCCCGCCCATAGCCCCGGCTCAGAAGCGTGAAAGGAAGATCGGAGAACCAAGGGCACGGTGAGCGAGGGGTCACTGTCGACCTTCACCGAGAAGGAGAGTGCAGGAAGTCGTTAAACTAAAGGGTACAAAAACAGGAGTCGGAGAACGAGGTAAGGGGGTCACATAGTGGACTCGACCTGAGTGCTCTGAAGTTGTAAAAGGTACCAAGGGAAGGGGGCTCAGATCGAAGCAAAGAGAGTCTGGATCCCATAGGCAGTTAAGAGGGTGCACGCCGGAGGGAGAGAATGATTCAGTCGATCTAGGCAAAAGGGGGAACCTATATGAAAGCCTGTCGCTGGCTCAGGAAGAACGCTTACTTTCGTTTGGATATGAAAGCCAGGCCCCCCTTGGCCTCGTCTATGACGGGCAGTTAAAGGAGCCGGGGGGAAGACGGAATTCGGGGGTGATTCGTAAAATGGTCGTAGAACTGGAAGTTTTAGTAGACTAGTCCTAGGTGGGAGCTAAAAACCTGCGTTCTCGAAGGATGTAAAAGATTTATCTTATACCGTATATGGGGGGTCCAGGACGTTACCGCGACAGTTAACTGGCCCTTATTCAGAGTCGACAGGGAGGGGGTTGGTATGAGGATTTTTCCCTGGGGGGTGGGGAGGGAGGTTTGAGAAGGAGGCATTGTAGGGTGCATTTGGAAAAAGGGTGTGCAACAAGGGGTGGAAAGGTCTTTTCCGTAATCTCCTCCATGATGTCCTTTCGGGAAAAGTACGAGGTGCGGAAGGCGAGCTCTGTATCCACTTCTCGGGAGGGTTCACATCTGGGAGCGTCGGGGGTGTGAATCCTTGTTGGAAGAGAGGGGAGGGGGGCTACATCGATCAGACAGAAAGAAAGAGGGGAGCTACGAGGAGCTAGAATTAAGTGATTCAAGAGGCTTTGAGTATAATAGTGAAGAATGCTTGAAAAGAACTCGGGAAAGGATCGGAAGTGACCGTGACCTTTTAGGGGAAGCATTCAGGGGGACGGTCCAGCTTCAAAGGACCCTCGGAAAAAAAAGGTGGATGGGAGGATTCGCTGGATTGTAAAATCCTATAACTCTCAAGTCAAGTGTTCTGCAAATAGGCTCTGAGTGAAGCCGGTTGAGAGGGTCAAGGGGGTATGATTAGGTAGCGTCAGACCTTTTTCCGTATTTGGGAAAATTTCCGTATAGGACTCATAAAAGTGGAGACTCACAAACCCCTGTCAGTAGAAAAACTTCAAGGAAGAAAACCTCGGGGAAAAAGAAACTGACCGCCCTAAATTTGGGAGGGGGGATTACAGGCGCTCAATAAGAGACACGACAGGCAAGAATCCCAAGAGGGAGTGTCAATAGGAGGCAACCTGGGGGAGTTGCGAGTAATGCACAAGGGGTCGTACTGGGAAGGAGTCTGGAACTACAAGGTCAGGAAAGGACGAGAAAGGAAATCAAGAGTACGTCGCGGGGGGTAAACATAAAAGAGTTGAAGGGAGGATGCGGAGGACGACCAGGAGTGCGATCTTGGGAGGACGAAAAGGGTGAGACACTCCTAAACCTCTGTGGTAAATCGGACCTCCGGTCTTTAAGCGCGCGGAACGCGCGATAAAAATTCAATAGGGAAAAACGTCTCGATAAGTCTTTGTGTTATACGAAAAATGGAGAATCTGGAAATCTTCGAAGGGAGAGATTAGACCTCGCGGACCTTCAGAGGCAAGTGGGAGATCGAAGAACCGCGTGGTTTCTCAAAGGAAGCTTGTATTTAGAAAGGAACCTGGGAACAGGGGGGGAGGGAAGGAGTGAAGGGAGGCGGTTTCTAGTCTTCTCACAAAGGCATAAAAAATCTCGAGGGGGGTATCAAGGGGGGGAGGGACAGGAGGTGATTGAAACCAGGTTAGGAGAACCTCTGTGGGAGCCGGCGCAAGGGCAAGATCTGCAGATTTATCCCGTGGGAGGAAGGGGAAGTCCGTATTGGGAGAAGAAGAAATGAAAAAAAACATCTCGAAAAAACGTAAGAATCCAACAACCTAGTCGCCAAGTTCCGTACTGTGGGAAGAGAGGGAGTGAAACTCACTTAAGAAAAAGATAGTTTTCGAAAAGAGGGTGGAGACGTACTAGCTCCACATAAATAGGATAGAGGGTTCGAAAAAGACCAAAAACGGGAGGAAAGAGAGAAAGGACGACATCGTCTGGGGTGGGGGCGAAGGGCTGGGAGTGGGGGGGGTCTCTGAAGTGGTGTCGTAAGGTGCGGGTGTGTGGGGGCGGTTCGGACTAGATGGTTCGACAGAACCATCTTTTGAGCAACCTAGGAAGAATGTTCTGGGGGAAAAAAATGCTTGATTGAGGAATGTGTGGTCGGAGAAAAAGAGTAGAGAATACAAAAGAGACCCATTGAGACTTTACCAACCGGGGTCAAGGCTCCCGAGAGGGGGGATAGGTGGTTTCCTCTGGGTTCAATTCCTGGCAATTACTGGAGAAGTGCATGGCTAGAGTGCCAGTGACAGTCTAAAGGAGGGAGACTTTGTAAGCTGATGGGGGGGGGCCATACCCGGAAAATAAAGAATAACTCTTGGTCAAAGGGAGTCACTAGAGCCAAAGAACAAAAAGGAGAACTGGGGGGGGGGAAGAGGGATAAAAGAGGAACTAATAGAAATCGGGGCTGGGGGGTGCATGAGCTATGGTACCGCAGATTAGCCACTGGTTACCGGGTAACCGGCGTCTAGGAAAGTCAAGCGGAAGGGGGGTGAGAAGATAAATAAAACAGTGTTCCTTTTATCGGAAAAACGACGGCAAGCACGAAAAGGAGGGAGAAGAGAGGGATAAATCATAGAGATCGCGAAAAAGGGTTCGGGTAAGAGAAGGTCTGAAAGAGCGTTATAACTGAGCCGGGGCTGCTCAGGGGAGAAGTGTAACGTTCATCACAGGTACTAAAACTCGGAGTAACATTCAGCGGCGCGTCGAAAGTCTGTGAGGGAGAAAGAGCTTTCCAATGTAATGAAAGACGGGGATAGTAGAATGGGAGGGAGCCGTAATTCGTGCAGGACTTAGGGATAAACCGCAAGGGGTTCTTGAAGGGGCCGGTAGACGGAGGGACTCTGGGTAGGACAAATTTGGGTAGATGGATTCTTGAGTAGTTTAGAAAAGAATTTGCGAAGGGTATAAGAATCTGGGGAAGGAAATGAAGAATAGCGCATCATCCCAGACTAAGATCTTCAACGTATCTGATTCAAGAAGAGTGCGGTCATGGAAAGTAAGAAAGAAGGAAAAAAGAACTTCCTGACTTCCTTGGTGGAGGGAACGGAGAAAAGAGGGGTTGGACAAATCTTGGAGGGATCGGAATATCTCGTAACGGGGGAGAAGAGTCCTTCTTAGCTTTGAGAAGCTGGAAAAAAAAGCTAAAAAAAAAGAAAGCAAGGGGGAAATAGAGAGTTAGTGTACGTAGGGAAAGAAGAGCTCAGGCGCTGGTTTGACAAAACCTCTCTTGAACTATGAGGGAGTAAATCGGAGAAGGATAGCTTGAAAAAGGGTTCGGCGATGTCATCAGGGAACCCCTAAAGACCCCTTTTCCCGCAAGACAAACAGAAAAGGCCAGACCCACGAGCGAGCCGCCCTCTATAAAGAATCTTCTCTGGAACATCCGAAAGGGGGATCTAGGGAAACGTCGTACTAGAGGGAGAGGTACTCCCGTGTCTTTCTCCCCAGTGTCCGCAGAAAAAAAAGGTCCGGGGGAAGACAGAAAAAAGGGATAGTTCTTGGCTAGTGCAGTTTACTTGTAAAAAAATCGAAGGAGACGGCGGGGGGGTGGGAGGGGGAAGACTTGCACAAGGGGGGGAGGGTGGGGGACATTTTTAGACAACCACGTCTTACAGGTCATAAGGGGGCAGGGGCTTTCAAAAAAAAAACTTATGAGAAATAGGAGGACCCTGCGAGGCGGCTCAGGGGGGGTTGAAATATAAAGGGGGGATTATACCTAAGTTACCCCTCCTAAAGACACGGGGGACGTATGCAAAAGATCCTGAACCTGGGAGGGGAAAAAGTAGATGTAAAAAAAAGGTCGAACTTCTTTGTGAAACTCGGCACTCTTTCGGGAGGCGAGAGGGGGTCGGGTTTGGGGGAGGAAGAACCAGCTCTGTAGGAAAAAATGAGGGTCGACGTTCCACGGGGCTCAGAGGTAAAAAAAAACACAGAATTTGAGCATGCTCGGGACAAGAGTGTCCAGGGAGTGGGAGAGGCGCGTGGTCACTGTGGGGGGGGGTTCTGGGGGGAGGGATTGGGTTCTGGGGGAAGAGCCAGCTGTCTATGGCGTTGACACCTGTTCAGGGGAAAGTAGGAAGTGAGATACGGGAGGGGATCTCAATCTGTTGGTCAGGGGTTTGCTAGTGCTGGCTCTCTGAGGAGGGAGGCTTCGAAAAAGTCCTCGCGCCTAGGGCCAGTGGCTAAAGGGCTTCGAACTGAGGGAGTCTCCTGTCTTAAGAGGATCTTTGGAAAAGGAAGCGCAAATGGAAAACGCATCAGTGATGAGCGAGATTTACGTTGTCCACAGTCAGGGGAAAAGGGAAGCTCTGCCGGAAGCATGGTACTATCTTTGGGTATCTTAAGAAACGGCAAGATCATAAGGGTCTCGAGGAAAAAAAAGAGTCAATCTGAGGGTGGTCAAAAAGGAGAGAGGAGACGCGTTAACATGAAATAGAACTCGACGGGATGAGTTGGATAGGAGAGGCCGACCGGGGCATTCCAGGTTCTACTGAGAATGTGAATTGGGGGAGAATGACTCGAAAAAGTACAAGGGCTCATCACAGTGAGACCGGGGAAAGGAAGCCTTCGAAGCCACAAAGTGTTCGGGGTCACGGCAGCACTTACTTCAAAGAGAGAGGGACCTTTGCCCCGGGGAGCCATGGGGGGGTGGGACAGAAGTTAAAGGGCAAAAGATTGGCGTTCTGTTTCAGGAAACCGGAGAATCAACATAGAGAATCAGGACTAAGACTCCAGACAATCGAATCCGGGGAAGAAAGCTGGGGGAGTCAGGGACCCTCCAAAGTCCAATAAGAAGGCTGAGGAAGAGAGCGGGAGACAGTCCCAGTTGGGGGGAATGCCGTGGATGGATCTAAGTTGTCTATTATTAGAGACTACGGATGAAGTGGTGAGAAAATCTGGGGGGGGGGAAGGGAGGGAAAGGGATGGAGGCAACGCCGACTCTTCGGGATCGGGCGGGGAGAATCCGGGGGAGTGTGAAAAGAGGGGTGTTGGCGACTGGAAAGAGTGTTCACCTTATTTGCGGGAGGAAGGTCTAGTAATACTCTGAGGGTACGGGCAACAGCTCTGATCAGGGTTGGGGAAAAAGATCAAGGCCGTCGGGGGTGTGGCGCCACCCACAATTTCGAAGATGACGGGAGGGAGTCTGGGGCCACACTTGTCAGGGGGGATCGTGTAGGGGGGTTAAAGAGTAAAAGGGAATTGGGGCAAAGTGGAGAATCAAGTGTAAGCAATGAGGCTATTGGTCGGGGAAAAGAAATAGTCTCGGAAAAGGTTGCAAGAGAGAGGAAGAAAAAGGGGGGGTACGTTCGTCCACCTCGGGTCAATTTGGGGCAAATGTTGAGCTGGCAGCCCGTGGGGGGCTAGTGGAGGAGGGCTGGGCTACTGGGCCCCGCCGGCGGGCGGGGCGCGGTGGGGGGGCAGGGGGGGGGTGCATCCAGGTCGAAGGACCCCCTTGGGCTTCGTGGTCACGGAGGGGGTCTGAGAAGGGGGAGTTATGAGGAGGGGAATCCAGCTATGCGAGGCCTCAAAACTCCTTGGCCGGGGAGAGCGGAGAGGAGGAACGGGATCTGGGGTTGGTGGAGGGTGTTGGCCCGGTCGATGTAGGGTCAGGTCTGGGGCCGAGGGAGCACGGGAAAGGCTCTCTTTTACGAGGGGGTTTGATGTCGAAATAGGGCGTAAAAAATCAACTCTACGGAACCTGGGAGGCTTGGGCGGTGGAAAACACAACGATCAAGAGGAAGCCACGTAGAAACGCCAGCGTCTCAAGGTCGATTCTGGGTCGCGGCGGAGTCTACCAAGTTCGTGGAACAAAGAGCATGGCGATGGTTGAAAACGGGGGGGAGTAAGATCCCCCTGGCCCCTCGGTCGCGAAGGGGGTGGGGATACAGGTGGTCGCTCGTGGGAGTTTCAGAGGGCCGATGTAGGGACTGCTGTTATGGTATGGGGGACGGGGCGTGGGGGGAGGTTGCACACATGGAGTCTAGCTGAGCTGGTAGGGGGAGGGGAGGGGTAAGAAAGGGGGGGGGTGGAAACCGCAAGGGGGCCCAGGGAGCAACGTTCGGAAAGCTTTGGGTAGCTGGCGGAAGGGGTTGGGGAAAGAATGTCTAGAATATCGAAGCAGGTGTCAGCGGGGCCCTTCCTAGCTGTGAAAAACGGATCTCCGATCGTAGGGGAGGGGCCCGATTTGTGGGGGGAAAGATTGGGAGCGAATTAGGGCGAATCTCTGCGTCCACGGTAAAGAGTGAAGCGGCGAATGGCTTCCCCGGTCAGGCGGGCAAAGCGGGGGGCTTGGGAACAAAAACAGCTCAGAGACGATAGTGTGCAGTCCAGGGGAGATTGGGAATAATAGGGGAAATCTGGGGAGTCACGGTTCCGCCGGGGGGGCGTTAAGCTAGAAAACGTCTCGAAAATAGAGGAGTTCCGAGGAACCTACTCTCGCTCAATGATGAAGAAACATTCTTCGAGAATGCACCACTCAAATTCGGAGTCAGAGTCTAATAAAACTTGGCGGGCTCAATAGGCGGTTGGCGGAGGACCGGAATGAGAATCCATGCAAAAAGGAGCCGACTCAACTTCGTTGCAGGATAAAGGATAGTTGGGGGAGACAGGGTTCTTTGAAAAGAGAAGATGCTCAGGAAAAGGAGCTCACCCCGTTCCGTCAGAAGTCAACTAAAAGGCAAAAACTTACTCTGGGAAGGGAAAGACGGGGGAAGAATGTCTTGCGATAGGGGTCAGTTATCTTCACGTCATAACTCCTATGGGGGGGTGGGGGGGGTTGGGGTGGGGTGGGTGGGGTTTGTTTTTTGTTGTGGGGGGAAGTCTCGGAAGCTTGACGAGGAAGACGGAAGCTGGAAATTGCCACGTGGGGGTTAACCACTTAATTGCTGAGTGAGAAAGGAACGACGGCTCAATAGAGCAGGCGAAACGGCGGCGCCTGAGTAGCTACGAAATCAGAAGTAAGTCCGACTCCAGGTAGAGGGAAAGAATTGCCGGAGAAAAATGGGTGGGGGGGGAGACTGTCTATCAATGACGGCGCGAATATCCCACGAACCGGAAAAGAGTAGGCAACACCTGGGGGAAGCAAAGTGTTTCAAAGATATCCGGACTATCTAACCGTCCTAGGGCTAAGCAAAAAAGCTAAAAAACGCTACAGATAAAGAGGGGGGCTCTTTACAGAGAGAAGACGAGACTCTCGAACCGTCTTGATAAATATTCTGAAATCTGAGGACGTCGGGGGGGAAAGCCCGGGATGAGAGTGCGAACTGCCTCATTGGAGAAAAACCTAGCTATAGAGTATTTATCTCAGTTACGAACGTAAGGACAGGGAAAAGTCTGAAAAAAAAGTTCAGGAAAACACGGACAGAGAGAGGGAGGAAGGGAGGGGAAGGGCAGGGGAGGGGGGGATCAAGGGGGGAGACTAGGGACCTCGGGGGAGGAGGTGTAGGCGAGGGGGGGAGGAAGGAGATAAAGCTCTGCGAGCTCGTTCCGCCCAAGAAGAAAAATCCAAGAAGAAAGAAGCCCACCTTGAAGAGCTACGACCACCTCTATCAGCAGGGCACATGTAAAGGGGGGGAAAGGAAAAAACGTCTTTGCCGGATCCGTCTCCTTCCGACTCTGGGGGGGGGCAAGTAGCCGGAATGCTCGAACACGAGTCGGGGCCACGAATAGACGTCCCGTACGGGATATAAGAAAACTTGAAACTTAAAAAGGAGAGAAACTGAAGGACCTATCTCTCATGAAAAAAACCAGAGATGACCGTTCCTCCAAGGGGTGATGGGACATCAGAGACTACAGGAGGGGGTCTGAATGAAAATAGAGCAACAACAACGAGAGGAAATAATAGGAGATCTATCCCAAACGGGCAAGGGCTTGGAGAAAACTAAAATGAAGCGCGACGGTTGTCAGATTGGCTGATGATCTAGGCGCCTCTCGGGTGTCCAGGGGAAGGGAATTCGAAAAAAATTCTAGTGGTGAGTCGCCTAGGGGGGGTCGAATCTTCATGAAATCCGGTTCAGGCTCAAGAACTAGAAGGCGTTTCAAAACGCTCGCGAGTACACCGGTTCAACGTCTGTTAAAGACCCGCTAATGTGGGCTTGGACGGGTGGTGTTGGCACGGGGGTGTCGAAGGGTCATGGGGGGGGGGGAAATTGTGGGACCCTGGGGGGGGAGTCGGGTTGCAAAATGTCTAGGAAAAAAGGGGAGGTTAACCCCGGGATGTAAGATAAGAAGGGAGATCATTCCCTGATTTCAACCCCTAAATCTTGGATGTCTCTAAAAAAAAAAGAAAGGAAGGGGAATGAAGGATGAAAGTTAAAACGAAAAAAGCTAGGTCATTCTACTGGGAGGAAGGATGGGAGAAATCAAGGGGGGGGGAGTAAAACCAAGGAGGTTTAGCTAACAACCCCGAAAAGGTTAAAAGAGTACAGGGGCTCGTAGAGGGGTCAAAAAGTTATCTGGAGAGGGGGCAAACACGCTTGTCTCGCGACGCAGGCAAAGTCTTCAGGAAACTAGGGCGCTAGATGATCAAATGGGAAAAAGACGCCGCACCTCTGGGGGGGACCAGCGGGGGACCAGGCGGCTTAAAGAGCCCACGACCTGAAGGGGAGAGCCGGAATGGGGGGGGAGCCTAGAAGACCGCCGCCAGTTGTCTCAAGAGGGGATCCGCTCCAACAATCTGGAAAAAAAAAGCTCTGGGATCTAAGAGCCGCCAAACGTGGGTGGGGGATTCGATGAATCCGCCGGAGGGGGGAAGGCCTAAGAGGGAATCTTAGGGGGGAGCAATTCCAAGAGTGGGGACACGTTCATTTCCGTGGAGTCTATCCAAGGGGATAAAGTGTACCATCGTCATAGAGGGTCACATAAATCCTCACTTATACCTATGGACTCGGCAGGACAAAGCCGTGATGTAGAGATGATGATTGGGAGATCTGGAGGAAGCCCTAGTTCAGGACCTTTACTGGAAAAACCATTTTTCTCTACCTGTAACTGGAACTTTGTGCAAGGGGAAAGGATGAAAAATGAGTGCCGAAAACGCGAGCACGCGCTTCGTTATGGGAGGATCCCCGCGGGGGACACTAAGGGTGTATATCAGCGGGGAAGAAAACTCTATTATTTTCAAGGGGGGCACGGAAGAACTGGGCTCGTGACTTGAATCGCGTCCGCGTTTCATAGAAAAAACTTAGGGGTCTCAGGGCGTGCGGTCGTGCGAATTGGGTCTGGAAGGGGGGTGCAAGAGGCGAAGATGGGGGGCGTTGAGCGAGGTGGGGGCTCTGCCCAAGTGCGTGAACCATCATCAATAAGCGAAGTGGGGGGGGGGGGACGTACGGACGTAGGGGGAAGTGGGGACAGGTGTCAAAAAGGGGCGAGTCGAGGTCTCTAAGACGTCTAAGCCCGGTTCCGTCTTTTTGAATTAAAGGGCGTGGGCAGAAAAGACACGATAGCGAAGTCCCAACTCCGGAATCAGAAAAATAGACCGGGGGAGCTAGGATCCTCCACAGCGACGCCCGGATGTGGGGACCCCTAGTTGGGGCTCCGAATAGCGTGGTCTAAACAAAGAATATATAGTCTGAAAGCGCTTCGTCTAACTATAAAAAAAGGTTCCGAATTAAGGGGCTTTAGGAACTACATCCACGGTGATTGCTGCTGAGAACTCATCTCTCATTCTGAAAGACTCGGTCCGGCAGGTTCCTGGGGTGAAACCCGAGCGAAGGGGTAACCGGAGACTCAGTGTTTTACGGTTCGACTGACAGGGAAAGGAGAGGGGCAAAAATTGGTTCTCTTCAGAATAAAGGATTGTTTACGCGGGAGAGGCCGGAAGGCACTGATTCTGGCTAAGTAAAGGGGATGAAAAGGGAGACTCCCAAAAAGAGGCCCAGAAAGGAAGGTCACGAGTTTCAAAAGTCTCGTACAAGGGGAGCGACTTTCAGACATTTAGCTTCGCCCGCCTTAAATAGTGCGAAGGGAAAGGAAACAAAGGGAGTTCTGGGACGCGAGAAGACTTTCGACTAAAAAAATGAACTCTACACTTTCCGCACTACTCGGAATGGCTGCTGTGCATAAATAAAGGAGGAAAATCCAAATAACAGTACGATTAAGGAAGAAATCATCTCATATCCGCGTACCAGGAAAAAAGGAACACCCAAAGGGGTAAGGGACTATATAGAAAGAAAACCAGACTAGCCAGAGGTGATGACATCACTCGGAGTCCGATGAAAACTCGGAGGACCCTCAGGGGAAAATGAAAAAGTAAAAAGGGGATTTATATGAAGAGGAATCTAATACGTACTAAAAAGAACGGAAGCACTCTGGGGAACGCAATAGAAGAATTCAGGGGGGAACGAAGGCTCAAGGGGTAGGAGCGAAAACGGGATAAAAGGCGAGAACTAGGTTCTTTTACATCTATGACTAGCTCTGTCAAGGGGAATGAAATCCAGAAAAGGGGAAACTAGCTGGAAGAGGGAAAAAGACTCTGAACTGGTAGAACGGGACTGGGGGGAGGTCATGAAGGAGGGAGAGGAAGAAGACGAAGTTGGTTGGGGGCATCATTGCGGGGACCATATAGAGAAGGGGCGGGAAGGTAGAAGGAAGAGGCGTCGTGGTTACTATAGGAAATTAGGTAAAGATGAGCGGGTAAGGTCACAGATCAGATCGGGGTATTAACTATCGTCCCAGGAAGTTTGAAGGTAAATCAAACCGGAGGTGCTCTAAACAGTGAAAGTTCACAGGATCTGAGGGAAATGAGAAAGAATGGTGGCATCAAAGGAGAGGTGGAAAGTTTTTTCAGCTGAATCTTGTAATCTACCGCAGGGAGGAAACATAGAAGACTCGGTACAATCTCTCGCAAAGACGAGGAAGGCGAAGTGGAAGTAAGATCATGCAGAAGTCACCAGCGGAAGATTGTGCTACTTACGAGAAGAGCTCGAATAAATGGAAGGGAGATCGGAATAGCGTAGCTAGGACTCCTAGTTGCTCGGGAAAAACAGGTTATGAGAAAAGCATTTACGACTTCTGCACTACAAAAAACATTCGGAGCTCAGAAGGGGGAAAAAAGCAAAAAAGGGACAAAAGAAAAGACCCTCACCGCCACTGAAACCCGATAGGCTCAAACAGCTGCAAAAAAATATGCAAAGCCCGGCCGGTGGAGGCTTAAAGCGAGCGGGGGTGGGTTACCGAAAGATATGAGAACTTTTCCGGGTAGAATCTGAAGTATTGAAGGGAGGTGATCTAAAGATTGATTTTAAAAAATTATCTACCAGAGGGCAGAAGATAGGAGTCCAAAAAGGCACTGCAGTCTCGGGGGAATTTTTAGATAGAAACTAGGGGGAAAGGGGAGGAAGCTCAGGGTATGAGAACAAAGAAAGGGGGGAAGGAAGGATCTATTCCGCTCTCTCCGGCTGAAAAAAGGAGCCTTGGGAACTTCAATCGAAAGGGGTAAGTAGATTCTGGGGTCGAGTTCACTTTCTATAAACTTTCTGGTCGTTGATGACTTCTGTCTGTTCAGAGGCGCCTAGCGTAAAACAAGGAAGGAGAGGGGAGTGAGTATTGGGGATACTTAATTATGTAAAAAAAACTGAATGAGGGTAAGAATATTTATTATGGTAGGGGACGCTTGGGGGGGAGGAAGGGTGGGGGGGAAGTTGGAGGGGGTAGTTGACGCTTTTGTTCCAAAACTACGTTGGGGAAGAGTGACAGTACGTGCTAGACGTGTGGGCCCTGATCTCACGTGGGGAGATTGAAGCTGGCGGGAAGGGCTATGAGGAGCGAGCGAAAAATCCTATAAAGGTCACAAGAAAAGTCTCTGTCGGGAAGATAAGAGGAAGAAGTTCTCACGAGCCGTGGGAGTCTAGTAGATTTCCACTTTACAGAAAAGTAAGGTGGACAAAAGGGGGGGGAATGTTATCTTTGCGAGTCATAAGGGAGAGAGGGGGGGAATCGCACGTGATGTAGTCTAAAATTCCCGCATGTCCCTGGGGAATAACACAAATACGCTCTAGTCATGCGGGCGTAGTGTCTCCGAGAAGATTGCAAAGGACTCAAAACTCGTGAGGGGGGGTGCTCAAAGAAATCGTCTGAGTCGTCCGGCGGGCTAAGAGCGGAGGGTAGAAAAATGAGAAATAAAGGAGAAGAGGGTGAAGGGTTAAGAAGTCAGGGCTCTCTCTTTAACAGGGAAAGATAAAAAAGACGTAAAGCACTAGAGTAAATAGATCAGAAATGTCTAAAGGCAAAACAGTGTTTCTGGGGGAAGTAGGTGCAAAGAAGAGCTCGGAGGACTTGGAAAAAGGGACATCCGTTAAAGGAAGTAGTGTGACAGCACTATCCTTAGGGGGGCTCGGAAAGGGGACAAAAAGAGGAATATCAGGAGGGATACTCCACTTGAAAGGACACTAGGGCAGAGTCGAAAAAGGATTCTCTATTCTTTGTAACCAATGAGGGGGGGTAAAAGGAGAAGATCAGATCAAGATAGAAATAGGACGAGGCGTGGGGGATGGCGATTATAGTTCGTAGTCCAAGACGACGCTAAGCATGGCGAAGGCTTGGAGAGAAAAAGTTGAATAGGCGGTTTTTTGTACTGAGTGGGGACAAGGGGACCAAGAGGAGGGTTAATCCTCTAAGAGTAAGAAGAAATGAATAGGAGTAAAACTACCGTCTTTTTTGCGAAAAAATACCAACACACATGGGTTGGAGATTGTGCGGGACAAGGGGGAGGACCGTGGGGGGGGACCGTTGCTGCATGTTCAGGTTCATTCGAAAATGACTCCTATGCCAGAGGAAGGATGGCAGGGAAAGCGGATTGTCGGCGCGTGTTATCCACGCGAAAAAGTCGACTTGTTCTAAGAAAATCGGTGTAAAAGTTGGGAAAGCCCAGGGGGGGGAGGTCCAGCTGGTTCCTTTTCGTATTGGGTTCCAAACCCCTACGGGAAAAAAATCTTGACCGAAGAGGCCCAATCATCTATTAGTCCTCAAAGATTTTGACAATTGGGGGGGGCGAAAAGGGAGGAACCAAAGGGAAGCGGGGGGGGGAAAAAAGATCTAAGGAAAGGAGACTGACCCTAAGTCTTTAGTGTCAGGGAAGGAAAAAACAACAAGGGAGGAAGATATAGAGGACTACAAAGAAACTTAATATGGTAGTTCCTTCAGGTATGGAGGCTCTCAGGGGGGAACTGGAAATAGTAGTTGCAAAGAGAGTAGAGGGAAGCTAAAGGGGGAAAAAGAGGGCAGGGGAGTGTTGCGTTGACTACTTACGTCCGTTCTGGGAAGGAAGGGCTCATTTGTCTTTCGGGAGAAGGGCTGGGGGGGGAAAAGACGCACATGGGAGACAGAAAATAAGGTTCGGAAGGGAACCAAAGGTTTCCAAGGGGGTCTCTCCGAAGGAGGTTCGAAATGGGGGTAAAAATGAGGGAGGACTGGAAGCGTCTATAAGGGGAATAACCCATACCACTGGGCTTTTCTACTGCACGTGGAAGATCACAGAAAAAGAAGATGGAGTGAGAAAGGGAAGAAAATCGAAAGGGAAAGAAGAGGACGGGAAAGGGGGAAGGCAGAAACTGATGACTACTTTCCTACTCTCTATTCAGGGCATAGAGGAAAACCTCAAAAAAAGGGGCCAGGAGAAGAAACAAATCGAGGGGCCGGGGGATGAAGACGGCTTCCTGAAAGTTCTAACTCTTCAGAAGATTTGCAATCGAGTGGAGTGAGAAGAAGGATCCAGCACGAGAAGAGGGGAGGAAGAAAGGAGGTCGAAGAAGGTGGGTTGTGGTGCTGTACCAGAAAAAAAAGGGTGCGGGAAGAAGGGGGGGAGAACGGTAAATAGAGCCGTTGAAGATTGCTGGACCTCCTCGATTAACTAATGGCTGAGACCATGGCTGGGTGGGGAAATTAACTAGCTGGAAAAAGGGGAACCCAAGAGGTAGATCAGTCCTGTTCCTTCAGGCTGAAGAAAAACAGTTCGAAGGAAACTTTCGTCAAAAAAGGAGTCCGAGGGAAAAGAGGAGGGATCAAGAGGAGAAAGGAGGGGCAGGAGGTCAAAATAAAATAAGACAGTAGGAGCTCTATCAGGCTCATAAAATGGTCTTAAACTTCGATGGAACCCTGATGTGATCAGAAGTGACCTGGAAGTGAAATCGTCAGGGCAGTAACCTTATCTCGAAGCACGAGAACTTAGTCGGGGGGGGAAAAAAACTAAATCGCAAAAAGAGTCAATGCGAAGAAAGGTCTCAAGTGATAGAGGTGAGCCCCCCGTCTTGGGGGCTCAGAGGGGATTCATGGATGAAAAAACGAGGGGAATAGGGAGTTCAGGTGAATAGACGAATGCTACGTTTTCTCAAAAAAACGAGGAAGTTACAGGAGGAAAGATTAAGAACAGGGGGGTACAGGGCGAGCAGGACTATTCTCGACAGTCTCATTTTAAAAACTCAGGGATAAAAGAATCTGGAACCGCACAGAAGGAAACCCAGAAAAAAATCACGCCAAGCAACTTCTACCCCCAAAAAACAAGGGGGGGACCCTCCGGCTAAACCTAGGAAAGAGGAAAAAATACCTCGTGTGCTCTACTCTCAAAAAAGGAGGTCAGAAGAGGCCAGAAGGATGTCTGAAGGGGAAAAAGGAGCTCCTCAAATGGGTTACTAGCTCTAGCCGTCCCGGGAAGAATTCTCGGTAGGAAAAGTAAGTCAAAAAGAAAGGAGTCAGAGGAAAGAGGCAAGGCCATGGGGACACTGACTCGCGCTTGGTGGGCAGGAAACTTCGGGTTCTAGGGGAGCGAGACAAAAAAAAAAAAAGTGGGAAAAGATAGGGAGGAGAGTATTTGGAATCAGGAACTTCTGAAAAAAGTTCTACTTGTTGGGCCAAATATGCCTTCCAAAAATACTGGGCCTTGTCTCGAAGGGAGAGAAAAGTCAAAGATGCCTTAGGAAAAGCCCCTCTGGTAAAGCGGCTTTTAGGATCTTGCCTAGCTTTTCGCGGAGGAACGAAAAGGGGAAGCGGCTGAAAGACTCAACGTCTTACTAGGGGGCCTGGGGAAGGAAAAGGGGGAAAGAAAGTTCTCAATGAAGATGGCCGACACGGATCTCGGGCATTAGGGTGGGAGGGGGGGGAAGGAGGGGGAGGGTGTGGGGGGGGGGGAGTTTGGGGTCGTTGTGGTCCCCCCTTCAAGCTAGGGAGGATTCGGGAGAAAACTCTGGAGAAAGAGGGAAGCTTGGGGTGTTAAGTGACAAAGTCGATCAATCGGAAAATGGGGTTAGGAAGAAAAACTTCCTCAAGGGGTCGAGCAAAAGTTAAACGGGAGCAGGAGTGACATTCTCTTGATCCGCTATGGAGCTGGACGGAGAGATCGAGGGGAATGGGGGAGGGGGAAAAGCGAAAAGGGGGAATCGTGCCCTATCTAAGACAGAAACAGGAGTGGAGAAACAAAAAAGGACCGAGACGCGGGCTCCTCGCTAAAAGATAGGAACATGAGATGGGGGGGTGAGACAGCGCGAGGAACCTGTAGGGTTGTCATCTGAGAGATTAGGACTGAGGATACTCTGGTACTGACCGGATGGGGACAGCTACTTGCCGGCCGGTCTTTTCCTGACCTGGGAGGGTCCGGAGTAAAAAAAGAGGGAACCCAAGAAGACAAGAAAGAGAGTAAGAAAAAGGGGCTGGAAACTTCTCCTCCCACACCGATCTATGCAAGAAACTCGCTGGGGGAGAAAAAAAAAGACTTCCAGGTGTGACAGGAGGGGGAAAAGTCTTGGAAAGGAATGGAGGAAATCGCCAGGGTTATATCCATTTAAGCGAGACTAAGAGGGATCTGCAGAAGAAGCGGCAAACCAAAAGTAGGTAAAAGAAAAACGGAGGAGAATATTCCGGGAGAAAGGAGCCGTTAAGCGTTGATTTATCTTCTTAAACTCATTTGGAACTACTATGTGGAACTACATAAGATACTCGGGGAAAGGGAGCGAATCACTAATCTCGGGGTGCAGCTTCATCAACGAGTCCCTATTTCGAAATTTGTGAAAGGAACTCTCGTGCAAAAGGAAACAGAAAAGGTAGGGAGGGCCCAACGGAGGGTTCCAAAAAGATCCTGAAAAGCTTGGAAATGCGGGGTTCGGGTACAGTTTCTGAGGTTTCGTAGAAAAAATTAAGGAGAAAAAGTCGGGAGGGGAAAGGTTGGATGGGCGGTTCATCTATTTCTTCGCCATCGCAATAAAAATCTCAGGGAGTTCGCAGGGAGGTGAGTCAAAGACCTGTGACAGAATCAAAGTCGTCTAAAGTCATCATCCTGGGGGGACACCAGTAGGGAAAGGGCTGAAAAAGGGACCCTGCGGAGACTAGGACCACCGAGCGCAGCGAAGAACGAAAAAGAGTCTACCATGCGTATCTCTCGCCCCACCGGTAAAAGAGAAATCCCGAATTTGGAAAATCAGGAAGACTCGGAAGGGATAAGGGGTTCGAAGAAGGTGGGGGGGACCTGCCAAGGCCAGAGATAGACAGATCGCTGGCTTGTCCAGGGGAGGAGCTCAAAACAATACAAAACAGGAAGGGAGGGAGATGGGGGGGAGACCTTCAGAGAAAGAGGACGTCGTAAGAATGTGTTGTCCTGACACGTCTGGGGAGGAGATCGGGGTAAGAAAATGCCCAAGAGGGGGGGAGTCGGAAAAGAGGAAAGAGTTAAAGAAAGGGGAAAAGAGAAAGGTTTTGGAGGTTGGTGTCCTATCTGGAGCGTACTCCCGCTCACTTGGTAACGCAAAACGAAAAATTGCACGGAAGACCCTAGCCACGACGTCCCGGGAGAGAAGATTGCGAGCTCGTTTCACGAGGAATCTTAAACTCTCCTCTTCTACCAAAAGAAATCGAAGCGATTCTCATCGAGGAACCTCGATAGGTCAGGAGAAAAGGGGAGGCTGAGAGGGGGAGGGAACTGCAGGAAAAATAATCTCAGCTCCATTTGAAAAACCGAAGTCTCGGAGAAGGGGAGATCTGTGGACAAACAACCAAGGGGGAAAGCTGAGGAAAAAGGGAGGGGACGAAGTCCAAACAAAGGTTCAAGCTTTGAGAATTCAGAAGGGGGGGAGAGAGGTTAGAAAAAGCAAGAGAGAGGCTAGAGGGGACCAGTTCAAAGGAGCGGCGCGCACTTCGATTGTTAGGGGAGGTAGTCAGAAGAAGTCTCAGAACGTGAAAGGGGGAATGAAGCCTCGAGAGGTGATGGAGCGTTAGTACGCTCTACTCCGGAAGGCGAGAGTTCTCGGGGGGAAAGGGTACACTAAGAACTGAGAAAAAGGGGATGAGGGAAACACGACGTACGCAGGGGGGGAAGATAGCTCAGGATTCGACTCAAAACCCTAAGGAAGGGAGGTTCGGCGGGAAGAAGGACTCGAGTTTGTGAGACTAGGAAGGCTCGAGGGGGAGGGAAAGATTTTGGGGGAGAAGGGTCGAGCAAACGGACCGGGCAACATCGGAAAGCGAAGAATTAGAAGGAGAAGGGGAGGATCAAAAGGGGTCTCTTCGGACGCTCAATCCATCTTCTATTTCCTTCAAAAAAGGGGGGTAAGGTTGCCAGGTAAATGGAGGCAAGGGTATGAGGGAAAGAAAATCGAGGACCATGAGGCTTATTAAATCGAAAAAGAGAGTAGGGGGACAAAGGCTCAAGAGGAACCTAAGCCGAGCGCTTTGGCAGATCCAACCTCTGGAAATTCTTTAAAGGGGAAAAAGAGTAGACCGGGGGGTCAAAGAAAAAAATATCCCCTTAAGAAAGAGCCGCCGTAGATTAAGGAAGGGAAAAGAGACCTTAAGAGGGGACCGAAGCATGATTTCGGAGAAGATTACCTCTCGCTCACTGAAGTTACGGTCAACTCATAGGGAAAAAAACTAAGGGAGGGGGAAAACCGACACCACTACGTCTTCATGCTCCCAAAAAAACCCGGGAACTGTCGCTAAGACAGACTCTAATATGACCTCCTCTTCAACTTTGGGGTGGGTATAGGGGAAAAGGGCATAAGAATCTGTCTAAGTTCGTGATCAGGAAAAGCAGAGGGGACAGCAGGAAAGGGCCCGAGGAGATACAAGTTCGAGCCGGAAAAGGGAAGCACTGAGCGCGCGAGGAAAAAGGGGGGAGGAGGAGTGGATAAATGAATAAACAAAGTCCTAAGTTGCAGGGGGCCGAGAGTCTCAAAGGAAAAGGTAGGAAAGGCCGCTGAGGGGGGGCGACAAGTGGGGGGTAAAAAAGGATGTTCTGATAGAACCTGCCGCAAAGATCCTTCAGGATGCAAAATGAGAAGACTTGGAGGGAGCGCAGCAACGGCACTTCTGGATACTCAGGTTAAAAGGGGAGAAAAAAGCGCTTGGGAAAAAGGGGCCAAACAACTACTCGAGCCTCAACGGGGGGGGGCTGGGTGGGACATCCTCGATGAAAGGGGGGGTGAGAGGGCAAGGGGGAGAGAAGGTTACGTATTGAAGCTTGGGGCCCTGGTCCAGTCGGAGTGGGGAGGGTTGGGTAGGGGGAGTTGAAAAAAAAAATTTCCGATCTTCAGGTTTGAATCAGTACCTTTGGGCCCGAAGAAGGCCTTAGAGGCGAATGCAGCAGAAGGCTAAGGGACCGAGGAATGAAGCGGCTCAAGTCATCTAAAACACGAAAGTCTAGGCGGAGAATAGTGCCACAGAGGAGTCCTTACTGAATGGATCGTGCCACTGCGCCAGTAGGGGCGAAAGTCACTGGGGGGTCTGGGGGGGGACCTAGATCTGGAGGCGTTTTCGAGAAATAAGGGGAACCCTGAGGTGGACAGGAACGGTTCAAAGGGGGGTGGAGGGACCAATCAGTACGAGTCATCTGGATGATGGGGGACCTGAGAAAACCTAACAGGGGAAAATGCGATTTTTTGACGGCAGGGGAGACGAGGATTGGGACGGGGAGGAGTAGAGAGCGTAGACTCACTTTCCATCCGGGAGGAAGGAAGGAGCTCAGGCTGGGGGGGACATCCGCTGCTTGGGTCAGAGGGGTGGACAGAGGGACCCGCTCTAGAAGGGGAAATCAGGAAAAGACGAAAATCAAAAAAGTGTGGGGGTCTTCGGATGGAGGCCGGAAAGAAAACGAGAAGGACTCATTACAGGGCTGCGGGGGGCTGTTAGGCGCTCTTATTTTTTGAGAAAATTAGGATAAACCAGGACTCTAAATCGGAGGACAGCAAGAGGGAAGGAATCCGGGGGAGGAAGTCCAGGAGGAGAGTTTAAAGAATCTGAAGAAGAGAGTATGGGGAAAACCGGTGTTACTGGGCAGCTTCAAAACCGTGAACTTCTGACAGAAGGGGAGCTTGTGCAATGAATCGACTATGTCCGATAGACAACGGCGCGAGGAATCTCGTAGGAAAAGGCTGTAAGGAATGAGATTGTGTAGGCTCGCTGAAGGTTGCGCTTGCAAAGGGGGGGGAATGGGGGGGGAAAAAGGAGGACGTTGGAGAGAGGAACCCTGGTCGGGGAAGAAGGACGTTAAAAAGGGAGATGCATCGGGGCAGTGGGGGAGCTTACAACCTCCGTGGGTAAAAGGTTCTCGGAATTCATAAAGGGCGTGGTCAAGGTCTTATAGAGACAAAAAGATGTCTTTTAGAAAAAAACCCAGCGCAGGAGAGGAAACTAGGGGGGAACGTTGCGTTACGTAGGACCCCCCGGATGAGAAAAACTGAATGGGTCGGGGCGCCAAGAGGAAATGTCCAGTATTGAACGTGGGGGGGTGGACTCCGAAGGGTTGGATTATTAGCTTGGGAAAAAAAAAAAGCCGAATCCCTTCACACGCTCTCGCAAAGAAACGGTGAGTCTCACCCGAAAGGCGAGAGGGATAATACTCCTAAAAACCAAACTCGGAACTGGGGGAGAAAGAAGGCGAGGGAGAGGTAACCTATCGAACTAAAAGAGGTTTAAGGCTTCTCGGTTTCTATGGTATCGACACAGAGCGTAAGGGGTCTTGGGAGGCAGACTATGAGGTCCTCAACAGAGAGATTAAAAGTATAGGACTACGCGTCGATAGGGGGTGCGCGGGGGCGTCGGGTGTGAGAACCCGATATTGCTACATGGTGCGGGGGGGGGAATACGGGATTTCAAAGAGTTTAACGCCAAAGGAGAAGGGAATGAGGGGGGGGTCTGGATCCGATTGGTTGGCGGGGGGCCTTGAGCGTCGGAAGAATGGGGGAAGAGGACGGTTGCCAGTGGTCAATGGGTTGAGAGTTGTTAATGAGCCGGGGGCAAGTAGAGCTCCTCCACAATACGACGGGACACGGGACGAGGTTCTTCAAAAACGGGAGGGGGAGGGAACCCAGAAGGAAATTGGGGGGGGACCATTTCGTTTACAACTCGGAAATACAGCAAAAAACCCCGAAGGCGAAAAGGGGATACTGAACTCTAACTCTGGACGACCTGACCGGACCCGCTACCAGAGGGGGAGTGGGGGGCGAAAACATAAAGCCGCTCCCGTGAGAACCCTCGGAAATATACAAGGAGGGGAAAAAACGAGAGGGGAATATGTATATCAGCTTACAACTTTGACAAAAAAACTGGGACGTGGGTGGAAGAACTAAACGGTCGATTAATCAGGAGGGTAGGAGGGGTGAGCTAGTCTCAGGGAAGAACTGGCATAGCGGGAAAGAGAAGAGTGCTGGGAAAAAGGGGGGGGGAGTCGGGTGGAAATAACTGGCTTCACGTTGGAAAAAGAATTCACTTCTATTGAAGTCTGAAAGGGTTAGTACTGAAGGCCTCTATCGAATTGGGCTGGTTGGGGAAAGATTGCGGCTGCGAAAGGGTCGGGGATAAGGAGCCTGGTGGTAAAGAAGATGTTTGCAGAAGAATCTCCGGGTAATGCAGAAAAGGATTCGAGGTAAAAGTTAGGAAGTATACCCGGGGGGGAAACGTCAGGGGAGGAAAGGACGAAAGATAGACGATTTGGGGAGAGGGGGTCTCGATGATCTATCAAACTCCGTGAGACTGCACAGGTCCTGCGTAGAAA
>Ga0179593_1527623_pt1 | contig 25433 bp, 35 predicted proteins | sample CZODoug2_1_08_16_FD_185931 | JGI IMG/M metagenome (GOLD analysis project Ga0179593, IMG submission 185931) | Vadose zone soil fungal communities from Angelo Coast Range Reserve, California, USA - CZODoug2_1_08_16fungal (PacBio error correction) | ecosystem: Environmental > Terrestrial > Soil >...
ATGACAAAAAAGCTACAGGGAAAGAGGCATTTTGGAACGAAGGGCCGCCACCATAAAAACGCAAGTGACCTAGAGGCAGGTCCCCGCAGATGTCTCGGTCTACCACCCAAACTCCTCGTCCTCCGGAAAAGATTGGAGATAATGAGCGGAGATTAAACGGAAGAAAGGCAACCTTAAGTACTCTGAGGACCGTACAGACAACAACAATTCCTGGCGTTTAACAGCCAACTTCCCGCCCGGTAAAGGGAACTCCTCAACTTCGACAATGCATTCGGAACCGAGGGGGGGCTGCGGTTCAGCCCATTGCTACTCCCTAGCAGAAGGGAAGCATGGCGCAAAGGGGAACGGGACCCTTCAAAATTGTTGGCGTGGCGGCCTTTCGGAGGGGGTCGGAGTAGAATGCATCGGCGTCACCGCCCGGTATACGACTATACTTAAGAGGGGGCTAAAACAGCATACCCCGCCTTTGAGGTCCACTATCTTTGACCCGAATGGCCGTCTCAGGGTTAAAATCAACATGCGGGAATGACAAGAAACCTGCACTTGATCAAGGTTCAGGCCCAACAAAAAAAAAAAAGCAAAAACAGCCGGAACTCGGGAAGAGCCTCTGTTCTAGCACATGAGAGGGACTGTACAATCGCAACACGGACTTCCGCTAGCGTAAGAACGAGCCAAAAAAAAATGAAGACTCTCGTACGCCCTCCGGAGTTTCAGAAAAAAGGCGATAAAAAGAAAAAAGCAAAAAGGGGGGGAAGTCACGCGAAAAACCCTCCCCCAGCACGTAAAAGAAAAGGGGAACCACAGTTGTCCCTGACCTACACAGTCCGACCTCTATGAAGAAAAAATGACAAGGGGAAAAGGAAAGAAATTACCTTGCTGCTTTCCTGGAGACCCCTTTTTGATGGGAAACAACTGCGAAGACCCAGAAGTGCGGTCCTCTTTTTTTTTATACATGACTCGGGGGGGGGCAAATCAATTAGGGATGGAAAAAACCCCACAAAACCAAAAGCCACCAAAACACAAAAAAAAAAAAAAGAAAGGACGAAAAAAAAAAAGAACACCAAAAAAAAAGCATAAGATCTAGGAAGGAAGTACCCGGAATTTTCCTTTCCTGAAAACCGTAAATACCAGACACGGGGGAGAAAGTCTATAGCGCGATCTCTGTAACAAGTAATTGTACAGACTAACAGGAAAAAAATTGCAAGGAGGAGAAATTCATCAGGGGGCCTGATTCCTGACGCAACCCTAAATTAGGAAAATCAGTCCAGGGAAACTAGAAAATTGGCCATTGGGGAGTTTTACATTCGCCCAGAAGGCCTCAAGGGTAAACAGGGGGAAAGAAAAACATGAACAGGTTGGGGGGGGTTTCCTTTGTTCAACACATTTAGAGAAAAAAGGGGGTGGGGACCAGAAGAGCAAGTTTGGGAGGGAAACAAGGTCAGTGGATAAGGAGAAGCACAGAAGGAAGTTAAGGGGCAAGGGGGAGAGAGAGGGGAAACGAAGAGAAGGGGGGATTCTTAATAGAAGGGGGGGGGGTTAAGGTTATGGAGAATGAAAAACTAAGAATGAGACTATACTACGGAGACTAGAAGAAGGAAGTACAACACGAGGGGGATATGGGGAGACCGATGGGGGGTCCTACTATTGCTTCAGAAAGAAGAAAACTCCAGGGGGGAAACTTAGAGAAGGGAGCAGACGGAAGGGAAATGCTCATTCTCCTCCAAAGTTCAGTTGTAAGGGAAGATATAAAAAACTCGGAGGTGGGACATGAGGATTGAAAAAAGGGAAAAGGTGTTGTCCCATTCAGTATTAAAAGGACGACAAAATGAGGATACAAAAAGGGCAAAGACATCGTGTCAGATTCTCGCTCATACCTGGCAGGGTAGTCAGGAGGGAAGTTCTCAGGGGAGACAAGCAAAGGAGCAGGGGATACAACTCTGAGACGGCCTTTGAACATAAAAGAAGACACTGGCAAAAAAGGGAAAAAAAAATGTCCCACCTTGAAATATACTTGGGAAAGTAGGATATGAAATTGGTATAAACACACGGTGACATTTTGAATACCTTGGGGGAAAAATGGGGGAAGACAAGGAATTGTTGGACGGGGGGAGTACCCCTTGAAGCGAAAGTGTGCGGCACGTGGGGACAAGGGGGGGGGAGGGACCCACAAATGTATTATTCGTGGAATTCCCCACCTTTGGTAAAATTACATAAAATGTATGTCAATTGGGGCAAGTGGAAAACAGAAGGGGGGGGGGGACAATGGAAGAAATAAACTTGGTACAGGGGTGGGCATTAGGAGCAGAGTACAGGGGCCAATCATCGACATATCTCCCTCAGAGGGAGGAAGAACCTATTTTGAATGTGGGGACCATACTCTAAAAAACGAAAGAAAAGTTCATGAATTGAAAACGAAAAAAAGGGGGGGGGGGGAGTCCGAGGGGGGTGGGTGCTACTCGCAAACAAGGCCAGAACGAACGATGATAGGTAACGAGGTCTCTCACAAAAAAAGGAGAGGAGGCTATCACCGTTCGTGGATAGCTGGTTGCTATTAAAAGAGATTCAAAAGAACACTTGTTGTCGGTTTTGTGGCAGATTACAGTGGCAAGATCACTATTTTGTCAAGAGGGTCCACAGAAAAAAACTAGGGATGAAAAAGAATTAGGGTTCAAAGGGGATTTTGTCGGAATCAAAATGTGATGCGGAAACAGCGCAGGAAGGAGTTGAATGGAACCACACACGTTAAAATGTTTTTTTTCCACCGGGGAACAAGGGGGAAGAGGATGGGGGCGTGGGGAAAAGGAGACAAATTGAATACAGTGCACATGGTGAGGGAAACAACTGAAACAACACTTTATGTAGAAATGGTTATTCAACAAAGGGGGAACAAACAATAAGGTAAGAAAAGGGGTTAGGGAAACATTGAAAATGTGTTTCAAGGATGACCCGAAGAAATTTTGGGGAGGGAAAGGGGAGGTTATTTCCGCAATTGTAGGGCACGGTGGGGAATTTAACTTTGTCACCAGGGGAAAAGTAGCAGGATCCAGGGAAGGGCTCAAGGCAGAAAGGGGGTTCTCCATAGCTACTTGGGAAAGGGGCAAAATGAAAAGGCCACTCAATCCATAAAGAAAGCAATGTATAACAGTTGGATGGACCCAGAAAGGGGGAGTTGATATGGTATCCATGATGGGAAAAACAAACCGAGCAGGGAAGACTAGGAGGCCCACTTACCAGAGCAGAGCAAGAGGGGGGAGGGGATAGGAGGGGTCAAGATGAAACTGGGAAAAGAGTGAAAGGAAATTAGCAATTTCTAAGGGGAAAAAAAAAAGTCCCCATATAGACCCATCTAGCTATACGAAACCCTGTAGTGCCTGGGAGAGGGTGGAGGGAGTAAGAGAAGAGGACCCACAGAGAAAAACAAGGTAGCATTTCTGATTTGGGGGAGGAATGTAGTGTACAAGGGAGTGGCATAAAACTTTCTTAAGTAGTAGCATGATAGAGACAATAGGCATTCCGTAGAGAAACCAAAAAAAGGGACATAATACAAAAAAGGAAGTTAGACTCTTAATAAACCTGGAGGACGAGGGGGCCAACGGAAACAGGAAAGGAATAGCAAAAATGACCTTGTTGGAAAGCAACTTTCTCCAGGACCTGGCAACCCAGGAGTCCACACTTTAAAAGGTGAGAGGAAGGTGGGAAACAATCAAACAACCCTGAAGGGGCAAGGCCGCTTTTCAGGTGGGGGTGGGAAATTTGATGAGACATTTCTTTTGTGACCACTCCAATGCACATATATGTTAGAAAAGGCAAAGGAGGAACGAATTCAGGGGGACAGGCAGGAATCAGACAGGCGGGAGGAAAAAGATCTTAAAAGACATTGGAAAATGTAACACTTAATTGGGGAGAGATCGCTATACAGGCTCGATGTGCAACTAGAACGAGGCCCAATGGATGGGGTCGACAGAAAAACCCCGGAACGGGGTACGGAACTTTGGAGAAAAAGGGGAGACCGCTGCAAGAAGAGAAGACGGAAAGGAAAATGTATTTTAAAACCCGAGGACCGCACGGACGATGGGGAAGGGTTTCGTAGGAAAAAGGGAACAAAGGGGCAAGATGAAAAAGCAGAAGGTACGTCGACAGAGAAGAAGAGGGGGATATGGTACAGAAGGGGGGAAAAAGAGAGGGAAAAAAAAATCGTGTGATAACGAGGAGAAAAAGGGGTCAGGAGCAACGTGGAAACGGGGGTGGGGGCCCCAGGATGTAAACGTCCTGGATCGAGTGTTTAAAAAAGAAAAGGGTACTGGACACGGTCCTGCGAAACAAAGGAGAAAAAAAAAAGAAAGAAGAGAAGAGCTTAAGAGAAGTGTGTGGCAAAAGAAGAGGATCAAAAAGAATGCAGGTAAAATAGGAGCTATCAACAAGAGTCGAAAGATTGACTCCGTTCCCAAAAAGCAAAGCTGAATTAAGGCAAGAATGATTGATGTCGTATTACAACGACGAAATACGCCCTTTCAAAGTTGAACGAGTCGAAGACTGAAGAGGGAAGAAAGGAGAGGAAGGGAGAGTGAATCCTTCCTCTTTCTCCTCTTGGCTTAAATTCTTCTAAAAGGAAGAGCCTGAAGAGGGGCTCAGGCTTCTTATAAGGGAGCATGCGTGTAATGTTATAGATTCTTTGGGCGGGAAAAATGGGGTAACCTTAGGACCAACCAAGGTAGGGAAGGAAACCGAGGCCTTATTGTTACCTTCTCTCTCATTTAGGGGGGGGAAGGGAATCGTGAAGTGTCCGTCCGTGGGAACTTCGATGGGGTTTGACCCGAGAAAGGGGGAAGAGAAGGAAAAGAAAAGAGAAGCCCGGGGGTTCAACGCGATGGGGCCTACAGCGGAGATGCGAGGAGAAAACACGGGGGAGAGGCCGGTACCGGAAAAGACTAGCTAGCATGATAAGCAAGCGAGTCAGAGGGAGGAAAATAAAAAAAACACGGCTGAAAAAGGTGGCGCACGGGGACGGGGCTTAAGCAAAAGGGAAAGGGGGGATCAAATAGGAGTCATTCGGGAGCGACTTTTACTGGGACTCCATCAAACCGAGGAGGGGGAATTGAGGAAAGGGGGGGGAGGGACGCTCCAGAGCTACAATGGTCGGAATTGCAGGCTTTCAGGATTTACACGGTCTTTTGGAAGGAGAAGAGGGAGAGAATGTAGAAACGAAATAGGATTATGTTGTGAATGGCTTGGTTAATAACACACGACGGAAAGCGAAAAAGAAAAAAAAAGAAAGGGGGCAATGGAGGGCCCTCCAAGAGTTCCAAGACCCAGCTATTTATCTGAAGAAAGAAAGAAATAGGTAAAGAAAGGGTGGTCGGAAAAGTAGACAAGCGGAGCACGAGGTAAGAAATAGAAAGGAAACATAAGGGGCAACGGGAGTCCAGGGACGGCGAGTCAATGCAAGGGGGTATTAAGTGTCAAGAAAAACAGGGAGGGGCCTCCATCCAGCTCAAGGATTCCCCTTAATTTATGGGCATCAGTGTGGAGGAGAGTATAGAAAAGGAAAAAGTGAGGGTTGTCTCAGGACGGGGGGAAACGGAGAAGTCTTGAAACCCGTGTCAACAAAAACCACAGAGGGAAAAAGATAGGGGAAAAGCCAAGACTTCGGAAAGCGTCCGTTGAATGGTCCATGAAGAAACCAGGCCAAAAAAGCGAAAAAAAGGAACTGGGGAGACTTTTCGGGGGATGGCAGGATATGGGGAAGGGGCCAAGAGGGGGGAAGAAAAAACCCGAAAAAACCCTCTACGCGAAAAAGACCTTCCGTGCACCTGAGCAGAAGAGGTGACAAGGAAAAGGGGAGGGAGGCAGACTGCGTCCGGCAAAACCCTATTCTTGGATAATGGAGGCTTGGGACTTGTCATCTGTTAGCAGGGGTGGAGGGGCCCATCACGCCCTCAACCCTGGCACCCTCGACTCTGCGGAAAAGGACCAAATTTGCAAGTCATCCCCCAAAAAAAAAAGAAACTGACAGCCACTCGCAAATGCAACTTGCTACAATTCGCTCGGGATTCCCCTCAGGAAAACGGGGGAGGGGTCGTCCAATACCCCGAATGCCGAGTATGACGCCCCAGTCAAGGGCTCTGGAAGGAAAAAAAGCCATTCCATTGTTTCTTGGTCGCCTTGAGAAAGACGCTGGAAAGAAGAGCGAAGGGGGAAGCCGGTTAAACGACTAGTTTCTTAATAGCTGCTCTACAAAAAAAAAAAAAAAAAACTTTAAGCAACGTGACCCCGAGCATGGGAAGCGGCCATTTCTCCTTCGATCTCGGACAAAGGTCAACATCGAAGTTGAACTATTATAACCCTTCTGGTCCCGGTTCCAAGGCCGGGGACCTCTGCCAACCTAACTCGTTGAAAGGCATTGACGTATACTGTTACATCCACCGAGAAAAGAAAAAAGGTCTCTCAGCGGAGCCGAAGAAGGCCCATAACTACCTGAAAAAAGCCCGAACCGGAGCGAGTTAGTGGTTACAGTCACGCGCCCGGGAACCTTCACAAAGAAATTGACAAAGGGACGGGGAAATTCCCGTGCTTAAACAGTCCTACATCTTAAAAGCCACTTTAAAGAAAAATGAAGTACCCTCGATGCGTCCTCTAAAACCGTGTCGTCTTCACAAAAAACCTTACTAACCGATGTCCGGGAAGGTTGAAAAGAAAATGACGCGGGGCCGAGTCAGGCGCATCGGGACCTGGAAAAATTCCGTCCCCGAAGTTGAGAAGGGGGAAAGAATCGCAGCTGCAGACTATATCACAGCTATATGTATAGCGAATATAGGGGAAAAAAAAAGGGGGAAAAGGAGCAAAATGGGAATTCTTATAAATCAGACAGCCTGCCTGACCCTGAAGGCAACCATGAAGGAAATCCTTGGGAACTCCACAGCAAAGATTGAAGGGGGAAGTCGAACAGTCACGACATTTCGCAAGGGTGGTCCAACTTGCAAATCAAACTGCAGCATGGCCTGGAAAGGGTTTGGGAATGGAAGAATCCAAGTGAAAAAAAAGTGTGACTCCTAGGGCCAGTCAAGGGGGAAGGGGGAAAGTGTCGGGGGGGGGGGGGTAAAGTGGATATATGAAGCAAAACATGTCGGTGAATTGGGACTGGAAAGGTATTAAAGTGGGGGGATTGAGAGGTTTTTGTATTCGAAAGACCGGGGAATGCTACAGGAAGAAGCATGACGAAAAGAGGGGCAAGAGGGAATCTAAGAGGAAGAAAATCTGTCAGAAAGGATTGGTCTACAGCTGTGGGTACTGCTTGGGGAGACCAAAACAAAAAAAAACCAGGGTAATAAGGTATCTCTCTCTGGATCGAAGGGGAACGGAATGGGGGAAAAAGAGGAATGCCGAGAGAGGGGAAGGGGTGGTGAAATCTTATAAGCCAGACAGTGGCTGGGGGGGGGGGGGAAGAACTAGACCACTGTCATCAGGTGTTGTCCCCTGCATTGTGGACATAGAAGGAGGGGGGGGGGGGTGGGGGGGGGGGGGGGGGGGGGGGGGGGGGGGGGGGGGGGGGGGGGGGGGGGGGGGGGGGGGGGGGGGGGGGGGGGGTGGGTGGGGGGGGGGGGGGGGGGGGGGGGGGGGGGGGAAGTAATGGACCCCCACTTATCGTTAAGATCAAGGAGAAAACATGTCGGGAAAGTGATAAATTGGGGCCTTTGAGAAATTTTCAGTCTCAAAAAAGCAAATGTCTACAAAAAAGGAAAAACTTAAAAAGTCGGAAGGAAAACAATACTACACTATATCTAAACTGAAGAAGGCACAGGGGAAAGAAAAAGGGAAAACCCACTTGTGGAAATCATATAAAGAAATAAAGTATTTAATTAGTATTTGGGAAAAAAAAAAAAGTCCAGGGGTCGAATGGTAAAACATTGGAGAATACCTGTAATTGGGGGGGGGGGTGGGAACAAGGGAGAAGAAGTGTTCTGAAAGGTTTGGGGGGGGGGGACCAATGTATGTATTAACAAAAAGAAACTCAAAAAGGGTCACTGTGTAAACCTTTTTACAACAAAATTGGGGAATGTATGAAACGGGGAAACATTAAAAGGGGGGGGGGGCAGGATATCAAAATAATAACTTGGGGGGTACGCTGTTTGAAGAGGGAAAGCATCTACCATTTTGGAAAAAGGAAAAAAAAAGGCTGGGGAAGAATAGACAAAAAGTCGGGATGTGAATATAAGGGTCCTGGGACCATCTGACAAAAAATAAGAAAATATGCAAAAGAAAAAAAAAAAGGGGGGGGGGGGAGTCCTCTGGGAACTCTCAAAACAGAGAGGAAAAAAGAAAAAGTCAATAGGTAACTGCAGAAAAACACGGGGAGAAAGAGAGATTTCGAAGAAGGGGGTACGTCTGAGTTAGAGTAGGCGACTTAAAAACAAAGCGGGGGGGGGGGGGGGAATAGGGGGTGCCAAGAGATTCTTTTTTTGTCGTCCCAGAAAAACATTTATCAAAAAAAACAAGGGGGAAAAAGAACGGATTGGGAAGGGAGGAAAGAAAAACTTGGTAGAGCAAACCTTACATAATGACATTTTTGGGGAAAATGAGAAATTGAACAACAAAGTTTTTACAATGTTTGGTCCACCGGGGAAAAAACAAGGGGATTGGGGGAAAGGGGGGGAAGACACTGAGACACAAGTATTGGAACCTGTGAAGAAATTACCTGGAAACACTGATGGGGAAATGGTGACACCACCGGTTAACCGAAAAAAGGAAAAGAAGTGTTCATCAAGGAAATTGAAAAAAAAAAGGGGGCTGTGGGTGGTGTCCAAGGAAAATAAAAATAATAAAGGGGGAGGTTTCAAGGGGGGGGAAAGGGGTGGGGGTCCTTTTCCCAGTGGAAATTATGAGGAGATATACAGGGAGGTATGGCGCAGGAGGGAAAGGAAAAAATTTGCGGAGCCAATAGCTCCTTTGGGTGTGGAAAAGAAAAGATCAATAGAATACAAAAACAGGTTGAGCATTTGGTCTGACACTATGGCAGGAGGGTGAAAAAAAGTTTTGTAAATACAAGAAAACAAAAATGAATGCTAGGGGAAAGACAAGAAAGAGAGGAAGGGCTGGAGTATAGTACTGTCCAGAGGAAACGGAACAGAGAGGTGGGAAAAGGTCAGAGATAGGCAAGGAGAACCTTAAACCCGTAGTTCCGGGGAAGTAGGGAAGGGAAAAAGCAAATCAAGACCCCCATACTTTTGTACCAAAGTAGGGGTTGTGAGTAAGGGGGAGATTGAGGAAGGAAGGGAGGGAGGGGGGGTAAGTCCTGGTCAATATATAAGTATGGATAGAATCCTGTAAAACAAAAAGCTCAAAAAACATTTCTCTTCGGACAAACATTGTATCTCTAACAGTCTTACACATGAAAAAAAAGAAAAGGAAGCAAGAGGAAAGACAGGGGCCCAAAAATGGGCTCCAGTAAAGTGGAAAAAAGATCAACTCTTTGGCCCAAGTTGGGAGGGGGTGGGTGAAAAAAATCAAACCACACCGAGGAGCAATGCTTTTCACTGTGGTGAGGGAAAAGGGGACAAATGAAAGAACATTGCGGTGGGAGAATGTCACAGACCTAGAAAGAAGTCAAGGGGTGGGAAAAAGGGGGAACGAAATTTCAGGGTTTGCTTCCGGAAGCAACACAGGCTTAGGAAAGGAAACATGGAAGGGGGGGAAAAGGGGTTGGAATTATGGGAACACCTTAATGTGGGGTAGATCGCTACGCATGGAGAAAAGGGGGGACAGCCGATTCTGGGCACAGGTCGGTTGGATCTTTTGGCGGAAGAACGGCACGGGGGAAAAAAGGAAAAAGCGGAAAAGAAGGCTTCGGACGGGTCCTGGTTACAAACAAAAGGGACCGCGCGGACATAGGGGGTCGTAGGGGAGAGGGAAAAACACGAAACGCGCGCAGACGGACTTTCTACTAAGCTATGGTGAATGGTAAGGGTCTTTATACTAGATAGCTGTGGTGTGACGGAAAGGGGGAAACAGGAGGACGGGGGTAAATGTGCTGTGAAACGTTTTCTCAGTCTCTTGAGGTAAACAAGTCCATCCGAAAAATAGGGGAACCGGGGGAGAAAAAACTCCGGCTTCGGGCCGAGTTGGAAACGCCAGGGCTAGAAAAAAGAGAAGCGAGGTCCTTCGGTGAGATTGTGTAACAAACCAGAAAAAAACGAGCAAGGGGGTGGTACGTAAAAGGGCCTGGAAGGAGAAAAAGGGGGACGTCAGGGAAAACGCGATGTTGAGGTGAACTCAGATGACTGGGGACGCTGCCAAAGGGGAAAACGTCAAGGGCAAATGAAAATCTTATGATTAAATAATGCAGCCTATAAGAAATAGGATGGACTAAGGGAAGAAATGATAGTGAATCTCGCGAACTAAGAGGAAAAAAAACGGCTGACCGTCCACCTGTGAAAGTCAGACGCCTTAATTGAGGTCCCGACTCTGCATTCAAGACCCAAAAAGGGGAGTATGGAAATTGTAACTGCCCATTCGACACGTAGAAGGTGTCAGAAGTGGCCAAGGGGGACGAACAGGCAAAGGAAAAAAAAGGGTGCAAATTAAGGGATGTAATGTGAAGTTGACGTTGTCAGGTCGCCGGGAAGGGAGCTTACAATGCGTGCCCTCCAAGAGGAACAAAATCCACAAAAGAAATCAAGGTCGGCAAAAAAAAAAAGGAAAAAAGGAGCAATATCACTACAAAAAAAAAAAAAACATAAAACAAAACAGAGGGGCGGGTCCATGCCGGGATATCTGCTATGATTCAAAAAAACGGGTATATGGTGGAAAGTCTAAAAAGGAAGCCCAGAACGAAAAGAAAGGGGGAAGAAGGGGGGAGGGGGGGGGCATCGCGGACTGTCAAGACATTTCCCTCGGTGCCCTTAGGAAGGAAGTGGGGAAGAAAAGAAGGAAACAAAAAAAAGAGGGAAGGGGGAAAAGGGGGTAGTGGCAAAGACTTCCTCCGTCCGCCGGGGAAGCCAGAAAAAGGAGAAAATCCAGGAATCTACTTGTAGCTGGTGAGTTCATTGTTGTTCCAAAGGCACATCGAAAAAAAAGTGAAGAGCGGAGGAAAAGACTAACCGACTCCTAAACGCACCTCCGAAACGTCAATAAAAAAAGCGTGAGAAAGAAGGAGGGGTAAGGGGGGGGGGAACTCTTTTAGGCCCTAATTGCCCCATCAGGTCCCTGGAAAGGAGAAACCAAGGAAACTTCACACCTCCAGGGGGGAAGAATTTGGGAAGGAAAAGGTGGAAAAGGAAAAAAGAACGAAAGAGAACAATGAACTGCGACAATGGAAAACAAGACTACTCCCCTGGAAGGGTCAAGTCCCATTCGAGAAAAAAATCGGGAAAGGAAGGGTCTAGGAAAGCGGAGGCCCTGGTCAGGGCCACTTCCCCTTGGGGCGCTTAGGAAAGCAGCCTTCTCGCTAGTGCCTCCCGTACAGGAAGGGGGCGAGAGAAGAAGAGCCGCATGTAAGTAGTCGGGACAACGAGCATGACATTTGAATTCATCTCTGGGAAAAGAAACTCTACGGTTAATTGGAACCGGACGAAAAACCTGCAGTGACACCGATCCGAAAAAAAGAAAAAAAGAAGCAAAAGAGGGGGGAGACCTTAAGGGGATGGTACAATCGCAAGGACGAAAAATCAGGTCTCATTAAGACTGCGCCTAGCTTTCAAAAAAAACTCAAAGGACAAGGGGTTCGGGGAAGGGACCGAGAAACTTGCGTTCACTACTGTTACAGGCACGCGACAAACAAAGAGGGGGACACGCGGCGACTGGGGACCCACGCCCTTGATTAAAACAGTCGAGGGGAAGAAAGGGAGAGTGAGTTATAAACACTTCGGAGCTGCCACCACTTGTCAGAAGAAAACCGTACAGTACGTCCCACCGATGGAGCGGTCCGCTTTTTGGTTGAGACAGGCCGCGGGAGGGCGACCTCTCCAGAATCCGTCCCCCCGGGGTCCGGTCACCCCGAGAAAAAGAATCAGGGGGACAAAAATATAACGCTATAGACCAACATTATCTGTCTTCTCTGACAACATAGGGAAGCTACCAAACAAACAAAAGGGGGACTAAATGAAGAGAAGGAATTCAAAATCATCGGCCTTAATTCCTAATAATTAGTAGAGGGGGGGGGGCAGGGTCACAAATTTACAGCATGCTTGGGTGCATCGATTGGACAGATCCACAAGGATCAAGTTGAAAAAAAAAAAAGGGTCAAAAAAAGGGAAGAAGCAAGGCATGTGAAGTGGGTTTGTTGAGCAGGGGCCAAATATGGGGAAAAAGCAGGCAGTTCCTTAAGGTTGGGAAAAATGCTAAGAAGATGAAAAAGGTATGTTTCCTTAAGAGGGAAGCGTAATAAATGGATAGTGGGGGTGTATTATTACCGAGGGAGTTTTTGTATTAGAGGAATTCGACTATTCTTCTAAACCTGCAAAAAAAAATGAATAGACTAACGAAAGGGACGGACTATACTGGGGGACTTCACCAATCGCATAAAGGCTACCTCGGTGGGGAAAGATGGGGCGGTCAGGAAATACCTAACCATCTCCAGGCACTACAAGTTTGGACTATCTGGGCTGGAAGAGTGACCAGAGGAAACACTGTCTAATGTCCAGTCTCTGTTCTTTCAATGGGAGGACATCCGTGGAGGATGGCAGGGAAGTTGGGCCCCTAGGACCACTTCTCATGGTGTGGTCACCAAATATCAAAAAAATGAGAAAAAAAGGGAAGGAATGAAGTCACCAACTGGCTATACATGTGAGAAGGGATGGGCCTTGTCTCATTGTCTCACAGCAAAGAGCTCGATTACCAAAAGCTGTGGGATCTTCCTGGAGGGGAACTTCCCCTGGATAATGTATGAAGAAAGGGAATAAAAGCCCTTTAAAGAAAATGGTAACCTTGAAAAACTTGGGAAAAAAAGGGCCGGGGGGATGGGGTGCTATCATTGAAAAACAAATGTGTCTAAAAAAAAGGGTGTTGAAAAGAGGTCCTTTTTGGTAACAGGTGTGGAAAAAGACCCGAGCACAGTGGGGAAAAATGTAATGTCTTCCACCTGTGCCCTCCTTGGGAGTGTTATGAGGGGGAGGACACCTTAAAAGGACCGAAAAGTGACACTGGGTGTCAAACGGGGAACTGGGGATGCTATCAAAATCAAGGGGTGACAGCTGTTCTGCTGTAAGCGCATCTAAGAAGTGCCGGAAGAAAAAAAAGTCTTGTTGAACGACAATCTCCCTCACGGGATGGCGTGGAAAAAGAAATAAGCTAGTGAAGGCACCAAAAATCTGCCAAAAGAGCCACACCGTGGTATTTTTGCATGGGTGAGTACTCGCCTAGGAAAAAAAGTCTGGGGGAAATCAGAGAAACAAACAGGGGAGGAAAATCAAGATGAAAAAAGCCGTCTGTATAAGGTTTGCGGGTAGCGGGGAAAGGCCCGTGGTTGTGCAGGTTTCAGTGGCATATTGTGGGGGTTTCAAGGGAACTAAAAAAAGGAGGGGGGTCACACAATAAAACTAGGGGAAAAATCCCTATGGGAGGGGGGGGGAGAGAGGGCGTTCACAAGAGGGATTGATAAGGAGATGAAAGTGCAAACAAAACCAAGTTATTAATGGTTGATATCCTTTGCCACCAAGGGGGTTTCAAGGACTTGGAAAAGACTTAGGTGGGGGGGGGGTAGGGGGGGGTTAAAATTTACACAAATATTGTGAATCATAAATTAAACAAGGTGCAGACACTGGGATTCAATGGGTATTCCACGTACCCACTTGAGGAGGGGAATCACCAGGGGGGGCCGAAAAGGAAAGGGGGGGAATAGGGAAAAGAATGGTTATGAATTTATGTAATATATGAGAAGTGGTCAAAAATGGGGGGGCCCTTTGGGGTTCCCAGTGCTTAGGAAGATATCCAGTGTAGGGGAATCAAAGGGAAAAAAGATGGGTTGGATCCAGATAACCTTGGATTCTGACCTGAGGAAAAAGACATATAAAAAACAAAGGTATGACCAGTATATGACACTGATGGCAGTTCCATTGGTTGTCAGAAAAAGTGGGGGAGAATGAGGGGGACAGGGTCCTTTTTAAGAAACTAAGCCACTTCACCAAGATCAAGAGCGGATAAGTAAGAGGAAACTGAACCTAGTTGAGAGCAGTACATTGTCTCCGATTGGAAAGGGGAGAGTCCGCAAAAAAAAAAAGGGGAGGGGCCTAATGGTGAGTATTTCTGAAGAGAAACGAAAAGGGGGAAATGGCAGGTCTGCAGATTGTTGGGGTACATTGAAGGGGGGAGGAATTAGTATAGGGGGGAGGAAGGTAGAAGGTAGTACCTAATATTAATGGCCGGAGTATAATAAAAACCGTAAAAAAAAAAGTCTGGGGGGGGAGAAGGAGGCTAGTAGTGCCCACATTAAACAGGACATGCGTTTCTTCAGATAGATACCAAGGGAATTAAAAAGGACTCCGAAGGGACTGTCCCTAGGATCACTCTTTGGCCGCAATTGGCTGAAAGCACAAATCAAAAAAAACCTTTTCAACATGTGAAGGTTCAAGGCGGGGGTTTGTGAGGGGAAAATTAGAGGAAGGGGGAGTGGGGAAAATCTAGTCAAAAAAAGCATGCGTGAATAACGGGAAAGGGGGGTTGAACGAATCAGGTTGCATTCTTGGAATCAGGCCAGGGAAAGAAATTAAAAAGGTGGGTAGGGGGGGGGGGTGGGGGAAAAATCTCAAACTAATGTTGTAGAGATAGAAGAGCCTAAAGTGGGCACGCGACGATAAGAAATTTCGGTTGGATGGGTCTTACCGGGACCACCGGACGGAGGGGGGGGGATAAAGTCAAAAGAGAACTTCCTGGCCCACACCGTGAGCAAGAAGACGGAGGGAGGGGGGAAACGGGTCAAGAGGGCACCTCGCAGTACTGATTGGAGGAAAGGGGGGGGTTATAGATGGAATGTAGGTAGCACGGGCAAACGGAAAAAAAGCCAGGGGAGGGATGGGCGGGTTAAGGTCCGGCGCGTGGACTGTACAAAGTCCGCGAGCCGAGAGGAGAAACAAGGAAAGGAAACGTAAACGGGTCAGGGGGCACGTCTCGGCTCAGGGATGAGAAATTCCGAGGGTACAGGAAAGAAGGCAAGGCCCGCGCCCCGAGTTGCCTGAGAGTGGTCCGGGAGAGGAAAAGGGGAAGGGTTGGATCGTAGGAACGGCAAGCCGTCGATTTTGAAGAAATGGAAGGGGCCGGGAAAAGCGGGTCAAAGCTAGGGCCTTTACAAGGCTGAGAAAGAATAGGGGGTCCATCGTGACTCGAATGAGGAGCAGGAATCGCTGAAAGTCGCCAATCCACATAGGGAGGGGGGGGAAAAGCAAAGGAGGGGAAGTCAGACTAACCGAGGTGAGGCGACTCAACAAGAAGACTGGGACTGGGGGGAAAGCCAGGTGCGTAAGAAGCGGTACACTGTCCTACTGCGGAATCGGGGGGGAAAAGTAGAAAAAATTTGAAAGGGCCGGTCCCGTGCTGAGAAAGTTGGGGAAGGATTGGGAACGCAGAGTCGTAAGGTTGCCCGGTCTGATGATTAGCGGAAGGCCAATAAAGGGAACCCTCTAGGAAGATACGGAGAGGTTCGAGGACTAGTATCTGGGGGTAAGAGACAGAGAGGAAGTGGGCACAGTGCCGGTGAAGCCATCGGCGAGTAATGCGAGATGGGAGGGGGGGAAAGGACCGGGCAACAAAGCCATCAGATAAGAAGGGGTATGTGAAAACAGTCATGTGATCGCAAGAAAGGTGGGGAAGCTTGAGGAGTGGAATCCATCTCTAAAAACCACACGTAGGAATGGGAGCTAGGGATGGCCAAGAACATCTTCAAAAGTTGAGGGGGGAAAGTGTCCTTTGGAAGATCTCACACCGGGAGACATGGAAAAAAGCATAATTTGAAAGTCTTTTGTTCCCTAAGGGAACGCAGAACCGGCGGGAAAAGAGAGGAAAAAAGGCCTTATCACCACAAACGCTGTAACGGCTACCAAAAACTAAGATTAGAAATAGTGTTACTGGGCAAAAAGGAAGGGGGGACCGCGGAAAAAAAGTCAAAAACCAATTCCTGGGGATGGGAACCGGGAAGCAAAGGGAAAATTTCCGTACGCTTCAGCAACGGAAACAGAAAGCCAAAAAAAAAATGCAACTGGAAAAATTGTCCAGAAAAATGGGGGAAAAAAAAACGAGTAACTCCCTGTCTGTCTGGGTGTCCAAAAGGGAACTCGCATAGACTCAAAAAAAAGGCGTTCCCTTCGGCGTGCCGGGACTTCCAGGGGGCTATTCAAGAGGGGCGGCCCATCCGCGCTCCCTGCAATTGAATAGTAAAAATATAGGGAAAGGAAGGGTCTAAAAGACCATCAAAGCCTGAAGGCCCTAGCCGTAAAGGCGCGGAAGGGAAAAGGAAATTCTCAGGGAAAAGTCAACATCGTTTACTTGCCTGAAAGAGGAAACCTGCTGGAAGAAAAGGATCAGAAAAAAAAATTAAGCAACTGCGCGGCCGGCGGGGGTACTGTTAAGAGAGCGAAAAATCAAATGAAGCTAGCCCTATACGTGAAAAAAGGAAACCCGCCCGAGGGACAGCAAAAACTAGAAAAAAGGGTAGACACCTGGACCCCTCACAAAACCAAACCCACAAGGGATGACCTACACAGTCTATAATCTCCAAGACCGAAAAGGGAAAAAGAAAACAATAAGGGGGTATACAGGGGCTGCTCTGAAAAGGCAGGTGCCCGTAGTCTCACAAAACACTGGAGGAGTTCTTCCCGGTTTGTTTCAAGAAAACGACGAAAACCGAGGGGAGGGGGGGAAAGGAAAAAAAAGTCAAAGGGAAACAAGTGCCGGGTCCCGGGGGGGGGTCAGAACCCGATCAACCGACTGGGTGAAGAACACCAGGGACACAAAAAGTATAGCGATCAAGTACAACATGACTGTGGGAGTCATACTACCAACAGTAAAAAAAAGGGGGGGAGGCAAATGTTGAAGAAGAAAAAACTTATTCAGGGCAAACCCATGAGTGTCAGAGGACACAAGGAAAAAATGATTGGCTGAATAGAGTGTGACAGAAGAAAACATACATTCCCAATTGGGTCCACTTGAAAAGAAAAAAGCATGCCCTGGGTGGGGGTGTTAATACACACAGGGGGAAAAGAAAACTGGGCCATGGAAGCCGAAGTTAAGGTGCTTTGGGGAAAAAGGTTCATTTCTACTATCTTAAAAGAAAATCATGTTGCTGTTGAGGGTTGTAATAGAAAAGTTGGGTGGATTAGATGAAGGGTTTGGGGGGAAGTAAGGGGGCTAATGAGAAAAGAACTATACTACAGGTGATACTCCACTACATTCTACGAGAAAGGGATTCTACACAAAAGAAGGGTCAAGGCGACATCAGGGGGGGGTCCTACTGATTGCTTGGGGGGGCACAAAAAAGAGTGAGTATAGCTCTCTGGAAGCAGACTGTAACTGCCTGGGGACCGAGGGGAAAGAACTTGTCGAAGAAGGGGGAAGGTTGAAATCAGGTGAATTAATCGGAAAAATAAGTGAGATATGGATGGGGGGGAAGGATCAGAAGTTTTGGGATTACATTGTATTACAGATATTCTCCAACGAATTATTCCCCACAATGCAACACAGAAAAAGGAGAGGTGATGAAGAACTATGGTATTGATGGGCAATTGAATCAGTGTAGTCTCAAAAAGGGGGGACTTTGAAAAAGATGGATGGCCTCCCAGGGGGAAAAGATAACTGTATATCTCCCATACCTCACTGGGAATTTCAAAAAGGGAAAAAAATACCCATTAAAGAAGAAAGCAGAAGGGGGGATTGTCACCAAATTTCGGGGATTGTTTGATCATTGAAAAAAGGTTCGCGGAAAAAAGACAGGGGGGTGAGAATACCTTAAATTTTTGGGTAAAAAGGGGTGAATACCAGGGAGATAGGCAAAGTGGTGGACAAATGGGGGTTCCCCAATGGGAAAAACAAACGGGGGTGGATCATGTGTATGGAAATACAGAGGCACTCAAAGGGGGAAAAGGTGAAAACATTGAGGGGGTGTGTTCAATTATACAAAAGATAGGGAGGGGGGAAGGGGGAAGAGGGGAGTGGGGATCACAGAAATCCGGCTTGTGAACGCATCGACCAAAAAGAATCAAGGGGGAGGACTCATAAGGCTAGGTGCACTGGAAAACTATTCCCAAGTAATGCAAAAAGTGGGGGGGGAAAAGTAATCAGCAAAAAAAAGGGAACGGCTGATCTGGTCTAAACTCAAAAAAGAGAGATAAGGAATATCAGAGGGAAAGTCTGATAGGACGAGTCAGAACAGATTACTGAAAAAAGAAAAACTTTTTTTGGGGAAGGGGGGGAGGGGCATATGTTTAGGCAAAGGAGGGTTTGGGGGGGAAAGGGGGGTCACAGAAACCGATGGTTTGTCCATCAGATTGAGGAAGAAAGAAAAGAAAAAAGGAGGCGCCTTACATAATGAAAGCTTTAACCATTTTCGGTTTTTTGAAGGAAGGAAAAAAAAAAAAAGGTTTGGAACCAAAGGGGGAAAAAAAGTTGAAAAATGTAAAGGGGGGGGTAAAGTGGGAGACACAAAACAAGGGGGGGGAAATACATTACATGGGAACACATTGTTCCGAAAAAGGGGGAGGGTCAATGGGTTAAAAAATTGTAAGTGGGTCTTGAAAAAGAAAAAACAAAAACATTGGTTCGCAAGGGAAAACAGGGAAAACTTTGGTTCAAAGAAGTTGGGGGGGAAGGGGGATCTCCCAGTGGACACTGTGGGAAGTTCCCTTTTCCAGGAATATACATTGAGGGGGGGTAAGTGTAATGTAGCAGGGGAAAGAAACAGCTGGGTATCCATAAAAAAAGACTGTGAAGGCCACGAAAAAGAGAAAATACTCCAAGACAGATGAGCCCTTTTGATCTGACAAGGATAAGGGTTGAAAAAAAAGTTTGGGTTCGGGAGGGAAATGATTGGACAACAGTAAGGGGTAATCCTAGCCCAACTCAAAAAAGAACAAAAAGCTAACGAAAGGGGGAAACTGACAGAGATGGAGCCTTTCAGTTTATCAGAGGGGACCAGGGCAGTGGGGGGCTAAAGGGGCTCGAACACAAGGGACCTTTAATGGGTCGTTACTGAAGCAAAGTCAGTAGGAAAATTTAAAAAAGCAGAAAGGGGTGTAGCATCCTGTCTTCTCCGTACATTCCAGGAGAGGTAGCAGAGGGGGAAAGCATTAGGGGACCTAGTAGAAAACCTTTCTATTCTACCAAAAAGGGGAGGAATCATAAAGAAAAAGTCTGGCCAGGAACCATTACCTTCTGGCTTCAGAGAGCATGACAAGGCCAAAAAAAAGAAAGGGACCCTGAAAAAGGAAAAAAATCGGGGAATTGCTCTCATGTGGGGAAAACATGGGAAAAAAAAGTAGTGGGGCAGGGGGAGTCAGTGTACCACTTGAGGACAGGATTGGAGAATGGGGAAAGGGCAAAAAAAAAAGGGATGGGGAAGGGGGTAACCAAGTCGAGGAAAATTCAGTTGCAGTAAAAAAAAAAGGCTGAGAAATGAAAAGGTTGTAATGTTGGTAGCCTTTTTAAACCCCCGGAGGGGGCAGAAGGAGGGGAAGAAAGAATAAGGCTAGCAAGTCAAAAGGCGCGATTCGGAGAAAGGTTTGAGAAAAGGAAAAAAAAAAAAAGGGAAGGGACGGGGGCTTCCTCTGCGCTTTCCCGCTGCGCACCTCGGCCGGGATGGAGAAAAAAAAAAAACCCGAGGACTAGAAATCGGGACGTAGTTCGTGGGAAGTCAAAAGAGCAGAATGTGAGTAAAAGAATCTAATTGTCTATGGCAGTGGAGGGGGGAAAGAATGTAGGGGACCCGGAACCGCCCAAGGATGCAGGTACATGAAAATGGTGTGGACGGGTCCAGGAAGAACACTTAGAGAAGAACAGGTAGGCGCCGAGGGCTGACCCGTAGGGGACGCCGGGAGACTGGAAAGGAGAAGATAAGCGTAAGGTCAGAGATTGTGAATACCCCCGAGAGAGCCCCACTTATGGAATCGGGGTAAAAGAGAGTTGCCGAACCGGAGGTTATCTAAAAGGGTTAAGAAAGTGCCTATGTCGCTGTTGGGTGCCCTCTATGAGGAGAAATGAACTAACTGAGGAAAAACGTTATTTGCAGAAAAGGCGGATCGAAGATCAAAGAGGGGAAACGGCAGGGTAGCCTACCAGTTCCGCGTCTTTACACAGGACGAGACACGTAAAAGAAAGAAGCGCCAAGCAACAAGGCAGTGGACAGAGACTGAGGACGGAAGTGATTAAGGCATCGGGCGTACACTTGTTACTACAAAGCAAGGAAACTCACCCTACAATGAAGGAAAATTTTCCAAGTTGGAACAGGAAGGAAGCCTGTGAGGGAAAAGGGATGCAAAAGAGGTGGCAAGGAATGAAATTGGAGTGTGAAAAAGGTGAAGGAGCTTCCCAAGCTGTAGTATCTTATCATGAACTTCCAGAGGCCCATTCAAGGAAAAATCTTGGAGGTGTGGTCGCCTATACAGCAGCTTCTTTGGGGCAGGAAGGGATCCAGAGGAAATTCGAGGTTTTCAATGGGGCCGGTCCCACGCCTAAAAAGATTCCCGAGGAAGGTGCACTGTCCGGGGCGCATTTACCATCAAGGGACGAAGAGTGGGAAACAAGATCCCTCTCAAACGGGGAGGAGGAAAAGTAGATGAAGAAATTCAAAAAAAATTGATTTAAAAAGGGACAGCTCTCCACCAGGATGACCCATCCAATTAGGTCATCTGAAGGGAAAGGATGAGGGGCACGAAGGAATCTCAAAACGTCATCCCGCCGACTGGAAAAGGCATGGACCCACCTCGGCTTCTCGCGACCAAAAAACCTATCAAAGAAAGATAAAGAGGTAATGGTAGGCCCGGCATGCCTCAAAACCTCTATAACAAAGAAATTCACCCCCGCATTTCATTCCGTTCACCTCTTACAAGAACAAAAAAAAAAAAACCAACATAAAACAAGTCGCAGTCCACAGCGGAAAGGGGGCGGCCTGGTGCATCACGGACTAAATGCCTAGTCGGAGAACTAGGAGGGACCGGAAAGTGCAGGGAAGTATTGGCGCCTGATCAGGGCGCTGCTATCCTAAAAAAACTAAAATAGCCGAGTGAAGGTATCTTACGACAGAAGGGACTTACCTCGGCGGAAACAACAATCCGCCAAGGAAACTAGCTCGTGGACCCGAGCAGTGAAGGCCATTTAAAACAAAAAAGATAGTGCAAAAGTCACATCGAAGACTTACCCGGGAGAAAAAGGTAAGAAAGGGGCCAGGCACAAAGAGCCCGCTGAATCGGGGGGGCCCTTGACTTGAATACGGGTCGCCAGAAGCTCCGAAGAGTAGAAAGTGCATCAGGACGCGCCGCGTTCGCCAAGTCGAATCAAGCCTGGACCCCTTCAAAACATCCATGTACACCCGCCCGCCTGGAAAAAGGGGGAAAAGACATCTAGGAAGACCACCTGAACCATAGACAGAACTTAGGGGGGGGGGAACCCTGCGCTGACGCAGCTTTGCCCCGTGGGTCTAGTCACCCCCTACGAACCCTAGGCGGCCAAAGGGGAGAAACAGGCCTGTCTGCAAAAAGACAATCCGCTGAAGACCATCCGTCCACCGAAAGGGGGAAAAAGGCCCGAAAAAAACCCGGGCGGTGACACACTGCTATAAAAGGCGATAGCATTAGGCGATCGAGTACAAAATTGTGGACAAAAATCTACCAAAAAAAAGCCGGAACTGAAGCATAAATCTCCTATTGATACCTGAACCCTTAAAGGGGAAGGGAACAATAAGAGAAGGGGCTTGGCCGTGCAATAATCGTGTTACATGAGAAAAAGAAAGGCCTCAGGGAAAAGGGGAAAAACATAAGAAAAGGAAGGTTTGAGGGTAGTGTGGATACCATTGGAGAGCCCTTTGTGAAAAAGAAGGGGCCAGCGTGTTTTGTGAAAACAATGTGCAGTTTTAATATCTGAAGAAAGGGAAAGGAAGGTTTAAGGGGGGGCGGAGGAAAGGGGGGGAGGGGGAGACATGGGGGTTATTAAAAGAGAAGGTTTTGTATTAGGAAAGCTAAAATGCGACGATCAGAATACTAATAAAACAGTAATGCTCCATACGACAGGAATGCATACAAAGAACACAGAAGCTAGTGCACAGGCTGTGGTACAAGAAAGGGAATTCAAATAGGACACGGGTTTTAAAGGATAGCTCTCTGGAACGAAACTGAAGGGAAAACACTCAACGAAAATCTTGGAAGTGGGGAGGAGGTAAAAAATAGAACTCAGAAGTGGGGGGGCTTTGAAATTAAAAGAAATCATTTTTGGTGGGCCACATTCATTGGATTTATATATAAAAAGAACCACCTTGCCAAGGGGGGCGAAAACTGGGAGAAAGGGGAGGGTAGTGGTGGTGGCCTTTCTCAGGGGGGACACAAAGGAATATCTTTCTCTGCCGGGAGGACCTGCACCTTTCATAATACTACACGGGAAAAGCACTGGGATGGGACACAGGAAAACCTTTTGTTGGGGAATCATATAAAGTACTAAAGTAGGAAAAAAAGGAATTGGTGGAAAGTAAAACAAAGGGAAAAAAGGTTTTCTAAAATTGCAACAGGGGGGAAAAAAATACAGTAGGTGGGGTGGGAATCCAAGGGGCAGTGTTCTGCACGGTGGAAAAATGTAATGTTGCAAGAAACTTGGGAGGTCAAGGAAACAAATTACATAAGATTCTCAAGTGGTTGAAAACCAAGGTGGGGGAAAAAACTTTGGAGCAAGACTGGTAAGGTGGAAGTTGTACGAATCTACGTTTGGAAAATCCCGGCAAAGAGAAAGAACGGGTGGAATCCCCTAGTGAAGGGTTGACACATACTCTGAAAAATAAGCTAGTGGGAAAGGAAAGAAAAGTTGAGAAGAGGAATCGAAACACGCTATTAAACGAAGGGCTGAGGTAACGTCTCTCTCAAACAAAAAAAGAGAAAGGAAGAGACGTTTGCGGTAGCAGAGGAGGAAAAAGACCACTTGTTGAAGGTCTTTGGGGGAAAAGGGGGGGGGGGGCATGCGGGAATAGGGAAAACAGAAAACTATGTTCACAGCAAGAATTGAGGGTATGGGCGTGAAAAAGGGATTGGGGAAGAAAAAAAAGGGCCCTTACATAATGCAAAGGTAGTAACCAAGTTGTTATTTGTGAACCCCAGGGAAAAAGGGGAAAAAAATTGAAACAAGGAAACATTGATGTATTGGGTGAAAGGGGGAAAAAGTTAATACAAAGGGGAAAAGTGGGAAATAAATTCACATTTTAACCCAACCGGTGGAAAGAAATTATGGAAGAGTTAAAGGGGAAAGAAAAGGGAAAAGGGGATTCTCAACATGTGGGTGACAAACCAGTAGAAAAACATTGAGGGGGGGGGGGGGGTCAAGGAGTAATCTGAATACTTTATGGGAAGTTCTCGTATTTCCCAGTGTGGAAAGGGGGACAATGGAAATTCTTATGAAATGAGAAGGTATCTTGTTGAGAGGAAGGTCAGATAAACAGGGGAAATAGCGAAGGGAAACTGACACTGAGACAAAAAAGACAATCCATCGAAGCCTCCATATTCCATGGATAAAGGGGCAAAGGTGGTATCCCTCAGGGCCGAGGTTAAAATCACTGAAAAGCTCCTATATTCCAAAACTGAAAAAAAAGACAACAGATAAAGGAGCGGGGAGGCTCGAGGAGAATAGGAAAAAAACTGACAATATAGAAGGAAGCAGTGGAAAAGAGGAGGATTAAAGAGCGTATACTCTGGAAACCTTTCGGGTAATGGGGTAGATGGTGGTATTTCCGGAAGAAAAAAGGAAGACCCAGAGGGACAAGGGAGGTCTGCATTGGTGGATTAACTGTAAGATAGTAGCATGCCGTAGGGGACCTGTGGGATGATGGAAGACTAGTAGGCATTCAAGAGTCTAATACAAAATCATAATAAAAAATCGAGGGAATTACAGAAAGGAGGGGCAAAGAAAAAAGGGGATGCTTCAATATTATACTGACCTGGGGGAAAGCAATCCCTTTCTAAAAGAGAGCATCTTTGTCCCAATTGGGCTCGACGGGAACATCAGACAAAGGAGGCATGCTTTTAGGGTGTGTGGGAGTTGGACAAACTAGACATGAAAGAATGGCAATAAAGGTTGTCAAGGGCGGGACTTAAGATTAAACTATTCAGGTTGGAGGAGGAGGGGAAGAGAAGGAAAAAAGGGTGTCTGTGGGGGGTAGCCGCGGTAACAAAGGTGGGGGCTATAGTGGATCGAGCAGTGTGTCCCCCACTACGCTCGGGGCAAACTCGGGGGGCGGACAAACAAAGTGGGGGACGGACTTGGCAAAAAAAAAGATGATGGTCCGCGAAAAGGAGGGTCTAGGCAAACCGAGGCACGGACATCGGGGTGGACCTTCTGGTTCTAAGGGGAGGAAAGAAGCGGAATAAGGTACTTTTTAAAAAAAAAAAAATGGGAGATTGGGGGGCGGGCTTTTATACTAGGTTCGCCTGTGTAGTAGCAAGGGGGTAAAAAAAAAACTGAAGGTGTGACGACCGGCGCGTGACTCAACGGGAAAAAACATAAGGGCTGGAAAAGACGCGCGGGCCGGATTGGCACTGAGGGCAAGGAAGGAGAGTAGAGAAAAGTATTGGGAGGGGGGGGACATATCCCACCCCCCGAACGGCTGCCAAAGGGGAGCGTGTTCCGTGAGCGGAGAGGGACTAAAGATGGAAAAACGGGGTCCAGGCAGGGGTTTGGGGGTGGGGGGGTAGGAGGACTTTGAACGAGGAGTCTAATTTCCGGATTGAAAACAATGCTCGGAAGTGCCATTAAAAAATAAAAAGAAAAAAGGGGATAAATAAGTCGTATATACCGGGACTATGATCATTATAAATCGAAAAAGGCGCCAATCCCAAGGGGATTAAGGGTTCCCTGCAACTGGGCTACGGCAAAATAAGGGAGGAAAAAAAAACTAACTGAGGAAGGGTCGGAGTCGACTGACCGCACAGAAAAGGATGACTCGGAAAAGGGGAATGACATTGTCGCAAAAAAGGGGCGGTCTTCTATTTTGACGGGAGGGGAGAAGCGAATATTTGGGAGGGGATAGAAGAGAGCCGGGCCCGGGCGTAGGAGACAATTCAGTCAAGGGGGCCCAGGCCCCATTATTTGGGTAAGAATCTTTTTCGATGACGAGAGGTGCGGGCTAGAACAAGAGTACAATGAAGAAAGCAGATAATGGTTAGAGGTCTAAGTAGGTCACAATACAAGGGAAAATGAAAGGGGACGGCAAAAAAGGAAAAAACGCCTGGTACCATGGGGGGGCAATCAAGCAAGAGGGAAATCGGCCTCCG
>Ga0179593_1655160_pt1 | contig 25430 bp, 38 predicted proteins | sample CZODoug2_1_08_16_FD_185931 | JGI IMG/M metagenome (GOLD analysis project Ga0179593, IMG submission 185931) | Vadose zone soil fungal communities from Angelo Coast Range Reserve, California, USA - CZODoug2_1_08_16fungal (PacBio error correction) | ecosystem: Environmental > Terrestrial > Soil >...
GGGAATGGGGGGGGGGGATGTCGTAACGTCGGTCAAGTACTCTAGGACCAAAGCAGACGGGAAAAAGAAAACAGAAGAAACTGGACCAAGGGGGAGAGCTGAGGGGGACTCGAGAAAGAGGGTCTCAGGAAAGGAAGAAAAATCCATCAAAAAAAGAGGTAAAAAAAATAGGACTGCAGTGGAAAGAGTGTACAAGTGGTCAAAACGGGTGTACAAAAAAGAGAATCGAAGAGGGTTCACGCGTGGAGTCTAAACCGCAAGGGAATTCTGTCTGATACTATGCGAGGGTGGGGGTGGGAGAATTATGCAAGGTTGGGAGGAAAGGAGAAAACGAGAAAGACTATCAAATAAAACGAAAGGGGACGTGGAAAGCAAGACGACAAAAACGCACAAAGGAGGGAAGGGGAAAAGGGAAAAGATAGGGGGGGAGGGGGGGGGAGACAAAAAAAAAGGAGGAGGAAGGTTATAGGGAAGAGAACAAAAAACAGGGGGGGAGACATCTTGTACGCGTACGCGCCCATAAAACGCGGTGTGGACGAGCAAGGGCAAGGGAAAGAGATTCATAAAATAAAGAGAACGCCGAACGACAACAGAAAATCATCAAAACAAGGTCACCGGGAAGGAAAGAAGGGGAAGATGGAAAGGGAAGTCGGATACGATCACTATTTGCCCATAGAGAACGGAAAGTTGAACGATCAGGGAAAGAAAGGGGGGGGTGGTCCACTGGGAAAGAGAGCGAGCAGAAGAGAAAGAAGCGAGGATCCTCGAAAAAAAGAAAACGCGCAAACGTCGAAGCTACAAAAAAGCTTTACTAGCCAGGGACCAAAAATTACACAAAAACAAAGAAATGGGGAGGAATGTAGAGCGACTAGGAATCGTTCACAATATATTGACACACAGACGAAAATGAACAAGATTTTCGAAAAAGGGCAAGGTAATAATAAAAAGGAAAAGAACAGAGGAAAACAGCAACCGAATGTGGCGAAGAACAAAGCTCGGAACACATCTATTAACCGTTCAAGGAGAGGATAGGACGCAATAAGGGGGAACAAGGGGGGCTCTCAGAAAGTCAAGGAGAAAAAAACCCCAATAAGCCTGGGGAGGGCGAATCTTAACAACTACAGTTTCATGTTAAAGGAGGAAAATATGAGGGATTCCCGTAGAAGGGGGAAACAAACGAAAATCTGAAAAAATCGTCTAAAGCATGAGCTCGATGCGAGGATCCGCAAATGCGGTGAAGCGGGGTACGTAAAAACGCATTGTGCTGAAAGGGGGGCCATCGGGGACTCGGAGTTGCCCCAAAGCGGAGTACATGATTCAAGGAAAGGGATGGCTCCAACGGCTCCGTGGTCAGAAAGTAACAAGGCATTAGATCGCCGTAAGAAGGACTTCCTATACGTTCTGGCGCGTGGGGGGGCATGGAGGAAAAAAGAAAATCTCTCCTCTGAGGCTTCCGACGAGGGATGTGAGACCAACGACATGGGTTGAGATCAGAAGGCCGGGAAGGCGACTGGGGTTTTCAAAATAAAAGAAAGCGCAGGACAAATATCCGAGAGAAAAACTCTAATTTATGCGTTGCAGTATTAACGGAAAGAGAAAAACATTAAAAAATGAAGGAATAATTGACCAAAAATCCCGAATTGACGCTAAAACAGTTGAATTTAAGAAAAAATGTTTAGTTGGGGGGGGGGTATGGGCGGTCCTAGGTAATAACAATGCTTGGGATGGGAAGAAAGGAGAAGACATGGGGCGTCGAGCGAGTAAAGTTAACATGAAAAAAACCATTGGGGGCCTTATAAGATGACATGACTCGACCTGGACTTGCGAAGCGGTAGAACAACCAGAAGCACTTCTTACGCAATCTCAAGGAGGGGTGTCGAAACGTCAGGGTGATAGGTCCTCCCCGATAAAAAAAAGAGACGCAAAAAGAAAGGTACGTGCCGGCGTCTCTTCCTCAAACCCTTTTTAGAGGCTCACCAACACGGGATGAAAAGAGAAAATATGAAGGGTATTCAGAAAAGGGCTACCACAGGGAAAAGCGGTAAACGGATTACTGGGGGAGGGAAGTAAGTGCAAGTATATAATTTCATCAGTGAAAGACGTAGCATATGCGGGAAGACTAAAGGCGGGAGGACCAAGATCTAATATGACAAACGGGATGCGATAGAAGAGTACATGAAATAAAAAAAAAACGCGGTAGAGAACTCCAGAAGAAGCGGGAAAAATTTAAAGCCAACCAGCCAAGATAAAAAGAAATACCTAAAAAATAAATCCATAATAACATCGTACTTAAATTCCAATGGCGCAGGGATCGCGGCAAAGACGAGCCGGCCCTACACTTCTGCATGGATCTTAAGGGCGGAGACGACACAGTCAACGTCGGAGGGGAAAAGCTAATAATGAACCTGTCTAGTAAGCAGAAACGTAACGACCTGATGACGCACATCTAATGGCTGGATACACACAACTAAGGCGCAGTATAAGAAAGAGGGAGGATTGCAAGGGGAGCCAAGGCGAAAGATAAGCGACGTAAGTGGACACGGGGTAACGCGAGTGAAAAAAAAGGGGATCCAAATTATAGGAAAGGGGGAACGATAAAGTGAACCCATAAATTTGGCGGAGGCCAATATCCAGAATACGTGATATCGAACGATTGCTGAAAAACAAGCTAAAGTACCTCAGGTGAAACAAAAAGGCAAACCACTCAAAAAACGCAACACTAAAAAAAAATGCAGACAACCAGATCATAGCTAATGAGGGGGGAAGGGAGGAGGGAATACTCCAGGATATCAATATTAGAAAGGGGGAAACGTCGGAGGACCAAGCGAATGTGGCAAGAGCGGAGAACAAACGGTTCAGTTCATACAGAGCAAGAAGATGAGGGCAGGTAGTTTGCAAGAGAAATATAAGGGGGAGTACACGATTTGATGTCAAAAAATGGGTATGGGAGAAATAAAGAGAACGGGGAGGAGAGGGGAAGCAGCGGGGAAAAAGTCACAAAAAGGTGGGGATCATAAAATGCTAGAGTCCACCGTAGAAGAGGGAAGAAATTAAAAATATCTACAGATGAGGGGGACAGGGGTGAAAAGAAAAGGGTAAACAACAAGATACCACAAAAGAAAATTGGGATAGGGGGAAAGAGAGAAAACGGGAGTTAATACTTCAGGGGAAGCGAGTAATAAGATAACGGGGAGGTCGGCACAGGGGGAAAAGAAAGCGACAATAGGTGACTTCTGCCTAGGAAATCACAGAGGGCACAGAAAATACAGGGACAATGAAAAAAGTATGTGGGTAAAAAAAAAAAGAGGAAAGTTCAAGGAAAGAGGTTAATGGCTGGAGGGTGGGGTAAACAAGAAAAAAGAGAGTGTGGCGACATTGTAACGACGACAGAAGATATAACCAAGATAACAGGGGGGGTCAAAAGCCTAAAGGCATTTCCAAGGAAATTAACTGAAAAGAAAGAGAAATAAACAACGGGGAGAATACCAAGACGGGTTAAACAGTTAAAATAGGGAGGGGAGATCAACATACATTCTAGTAACCAATTAAGAGGGGGCAAGACAAATATAATCTGATAAAACAAAAGAAAAGAACAGTCAAAAAAAAAAAAGAAAATCGCAGAAGAGGACAGAAATGAACGGGATCAGGAAAAGAATAATAGAATAATACACAACAGCAACAAAATTAAGACTAGCCCGTCGAAGGCTAACAGACGACCCAGAGAACCAGGGGGGCGATAAGTGGGGGGAATAAACAATCCGACCCAAAAAAGAAAAACATCATCGAAAAAGTTTTACCGAAAAAGGGAAGGGGAAACAGCCTCAGTGATCTATCCAACGAAATAAAGAAAACATAGGGGGATGAGGATCGGGGAAAGGGAAAAGGATAACACAAAAAAATCTAACAATAGACGGAATCTATTGGCATTAAACAAAATTGACGAAGAGGAATGTGATGAATGAAGAAAAAAGGTCATACAAGTAGGGGGAAAAAAAAGAATTCACGGGGCAAAGAATGGGTGCGGTCGTGAGGGATAAAGAGCAAATATAAAAGAAAAAACGTGTCAATAACAGGGAAAGACACAAAGTCAAAGCCAGTGCTGCCAGAACTGGATCAAAGAAGCTAGAAGAAAATATCCAAATGAAGGGAAAGGGGAATAAACTCTACCAATAAGGCTGGGCAGGACAAGGTCAAACAGCGAGAATGCGAACAACAGGCAACACAAACGACCATGGGCTCTAGAAAGGAGTGAAATAACCACAAGCATTCGAACCGGAGACCGGCAAATGAACCAGAATGGCGTGGAGGTTGACACAGAAAGGGCGGCCATAGTAAAGGAACGCAAAAGAAAGAAACAACGCTCAAGGAAATAAATCAAGGGCAAAGATGCGGCTTAAAAAAAAAAAAATCGAGAAAACGAATGCAAAAGAAAGAGGTCAAAATAAGAGAAAAATCTGAGGACGCAAAAAAAGAGAAAAAGAGGGAAACAAGAAAGTCGTTAAAGCGTGCCAAAGGCGTCGCCGCCAGCGGAGCAGAACTCGCCCAAAACGGGATCCTAAGAGTGGAACGTGGGGGGAGGAAGGACAACACGACGGCAGGGTACCAAAAATACCGATCATTGGACAACCTAAGACTTTGCTGGAATGGAACCACGAAGGTCAGGGAAAAACGAAAAAGGGCGAGCCGCAAGGGGGGGGGGAGGATAAAATTCCTCAAACACAAAGAAGGAGGTAAATAGCAAGAAGGAAGGGGGCGGAGGGTCCGGTGAATGATGTGTGGTAAAGAACGGAAAAGCAAGGGGGGAAATAACATCGAAAGTTCGAAAGACGAGGGGGGGGAAATTACACCTCATCTATTTAAACGGGTAATGAATACAAAGGTGGGGAGGTGAAATCATATTGAATCAAGTTCGCGGATGCTAAAAGAAACAGGAGAGGGGGGCGACTACCTATGACAAGATTAATTGCAGGGGAAAGGGATTGTACTAGGAGGGGCTGGAAGAGAAAGAGACATGAACGAAGTTGAGGGTCCGAAAATTGGTCAGGGAACGAAGTCCAAGAATGTTCTGTGGAGCAGAGGAAAGGGGGAAGAGGGAGGAGACAAGAAAAGGGAGAGGACGACTTTGATCGGAAAGAGGGGAGGGGGGACGCATCTGTGCTTGACAGGGGCCGAAGGTCGAGGGCAAGAGCCAGAAGGTACTTGACGAAGAGGATGCTGGAGAAGGAAAGTAAAATAGCGGTCAGAGATGCGGAAAGAAGAAGAGGGGATAGAGGTCGAGGAGAGAGGGGATTCATGGGGAAAGGCTACTGGAGGGGAAACCTTTCTATGAAAAAGGAAGTATAGAGGGGAAATAGGGGATCACATGGCAGCAGAGGAGGTAAATAACAAAACACAGGGCAAGTTGGAGAGGACTCAATCACATTTGTGATTGTGAGTGAACGACACGGGTGCTTCGTCCTTTTGGAGGACCGGTGCTGGAAGTAATGACAGGGAAAGAAAAAGAACATTTTCTGGTAGGAAGAGACGAAGTTTAAAGACATTTGCTGGTTGGGGTCCAGTGCATGTGGATGGTGTTAGGCAAAGAAAGGTGGGAAAGGGAAAATCGGCTGGAAGGTGGGGGGACGCAAGACGCTTATTAAATATCGCAGGAATAGGAAAGGGGTCTCCCAAAAAAAAAATCGGGGGGTTGGGGGGGTCTTCTGGAGAAAGAGGGAAGAGGAAAGATATACCGAAAAGGACGATACAGGAAGGAGAAGGGGGCGCAAAATGATCAACATGAAGAAGAAAGAAAGGACTGAAGGGAATCGAAAAATTGGAAAACATGCAAAATCACGAAAAAGTCAACAAGGGGCAGGCGAGTACTACTGGTTAGCGGTGGGGGAATAGGAATGAAGAGTGAAAAGATAATATTTAATCGCGCAAAAGGGGGACTCGGGGGAAACATGAACCGCTCAAAATATTGGACGAGGGTGGGGGGTTTGACACTGCTTAAGGAGAATACAAAGAAGAAGGGACGCGCCACTATCTCGAAGGCTCAGGAAAGGGGGATCAGGGAAAGAAAAAAAAGAAGCACAACATATGCAGATGGGTTGGAAGGGGGAAAGCCATGAAAAAGGGAGACCGGTTGTGGCGCGGACCGGAAAGACGGGGGCAAAACCTCACCGGCTTGTCTGGGGAAATACAATTGCACTAAGAGGGAATCGAGACATCCCGACAGGGGAGTAAAGCAAAGAGCACCAGATTCACATACTGTTTGACCGGTGAAAACAAAAAAAGTAAGGGGATAGGAAGGAAATGGCGGGTAAGTCAATAAGAGGTCACTCTTTAGTTGCAAGTGAAAGATAAAAAACATGCATAGAAAGGAAGACAATTGGGTACAGACAGAACCCCGTCAAGAAGAAGAAAAAAGAAACAAACTCGAAAACAGGCTAGTAAACCATCGTTCAAAATTCAAAAAAAAAAAAAAGGTGGGGGTGGGTCGTGGGGTATCGATATACTGCAGTTTAAACGTCTTGGTGGTTTGAAGGGGGCAATGAGCTTACAACCTAATGACGAACAGAAGGACGACGACAAAGGGGGTAATATTTACCGAAAAGGGGGCAGCCCAACGAACGGTTCGATAGAAGGGAGAAGAAAGATACCGAGAAAGGGCGGGGGCTAATAGAATAACAAAAATCGCCGCGTAAAATAGGCGGAGGGAAGATAAATTCCGGACTGTTGGAAAAACATTCGAAGGGGTAACCACATAGAAAAAAAAAAGAACAGACGATATGTAGCCCCATAGGGTAGGACAAGGCAATAGAGTCCGGGGGAAGCTGGACAAGAACGAAGATAGGGCAAAAAGGGTGGTCTCCGCAGTTGAGGTTGGGTGAGGGATTGGTTAATGATCAACAAATCATAGGCCTTCGGGGGTAACAACAAAGGAGGGCCAAGATAAGGGACGGCCTTTAAAATGGTTAAAAAGAATGAGCCATGGTATTCATCAAAAAAAAAATTTAACTAAAACGTGGGGAGAGGAGGCAAGAAAGAAAGAAATAAACGTGAAAAAAAAAAGGATATCGTAATCGGAACAATACATGGAAGGGGGACCACCAATCCTCGAACGGGAAGCGAGAAAAAAAAGGGGGATGTGAATCCAAATTGTTAAAATGGGACGGAGGCATCAGGTGCAGAAGAGACGCGTCTTACGGGGAAAGCGTAAGACGGAAAGGCATAAAATAAGTGCCAAGTGGACAGTGAAGGGGCAAAGGAGCCATGCGAAATAAGGGAACAAATGAAAAGAAATCACGATCATAGAAATGGAAATGCGTCAAGGGAGGGAAGTATCTAAGGGGGAAGGGGAGAAAAATTGAGGGGATCTTTTGACAAGAAAAATCATGGGGGCTCAAAGGGCAATTAGCGTGGGAAAACAATCGACGGGTGATCGGGTGAGTAGCGTACTTAACAAATCTGGCACGAGAGATAATCTGGCTTGACATCGTAAGGCGGGGCCTACACATGGACAAGAAGGTAACTTCCGTCGGAAAACAAACAAAAAAAAAAAAAGAAGGGGAAGAAAAAAAAAAAAAAAGAGGAGGGGAGAGAAAAAAGGGAAATATATCACGACCAAAGGAAAGAAGAAAGAGTACGGCCACCACAATAGTAACTAGAAAAACAGAACGAATCACAAATCAGGGAAGGCCTGTAGCGGGAAAAAAGAGGATGGCAAAAAAATAAACCAGGGAAAAGGAAGAGCAACCACAAAAACGTGAAGAGTGACAAAAAGATAAGAAAAGAGACTAGACGGTTGGTAAGAAGACAGTGTTGTGACGCAGTAAACGGCGGGGAGATGTGTGCTGAAAACGCTATCGGCAGGGGGAAGGATAAAAATGAAAGGGTGGAACTGATCTCTTCGTGAAACTACATAGGGATTGCGAAGAGAATTCTCTTATACCGCGCACACTCATAACATCAGGGGATGGAAGTAAGAAAAAAAAACAGACACTTGCACGCAGGCATACAAGAGGAGCAGGGACGAGTGAAAAGGCCCGCAGTGCAAAAAGATGCACGCAGCAAGAGTAACACAACGCACAAAATGGAAGGAAAAGATGCAAGGGAGGTAAAACGAAGCCGCGAGTTGATAAGCATTTGACCGATCCGGCCACACGGCTGGAAAAGGAAATAGCCTGCAGAAAAATAGATCGGGGAGAGTAGAGGATGAAAAACGGTAATTTGACAACTGCAGAATAGGCCACAGGAAAGGCTAAAAATAAACATAAACGGCGGTCAGATAAGAGAAAACGTTGAGTCAAAAAAAAAAGCGACGACCGAAGAGGCCCTTTGCGCAGGAAACTGCAAAGGCCACATCTACCTGAGCGAAAGGGTAAGTTTATCGACACTGCGCGAAAAATTGGTCCCTTGATAAACGATGATTCTAAAAAGTTGGATAGGGGTTGAATTACCCATGCTTCCGGAGCGGCTATAGGGACCCATCGCTGCATCGGTGAAAATCCAGGGGAAGGAAAACAATAGGATGGCCCATCACGGTAGCCAACAAGTTATAAACCGTGGAGAGAAAAAAACCTCGGAAGGAGTATCGAATACCTCGAGGGGGGAAGACAAAATGTATACCCGCATGGGGCAGCTCACACAGGAACTGGTTGCTTCTCCGGGGCTGCAATTGATTGGGGATGAAGGGGGGGGACGCAAGTGTGGTTGAGGAAATAAAAGATGCAGGACAATTACACAAACCAAAGAGGCGACAAAAACTCATGCATCAATAAAAGCTGTGAGCGTCAGTAAACTCTGGGTCAAAAGTGTCACCAGGTCAGAACGAAAGGGTAAAAGGAATAGGGGGGGGAAAAGAAAATGGTGAAACGAAACATTTCAGCAAAAAGAGGACACACAGAATTTGGGGGGATTGCCCTTCTGTTGTTCTATAGCAGAAGTTCCGTACCTTCCCACAAAATAAGGAAGGGAAACGAGGTAGTCAACACGCGGATATGGCAAAAGAGAAAACGCGAACGAACGTAAATGAGGCTTTACGTCACTTTGAGGTAATGTGAAGGTACGGGGAATTAAATAATGGGGCCACAGGAAAAAGGGGGCGCGCTCCCAAGGGACGGATGCAAAAAGGAGCAGACAAAGTTCCAAGACAAGGCAACAAGGAACAAATTAGAGAGGGGGAGGGCTACACAAGAATCCACCGCTCTTCACCTAGCATGGAAAGAAGTGCGCTCATCGGAGATAAAAAAGCCGGTGGAATCAACTCAACACACGAGAAATAAAAAGGAACTGGGAAACATAAGAGGAAAGGGAACGAACCATTCATCAACAGCCACCCAAAGCAGAGCGCCGATAACGACGTCGACGGGAGAATTGGCAAGGCGAAAGACCTAGGACCCAAGGTGGGGAAGAGAAGTGAACAACATGCTAAGGTCCGACTAAAGTACTAAATGTACAAGCGACTGCATATGAACTAACATCACCGCTAAATGAAAGAGCAAATTCAAAAAAAAGTGGGGGAGAAAGGGACAACGCGCTGAACATATCGATTGAAAGGTGTATTGGCAGGACGACGTCACAAGCCGGAGTTTTTCAGGGTAACGCCCGAAAGCACAGAACGGCCGGCTGACAGGGGGAAGGGAAAGGAAGAGCAGTTTTCAACAATTGTGTCGCGGAAACGGGTCAGCGCCAAATCGAAACCCAGCCGACGAAAGGAGAGCCAGACACTAGGTGGGAATAAAAGGGTGTCGAAGCCAGAGAAAAAGATCAGGTCACAACGATCGCCCATGATGTATGATCCACGCAACTGTGGGATCGGTCACACAAACAAAGAAAGAAACAAACCCAATCACTATCCTCGGGACAGAGGCCCATTCTTCCGGACTTATAGAGACTCAATCGAACAGAAAGACGATGCAGGAAAAAAAGGAACGGTAAGAAAAAAAAGAGGGTAATCAAAGCTAAATGCGTTCCAGAGATAAGGCGGAGCGACAAGCATAGCGGCGCTATCGCGGACCAGAGTGCACCATTCACGCGTTCGGAAAGAGCGGGGGTGGTCTGCGGAAAAAAACAGTGTTGAAAGAACAAAAGAATAATCGCGAGGACGTGGACATCTTACCTGCGGAGGAGGGAGCCAGCAAAAATAGAAAAAAAAAAGGACGACCTTAATCGGTGGAGCGTGGCTTACCATTCTCAGTACACGCAATGTAACTAGCCACCATAAAAGAAGGAAATTGGTTCCCACGAAAAAAACACGGGTGAAAACGCGATCATTGCGCAAGCATCAAGAATGTCGAAAAGGTGGAAGGCGGGGCGCAAAATCGTGCAATCCGTGCGATTAAAAAACCAACAATCAACAACGCAACTGCGAAAAAACTGACCGAACAGCCAAGGAGAGGAGGCAGATAGAGATAGGTATGTTATATCAGAATAGGGGTCGGAAGAGGAAGGCGAATTTTGTTGTTCAGATCGAGAGAACGTAAAATCAGTGGAAGGGCTGCGCCCGGTCAGCGCAGGGGAAGGCGCACTGTATCGTGAAATGCGGGGTACCGAACAGCTAAGAAATAAAACGAGAAAATGAAGCCAATGTCCGTGTGAGATGATAAGAGGAAAAGGGCAATGGCGATGCATCGACACTGGCATGAACATAAGTACAACTGGAACGCGTCCAGACAGCGGTGTTCATGTCTACAAGCTATTGGGCAATAGAATGATACCAAGGGAGAGGGAGGGAAAAAATTGGTCCAAACGAAGATTAATTTCTTCGCGACCTAACTGTAGTTCGTGGACGGGCACGCATATCCCGTGTGCCCGAGAAAGGAATAATAAGAAAAGAGGGGGAGAGAGGGGGGAAAAAATCGATGGCTGGTTGAAAAATAAACTGGGATTATCTGGAGCGGCAACGCAAGAGAGAGGCCAGCACAAGCGACGTCGCCTTATTACGTGGAAAAAAGTCAAGCTGGAGAGATTAAAAGATACAGAGGCTTTAACAGGAAGGACAAGAAGGGTTACGTGATTGAGTCGATGGCTTGGTTAGGTTACAGGCCGCGTGAACGTTCCGGCGAGAGAAAAAAATAAGGCGTGATCCGCATGGAGGATAGGGAGACATTGAATAAGAGGTAACGAGAGGAAGCAAATATTTGTGTGCCATTAAAGGGAGTGAGAAGAAAACAGTCTGCGCTACAAAAAAAAAACAAAAAACGGCTAGAGTGGACCTTATTGTCGACGGGATGGGGAGGCCGAAGTGATCGGGGAAAAAAAAAAAAAGGAACGCGACAAAAATAAGTGATATGAACATACTACGTACGTTTGCCAGTGGCTGTGAGTGGTGCGGGAAGAACACAATATATACACGAGGGCCGAAAACGGAGTTAATAAAAAACGACTTAAGGGGGATGGTGTGGACAAGAAAGAGAGGAGGAATGTTACTCGGGGGCTGGGCAAAAGTAAGGTATCCAATGTTTTAAGGGAAAATCGAAGGCGCGAGCAAGAGGAAGAAAAATGGGTTCTTCGGGAAGAATAAGGGCAAAAATTAAAAGGACTCCGGAAGGGGAAAAAACAAGTTTTGCGCGCGAAAAAAACCTATGTGGAGGAGGGGCCAGGGGGAAATGTCGCAGGCAGGGCAGAGGGAAACGACGGACCGGATAGTGCTCGTGCGATCCGACAAATTGAGGAACGGGGGTGGAAGGGACGAAAAAATCTCTGAGGGGGAACCTTTACACAAGCATCAGGCGTTTCTATGTGGAATTCTGGCGGATTAGTTGGGAGCATGGGTGCGAAAATTGGAAGGTGAATAGAGGAGAGAAGAGAAATAAGCGGCACAGGGTATAACAGTTGATAAAACCACAGGGAATATCTCCGGGAAAAGCCCTGGGGTTTGATTGGTGGGAAGGCTAGTGTGAGGGGCTGCCAACGCGGGTAGGCCGGAAAGAACTCGAAGAAGGGACTAAATACTGGCGGCTCAAAATCGAATACTAATCCCGAAAGCCGAACAGGGCGATACGTAAGGAAAAGAAAAGGAAAGGCAGGAAATTGCGTTTACGTGTCGCAGAGGGATGCACTATAATCCAGTGAACGGAAGAGTCCCTGGGCGCTCATTATCCGAAAGGAAATTGAATCGGCTAACGGAATACGAGAGCTCGCGCGAAATAAGTAGAACCCGCTGGTAACAGATACACACCGGGAATAAGTGGTTGGATACTGGAGCGATAATCTTCAAGGTTTCACAACATAGCGGGACCGTACAGACGAAATGCGAGGCCTTATTAAGGGAGGAGAAAAAAAATTAGAATAAAAGGAAAGAGCGTAGGGAGATCAACGATTGTGTTCCAGAGAGCGCGACGCAACGAGTTCTGCCGAGAGATAAGGCCATGCATGGACAAACAGGTGTCAGCTATAAGGACAGAGCTACACTTCTCAAGCTGCCAACTTCGATTATAAAACAGTCACTGTAAATATGTCGAACAAGGGAGGAACCAAACGTTGAAGGCAAGGAAAGAGACAAGCGCGCAAAGCAAAAATGATCTCATTAACGGCTTCTCGCCTAACAATCTGGAAAATGAGGGGAGGTAATCTTAATAATGAAAATGATAAACATATTTGCCTCAAAGGAGAACCCTGAATCAGAGAAGGGGAAGAAAAGAAGCCAGCGACGAGATATCAAGGTTGAAAAAAGGGGGAAAAGGGGGAACCCAACTCACGGAGAAATGGGCGTAAATAGGTTTCAAAATGAATCATCAGATTACAATCTTGGCGAGGGGTTAGAAAAACATAAATACAAATTCCGATAACGGAAGATACATGGAGAATGGGAATTCTTACAGGGCAAACTTGGGCCCGGATCCTCAAACCGGAGGGGAAAAAAACCATGTAGGGTGTTCGAGTCGAGAAAAGCCAAAACACGAACGCCCTCTTTCGTCAAGGAAGTGTACCGTCGATGCATAGGGGGAGTACAGCAATCGCGGGCGCTGGCGTGGGAATCACGAAACATAAAATCTAGTGGGCGATGGACATTAGCAGCTGCCAGGAAGACGAAAAAGAAAAAAACTGATGGCCAGAAAACGAGGTCTTAGAACCAAATGACAAAAAATGAAAAATCGAAGTATATAAAATGAGCGATGGGAAAAAAAGTGTCGGGAGACGCTGTGAGTGAAAAAAAAAAAAAAAAAAAACCAGCAAGGGGCGCAGGTAATAGTAGTCACAAAAAGCGTTCTGGGAGGGAAGGATCAATGGTGAATCGCGCTAAAGCCTAACGGGGGCATCGGAAAAATGGATACAAAAAGTAACATTAAACTTCAATTAAAAAAAAAAGCTCAATGAAAGAGGGGGAGCAAAAGTGAAAAGGGGCAAAATGCGATAAGAGATCAGATAAGAAAAAAGTGATACAAAAAACAGTAAAATACTCGAATGCGGATCGACTACGGCCAAGGCGAAAGACAAAAGCAAATAAATACGGCCGGAAGGGGGGAAAGGACGTGACTACATCTCTGTCCGGCAGAAACAAGGGTAAAAAAAAAAAAAAATCTCGAAAAAAAAAACCAACGGGGAAGGGAAGAGGAATAAAGAGGCAGAGCCGCCTCGTACCACAGAGAATCTTGAGGTGAGAGTCTGGGGGTCGGAATGTGAATATAGAGGCCGAGAGAGGAGTACAGCAGATCGGAAAGCACGAAGAAAGGTAAAATACCGAGAAGATAGAACGTGCGTGCATATCACATAAGGTATACAGACACCAAACTGGCCGTAGAGGGGGGACGCCAAAGAGAGCGGAAATGGAGGGGAGACCAGCATTAGGCCAAACCACCAAAAGTAATAAACCATCTGGTAAACTTTTTACAGGTCGCAAAGGAAAAGCACAGATAGGCAAAGAGGTGATAGTTCTAAACACAAGGAAAAACAGAACTGCCGCCACTCTGGTTTAGGATTCACGAGAAAATCACGAGATCGGAAAAATACAGAGGACATTATGAGGTTGGAAAGAGGCAAAAGAAGAAGAGAGCTCGCCAGCGGCTGGTGCGAAACCATAGGGCGGGAAGAGAAACATAGGCAGTCGGACCCGACGAGAGGGAGAGTAGTATGATAACATAAAGAGCAGAGCGGGAAGAAAAAGTTCCGGGTTCCACGGCGAGCTGCATGAAGGGGAGATATGGATATTAACTCCGTTAGGCTAAGGTGCAAAAGGCAAAGGCAGTCAGGAAGCAAATACACACATCGGACGGAACTGAAGGAACGGGGGCAAAGCGCATCGCAACAACAATCAACATATAAGTCCCCCAAATCACGTGACCAAAGAATTTTAACGCGGGATGAAAAGGAAGATACAGGAAAACAAATAGTGATTGGGGTGCACAAGGCATCGAGAAGGTTGGGGTAAAGACTATAATAAGAAGCAGCATAAACAATCTCGATAACTTATCGGATAGGAGAAAGCGCAATATACGCACGAAAAAAGCAATGGAGGGGAATTGAAGGGGTTCTCACGAGCAACAAGATATAAGTGGGGGGTAGGGATCCCCAATTGCGGGACGGAGAGACGCGAAAAAGCATCGGGGGGGAAAAGCAATATGGTAAAACAAACCCAAAATCGGTAAAATATGAGGACGAAGACCTGGCAGTGCCACGTAAGGAAGAGAGAGAGTATGGGCATAAGAAATAGTAACAGGGGAAGAGGAGGACAGAACAATTAGGAGAAATAGAACAACAATAAAGATTTCGGAAAAATCCAGGTGTATATAGGGGGGGGAAGGGAAGGAACTGTGTGTCTTGCGTTGGAAGGAAGGATGAGGGAAGAATGAAAAGAAGGAGATCGCCATGAAGGTGTACAATATGAATCTGATCCCGCGTCGTCAATCGAGAGAAGGGTCATACCCACTGGGGAGAGAACGAATCTTAAATGGGTAATGCAAGGGAGAAAGTAGCTTGTGACAGAGCGGGGGGTCGGGAGTGTGAATTCGGAAGGCAGAAGTATTGTACAAGGAATCAGGAGAGAGCACGTACGACAGGCATGGCCAAGAAGAAAATGAGCAACTAAGGAGACACACAACAATCAAAGCGGCAAAAAAACGCAGGGCAAAGTGAAACACAGTGGAAGGAACGGCGTAAATTTCCAACTCGTCAAACGACAAGAAATACGCTTCTGCGGGTTAAGGAAGTCATCTCGAAAACAATTCAAGAAAAAAAGCCACACAGAACTGGAACTTGCGGGGATGGGAAAGGAGGCAATAGAAACGAGAGATCGACAGGAACACCATAATCACCACGACCAAAGCAAAGAACCAAGAGCCAAGAATAACTCTCAAGGAAAAAATAGAAGGGAAAATTTGCAAAATGACGAACAAGCAAGGGCCTAAGGGCTAAGCAATCCAAAAAGGGGGGGGCGTCCACTGCGGACAAAGTCCTAAGGGAGAATAAATATAAATACACGACAGGAAAGAAAACACAACAATACGGGAGAAGACCGCGATGAGCGGATGAAACAGTGATAAGACCCCTAAAATGCCCACGCGAAAAAAAAGAGCAGAGGATGTGTTGCGACTACAAAGAAGAAGAAAGTTGAATACGGTAAGAAAAGAACGGCCAACACTAGCAAATTATCTCAATGGAAAAAAAAAAAAGCAGAGAGGGGAAAAAGCTGGGGCCTTTAACCGTATCAGCAAGGGGAAAAGGTGCCGTAGGCGCGGAGCTAAAAAAAACCAGTGCAGTGGCATAAAACTTAATCAAGAAAGCAACCAAATCAGAAAAACGCATGAAGAGGACCATGACAATCTTAAATCTGGTGAAAGAAAAATGACAAGCGTCCAATACTACAGCCACTTAAAACAGACAGAGGAGAACCGAGCTCGTAGGACAGCTCAAAAAAAAGAGGAACGCGGAAGCAAAACAAAGCACATGACGAAAAAAACAAGAGCCCGCGAATGAGAGTCCACAGATTCGAGGGGGTGGTACGCTCCATAAGACAGAGATCCCATCACTATGCAGCCTCAAGCTATCACGATAATCGAATTCAGGAGAGGGGGGGTCAACCAAAAGGGAATAACGGGGAGGAGAACAGACAAGGAGAGGTCTAGATACAAGAAAAAAGTGAGGCAATCGCGGTAGAAATCAGGGAAATCTCGCGGGAGCACAACAGTAACAGAAACTTAATCTGGGTGAGAGAGTCTTCCCTGAGAGTACACTCTCAATGAGAAGAAGAAAAAAAAAAACGACAGGATATAAAAAAACGTAGGGGTTGTAAGCACACGGACTGAAGGCAGGTTAAGCCTACCGTAGAGAGTAACACAGCACTGTGCAGACTGACGTCTTAAGTGGAGGCACAAGCACTATCGCCGTACGCAGTCGGAAAAAAGAAGAAAACAGAGCAGGAAAAGAAAACAAGAAAAGAGAAGTACCCAACAACAGGGAGAGGAAAATATAGATGAAATATTGTCTTCTAGCGGCGGGAAGAAGGGAGGGAGATGTCGAAAAAGAGAAGGAGCAACCGATTATTTGGCTTCAGGAAACCTACGCAGTGCATGGCGATCTGCTGACCGTGCTAACGCAAACCGCGCTTTTGCTGAAGGTGTTGAAAAGACAAGTATGTGGTAAGGGCAAAAAGAAAGAGGGAGTGCGGGCCAAATCACTGCACAATTGAGAGGGGGGAGAGAAGTTGAAGCGCATTACAGTGCAGTGTGGTTCTGTCTACATTGAAAAAGCGTATTCTGGGATGGATAAAGTGGCGGACCAAGGGGCGAATATGTGCTGGTACGGAAAGGGGGAGGAGAGCGCGGGGGGGTTTTTCGGAAAAAAAGGGAGGGGAACAATTGGTGCGCAGCCATCAAGCGAAGGCGAGTACCGAAATTGGGCAAGTGCCGACTAGAGGGAGGGGGGGGAGGCGGAAGCAATATGGCCAGCGAGAGAGGGCTTGGAACTAGGGAGAAGTCTAATATGCATCAGTGGCATGCTATCGGTCTCTAAAAAGGCGTTACCGTATAAAACGTGAGTCGAAGGGGGAGGTGTGGGTGTTACTTTTGGACAAGATCGTACTCCTTGGACGAAAATCAAACAGTCGTCTCGATGGAGAGGGACGATTGTCAAGGGGGAAGGACAATAGTCATCATGTACGGGGACAGGGGCGAACCAAGGGTGGGTCGCAGAAGACAATGTCTTCGTCCGGGTTCAAAGGAGAAAAAACCAATTGTTCGGGACAAGGGGAAGAGGAAACCAACCAACAAAAGTCGTGGAACGCACTTGCGAAAACACTGATACGTTTAGGGAGGGAGTTTGGCCATAGGAACTAAAAAAAGGGGTTACATGTAAGGCTGTTACGGGGGGGTACCGATAAAAAACATATTGGTCTGCAGGGAAAAAAGGCGGGGAAAGAAGGGGTCAAACATGTTAAGAAAAAAACGGGATGAAAAGAAGCAAAAGGCCGAAACGCAAACGGGGGTGATGGGTCTGAAGCGTCGCCATAAGCAGTCGCTTGGAAAAAGGAGAACGGTCTGCCCAAAAGAAGGGGAAATCAACACTGAAGGGGGGATGCCTAGAACTAGGAGGTGCGCAGGGCAAAGACAAGGTCCTAAAACAGGGAAGGGGCGGGGTGGCGCTAAGGGGTATGAGAGGGAGGGGTGTTCCAAGTGTCTCTCCTACAAGAAGGTCAAGCGAACAAGGGGTTAAAATCATGAGGGGAAAGGTTGATAAACTATAAACATATTCTGCGCTGTGGGATTGTTTTATGCTAAAGGGCTGATATCATGATTTCTATCAGAGAAGAAGAGAGCAAAAAATGGAGAACCGTTAAGATAGGGGAGAGAAAAAACGTCAAACAAACGCAACGGGCGAAGTTGGGGGGGATTGGGGAAAAAAAAACAAAGGGACGCGTAAAAATGAGTAGGACTCTATGTCATAAACGGGGGCCAGGGGAATGCACGCGCCGACTTGGGGGGACGGGACCAGCTGGGGGGCGACTCGGCGAAACAAGCGTCAAAGGCCATCAAACACAAAACGAATCAACCAGCCGTTGTAAGGCCGATCCAGGAAAGTGTGCCCATAGAATTTAGAAATATCGAAAAGAATAGGGGAAAATGGGGGAAGGAGAACTGACTCTAAAGGGTATCCGCAGGTAAGATAATGGGAAGCCTTGCAGGGACAGGCAGAACAAAGAGAAGAGAAAGAAGGGCAGGCAAAGCGAGGGGCGCCTCCAGTACCGCACGCAAGAAAGCGACATTAGAACAACAGCTATTACATACAAGGAGGCGAATAAAAAAAAAACACCCGGGGGGTGGATACATGATGACCCTTCGGAGTAGCAGGGGTGAATCATGAAAGGACTAGGAAATATTTTTCGACATGGTGGTCAAATTTTAGGCGAAGCCGTATGACAACTCAAAAGGGGGGAAGGGGACAGAACTCCTTCAAAAAGTGTCAAATACCAGCAATTAAAGGAAAAAAAGGTCAAGCTAAGAAAAAAAGAAACATGCCCGCGCGTAAAAAAAAGAAAATTCGAAATACGAAAAAAAGAAAGGAACTTGCACACATAACGTTCTTAACCAGGTCAGCAACAACAACTGGGGGCGGAATAGCAAACAAGCAAAAGGGAAGAGAAGAAAGTTTCGAACTAGGAAATCAAGCGTGGAACGCTGATGGATCGGCTAAAGTCCGATATGAATGGTACGAAGGGTGATAGTGAAAAGAAAAATGGGCCGTCTGTAGGAAAAAGGAAACACAGCGTCCAATGGTGAGGGAGGGAAGGGGAAACCCCGAGCCAACGGAGAATAAAAGCGGGGCATCAAGGGTGAGACACAAGTTAGCTGAGAACGCAAAAAGACGCGGAGACTAGGCCAGAACCGTACCGATCGGACAAGAATAACAGGTCGTTGGAAACAGCTCTCTTTCGTCGGAAAAAAAGGGGGGAGGGGGCATGCGGTCATTTACCAGGAAGAGGGATATGAGAACGTACCATTGGGGGGGGCGTGCAGGACAGGATAAGATAAATAAAAGGGTGGACAATTTAGCTGGAAGAGCAAAAGAGGGCTCAGTACTAATCATAAGCAAAAAGAGGAATCAAGGGGAATAGACGAAGATAAATAAGTTGCGGGCCGCACGCTTGGGAAAACACAAAGGGGAGAAAACGCTAAAAGAGGGAACAAAAAAAAAGAGAGGGACTACTAAGATAAGCGTATAAATAAAAGGGGGAATGGTTGAGTGGGCATATGTAGCAAAATAAGGTATGACGTTCCCACATCTAGTAGTGAGAAGAAGGGGGAAGAACTACAGGAGACAGAAACTGGACGGAAAAGGCTTAAAAGTTAATTGTGTTTCCCTGGACTCATTCAAACAGGGGATCGCACGATGGAAAACAATAGGGAGGGGGAGGGCGAGAAAATGGCAGTAAATACCTAAAAACGCATCTTCTGGGAAGAAACAGGGACATACACAGAGGGAAAAAAAGAAAGGGGAAAAAACGTTGAGGAAAAGAACTACGGGCGAACAACCTGGGGGGTCAAAATAATCCTCAACCAGGAGAAGCCATCACTAGCCGGGTGGGAGGGGAGTGTCAGCTGACCAAACATCAAAAGGCGCAACCACCAAACGGCAAGGAGGAGAAAAAGAAGAAATAGGACGTTTGTGAGAAGCCAAGAGACGGGAGACAACAGTAAAAGGAAGGGAAAATAATTGAAAGGGTGCTCTGTTGGTCGGTGAGGGCAGGATACGCTTGGAAAAAGAAAAGTGACGAAAATGATGCGGGACCAAGAAGAGCGGTGGGTATAAACCTAGACAGCTAAAGAAAGCAGGGGGAAGAAAAGGAACGATCCACACAAACCAGAACGAAACAACACGAGAACATGGACCATCGAAGCGAGAGGAAGCTGAGAACCCGACAAAAATTGCAATACCGGGAAAGAAAAGAGTGTTTTACTATGTCAGCGCTCCAATCACGGGGGGGGCAGATCAGGTCCGAGACGCCACAGCAACGGACGAAAATCTAGAGAAATGTTCAGGAGCAAAAGGAAGAGAAGGGACTGAACGTCGGGTGGCAACTGGAAGCTATACGGCCGTAGCAGCGAGCGAAACGAGATGCGAATCTGAAAAACCCAAAATGAAAGTGGGAGTCACCTCCGTGAAGAAGAAGGCGAGGTTGACAAAGAAAACGGCCACAGGGCTCCATTCGAACGGGAAGTTAGGAAAAGAACTCAGAGGCTATGGAAAAAAGGAAGGAAGGAAAACCGATTCTCAAGTGGAGGGGCAACAATCCCCTGGAACCTGGAGAAAGTTCTAAAAAGGGGCCACGCTTGAGTCAGAAAAAACTCGCGAAAATCCCTAGAAACGCACGTGGTGGGGAAGAAAAGAAACTAATATTACAAAAAGCAGGGAAAAGAAAGGGTACCGGAGGGAGAAGACGCCGGACTAAATACATTGCAGACTATTGGGTAAAGAAAAAGAAAAGGAGGGATACTGGCGTACACGCAGAAGCAGCGGAAACAATGTTGAGACTATCACTGAAGTTCGCACGCGCAGTAATTTCTTCGTGGGTTAAGAAGGGGAGAAAACGTATGGTGTGTCATTCCAAAGCGACAGGGGGGGGGGTATCAGTCGTGGACAATACACGAGACAACATATGGCATACGCAGAGCGGAAAAAAAAGGAAAAAATGGAACGAAAATCTCATTAGTGGGGAAGCAACGGGTTAACGAAAATTCATCATCCAAGTGGTGTAGGGAAAGGAATAAAAAGTCGTATAAAGAGCTTAAAGGCGGTTGCGCGTTGGGAATTAACGGGAAGATGCAGGAAGCGCATTAAGGGTTGCTTTGAAGACCCATCGGAATCCGAGAATGGCAGCGAAAAGGCAGAAAAAGGAGAATTTCACTTGCCTTCACGTGAGGTGAAACAGGCGGGTGATGGGACTTTCATAGATGTCCGTAGCGGTCGAGGTAAGTACACAGATTGCAAAACAACGTAAAGTGGGGAAAAGAACAAAACAGGGTAAACCGGCCAATCGGATAGGTCAAACGTACAGACACAAATCGCAGGTCCGCAACAAAAACGCGGTACATGGAATAATTAGGAGAAGGTTTTCACCAAAAACGATAAAGGTCAGGGCAGAGGTAGGGCAGTGCTCATAGTGCATAAGAAAGGGGGAAAAAGCATACAATAGACAAAAAAAAAAAAAAAAAAAAAAAAAAAACAAAAAAACAAAACAAAACAAACACAACTCACAAAGACATACGACGAAGAATTTCGGTTGAAAAGTAATAACAAGGAGAGCGCACACGATACGTCGCAAGAGAAGGCGAAACAGGACTGCATGCAAACTAAACGGAACAAGAAGCACAAAAAACATCGCCAACATCAGAAACGGTGCGACTTGGGGGGAATGGGAAACTCGCAATACAAAGAGCTTCCGCCCAGCCCGGTGAATTAAGAAAGGAAAAAATATGCTTTATAATGGCGTCTGATAAAATAAAATCGAGGTAAAGCAGACCTACGTCTCACCAACAGAAGGGGGGACTAGCCCTATCGAAAGCATAGGGCCCTGAGCCCAGCACAAACATAAATCGATTGGCGTAGAGTGCAATGTCGACAAACTGAAAAAAAGAGGGGGACATAAAAGACCCGTGCAGATGTACAAATACACTCACACAAATACGCAGGTCGCAACGAGACGTATCCACAGAAAATGGTAAATGTATAGTGATACAGCGCCAAGGGGATAAAAGCGCAAGAAAGGGAAAAAAAAGGACAACCAATCCGGAGTAAGAACATGGAAAGGAAGGGGCAATACAACACAAACATCCGGGAAAGTCGTGTCGATCGACCAACTGAAAGCTGGAACCTAGAACGCTCTTCCTTGTGGAGGAATCGGGGGAAGAAAAAGAATGCGCGACTCAAAAAAAAAAGAGAAAGAACGCACGGCCACAAAAGAACACAGAACCGTCAAACATGACTTCGCTTTAAATCGCGACCGGAGAGGGAAGAAGAAAAATCATTACGAACGGTCATTGCCCCGGAGCAGAGGACGAGGGACCGACCAATCATCATCCCTACGGCCGGAGCACGATGGGCAACTACAATCAGATAACAAATCGGAACACTGGAGGACGCAAAAAGGGAAAAGGGAAGAAAAAAAAAAGAAGAGTCGACTAAAGACAAATCTTGTCAAAAGACGGCTAGAGGTAGAAATCTGGTAAGAAATGACAAGATACAGAAACATGATCGGTAAGAGAAGAGAAAGTCGTAAGTACGTCAGCAGTGGGCTAAGAGAAAAGGGGAGGAAAAGAAAGAAGAATCCCGGCCAAAACATGATGGTTGCACCCGTAACTGGGACACAGAAAAGAGAAAAAAACAGAGTGGTCAAAGAAAGAATCATGGGCAAAAGAAGGGGGAGAAGTTCGTCGAATTGCCCACATACAGGGGCGAGTAAGCCGAATCAACAAAAGTCCGACGAAACTCGGAAAGAGCTCTCTCAAAAAACAGAAGCGGGAAGAGATAATCGGTAAAGTTTTAAGGAAAGGAAAGAGAGGGAAACAAATGTGTGGTAACCAAGAAGAGGAGACTGAAAAAGGAGGGAAAGACCATTACCGCAAAGCAAAGTGGCAAAATTGAGCACTGACGGAGCGAGAAACATAGGTCGAACAGAGCAACAAAATCAACCGCGGGGTAACAAAGAATGGGGGAAAAAACTACAGGTATGGGTCCTGTGACTCTATCTGAACGTTCTATATTCGTCGCCGATGAGACCATTGCTCGGGGTACGAAAAGGGGGGACGAAGAAATAATACCCCTGGTTTAACTGTGCAGAAGGAGGGGAGGAGGGGAATGGGACATGGAAGTGCCGGATGGTACTAACGGAGATGGAAAAAAAGGGTGCTGGTCACAGGGATTTAACAAAAAGGAACTATCCTAGGAAACTCTTTTTTATTTGGAGGAGGGGGAGAACGCTGACCTGGGTACCCATCGCGAATATAGGGCCGCTTGAAAGAGCGAACAATCGTTTCTGGTTAACAACCTAAAGCGTATCAGGGGCAGGAGCTCAAAAAGACCAAACTGATAAAAAATAAGAGCTCAAGAGAGAAGTAACGGGACTACTACTGTTGACAGCTAGAGTCGAGAGAAAGAAAAGCGTTGAAAGATGAAAAGAGAATAAGGGGGTAAGGGCTAAATTAATCTGTCTTTTGTGAAGGAAGGAAAGTGGCGAGAGCCTACGCCACCAAATCAGTCTTGGGTGTTGAAGAAAGGTTTTGGCGAGAGGTAGGGGAACGAGGCTAAACTGGGGAGAACGACTGGCAGTGAGGAGACAATAAACCATTATATCTACAGAAGGGCTGAATAATAGATCTAAGAACAAAAAAAAGTTTCCGGGGATGGACAGCTAAGATACCCAGACCCGCGACAACAAGGTTATAGGAAGAGACAGAGTGCAAGATTGATGGTGGTGAATGGTAGGGCTATAACGTCGGCGAGGATAGGAAAAAACTAGGAGGGAGGCGGACAGCACAACTGAGTATAGGTTCGATGGGAAACTGGGGAAATAGGGGCCATTGAGTTAAGGAAGCTTGAAAGCTATCATACAGTTGTGATCTAGATTGAGGAAAGGCCAGAGGCATAAACGACCCGAAAAAATCGTTCGCAAGGGGCCCAAAGCAGTGGGGGGGGAATCAAAAAAAGAGGAGGGGGTAATCGGTATGACCCTGGAAGGAATGGTCGCAAAGAAAGCAGGCAAAAGGGAAGAGCCGCAACGGGCGGAGAGGGGAGTCCGGCGCGAGTTCGCGTTCGGGTGCAGGTTGTATCGGTGGAAGATCGAAATACTGGTTTCGCACCATGAGAAAGGAGGAACTCTTTGGGGTGGGCTGGAGGGGGGTGGCGAAAAGCTAAGACATGTATTGTCTAAAATCAGCGAGCACTAGAAGCAAGGATGACGAAAAGGTCAAAATATGGGAGTAAAACGAAGGGAAAAAATAGAGGGAAAGGGTCGCATTGTAGGATTAATCGAGGGAAAAGAGAGGTGAATGCGGCTCAAGAAAGTGATAAAGAATAAGACGGGGCGAAAAGGAAACAGGTACGACTGCCAGGTGGTGGCAATACATTCAAAATCGATCGTAAACCAGCACGACAAAGGATACAACGAATTAGTGTAAAGGGGAGGGGAAAAGAAGGAAATTGAAGGGGGATCGGCGATTTCGACGCCGCTGTGATTTTGAGATGAGGGAGGGAAAATCAGTCCCTACCCGGCGAGTCATCCTAAAGGATGAATAAGAGAAAAAAGGAAGGCGAAACGCAAGCTCAAACTCTTCGGAAACGAGGGCGAGACAAACTTGAGGGGGGGGGGGGCTTAATTAACTATAATCCCGTAAGTGGAAACATGCAGTTGGAAAAAGAAGATGAAAAAAAGGTTAGGATACTACTGTCCAAAGAGAGAGGATGACGCACGTTTGCTTGATTGAAGGAAGCGGAGAAAAGATCTTTCCTTAAGAGAGGCACGGAAAAGGGGAAAGAAAGAGGAGCTACCGGCAAACATAGACCGATACTGACGTGCGAACTCATAATCAATGTAGGAGATTACCTGTTAGCTGCACATGATGGATAATAACCCGAGCATAACGGACAAAAAAAAGCACAAAAAGAAACGGCAGCGGGTCAGGAAAGGATCCAGATCACGACGGCTAATCAATCAAAAAAGTCGTATAAAGAAGGATTTGATGGTAAGGATTGGTGGCGGAAGGTGGGAGAGGGGGGAAAGAAAGGGCCGTCGTATCGACTCAGAGTGGAGATAGCAAGGGAAGACAAGCGGGAAGGAAAGGGAACCCCTATCCAAACGGAATAACCTATCGGTTGTAAAAGACAGGGAAAAAAAAAGGTTCATCAGCGCGTTCTAGAACGGAAAAGGAAGGAGGGGATCAATGCGCAATTAGAATTGAACAGTCCTAGGATCGGATTCCTGACTTAGGGAATCAAAAAACGTAGATTGTCAATCAAAGCAGCAAGGCGAGAGGAAGAGGAGGCTTACGCATCCCAGGCCAAACAACAAGTACAATCTCGGGCGCGAAAATATATTATACAGAATAGAGGCGTCATGTGGTGCCTTGGGACCAAAAAGTCTCGGAAGGAGGGACTCAACGCGTAGGTGACGATCCGCGGGGCTAGGGGGAAATCATCAATTTGCGGGGTGGCTGGTAACAGACGTTATGGTGGGCTGGGACTCATTAGGGGAAGTTACAAAAGCGCTTGCGACATCAAAGGATGCAAAAAAAACAGGTAGGAAAGCGTCATGGGTGCAGTGATACTCTTCGTCAGCACTAAAGAGAGAATAAAAGCTCATAGCAAAAAAAAATGGCCATGTTCGAATTCCGAAAGGGAGGGGGCCCAGGCGATACGAGTCAGACACATGTAAATGCACAGGGGGAACCATAGGAAGAAAGACTAAGTAGCAGAAGATTGGAAGGAAGGGGGTCATACAAAACGGATCACCAGTTAGGGGG
>Ga0179593_1287687_pt1 | contig 25426 bp, 32 predicted proteins | sample CZODoug2_1_08_16_FD_185931 | JGI IMG/M metagenome (GOLD analysis project Ga0179593, IMG submission 185931) | Vadose zone soil fungal communities from Angelo Coast Range Reserve, California, USA - CZODoug2_1_08_16fungal (PacBio error correction) | ecosystem: Environmental > Terrestrial > Soil >...
AGAAAAAAAAAAAAAAAAGGCCAAAACCCTTACGTGTAAAAGTGAAACAGGGGTCGGAGGGGGGAAAGGGCTACCCTTTGGGAAGAAGAAGGACGAGCAAACTGAGGGGCACTAAAAAAAGGAAAAGACAAAATCGGTGAGCCAAGGGGAACGGAAACAGCCAAAAAGTAACGTGACGAGACAATGAAGACCCGCTCGAACGCAGCGATGTTCGCGGCACGCCAAAAGCCCCGGAAGTTTTTTATTGGAAGTCAACAGGTAAATCAGCGAAAAAAGCACCGCCCCAAGCCCTCCATCACTTTTTAGAACACAGGACCAAAAATGAACGGAAAACTTGACACAGGGGAAAAAAAAAAAACCACAAAAAATGTCACTATTGGGGAGGCAGGAAAAACACAACCGGATCAAGGTTTCCGGGGGGAGCAAGAGCCCGAACACGTGAAAAAACAGGACAAAAAATGGACACAAACAGCAGAGACAAAAAAAAGCCAAAACCTGGGGCAAAGATTGAAATGCTATCCAAACCACAAAGACGGGCAGTCAAACTCTGGGGGGGAGGGAGAGCCCTGAAGAAACCTGGGCGCCAAACAGTTCTGGTGGGACGAACTGAGCCCTACCACAAACGAGTCGCAGTGAAAGAGAAGCCATGGGAGAGCAAAAAAGACAACACCAACCTTGTATGTCGGCTGAAAAATACAGGATCAGAAAGCGAAATTGCTCGGTGGGGATCTACTCCGCGGGCCAGAGCGGTGGGGCCGATGGGGGGAAAGGGGGGGGGATGCTCAGCGTCTCTAGAACGCTGCCCCGAAGGGAAAAAAAACACTCAACGAGAGACAAGAAGTTAACCCCCTGTTGTCAACGGAAAAGACACTCAACAACCGTGCCCACACAAACGTAAAACCGGCGTGGGGTTCTTCAGGAACGCCAAGAAGGAAACGGCAAAACAAAAAAACGTGTGGGGAAAAAAAAAAAACCATCCACTGCACAAGGAACGCGATTTACTGCAAAAAATGCCAGAAGGGGAGAAAGTCCAGCTCGTTCTACGAGACAAAGCATCGGGAACCTTCAAACTGTGGTCGAGAAGCAAAGCAAGCCAACTTGTCCATCACTCAAATAAGGTTTGGCGGGAGGTTAATTCAGTGTATCGAAACGAGGGTGACAATGATACTCGCAGGAACAAATTAAAAGGGGGGTTTTGTCGAAAGACAGGGCGCCGTTGGAAATGAGACGAAGAAAAAAGTCTGGAAATTGGGTGGAGGAAAAATGCCCAGTAAGAAAAAAAGTCCCCCCAAAAAAATTGTGGCTCGCCCATTGTAAACCAGGGGGGGGGGGGGGGGGGGGGGGTGTAAGAGCAAGGAAGGTCTTGTGGTGAGGGAGGGATGGAGGAGAAAGGGTAGGGAGAGAAGGTGGGATGGAGGGAGGGGGAGGGAGAGAGGGAGGAGGGAACGCGGCCGGAAAATCTGCCTGCACAAGCAATCAAAGAAATGGTGGATTCAAAACGTCTACCGTGAAGCAAAAAAAGGGGAGCCAGTGAAGAAAGGACTCCGCGGGCTGGTCACAAGAATTTTCAATAAACTAAAAAACCTGGGACAGAGGGGGGATTGGGGACGGCCAGCTGGGGGTCCTGCCGCAGGGCGAAAAAAAAGCACCGAGAAAACCTTTCTCGGGAAGATAGGGGGACCGTCAGAAGGTCCGGTTGGGGCAGCTTCGCCACATGGGACCGGGCGGGTGTAGCGGAATCTTCGGGACACAGGTCTCGGCACAAACATAAAAGTCGACGACGGCAAATCTCGGACTTACATGGGAAGAGACGGCAGGGGGGGCAGGAGCCTCCTGACGAACTCATTAAGGGAGGGCAGGCACAAAAAACAAGCCGTCACCTGTTTTGCGACGGTCTGTCTTGGCAGTGCCACCCGCGTCACTACGTAAGGATCGACCGAAACTCCGCGAATCCCAATGGTATCAAAAAAGGAGGACGCGCACCCTCTTGTCCGTTTCTCAGAAGGAAAACCACAGCAGGAAAAGAACCCAGGAGATCAAAATCAACTGAGGAAACGTTGGGGTGTCCGACCCTGGTAAAAATGGAAGGGCGAAGGAATTAAACAAGGAGAAGTTCCCCGGTGAGCCGGAAAGACTGATTGGGGTAACGCCGAGGGACTAGCAAAAACCAACAAACGAAACGATTTTTGACCAGAAAAACTGCTTGGAGGAGAAGAACACGAGAAGCGATAAAAAAAGCGAAAAAAAAAACAGGAAGGAAGGAAAAAAAAAGAGAGATCTTCTGGGGGTGTATCTCACTAAAAGCGAACCTGGAAAAGGGGAGTGGGGGGGTGAGAAAAAAACGCCGGCGGTTTCAAAAAAATGACAAACCCCCATAAAGAGAAGATGGAGTTAACAACTTCAAGTCACAAGGGTAAGAAAGACGACTTTCAATGCAGCGAAAAGAAAAACTTTAAAAAAGAAAAAAAAGGAATGATTCTTCGGTCTTGCTAGAAACCAAAAACAGATGGGAAGGCGGGTTGTGAGACCCGGACAAGGGACTTGAGTAATGTCTCGTGAGAACTGAAAAAATGAAAGGGGGGCGAGGAGTTTCGAACCGCTTCGAACCTGGTCAAACCGCCGCTCCTCCGGAAAACGCGGCAAGGGAGCGAGCACGAAGACTGTTAACCCCCGAGGAAGGGGAACCGCGCGAGTCGTCGATAAGGAGACGAGAGGGCAGAAGAAGGGACCATTTTGACCTACGACTGTGTCCCACCAAAGAAGGTGAAAAAGAAAAAAAAGAGAATAAACTTTCTCTTGTAACATGTTTAAAGAAAAGGGCAAAAATACCACGAATCGGGAGAGGAAAAGAGGAAGTGGGTAACATAAGAAGTCAGGGACGTCCGGGGAGCGCATCTCGGGTCACCCTTTAGACCAAGGAACCTTCAAAAAAAAAAGTACAAAAAAATAGAACAAAAGAATGATGCGTGTCAACAGTAGGCTCGCTCCTCGGTCGGTTTGGCAAAAGAAAATTCCTCGACAGAAGGGGAGCAAGAAGAGGAGTCCTGTCTCAATTCAAATCTACTTTTGGACTCAACATAGAAGGATGACACCGGAAAGCAGAGTTAGGGACGGGAGAAAAAGGGGGGCGAATGAACCAAAAAAGTGGAACATATTCATACGGTGCGATGGGTAATAAAACACGGGCGCCCTTGCGTAGCTCATGGAAACAGAAAAAAAAAAAGAAAATAACAGGAGCTAAAAAGGAAACTCGGGGTGACCACGTCTAACATTAATTTGTGAAACACGGAAACCGAGTGGAAAAAGGCAGGGAGGGAAACAAGGCCAAAAAGTTGATGTCTGACGCCGCAGAAAGTAAAGTGGACCAAAGGACACCAGACTCGGAAACTTAGCAAAATGGGGAAAGGACTGAATTGAATGTGGGCAGGGATCGCTTGTCTGGGAGGGGGGGGCAAAAAAAGTGGATTGTATCCTGAACCAAGGGGGGGGAGGGAAAGGTGTCAAAAAAAACAAGGTGAAGCAACAAAAAGGGCAAAACGCCCACGAAAAACAAAGGACAAAAAAAGGATATAATTCACGAGAGGGGGGGGGAAAAAAAAAAAATTCACAGGACGTGAAAGAGGTTAAAAAAACATGGAAATGGGCTAGCGTTGAGGGGTTGGCACGTGAGGGCAAAGCGGGAAAAACGAGGAACGCGAGACGGAAATCAGTCCAGCAGGCAAAGAACGGGGGGCGAACGGAGTGAGGCGCCAACCAACTAAGAAAGGAAATCAGGGCCGAGCACAGTAGGCTTTCCCCAGCAATGAAAAATTGAAAAAAAAGGGGTGTTGGGGGCGGCCGAAAAATACCTTCTGTTCAGCGTCCCACTGAGAGGGGTTAAAGGAGCCACGACAAAAGGGATCCCCCCCCACACTTTGGCGACAAAGGGGTAGGCCGGAGCGAGCCGCGGTGAGACGGCGGCCCGTGTAGGTGTTGGGGTTGGATCCTGTACCAATAAGGTTGGGAGAGACCGACCACAAACCGTTTTTAAGACAGGGGATAGTTCGGAATTCACCGCTGTCGCGTGACAAAAATTTGTCTCCAGCACAGAAAACCAGGGGTGAAGTTTGGGAACAGTGTTTTTGACTCGTTGCGGAAAGGAAAGCAGGGGGGAGTTCGCAAGTTTGGGGGGTGGGGGTTTTTGTGCTGTTAGACTTCATTTGTTCCATTGGGTTCTAGAAAGAGGGAAAAAAAGTGCCGAAAATTGGGGACTGGCGGTAAACGCGGATCAGAAAAAAAAAACAAGAAAGAAAAACAAACTCTGCGTGCAAGGGTAAACGAAAAAAAATAACGAAGGAAAAAAAGACGGAGGGGTAGAGGACACGCAAATGACAGCATTTGCAATCTACATACATGGGCATAATAAAAAACACGACGGGAGAGGGCAAAGACGGTGGAAGCAACGATTTGGAGGCCGGGGGACTAAAAAAAAACAACACGGAATCCTTTTGAGGACAGAAAGAGGACCCAAGAAGGCCTAACAGGCCAAAGGAAAACTAAACCCGACCAAACACACCGGGTCATTGGGAAGCATTTGAGTCGAGTGGGGCGGCAGTGGGGGAGTAAGATCTCAATCAAAAAAAAAAGAACGGAAGGAGAGAGACCGACCTACCCGCAAAACATAAAACATACAAGAAAAAGAAGATTGAAAAGTTTCCAAGTCGGAGGTACGTGTGAACAAGGGAGAAATAAAGACTCAGGCCCAAAATGCTTCTTTCAAAAGAAAAAAAAAGCCGGGAAGAAGAAGAACCAACCCCCCACACCAAAAAAAAAAAAAAAAAAGGAAACAACAAAAAAAAAAAAAAAGAAAGAACCTCCCTGGCAGACCGAAAAAAATTTGGAGGTAGCACGTACGCTCCAAGAAAGTAGGAAGTGGACTCGTATCCACAAATTTCCCCTACTAGAAAGAACTATAACCGCAATTGATTTTGTACGGAAAACGGCCGCCAAGACAGAGTGTGGAGGGCCGGGGGAGGGGGGAAGGGCCAAAGGCCAAAGGATACAGCCACCCGCAAAATAAAAGGGGGGAGTGCAGTGTGGGATAAATACACCGAGCCAACAAAAGTGCCAGAAGGGGACACACGTTTTGGACCCAAAAAGTGAAAAAATACACTCACTTTCCTGAGGGCGAACACGCGTGGGAAACAAACCTTCCAACAAGGGGGTGACGGGGGCAGAGAAACCTCCAACTGGGGGAACGCGTCACAATAAAAAAGTCAGATACACATCCCACAGTTGGGGGGGGCGACACCGTGAAAGAGGCTAATGAAACACCTCAATCCACTAACCGGGAAAAAAAAAAAAAAGACTCTGGAGAAAAAGAAAAAAGTGAGAAATAACTTTGGGGAATACGAAATCACAAGGGGTGGCCTCCTAAGAGGTGGGTCCGAACAGGCCCAAAAAGCTAGGGGGAATAGAAAGCAGTAGAAAGTCAGAAAAAAAACCTTGGGGGATTTCGTACAGGGGAATCGAAAACTCAGAAGAGAGAGAGGCAAAAGGCTGGCAGAAAAAAAAACGACTCGCCACCGGGGGAGTCGGAAAACCTAGCGGGGAAAAAAAAAAGAGGGGGAATGGCATAACTTGACAGATTGAAATCGGGAAGCCAAAAATCCAAGAACAGAAGGGGAAAAAAAACTTTCAAAAGGAGAGGAGAAAAAAAAGGTTTAACAGGGGGTTGGCCGACATAAAAAAAAAATAGCCGCGGGAAGCCACCATCCACAAATTAAAGTTTGGCCGGGGGCAGTGGACAAACAAAAAGGCGGGGAACGATCAAAAAGTGTTTTAGCCTCAAAAGACACGTGAAAATTCCAAAGAACTCGAGAGAGAACAATGAAGAAAAGAGAACCACCAAAGAAAGATCTTGGGTCACCCAGAGAGAAAAAAAGGAACAGGGAAGGGAACAGGGAAGACAACAGAGGCAACGCGCATTCAAGCAGCTGTTTTTCGGTCGGGAAGGGAAAAGGGAAGGGGTAAAAGACAGAAAAACCAGAAAGGGAAAGGTAAGGAACCTCCATTGGGAAAAGGATGTGGGGTGTACTAGGAGGTGCTTTATCTCCATCCGCATATGGGGGAAAGGGGACCATCCAAAGTAGTGCAACGTGGGGAAAAATGTGGTGGAAAGTTCCTGTAGAATGGGGAATCAAGCGACAGAAACAGGACCTTGCAACTCGGAGGAAGTTGCGTCCACGGCAATGGGTAAACCAAAAACGAAAAAAAAAAAAAAAAACCAAGGGGGGGAAAACTAACGAAAAAAGGAAAGGGAGGGAGAACAACGAACAAAATGCGATTGCGGTGACACCGGCGGGAGGAAAAGGGGGGACCGCACAGGGGAATTAGATGTGTGCCGTCCAAAAGGGGCGGGGGAAATGGGGCAAAACTTGAAAAAGAAGATAAGAGGAAATTGGCCTCTAAAAAGGCGAGTTAAGGTCAGAAGGATCGGGTAAAATTCACTCGGGAAAAAAAGAAAAGACCGGAAAACGAGTGGGTTATCGAGGGCAGGTCCCCACGGGGATCACCCGCAATTTAAAAAGGGGGGCGGAGGGGCAAGGGAAAACCTGCAACACGGTTCTGGGCGGAATAGGACGCAATAATAACAAAGACAGGAACTCTTTTGCAAGTTCAGTGCGGGAGAGTCCAAAATAGGGGGATAACGTTCAAAGGAAATCAAGGTGTGGACTCGGGATGGAGCCGAAAGGGAGAATGTCCAAGAGGACAAAAGACGAGAAAAAGTGGTGTCGCAGCTCAGTGCAACCTTCTGAAGACACGGTGTTCAGACGAAACTCTTGCCCAAGGACGTACCCGTCCAGGGAAACATAGTCGTGTCGTTTTTTTCTTCCCCTTCTAATAGTTAATAGAGGATGGGGGGGGGGTAGGGGATCCCGTTGGAAAGCCACGTAACTTCAGCCCAGGGAAGTTTAGGATGGCCTACTTAAAAAAAAGATGGGGGAAGGGAAGAAGAAACGAAAGAAGCGAACCCCTAACTTTTGCACCAGGGAAGGCTGACTTGGCGAATAGCATAGAAAAAACGGGAAGAAGAATGCAAGGAACCGAGCAACAAAAAAAAAAAACAAAAACTTAAAAGGTGAAAGAAAAGAGAAGAATAGATCCGTGTGAAGGGAATAAAGAGTCCGCATTAAAACAAGGCAAGTTAAGGGGGTACTCGACTCGTCTAAAACGAAACCCAAAAAAAGAAAGGCAGGAGAGGGGGGCTCAAAGGAAAACATCAAAACGTCAAACGTAAGAAGAAAGGAGGAACGGACAAAAAGGAGAAAGAGTCTCTAAGGACAGAGAAAAACAAACAAATTTGTTCTGCGACGTCCCTTCACGAGGCGGGAGAAGTGCTCATGGGAAGAAAAGGACCTCGGGAGAGGGACTTCGAGCCCTGGAACGAAAGAGACACATACACAAAAAAGAAGAGAAGGGGCTGGAAAGGTTACTCAGGAGATCCGACCCTAAAGTTAAACATAGGAGAACTCAGCGTCTCCTATAAAGAAAAGAACAAGAAATAGGTGGTATAACTAGAAAAGCACTCGGGAAATTGGCCAATGAATCTAAGGGTGATCCAAAAAACCAGGGAAAAATCCAGCGTGGTCAAGATATAACCCAAACAGACTAAGCTTGGATTGATACTTCCAATAGAAAAGAGGACCGGGGGAAAAAAAGGGGGGGGGGAAAGAAAGGGTTGACAGAAAGGGGAGGAACCACCGGAATTCAGCATCAGGTCCTCCCAAGGTAACCATCCTGCTGGCAAGCCTATGAACATGAGGGGGAAGGGGGTGGGTACCTTCGTGGTGTACGAAAATCTTGTGTTCAAAAACAGCCATAGGAAAAAGCAACAGAAAATAGATCACGAGAAAAAGGGAGAAAAAAACGTGGAAGGGGAAAGGGAAGTTACAAGGACTTTTACTCAAAAAAATGAGTAGGCAGGGTGAACCGTGAATCGCGTCGTCGAAACCCTAAGAAAAAAAAAAGCCATAAAAAAAGAGAGAAACCTGGGACATCAGGGGGGGAAGAAAAAAAACCCACCTCGCATTGGCTTGGGCGATGATAAAGAAAGGGGACCAGAAAAAGGAAAGTAAAGAGTAAAGGACAACCCAAGAACTGAGGATTCTACACTTAGAAATTTACAAACGAAAGAAGAACCGAAAATAAAATTCTGTATCAGGGGAAAAGGGCACTTGGGGGATGTGCTTGAGAAACTTAAAAAAAAAGGACCAAAATAAAGGACACGAATTACGGAGGAAAAAGCGCCATGGGGACCGTCGTATCATTGAGGGGAAGAAAGAGGGAGTGGGGCGTCATTGGTGGTGATAAAGTACCAAAAAACCAATGGTTAAAGGGGACCCTTTACGGACAGTCATTGGGGACTAAAGGAAAAACCGAAGGGGGGGGGATAGGGAGGAAGAAAAGAGGTTAGCGGGAAAGGTTAGACCAAGGGTGTGGGGTGTTTGTTTGGGTTTAATCAGGTGGGGAAGAAAAGAGGAGGGGGGGAGTGGTGGGAAAAGGCAGAATAGGCCGCCGTTCTCAACCGATGAACAAAAAAGCACCAAGCCCACTCAGGGACCGCCTCAGGGAACAGGGGGAGGTTCTGAAGAAAAAAAAAAAACCATAATAGAGGATCAAACGTAAGGAAGGTCCCTTCCCGGAAACAGACATTTGAGCAAAAGGGGGTTGAGGGGGAGGACAGAAAAAAAATTGGTGTGGATCTTCTATCTTGGGGGGGGGAGGCCTTGGGAACCCGACGGTGGGAGGAAACCAAAGGGTCAAGCGAGAGAGACCCATAGGGGTAAAACTCTTTCCTTGGCACCGGGGGGTGATCAAAATCAGGAAAAAAAAACAGGTGGGGGAGGAGAAAATTATGGAAGAGGAAGCCAGGGGGAAAATTTGAATGTTACACTACGGGAAGGAACCTTTGTATTTGAACGGTGGGATCCAGGCGAAAAGGCAGGGGGGGGGGGGGGGGAAGTGAAGGAAGAAATTGGCCGGGGGGGGTGGTTAAAGAGTTTCCTCCCAAAGGCCCCCAAGACCAGACGGATTGGCGAAAGAGTTGAGGTTACTCTTAAATCGAAGGGAGAAAAAAAAAAAGACGTACAACCAAAGACGGCGGGAGTATCAAAAAAATCATATGCGGGAGGTATGCGCTAAAAAAACAAAACGTGGAAAAATTAAGCGAGAAATGGAAATGAGGAAGAACTGTTGTCAGGGCGCAAGAATAAATCACCCTTTTCGAAAGGTGAAAGAATAAGGGGAGGAAAAGCAGACACTAAGACTTAAAACCTGGGTGGGTCAAAAGTAAACAGTGGAAATAACCCGACCACTGTTTCCATGTTTCCCGGAAAAGAATTTTGTCACTGGGGCCGAGGGGAGGAAGAAATCTCCTAGAAGAAAAAAAGAAGAAAAAAAGGGGAGGAGGAGTAAAATAAAGAAAAAGCCCATGGGAGGACAATAGACTAAAAGGAGGAAAATGGAAAACAGGGTGTCGTGGTTAGTCAACTGGGAAAGGGGGGGGAGACTGAGGGGGAAGGAAAAAATGTTCGGCACGAAACAGAGAGGGGGAACAGAGAAATGAGTTGGAGGAACCCTTGGTCCGGCAAGAACCAGACGGGGGGCCAAATGTTCGACAGAAAAGAGACAAACAGCAATAAGAGGGCGGCAAGGAACACAAGCCTAGTTTGGGGGAAGTGGCTTTGGTCGTACCGCATCATGCGAAACAAAAGCAACCGCAAAAGAAGGCGTACAGGTTGGGAGGAATCCCCGAAACCCAACTGCCAACGAAACTAAACCAACCGCGAAATGAAAAGGGAAGGGGGCAGCGAAAAAAGAAAAAGGGAGAGGCAAAAGGGGGGTCCGGGGGAGAAGCGGAACACTGGCCCCTTGAACCGCGGAACCAAATCCGAACCAAATCTCCCAAAACCGGTGGGGGGAACAAATAAAACGAGACAACCGCAAGGAAGAGGAAAAACATAAGAAAGAGACTAAAGGAACTGGGAGCAACGCAGCCTTTTGTCAGGACTCAGAGGACGAAAAAAAGATCGGAAAAAGAAAAAATTAAAGTACAGGGGAAGCAACCGCAACCCATAACGCATTGGCAATGTTGGGTAAAACTTAGACTAAGGATAAGCAGGAGGAAAAGGGATCTCTTACTTGCAAAAACGATAGAGGCAAAAGCTTCCTTTCCAGGCTGGACGAGTGTCTGGCTGGGTCGAAGAACAAAGAGGTGGTTAAAAAACGACAAGGGTCAAAGAAAAAAGAAATACCAAGAAAAAAATCAAAGATTTTTTAACCTTTTGCAAAAAAATGAAGAAGAACAAAGAAAGGGGGAAAAGAAGATCCGGGCTGGTTGGGAAAACCGGGAACACACAAGCCCGGTTGGGTCCTTTTAACGGAAAAAGGTTCACAAGGGTGGGCATGGAACCAGAAAAGGCAAAAAAATTCGAACATGGTCACGGGGGTCCCCCCGGAGAGGTCGAAGAGCGGGGAAATGCCGGGGGAAATAAGGCAAGAAAAAATCAACCCAAGGTCAACCAAGACCACTCAAGCCCGGGGGTGGAGGTGCGCAGCCGGGGGGGAAAGGAAGGGGAAACTGAAAGGGGTTGCAAAAGGGTGTTCTACGGAAAATAAAAAAAACAGGAAATGTCAGTTTTGTGCTACTAGGGTACTTGATGAAAGAGAAAAGCGAAAAACTGAGCAGACCCCGGTGGGGGGTGTTCTTCCCCATGTCGCCAGTCTGCCGATGGCAAAAATTGAAGGTTCGTAACGAAAACTGGGGGAAATCGCGGTCCGCACACTCCAAGGACAGAATCGAAGTGGTAGGGCCAAGTCACCCGTAGACTGACGAAGAAAGAAAGGGAAAGGGGAAAAGAAAAAGGGCGGAAAAAGAGGGAGGGGAAACAAGCCCGGAGGTCGACGGTCGCGGAAAAAATTGAAGAAATGTGAAAGAATGAACTACAAAGGTATGGGACATTCTCTGGGGTTACTAAAATAATCCAGGAACTACCTAGAGGGAATTATAAAGGTAGGGGCTGGTTTCAGCCGACCACAAACACCTGTAGTAAAGAAAAGAGAGGACACTTAGTTTTTATTGAAAAAAGGGCCGGTAATAATTGGAAAGAACAGGTCTAGAGAGTGCGAGCGTGCTTCTTTGTCTGTCTAAGAATATTTCCGAAAGAAAGCCGAAAACTGTGAATACGTGCAAGGGAAGATTAGAGCGTAAAGTCCTTTGCTACGTCGGGGGGGCACGGTCGTTCAAAGAGGCGACGTAACTTCGGAAAAAAACAGAATTTAGAAAATAAAATTCTACCGGAAGAAGAAGGAGCGTTTGATTTAAAATAACAAGCGAAACCAATCGTGTCCTGGGGGGGGTGAACTAGGCCATCAAATAGAAAGGAAGCGGAAGGGGGGAGAAAGGGAGGATAAAGGGTCCTTCCCACCCTCGAATGGGAGGGATAACGCTGATAAGGAAAGTTTGGAATACCAAAGAGGAAGCCGAGGAAACCAAAAACAAGTGTTAAAGGGGAATCGGGTCTTTGCAAAAACAGGAGAACAAAAGGGGAGCCAAAAAAAAAAACAAAAAAAAGGGAGGGGAATAAAAAGATCGCTCGGTACCTGGGGTCTTGAGCGCAGCAGACTCAAAAACACTGTTTGGGGGGGGGGGGGGGGGGGGGGAGAAACTCGTGGGAACAGGGCGGAAAAAACAAGAGAAGAACGGTCTACTGCAACAGAAGACAGGGTGGAAGGCCGGGAAATTCCACCCACAACAAAAAGGGAAGGAAATGAAGGAGGGGAGGCAAACCCAAAAAAAAACACAAGAACTATGTTGGGAGGAACGGTACAGTCCGACACGAAGGCGGCGGAATGGAGAAGTGGGCAAAAGAATCAACGGGTAGAAGAAGGAGGAGAAGGGGCAGGCAGAGCCGACCCAGTTCAGGACCCAACTGAAGTTTAAGGGGACCCGCAAAGAAGTTTAAGAACACAGAATCGGGAAGCGGGCGGGGGCAGAAAAATCGAAGAAACAAAAAAAAAATAAAAAAAAACGGGGGGGGTGGCGAGAACAAAGCACTTTTCCATGACCCGAACCTTGGGAACTTACAAGACACCACCGACAAAGAACGGGGACTCGAATCAACATCAAGTCGCTGGGAAATTTGACCACAACAAGGAGGGGCACAAAGGAAAAAAACGAAGGAGACGCGACTACACGAGGACCTCCAAAACAGGGGACCAGCTCATAACAAAAGGGTAATTCGGCCGCAGAGGCCGGACACCCAAGCCAGTGTACCCCATGGGAGCAAGCAGGGGGGGGGCTGGCAGACGGTCGAAAGTCCCCCAAAAAAGGGAACCGGGGTCGTCCCAAAAAAGAGGGGCAGTCCACGGGGAAAGGGGGACTCCTCAACTGGGCATGAACCCTGGGAGTGGCCGAACGAACCGTGGGGACGGAAAAACCATCAGAAGCTGCCCGGGAAGGAAGCGCGGCGCCGGATCCAAAAAAAAAAAAAGGAAAAAATCATGGAACTGGGAAAAAAGGTCAGACTTGGGGGAGACCCAAAGAAGGCCACGACGTGTGCTTGGGGGCCTCAGAGTCGGATTAGAAAAAAAAGAAAAGAAAAAATGAGAGGGAGGAACGGCTACAAAAGCAAAATCCATTCACTTCTACCGGAATTTCTTTAACCTGCACGGAGAAACAAGGAAACTAGGGGAAAACGGGGAAAAAAAAGTTGGGGAGGGAAAGAAAAAGACTTCAAAGGGGGGTCGTCACGAGAACGCGCCCATGGGGAAATATGGGGGGTGAGGCACGTAGAGGGAGAAGGGGGAAGAAGGATGAAGGAAAACACCGGGGCAATTTCACGGACAAGGTGTAGGTTTACACTAAACGGCAACCGCCGAAAGAAATGCCCGCGGCGTGGGGGAAGAGAGAAAAAAAGGGGGGAAGAGGATGTGAAAAAAGCCAATCTTTGGGAAGGGGGGGGTGGAGTGCGCAAGCGGCGGTCGAACTAATGAAACCCGACATAAAAAACGTGATCCAAAAAACAAAAAAGCGGAAAAAACAAGGGCGGGTATAGGGGTGACTCTCCGCAAAAAACTAAAAAAAGGCAAAAAGAGGGAAGAGTAGGATCCCAAAAAATGGGGAAAATATGGTTTGGGGGCTTTTTCTTCTGACCAAAACAGTGTTCATCGTAGGAGAAACGTTGGCGGAAAACCAAAGGAGCCCAACGGGGGGGCCAAGGACCCCATTTATGAGAATAGTTACCCGGGAAGGATGGGGGTGTGAACGCGGAAAGCGTTTTGAGGAAAAAAGCCAGGAAATAGGGGGGAGGAAAAACCCCGGTTTGGTAACGGGTCTCGTAATGTCGGAGGAAAAGGGCCGGGACGGTGGGGGGAGGAGCAAAAGGAAAAAAATGAGGGACACAAAAACGTGGGGTTCGCTGCCAAATCCGGAAAAAGAGGAAGGGGGGGGGGGTGGGGTTGGGGGGGGGGAGGGGGAAACAAGCACACAGTAAGGTGGCTTTTTAAAGGGGAAATCAAAACTCCACGACGGATGATTGTGAAGGAGCGGAAGCTGTACGTCATGAGAAAGCAAACTCCCAACTCATGCATGTGGGCAGGACGACTAAATCCATGGCCCGTAGGGGGGGTGAAGCGGCAACAGAATGGAATGTCATTTAAAAGGAAAGGGGGGGAAAAGAGGACACCTAATGCTCAAAAACGTACCAACTAGGAGGAAGTTGCACTATATGTGTTCAGAACCTAATCTACAGCCCTGAAGGGACGTCAAAAAAGGGTAAAAAAAAACCACACCCAGACAAGGCCCTACAACTACCACCCTTGGTCCAGGGGGATGTTTTTTGAAGCAGGGTGGGCTGTTCGGGCGCGGTAAGGAGAGAGAGGAAGAAACAAACTGATTAGTAAAGAAAAGGGATATCCATATCGAAAAAAGCATAATTTGGTTTTTGTTTTGGGGGGGAGCAAGAAAAAACTCCTGGAAAATGGAACAGGGGGGGTGAGGGAACAAAACAAAGAAGAGAAAAAAAAAAAAGACAAAAGAGGGGCACACAGGCCACCTTGAACATTTCGCTGGAGGCTGCGCAGACCCTTGGAGGGGAGAAGAAACGACAACACGAAGAAGAAGGGGCATGAAACAGGGGAAGCACAAACAAAGAAGTATTCATTGTTTCGAGACAAATGTACATCGGCAGTAACACAAATCAGCAGAGGGATGGGCGAAACCAAGCCAACAGAGTGGGGAAAAGGGAGTGGGGAAAAACTTCAGAGGAAAAAAGGACATCACCGCCCGTCAAATAAAAGGCCGGCGATGGGGGACGAAAAAAAAGAAAATGACCCCACGCCAAAGCAGGGGGGGACAGCCCCCACCCACCTGTCGACCTTCACCTGGAAAGAGTGCCAAGAGAAAAAGCAACCGGGCCCCAACCGGCAATCAGAAGTGGTTGTCGGGACAGGAGGAAAGACAAGGGTAAAACACCGGGATGGCTTCAAACTACACCGAAGAACTGGACCCTTGGGGGAGAAATGAATAGGACTATCAAACATCACCCTTCCCCCTAGCTGGGGGTCAATCAAAAGATGGCCGAAGAAAAAGGGGGCTGCGCAACATGGCATTACTTTGTATCGGGAGGTGCCCGGCCCACTCTCCGCACGGGGCGGGGGCCCACTAAGGAAAGGATACAAACAAGAGATTTTAAAAAGGATAAACCAGACACCAAACCCAAGAGAAAGAAGAAAAACTTCACCCCTCCAATTTCCAATGGGGGCGCGGGAATCCCCGACAGGGGGAGAAGCACCTAGGGGGGGAGGTCCAAATTCCTTAAATGCACTTGCTCCCTGGGCGCGAAAAAAAAAGTAAACCGACGGGCCATAACGCTCCCGCGAGCTGGTGAGTGGGATGGATAGGAGGGGAAATCACAAAAAAAAAAAGAAAAGAAAGAGCCGCAGCCAGCTGGGTCCCGTCAAGTGCCGACACAAACACTCCACTAGACTGAAGAGCAAGATTGTGGAAAAAACCCAACCGGGTTCGAAGACAAGGTACGAAGGCCCTAAGAAGAACTATACCGGAGGTGACTGCCCTTCACCAGTTGATTGAAAGGAGTCCACAAGGGGGGGGTTTCCCCACCGCACAAACCAAAAGAAACAAGGTGAAACGAAAAATGGATGACCACAGAGAAGTACTGGTCCGCATAAAGTGGAGAGGAAGGCAAGGGAATCGTGTAGCATGGTACTTTTGGGAGATCACAAGCAATGGTAAGAGGAGTCAAATTGGTGGGTGAGTCCAGTACGGGGAAATCCAGTGTACCTTCAATATTTTAAAGGGGTCCGACCGAGAACCTGAGGGGTGTTTCCAGGAGGGAGGGATGTAACTTTTCAAGTCACGTAAAAAAAGAAAAGTCTCCGTGGGGGGTGACTTCCAAGGGGTGCCTCATGGGTGAAAGATGTGAAATGGGGGGAAGGGATCCTGGCCGTTACATGTGATCCCGCAACCAGAGGAAGAGGAAGGGCACGCTTCGAGGGTTGGTGTGGAAAAGTGACCAGGGAAAAGGAACCTTGGGGAAAGTTAAAGGAAGCGACCACCCGGCCCAAAAAAACCACACAAAAAACCCCAGGGGGAGGTCAGGGGGCGGGGTGGGGGGAAAACCACACCGCCGAGACGCCGCCCACTGGACAATGGGGGGGGGAGAGGGGGGGGGGGAACTTAAGGACTGGGAAGGACGAGGTGCTACTGGGGGAAAAAGGCCCTACCCCTTCAGAAAGACAGGAAAAAAAAAAAAGAAAAGTTTTAAGGGAAACTTAATCGGGAGGGTTTCGCAACGTGTTCCACGGGAAAGACCGAAGGGGAAGCACGGCTAGGGGGGGGGTAAAAGACGCGACGGGCCGGGGGGAAAAAACAGGTGGGAGAAGTTCCACCGGATATACAGGGGTTTCTGTGTCTAAAGTGCCGACTGAGAAGAAGAAGAGGTGGCAAGGTCGGTTATTAGGACAAGCCAGGCCAAAGGGTCCTTGACACTCAGGTGGGGGGGTCAGACATTCAAACTGGTGAAGAAACCGCTAGGACGAAAGAGAAACAGAAAATGGGGGCTCAATATCCCACGGATAAACCGGGTTGCCCGCATCCACGCGGCAAGGGGGATTTAAAAACCACAATCCAAAAACCACTAAATGTGTGTTTGGGGGACGAGCCCGAAACGAAAAAAAAAAAAGAAAAAAAAAAAAAAAAGTCATCGCCTTAACGTAGTGTTTCGCCGGAAGAGAAAAAATGAGGGGGCACAGGCCAAAAAAAAAAAAGGAATGTGTAGAACGACGCCTGTACCTTCACTTGGGGAGAACCCGACGCGTAGATAAGAAAAAAACACTTTTCCAAGAACACAGGAGTGGAGGAGAAAAAAAAAGATATATTCGCTCACAAAAAAACAACGAACAAAAGAGAAAGAGGAAAGAAAGAAAGTCGACGTGTAAAGTTATCAGGGGAAAAGCAGCTCCCTGGAAAGGGCGGTTGGTGGGGGACCGAGATTAGGTACGGAAAGAAAAAAAAGAACTAAGGGGAGTTGCTTCAACTTCCTCAGTGGGGAAGAACCACGTGAAGGACAAAGGAAATTCGGGACAAAAGCCCAAGGGTTACTCTCTGAATCTGAGCGAAAAAAAGGGAAAAACAGGGGGAAAGCGGGTCAAGACCAACGAGGGGGAGGCGGCAAAAGGGGTCTCAAAAAAAAAGGCTCTCCTGAAAGTGCCCGTCTGGGGACGCCGTCAAACGCCACAGTAGCAGAGGAGGGGAATGGTATCGAGACGGAAGAAAGAAAAAGTGCAAGAAAAGCCTCAGTGCCCAGTGGGGGGGGGTGGTGGCCTACGAAGAAAAAAAAGAAGGAAAGGAAAAAGGACCTCTCAACAGGGGGTGGAGTTTGTAACACCAAAAACAGATCCCACCGAACTTTGAATAGATAAAGACAAAAACCATTATTCATGTGGAAGAGAGGCAAAGAACCGAGTAAGGAGAAGGTCAAAATAAGTTTGTGAGAGGGAACGCCGGCCGTATCCCACAAGACGCAGACTCAAAAGCCAAAAAGAAACATGCAAAAAGGCAGAAAACCCTGAATCACATTAATGGCCAGGGGGGGGGAGGCCAGTCAAAAACGAGGAGGGGTGTGGCACGCCAAAAAAATCTTCAAAAGCAACCCGTAGTGTGCGGGGGACCAACTGGGGGCAGCGACACCTGGAGGAAAAAGGTTTCACGACGCAGTGGGGGCAAACCATCTAAGAACAAAATAAGCCTCGGCGCGCCCCCAGGAACGAAAAAAATACCAAAAAGGGAAGTAAAGAAAGGGGGGGGAAAGAGGGAAGACACACAAGGACCACCGGGGCTGCTCTCTGAAGACGAAAATTAAAATAGAGCAAAAAGGGGGAAACGGAAAGTAAGCGAAACACAGGCAACAAAGAGGGACGAAGACAGGAAAAATGTCCACTGGAAACCCGACAAACTAAAAGGCTGAAGGGAGGGGACGGACCAGCTCTTGGACTGATTCAGAAAAACAAAATGGGGAGATGCCGCAAATCCCAAAACCCCGAAAAAGGAGGTACCACTTGGCAAGCAGTGTGCGTCAGGCAAGGGGGCAGAAGGTAAAGTGGGGTGTTGGTATCCTGGGAAAAAAACAAAAAAAAACCCGTGGGCGCCGTTAAAATGCGTGAAAGGACAGCACCGCCGGATAATGGCAACAACAGAGGGTGGGGAAGAAAGAGGGGGAGAAAGGGGGGCAAGAGGAGGTAGCAGAGACGTTGGTGGGTTGGGGTTGGGGGAACTGAGTGTAAAAAAAAAGAGACTGCCGCCGAGAGAAAACCCGAGATCCACAAAGGGAAAAAAGAAGGACAGCACGAAGGGGTCCCGCGGTTTCTGGACCTCAGCCCAAGGATAGTCTATCAGTAGGCTTTCCCGAAAGGGGAAAACGTTGGTCCATTTAAAGGCATGTGTGGAAAGAGGAGAAGAGTTTTGAACGAAAAGAGGAGGCAGAAAAAACCTAAAGCCATTTTCCTACCCAGTTCTCGAGAAAGGATCAAGAGTTGAAACGCGGGATGGGGAGGGGGTGGGGGGATTAACATAGGTTCGACAAAGGGTTGGAGGATTGGAGAGGGGCAGGGAGGGTTCCGACGGGTTAAAACCGGGAAAAAAAATGGAAGACTCCGGGAAACCTGGATTGTGAAGGTTCGAGCAAAAAGGAACCTTGCAGTAGGAAAATGGGGTGGTGTGTTTTTGGTTTTGGTTGGAGGGGAAAACGGAATGCTGGGGGGAGAACTATAAACTCAAGCCAAATCCCGAACGTTATGGAATTGGTGGAAAAAGAAAGGATCGAAGCGAGGAAAAAAAAAAAAAGAAACCGAAACCGGCAGGGCAGGGGTGACCACGAAAAAGACAAAAATAGGGAAACTTCGGGGTGATCGGAAGAAATGTACAGGTAACTGAAACAGGGACGTCCGGACTGGAGAGGAAAGTGGAAGAAAACAGGGTTTCGGAGGGGGACCTCTCTGGGTTTTCTTGGGGGAAAAACGAAAGCAAAAAAAAGCGGGGAATCCCTCAGGCACCAGAACCCTGGGAAAATCAGTGACCACCGAACCCTGTGTCAAACCAATGGGCAAAAAGAAATTTATAGGGGTCTGCTGGGCCAACCCAAGCACAGTAGGAAAAGATATATGAAAAAAACAAAAAACACAAGGAGGAGAAGGGAGAGATTACACTCCAAGGGCAACAAAGCAAGTACTAAAAATGGAGGGCAAAGGGTAAAAAAAAATGGGTGGAGGTCCGGGGGGCAATCCTTTGGAAATGAAAAGAGGAGTCATTAATTTCACTACGGAAGAGTGAAAGAAAGATGAGGGGCGGACACCCTTAAAACCGACAGAGCCGAAAAGGGGGGGAACAGGGTATCGAGCAGAAATTGGACAAGAGGGCAAAACGCATCTAAACATCAGCAAATAGGATTGGAAAAGAAAACAGGCGGCAAAAACAAAAGAATGGAAGGGTGGGGTGAGTGGCAAAGTGGGGCCGAACTTTACGTAAGCGGAAAAAAAAAACAGCCTGAAAAAAAAGGGGCATATAAAAGGGGGGAGAAAGACTGCCAAAGGTCTGGTTTAAAGGGAAAAAAAAACACCGTCCGAACCGCTGGCATGGTTCAGGGTGGCCGAATAAAACAGGCAAAATCAAAAGGGTTGTCCTAGCTAGGAAACACGGCCACAGGAAACGAGGAGCAGAGAAAAGAGAAAAAGCGCCAAAAAAAGTCGCAAAACTGTGAGGGTAAGAGACCCTCCATCAAGAGTACCAAAATAAAAAAAACCTGATTCAGAATACGCTTTGGGAAAAAAAACAAAAGAAAGAGAGGGGGGGCGCATCTATTCAACGCCAAACGATTCGACTATTAAAAAAAAAAAAATCCTGGAAAAAGAACAAAAAAAAAACCAGCCGAAAAATCAGTGCCCTCGGGCTTCCACAGGAGTTGCCATCGTCGGTCAGTGGAAAAAAGAAACGGCACATAAATGGCCCTGAAGGTGGATGCAGAGGGAGGGGGAAAGGCACCAAAACCGGACGGAAATCAAAAGAACACATCAAAAGAAAAAAGAAAGGAGACATCCAAGAAAAGGGGGTAACCTTGTTCCAACAGAAGAAACAAATAGGAAAAAAATCACGAGGTCAAGAAGGGAAAAAAACAGTGGGAGGGAACCGGTCAACGGGGGGGGGTTCCAGTCTTCACCAAAGAACACAACTAAGCTAGAAAAGACGAAAGGAAGAATACGCTTGTCAGCGGAGACGTCAAAAAAAAATTTAGGGTGGGGGAATCATCCCGAAGTCACTGGTCCGCCCACCCGGTTTTCGGTACCGGGTCAGCAAGAACCACTTAGCAAGAAAAAAAAAAGAAAGAACATCAACATCTCCTCTCTGGCACTCGCCGTGGGCACAAAGGGGACAGGGTCAAAAAAACCGAAGAGAAAGGAGGGGGGCAGGGGGGTTTTTGAGACGGGAGTGGGCGGCAAGAAACAAGAAAACAAAGTGGGGTCCTTCCAAGATAAAACAAGGCTTATGACACCGTAAAGGGGGGCCAGGGATGTGATTCGCATAAATGGGGGGGGGGAACAGAGGGAAAAAACGAGGGCAACATCCGATGGGGTTGGCGGAAAAGGGGCGTTTCCGTAGGGACACTTGACTAAAAACAGGTGGGGGCTCAAGGGGAAACAGGAAAATTGCTACCGAACGGGAGCCATGAAAAAACTTGTGAACACACGCAAAAAAAACCGAGGGAGGGGAAAGTCCTGCGGTCTATGCAGATTGAACCTCCCTGTAACAAGTGAAAAAGGGGGGGGACGCATGGGGTTTCATTGTTTGAAGGCTCTCCCGTCAACGAGAAGCACGGCAACTAAAATTAAGGCGAGCCTTTGGACTCAACGAGGCGGTTTGGACATCTCGTGCAAACAAATGGAAAGCGCCGGGGAGTAGAGAAGCCTATCTTAGAAACACGGTCGCGGTGCCAGGGTTAAAGCCAAAGAGCAGGGAAAAAACCGATCGTTCGGTCAAAATCGGGGTCGACCGGGGCGAACAGGGACGAACCCGAAAGTGGGGGAGAATTCGTTGCGGCAAAAAGGCAATATCAGGACAAAAGTTGGGAAAAAAGGCCGGGCTGACTAAAAACGCGTCGACATTGGGGGGAGGTCCCCGCGAAATCAAAAAGTTGGGCGTCAGCAAAAAAAACTATCACACTTCTAGAGCTCCTCCTCAAGGAGTGAAGGGGAAAGGAAAATAACATGGTGGTCGGGTGGGGGTCGCAAGAGTCAGGCGTTCATCCTGGTCTGGAAAGGTTGCGCAAAACCGGTGTTCTAAGCGGGGTGGGAATGCCACCCGAAGAATTTGGTGCACCCCAATTGGTGCACGATGATCCTTCCTAAGGGGGTTACTACCGACTCTTATCCCCTAGTAACCCAACAGCAAAAAGGGGGAACATAAAAGAAATGCGTGCGTAAAAAATCATAAGAATATATGATGAGAAAACACAAAAAAAGGGGGAGTGAACATTGAAACTAGGAGATCCCAAACGTGTCTGAAAAAAGGCAAGCAAAAATGAAAAATGGGGGAAGGGGTATTTTTTTCGAGCTCAGGGGGATCTTCTGTACGCCAAATCTAATTACCTTGGAAGTCAACGCCCGACGGGGGTAAGGCAAAAAAGGAACTGTACCAGATTTGGCGAAAAAAAAGGAGAAAAAAAAAACGAAGATGAAATCTTACGTCTGGATACCCCAAAAGACACGATTTGGTCACGGAGGGGGAATCAATGAAACGGCGGCGAAGGGAAAAAAGGAAGTTGGAATACCAAAAGAAAGTGCGTCCCGAGGACGTCAGGTACTCTGGGCGGACGCCGTCTCGTTCGCCAACGGGAGGGGGCAGGGTGAAGCCCAAAAAGAAGGGCAACCTCGTTAACCTGACCTGGGAGTCTTTACTATGAGAGGAGCAAGACGCGGGTGGGAAAGGAAGAAAATCGCGACCGTTGGGAAAAAGGGAAGAAAAGACCGCGGTGAAAATCAAACCAAACCGCGTTTGGAACTAGGTGCCAATTTCGTCAGTGTGTAACGGAAAAAAGAATACACAACCGTCCGGAGAAGGCAAAAAAAGCGCCGGGGGGACTTAAGGGTCCAAAAGAGTTCCTCGCATCTCGGAAGTACCGCACTCCCGCCGGAACCCCCAGAGAAAGGGGAACTGTCAACGGGGCTGCCCTTGAAACCGGGTCCGGGTTGGGGAAAAGCAGCCAGGAACCGAAAAAAAAGAGGGGGCTAAACTCACGGGCCTCCAGGTATGTCACGGGGCTACTAATGGGGGTTCAACCAGAGAGCGTTAAAGCGAAAAGACTCTGGAGAGCCCAAGGAAAAAACAAAAAAATACCCATGGACAAATAGCAAGACTTTCATGTGGGGGTAATAAAAACACCACTGGCAGCACGGGATTTTCACGACCCTCAGCCACGCAAAAACATAGATCAAAACAAAAAAGGGGACCTAAGGGACTTCGGGAGAAGTCAACAGCGTGCACGGATCGAAAGGGGAATTTTCAGTGGGGCACTTCCTTGAAGGCAAAAACGGTCAACGAAGAAACAAAAGGGAAGGGCAAATTGGGGGGAAGAAGGGACATTGTTGCTTGTCTGGGAAACCGGCAAAAAAGAGGGGGTGAAACCAAGGAGATGCCCGCTGAAGAGAAAACGAGCAATGGGGGGCCGGACTGAGACATGGGACGTCGACGGCATCTTTAAGGGCTGGGTCAGTAGGGGGAGAAAAACAAAAAAGGGCAAGCCTCAAAAACGACCAACTTTTTGACAACAGGTGCGAGGGGAGGGGATGATAACGTTCCAAACGGGGAGGGAAACAAATTCAAACCGGCAAGTCAACCCGCGGACGGGGGGGAGGAGAGTGGAAGAAAACGTTAAAAAAAATGTGGCTTGAAAAACGACTCGGGTTAGTGTGGGGTGGTGGGGGCAAAAGGGAGGGGAGATGGGAGACTAATGTAACCGATAAGAAAATCAATAGCAGGCAACTCGGGGAAACGGGATCTCAGACAAAAATCGCGCCTCATCGAGGCAAGAAAACCCGGAGTCCTCAATGCCGCCAATTGGACCAAAGTATGCTGGGGGGGGGCGGGGGCAAAGGTCGAAAAAACGGGGGGCCCGCCGACCGCGTTTTGGGTCACCTTTCAACCCCAGGGGACGTAAGGCAAAAGTCGGGGGAAGCTCTCGCAAAGGGGGAGGGGGTGAGAGGCCAGGGGGAAAAGAAAAGGTGTGGGGAACGCATAACATGGGCAATTGGGAGGGGACACCTGGTCGCGTAGGAGGAGGCGGCGGGTCAAGGGACGGGGGGTGGTGCACGGCAAGCCGACCATTAAAATTGGGGGAAAAGGTGGGGGTTAAAAAATCCTTCCGGACTTAAAAAGGACAAATGAAAAGGGCACGAGGGGGGGGGGGGTGTTGCGTGAAGCCGGGGGGAAGTTGTGGTTGGCCTCGTGGGCATTACCAAAAATTAGTGCGACTGGGTGGGTCTTGCGGAAACAATGCCAAAACATCCTGTACTACCTCACACTCCCAAAAAAAGAACTACGAAAGGGGGGGGAGGGTCCTCTCACCGAACACTCAGTCAGAGGATGTGTAAATATCGCTGCACTTGACCAAGGTAGGTCCGCAAAGGTGCCAATGAGATGACATAAGGAGTCCCCCGGGCTTGCAGCGCAAAAAAAAAAAGTAGGGCAATGGAGGAACGAAGATTGGGACGGGGACGCCAACTAGGATCTCAAAAACACTCAGGCTACAAATGTTTTAAACCGTGAAAAAAACAAGCAAACCCGAAAAAACAAAGGTTTTAACCGTTTAAGAAAAAGGTTGGTACTGACGGCTGGGCGGGTCCAAATGGCGAGAAGAAACTCAGCAAGAAACGGGAGGAAGTAGGAGAAAAAAAGAGCGGGGGACAATGGCCCCATCCCGAAAAGAACTTGCGAAAATAGTGTTTCGTCCCACGGGAAAGGGGCTTGACCGGTAAGCCTAGTAGGCAAGGCACAAAAAGAAAAAGGCTCGTGAAGAGGGGGGAAAAAAAATGGTTGAGACACAGGGACCCCCACTACAGCCCGGAATGATGAAACAGGGTAAGACAAATTTCTATAACCAGGCCACATCAGAAGGAAAAGAAAAAGCCATGGAATTTCCGCAATCCCCAAAGTAGGTTTTGTGAGTGGCGGGTCCAGGAAGAAAAAATCAGAACAAGCCGCCCCGAGGAAAGGAGGCATGGGGGCGGCCCTAAAAAACAGCACGGAACAAAGGCAAAGTGTAAAGAAAACGGGTCGAAAAAAAAAAGGTCAAATGCTGGACGGATGGAAGCAAGAAAAAAACACACGGGGTGCCAAAAATCAAGTGTTTTTCAGGGCCCAAAGCGAAGTGGGGACAGGGGAGCAACTACACCCGTGACTACTCCATCAATCCACAACCCGTGGGAGGGACACGTAAAATCCACAAGAAACCCGCGGTAAGAAACAAGGGCGGAAGAGCTTCCGAATACCGGAGTCACGAAAGAGCACTTTTTCCAACCTACGAAAGGGGGGGGACGCCCATAACTCGTGACTAGAGAAAAAAAAAAAAGTCACCCCTTAGAAATCCATACCAAACCAAAGTAAATAGGACTGTCTGTGTCGCTGGGAAAAAAAAGGGCAAAAGCAATCAGGGAGGGTCGGCGTGCTTGCGTGTCTCAGAAACTCAACCGCACCTCCCACAAATATGCGGTGACCATGCTGTACGAGTGGAGAGCCAGAGGGGGGGTTGAATAGGGAGACGCCCGAAAGATGGCCATGTGCGACAAAAGTTCAAAAGGGCATCAAAGCAATAGGTAACACGTTTTCCCTAATGGAACCTCCAAAAAAGGACGTAACGTATCCAAAAAAAGGCTGGTTGAATTCACGGGCCACATGAAACTTGGCAGGGAGGCGCCCAGCACGGGGGTTGTTGGGGGGAAGGGAGCAAACCATCCCCGGGACAAAGCGCAAGGATAATCGGGACCGAACATGCCGAATAAGGGGGGTCAAAAACTTCCATACACCCCCTAGACTAAAGAACAAGAGGGGGGGACCACTTGAAATGTGGATAAGACCAAAAAAGGACAACGGGGAGCAAAGAAACTCAAACGGGTGTTCGGGTCATTTGACACTTTGAAAATCAGTTTAAAGAGAAATGGTGGGGGCACTATTGGACCAATTTTCAGAACGCTCAAATGGGGGAAAAAGGGAACAGGGTTTGATCAGTTCAGGGGGCTGTCGAAAAAATCCACGAAAGCAAGGGGGCAAAGGTGACCCCAAGATGAAACCCCCGGCAGAGTGGGTGGAAAAAGAGGTGCTGCGGTAATCCAGGGATCTCGCCAAGAACGGCGGCCACCAAAAAGTTGGAGTCCGACAAGGCGTCGAAACCTTGAACAAACATGGAGCATGGTAGAGAAGCCCAATGTACTGGCACAGGGGGGACTGGGACCGAAGCCGGGTCCGGACGGTGGAAAACGGCAACAGGTCCCAGAAACCTTTTAGCTTTTCCGGGGAAAGGGCCGGTGACGCCGACGGGGAAACATAAAAAAAGCAAGCGACAGGCGAGTAAAATCAGTATGCATGAACTCCTTTCCGTCCCAGTGTACATACGAAAAAAATCCGGTTTCAAAATGAAGCGGGGGCTGGTATCAAGGGAACACCGGGACGGTGGTTGAAAGGAAAACGGCGCCGGACATTGAACGAGCTTACCACAGGAAAGATGGCTTGACGAGACGGCCTCCCATCTTACCGAACGATGGGGAAGGTAGAGCGGACGGCCCTAAAACCAGGGGGGGCTTGAAGCCTTTGGCGCGTTACTCA
>Ga0179593_1656641_pt1 | contig 25420 bp, 35 predicted proteins | sample CZODoug2_1_08_16_FD_185931 | JGI IMG/M metagenome (GOLD analysis project Ga0179593, IMG submission 185931) | Vadose zone soil fungal communities from Angelo Coast Range Reserve, California, USA - CZODoug2_1_08_16fungal (PacBio error correction) | ecosystem: Environmental > Terrestrial > Soil >...
CATACGAAGGGCCTTAAGAAATGATCGTCAAAAAGGGGAAGGCCCTCGCCAGATCAACTCTTGACAAAGATAATTCCGCAAGAAAATACCGTACCACCGGCAACCCAAACAGGGGAGTCCAAGGGGACCCCTGGAGTCTTGGGAGACGTCCGGGGAAGATCGAAAAAGAAAGCCAGGTAGAAGAGTTCCGGGGAGGGTAGAGAATTGCAAAGGGGGGTTCAGATTTGTATGGGTTCGAACATCTCTCCGAATCCAGGATGGCCGGCACAAAAAGATCAAACAAAGAGGAGGGCAAAAGGGGGGGGGGGGGGAAGAAGTGAAGTCTAATCAGCTCACTGGAATCGGCTATTCTGTCGGGAAAAAAAAAATTTAATACAAAGAAAAAAAACAATGCCAAAAAAGGATCATAAGAGAGAGAAGTGACTACACAGGGTGAGGGGGGGGGAGGATGAGCGTTCGCACCCATCCCGAAAGGAGAAAAGCTAAGAAGGAAAAATTGGCAGAGAGCGGGGATTATTAAGGGGGAATTGGGGGATTAAGTGTATCAGCCGGTATCTTTTTAGCCGGGAAAGGGGAAAGTGCCAACGGGGAAAGGGCAAAACAAAAAAATGGAGGGAGAGATTCCGGCAGAGTCCGTCATGTCACCTAGGGGGGAGGGGACTGCGGGGGGGGGGAATTGGAGGGAAAAGAATCGCAGCAACGCAACAAGGGAGCTTTAAAGGACGGGGGAGAACAGCAGAAACTATCTCGGACTTTTTTGCACGAAGAAAGAAGTTTCCCGGGGAAAAGGTGGGGTGGGAAAAAAAGGGTTCTGAAAAGGGGGGTTTGGAAGATCTAGTTAGAAGAAAAGTCCTAGATCTGTGGGAAAAAAGTGTCTGGAGAAAATGTAAAGATGATTCAGGAGGCCGGAGAAGAAACGCAGGAAAAGGTGCCGACGTCTAACGGGATCTGTGGAGGAAAACCAGAAAAAGGGGAAGAATAATCTTGCACGAACAGCATAAAGGTAATCCAAAGAGGGTAAAAGAAAAAAAAACACGAGAAATGGCACAAGACTTCAAAGGGACTTAAGAGACGTATTTCCAGAAGAGGTCCACCAAAAAGGGAAAGCGTGAGCAAAGAAGTCATCTAAGATTTCAAAGGAAAATGGGGGGGGGCGAATGGACGATTAGTCGTCAAAAAATTGAAAAAGGGATCGGAAGAAGTGGGATGGAAAGAAAGGTCTATATTCGACCGTAGAGGGAATGCGGGGTTTGTTGGGGTTGATACAGAACTCTGGGGGGATGATAGTTTAACCTCTGAAAAAGACAGAGGGGAAAACAGAGAGGGGGGCAGGTAAACTTTCCCCAGGTGCGCAAAAAGGAAGGGTGGAGAGCGGTTCCGGCTTGGCGAAGAAGGGCAAAGGTTTGAAAAGGGGCCGCTTTACATCAAGATCGCAAAATTCTTTGTGGAAGAAAAAGGCAAGGGCGTGTTGGGACGTAATCTAAGGGGGAGGGAACCAAAAAGAGACAACGAAAAACAAAGCTGATCTGCAGCTTTATCAGAGGGAGATCCAAATTTGAAAGAAGGGATACGCTGGGCGGGGATTACAAGAGAGAGGAAAAGGGACCAGAGGCCCACGAGGGATTTCTAGATCGATAATGAGCGGATGGTATGAAAGGGCCGATTTCCTGGGAAGGAAAAACTTTCGGGAAAAGGTCCAAACGGGAGAAAAAGGATGAGGACGGATTAAAAAAGATGTGAGCTATTGAAAGTACAGAAGGAGAAGGAAACGCGAAACGGGGGAAAATTTTGAAGGGAAAATTCTGGGGAAAGGGTTTTACCGGGCGTGGAGAATATTTCAGGAGGAAGGGAGTGAAGCGCTTATCGGTTTTCGTCCGAGGGAGGATAGGGGGGGAATAGCCTGTGAAGGTGGAGGAGGGGGCTGTATAATGGACCTTAAAAAGGATGAGAAGAAGAGGGGCCGTACCAAAAACAACCGGGGGAAGTCACGATCCACCATACTTAAGCCGCTAAGAGAAAAAAAGATGGAACCATGGGTGATCACATTCGAAAACCCCTCAAAGGGGAAGCAAGTAAGGTAGAAAAGACCCGACCGTTCAGACTTTTCATTCCGGAAAGCTTCTCAATAGGGAAAGGGACAAACACTCCGGAAAAACAGTCCGAAAAAAGAAGGGTCGCAAAGGAAAATTGTGAAAAAACCCGGTGCCCGCAACCTAACTGGTGGGGGAGAGACATCAGAAAAGGACTATCCCCGTAGAAAACTTCTCATCACCGGGAAGGAGTCTCCAGAGGGAAGAATAGCGCTCGGTAATCACAGAATTGATAAAACCTCGCAACAAAGGGACTCATGAAAGGAGGGAGAGCCACAAAGGAGCGGGTCCGTAATCCAAAAAAGTAGCCGCGCTCCGAGACAGAAGAAGGCGAAAAAAGTAAGGGGGAATCCGCATCCGGGAACGGCCACCATAGGGGAGATACGTAAACTATGCTCCATTACGAACGTTGCATCGGGGACATATCGGAGGAGGGAAAACTCATAAGCCCAAAAAAGAGGGGACTCAATTCGAGCGAAGATAAATGTTGTAAGAAGAGCTCCAGAGGGGGATGAGAAAAGGGAAAAAAAAATCGAACAGAATACCGGACCAAACCCAAAAGAAAAAATTCGACACTCCGCCATTCTTGGGGAAAGAAAATATTCAAACCTTGTCCAGCGGAAAGGGGAACTCGGGAAAAACCAAAAGGGAGATCCTCTTCAGGAAGAAGGAGAGGGAAACTTAGGCCCCCCTCCCAGGGAAGGAAACTCACTTTAACATCGGTAGGGGGGGGGATTTTCAGAAATAAAGGCGGCCGGGAGGGCAGGGTTAGCAGAAGAGAGAGGAAATCTTGGGACCTTTCAGACGGATTAAAAAAGCTCTATAAAAAAAGCTTCTGGGAGAAACAGTTAACCCGGTAAGAAAAAGGTTACGACGTCGCCAAATGGGCTCTCCAAGGACGGAACACGGAGAAAGAAACTTCTACTGGAAAAGGAACCTGGACAGAAAAAAGGGAAAGGGGGACACAGATCGCGACTGCTTGAAAAAAATCCAAGGAGAAACAAAGTAAGAAAAGCAAAACACCCAAGAAAAAAACGCTCAGACTCAAGGGGAAAACAAGCCAAGTTTCACCGTAAACCTAAGGGATAGAAAAAAAGGAGAAAGGTATCGACAATCCATGAAAAAAAACGCCCGGTGGGGGGGAAAGGTACTTAGCACACTGGAATTCCAACCTCACAGGGGCACCTCGAAAAAGGGAAAGAAATCTTCAGTGAAAAAAACTTAGTCGACGTGGAACTGCAAACACGGGAAAAGAAAAGTACCTTGACGAAATACCAGAACACCACTGCCGGAAAAACCACTAGAAAATGGCCAGGCCCGGGGAAAGGTTCGAACAATGAACCGGGCCTCAGTCAAGGAAAAATCTGGTCCAATATAAAAACGCGCTGATCAACTCTGAAAATAGTCGTCGTGCTAAAAAGAGGTGTGAGCCCAGGGAAATCCACGTGCTCATAGGCCGAAATCTGGTAGAAAACTTGAACGTTTCCTGGTTGTGCAAAGGGGGGGGGGGGTTGCTACGCTAAAAAGCAAAAACAGTAAAGGGGGGGGATGGAGGAGGGAAAAATAAGAAAAAAAAACGGGTAGGCGGAAAAGATATTTAGGAAGGGACTCGGCAAAAGAAAATCCAAAAGCAGAGGGCGCAAAAAACCGCGCACCAAAAAAGAGAAAAAAAACACTCATAAAAAAGCTCTCTAAAATTTCTGGGGAGTGCGTTCTAGCTTGAAAATCCCCACACCGGAAGAAGAAGAAAAATTACCAGAGGGGGAAAAAAATCATCGAGCGTGGAAAGGAAATGTCCTGTGGGTTGGAGTGGAAGAAAAACTGGAATCAAAATAGGGTCGATGCCCTCCTTGCAGTGGAAAGTCATTTGTGTGAGGAGAAAAATTCACTTGAGGGAATCTTAAGGCTCAAGTTCTAGAAAAAAGAAGGTTAGATCGTAACTGCGATTCCTGGGTGTGAATTCCTGGTGAAAGGGGGGGGTAAGGGAATCAGCATCAGGAAAAAAAAAAACGGGGTAGCGGGGGTTGGGAGAGGGTTATCTGTGAAAAAACAGAATGGTTGGGGAGATCTCCCTGATGGGAACTTTTTCCACGAGGGGCGGGTTATAAGGGGAGCGGGAAAGGCGGCTGTGAATAGGGGGGGGGGAAAAAAGGGACAGGCCGGGATCTGTCCCAAAATTAAAAAAAAAAGTCCCCTGTGGGGGGGGGAAACGAACTTGAAAAATACCAGCGGGAAAGGGAGTGAAAGAAGGACTGAGATGTTGGTGGACCGTACAAGGGGGGTACGGAGAATTGGCGAAAAAAAAACGTGCGAGAGGGAGGAACAGCCGCGTTGGGGGATAGAAGATTCAGAAGAAGGACGCAAGAGGATTCAACGGAAAAACAGGCGTGGCCGGCAAGGGAAGACGTAGGACAAAAGATGTGGTCTTGCTTTTGAGGGGGGACTGGGGAGAAGAAAGAAAAAAGAGAAAAAAAGAAAAGAAATCATGTGGGAACTGTGGGGGGGGGGAAAAGAGTCGTTGAAAACAAAAAAATGCGGGAATCTCTGATTGGGGGGGGGAGAAGGACTGTTTGGGGGGAGATGATTGGGGGAAAAAAAGTCGAAGTTAAGGGTTTGGGAAAAAGTTCCAAGTGGGAACTTCAAAAAGGCTAGGAACCCATATCATAGGGATTTGGGGGGAAGGGGAGAGATTTCCAAAAGAGAAAGAGGGGGCAAAAAGAAGGGGAGAAAGACGCGCGGGATGAATTATGCGGAAAAAAGGATCCACCCGTTCTCAAGTAGGGGAAGGGAACCTCGCAAAGAGGGTGTCAAGGAACTGAGCAAGTTGTGGGAGGGATCGGCAAACTCTAAGGGGGGGGGAGGCTAATTTAAAAAACTTCGCAACTGCTAAGAAATGTGGCAGAAAAGCATGCTGAAAAGGACCACATTAGGGAAGGTCTGAAATTCGATGAAAGAGGGGCAGTAATTCCCCACTTTTATTCTGAACACGAAAGGAAGACGGTATTCTGGAGAAGAATAATGAGAAAGAAAAGGGTGGCAAGAAGAGAAAAAAAAAGATTTCGAGAAAAAAGAGGACTCCCTTCCAGGTTTCTAGGACTGTGACTTATTCAGAGGGACGAAATTTTTCAAGAGGAGAGGGGGGGAGGTGTGGAAGAAAGAAGGGAAAAAGACGTTGAAGGGGAACTTATAAGGGAAAAGGTTTACAATGGAGGGAAAGCTTATGACAATTTTGGCGCGCAAAGTTATTGGAAAAGAGAATCGGTGATTCACAAGAAAAGTTTGTCCGAAAGGGGGCGGCGTTGAAGAGAAGGAAAAGTCTAAACCAGAAGAGGAAAGAAGATCTCGACGTACCCGTCCAACCGGATGCGCAGACCGTATACTTCACATGGAAGATCTCCTCAAAGACCGATTGGAAAAAGAAAGAAAAAAGGAAAAAGAAAGGGAAGTAAAAAATCCCGGTTCCCCCGCATGGGAGACGGGGGAAAAATCCACGGGAAGAAGGAAACGTTTCCAGCGAGGATCTAACCTAGGAAAAAAAAAAGCCCGGAAGACTCCACCACAGTTCCTCAAGAAATGAAAAAGAGCCCGCAGACCAACTGAAACCGAAATTGGGGGGAGGCGAGATAAGGGCACATAACCCCAAAGAGGAGGGGACTATCATAACAGCATTCATCACAGGGAGGAAGGGGTCGCAGAGGAAGGGGGGATTCCTCGAGATATAATAAGAAAAGCTGGTAAAGCCGCAAAAAAAAAAGGAATCTGCATAGGGGAAAAAGAGAAAGGTTCGTAATTGCTGGTTTTTGCACCCGGAACAAAAATTAGAAGAAAAACGGAGCAGAGGCCCTGCCGGAAAAAAGAGGAGGAAGTTTCGGGTAATCCGGAAAACTATTGCGTAACTGGTTGGGATATTATTCTCGGGGAACATAAGATAGGGGAATTCAGTAAAAAGCTTGTGAATGATGAGCATGTGGACCAGCAGTCCGAGCAAAAAAGGGTATTCATTGAAATAAGGAACGGCTTTAAAAGGGAAAAAAATAATGAAGCCCTATTCAAAAAAGGGGAATCCACGGGAAAAAAAAAATCCAGAGAAAGAACAGATCCATATTTGCCGCACTACTCACGGAAAAGGTAACACTCATTAGAAAAAGAGACTCTTTATTGACGCGTCAAGAAAACCGCTCAATCTTCTGGGAGTCAGAAATAGTCCTATTAAGAAGCCTTTCTGGGGAATGTCTAGTTGGAGAGGGCTCTGTCTAAATTAGAAGAAAAGCAGGGGGATGGGAGAGGAAGAGGGCTAAAATAGCCCCACTGGGCTGGGAAAAAAAAGGAGACCGTTACTAAAAGGCGCCACAAAAACAACAAGAGGGAGAGAAAAAGCCAAAGAAAGGGACCAATTAACGAAGCAGTCCAGAATTGTAAAACGCCTCATCAAGGGAAACATATCAAAGGGGGAGGTAAAAATCCATGGGAAAAAAACCGCCGGGAGACGTCTAATGACTACCAAGGTGAAACAAGGTGGAAAGGTAAAACGCAAAAATCTAAGGAAACAACAGGAAGGAGAGTCCTTCAGGCGCCACACAGGAAGACGTTTTGAAGGGGCCGGTCCAAGACCAGAAAGCAAAAGAGGCAGAAGAAGCAGTCACCAAAGAGGGGTGTGAACCGCGAAGACTCGGAAGTACACACTACCAGAAAAGGATGCCTTAAAAGAGAACAAAAAGCGGGGGGGATCCAGGGGGAACTGAGAAAAAAGGATCAGGCGCACTGCCTCAAAAAGAAAAGAAGGCCCAGAATTCAAAAGAGGCACCCACAAAGAAAAAGAAAAAAACCCCCAAAACGGTTGAGGCGAATGCGAATGTTTGCGCAGCGAAAAAAGAGAAAGGAAATCAAGGAAGGGCGAATGTATTCCAGGGGGGAGGACTGATGGAGCCTGGCGAAAAAAAAAGTTGCGATAGAAGTCATAGCCTCTGCAGAGGAGTCTGAGGGCGCTGAAATGGGAAGATCTCTCAAAAAAAAAGAATAGAATGGGGGTCCAGAAAAGCGGCCTGGGCACTTGAGTATGCTGTACAACAAGAAAAACGGAAAAAAAAGTAGGACAGACATCAGAAGGAGGCGAGACCTTATCAGGGTAAGGATTGGGGATTAGGGAAAAAGAGGAAAAATGCATGGAAGGATCAAAAATAAAAAGGGTAAAGCGTTGTCAGAGGACAACTATCGTAGGCCCCTCTTCGGTGCCAGGGGTCGAGTAGGAATCTTGGAGGTGATGGGAGAGGGTATCAGGAGAAGCTGAAAGACACAAGGAGGGCCTCGCAGGGGTGTTTCTAAGGAAGGAAGTGCAGATCGTGGGAAAAACCACGGGCCAGGAAAACAAGGACCGTTTAAGAGACTTAAGGAGGGGATGGGTGGAGGGGCAGCAGGGGCAAAAGAAATAAGGAAGCTTCCTTTGTGAGAAGTGAATGGAAGATCTTGGAGAGCGTGGGGGACCCGCCAAAAGAAATCAGAAAGGGGACGTGGAAGAACGGGAGTTACCGTTCCACGCGGGGGGTCTGGGGGGGGAGCGGAAAGTTGGGGGGTGACCGGGAGGGGAGGGAATTGGTCAAAGACTTTCTCGGATGGTCCCAAAATGGCTTAGGAACCCTTGAAAGAGAAAAGGGGACTGAATCTACGGAGAACGGTGGATCGTTTGGAAGGCTGAAAGCCCCGGGGTTGAGGGGGGATCTGAAAGGCGGCTGTGGGGGTGTCGGGTCCACCCAAAGGGTCTCACATAAAGAGAAAAGATCGAACCGATTAAAGGGATTTCGGGAGAAAAACCCGGCTATTGAAAAAAGAAATAAGAAAAGCGCTATAAATGCGGCACAGAGGATGGACGGGGAATTAGACCGTCTTGAGGAAAAATTTTCAAAACCAAAAGGAAAGCCCTTGAATTGAAAAACGAAAAAAAAAGCTTGAAGAAGGACTTTCTATTTCTACGGAGGGGGGGGGGATCCGGAGGCAGGGTCCAGAAAAAGGGTAGGAAGAAAGGGGGGGGAACCGACAAAAGGGGGGGGAAAGGAGGACGTTCGAATAATTTATTGTTTTTTGTGTGGGGGGGAACAACCCGCCGTTAGAGTGGAAAAGAAGCAAACAGCTTGAAACCTGCTTTACGCAATTTCTGAAGTCCCCGGAACCCGAAAGGAGAATCTTTGGGCTTTCCTGCTTCTTTTTATTATGCGTGACGAAAAGATATACTGAAAAGAGTGAACTTTCAAAGAAAGTGACCGAGAAAGGGTTGGAAAGAAAGGGCAAGAAAAAGGATAACTAACAAAGAGAGGGGTGGGATTCTGAGGGAACACCTTCAGAACCGGCGACGAAAATTCGAGGGAATTAAAGATGAGAGGATTCTTCCACAGAAAGATCTCACGTTGGAAAAATGCGAGAGGAGCAGGTCGATGGGCTCTTAATGGCAAAGATGGGATCCAGGAAGGGGGGTGCTTGATGAGTGGGAATAAGGAAAAGAATGTGGAAGAAGAAAAGAATAAAAAGGGGGTCACAAGAAAGAAAGTCCGATGGCTACGCACAATGCATAATTGATGAGAGGGGTGAGGATAGTTTAATGGGAGCGCGTGCTTAAAAAGAAAAGAAGTTGGGTATGTTTAAAAGCATTCCTGTATATCCGGGCTCTGGATTGCCCTGTATTTGGTTGACCCGATTGGGGGAGGCCGGATTGGTGGAAAAAAAATTATTGAAAGTTGAAAATTGCAGAGAAGTGATTGATACGGGTGTAGAAGCGGTAGTCGAAGGGGGAGGCTTAATCGAAAAAAAAAACAACGGAGGAGAATATAGAAGAAAAAAGAAAGACAGCCGGAAGAATCAAGGACCCGCCCGAATCCAAAGGGGGGGACCCTTGGGAAAGAAAAATCGCAAAAAAAAGGGCCGCTCACACGGGGTACAAAAGAAAAAAAAGCATGGGAAAAAGAGGGTCAAACAATGTGCCGTCAGGAGTACTTCGAAATAAGGATTTACCAGGAAAACCCGTAAGAACAAAAAGGGGAACTCAGAAAGGTGCGGGGGAGTCATATGGTAGAAAAAACCCACATTTTTGTACGTCTGCGCAAGGCCCAGAAAAAAGGAAGCGCTCCGAGAAGGGAGAAGGGCATCCAAAAGTTAAAGGTCCGGCAGTGGGGACTACAGCTACAAAGCGAGGGTAATCGGAAGAGGGTAAGGGGCCGAAAAAAAACGGAAGGAGAGGAAACATATCATCTGAAAATCAGAGAAAAGCCGACTGGGCGTATCCGTGGAGGGGTGGGAAGGATAACAAAGAGAGGGAAAGAGGTGGGGCAATAGAAGAATTCGAAAAAGGGCCCTGTTTAGGGAAAAGAAGGCAGAAAGAAGAGGGGGCAGGAAAGGGGGGAAGACCGGGACCTTCGAAGTTGGGAATAGGGCTCGGATCTTGAGTCCGCAGCTCACGACCGCGAGGACAGGGGAGAACTCGTTAAAAAAGAGGGGGGGGGGAAGTCTCTTGAGAATGGGACGCCGGAAAGACTCCGAATCTGGATGGAAAAAATCAAGGGAAAAAGATTGGGACATCCTAGAGGAGACTTCTCAGAAAGTGAGGATCGAAAAAGATAGGGAAACCGTCAGAAAGTCCCGGAAAAAAATTGGGGGTGTGGGGGGTGGGGGGTTGGGGGTGTTGTGTTGGAATTAAGAAAAAGAAAACCATGAGGGAACGACCTCTTCGGGTTATGGAGGTCCCTCTTCTGAAAGATACCAGGGCGGAGCAACATGGGAAACAGAAGGGTTCGATCGTAAGCCTGTAAAGCAAAACTCGTTGCTCGGGGTTAAAAAAGAGAACTGAGTAGGGTCACGGGATTAACCTTTATAACAACGACTGAAAAAAAACGCTTTCTGGTCTCTGGCCTCAAGGGTGGCTACCGTCGGATGCGATTACTAGCAAGGTGCCGTTAGCAAAAAACCCCCCGAGGAGCCAAAATCCCTGCACAATTAAACCAGAGAAGAATGCTGCCATACTAGACGGGAAAAATGTGACTCGACAATCCCCCAAAGGTACCGTAAAGGGGGGGGGGTTCCGGCAGAGGGCAGGAGTGGGTATTTGAAAACCGGGGGATCGGAGCTCATGACGTTTGGAAAATGTCGACAAACCAACCGGACCAATTTAACAAAGAATAATAGGCCACAGATCAGAGAAAAGAATGTATGACTCCCAACGTGGCTGATAGTAGGTCCAGAACAGTTCGCAAGAGGGTTGGTAAAGACTGGGGTCCCTCAAAAAATAAGATGACTTCTGACTTAGGATCAAAAAAAAAAAGTAGTAACAGCTCCCCCAGACGATCCTGGGGGAATGCATAAAGGCTGACCTACATGCCCCGCAAACGGAACTCAGAAATCGGGAAAAAAAATGCCCAAGGGGGTTAATCCGAACTTCCTGCCGTGAAAAAAAACGTAGGAATAATCCGTCCCTTAAGGGACCTCCCGGAAGCGGACCGAAGGAGAGAAACGAAAAGAGACTGCGGTCCAGGCGCAAAGGAAGCCCCCGCGAAAAGAAACGTCCCTCAGAAAAAAAAAAAGCCTTGGAAAAGGCCTCCTCAAAAACACGAGGGAAAGTCGGAGAATTCCGTTTGGGCTCAATCTGGAACAAACTCCCCGAAGCAAGAAGTTTGCAAAGGGGACTATATATACAGGGAAGGAGGCGATCCAGAAGGTGTTGTAAGAAGACTCAGCCGCTCAGAGGCTTCGGACAGCGTTGACAATATAATCTAGAGAAAGAAACACACAATATATATTTGAAAAAACTCCCAAAAATTAACGAGGGATCTGCCAATAAAGCCCGCGAAAACCTTAAAAAGGGAACATTCTCCTCGAGAATCCTGATCTAAAAGAAGGGGACCTTTTCAGTGGGAAAAAATCTGGGAAAAGACAAAATTAAGAGGGAGTAAAGAAGTACTCAGACGTTGCATCATCGCGGAGGAGGAAAGCTTCGGGAAAAAAAAAAGGCTTTCTACGGGGGGGGAAGCTAGGGGCAAATTGGAAACTAGGGGGAATAAATATTTGTGCTCGGGGCCACTTTGGCAGGAAGCATGGTGGGGGGAAGAGAATGAATAAAAGTAAAAAGTCTAGGTGACCCCCCTACCGGGGGCCGCTGAAAGGAAAGGAGGAGGGGTGAAGGTGGGAGAATTGGCAGGAAAAACGTACGAGAACAAGGTGGCAAGGGGCCGATCTGTAAGTTCCGCGCCTCCGCTCGATCTCAGAGGAAAGGGTTTTCCGAAAGAACTGGCCAAAAAATGCGTGGGGGGGGGCAGACTTTAGTTGACCTACTGGGAAGCGGAGGCAAGCGCCGCGCTTTGGGGGGGGGGGGGGGGGGGGGAACCCATTTGGCGGGAAAGGGCGAAAATGGGGAGAAGGCGGCTGGTCCAGAGACAGGGATCCTTTTATAAGGGGGGTAGTACAAAAAAAATTTTGGGGAGACCGGCAGGGGGAGGGGGGAGAAAGGAAAGCAAAAGAATGCGCCCACGGTGAGAAAGATTGGGGATCTATTCTTGAGATCAAGGGAAGATAATGACAAGAAGTAGAGCTCTTGCGAAGGAAGAAAAAACGGTGGGCAAAAAAGAGAGAACCAGAGTCCCCAAAGAGGACGGTGAGCAAAAGGAGGCGAGAGCGAAACTAAGAAAAGAAGGAGCTTTCATTGTATGTGGACTGCTGGGGGGGGCCATGTTGAGGAGGGTCCGAAAAAAAGGAGGGGGAGAGGGTTTTGGGAGATATCCACTCAGTAAGGGGGGTGGGGTGAGGCTTGGCACCCCAACGGGCGGAGTTGAAAAAATTGAAAACTGGCGAGGGAGAGAAGGCGACCCCATTTGCAAAAACCCCAGTGGGGGGCGAGAAAGGTCGGCTCTGAGTTTTTAGAGGGGGGAGGGGGGAGAAAGAGTAAAGGGAAGAACTATGAGGAGAAATAGGGGGAAATGTACAAATCGGAGCCAGAGGGTAAATTGAAACGTTTTTGGGGGGAAGGATGAAGAAAGACTCTAGCACGAATTTTTTGGGGCTGAAGGGAAAAACCGGCGAAGAGATTTGCGCTGATTCTCAGAGGATAAGCTGCATGAGAAAAGGCGCGTAAAAGACTTCTAAAGTAACATTAAAGGAATTGGGATATTCCCAGCCCACTCCCTGTCTCTCCAAAGAAAAGCGGTGAACAACAAAAAGGTGATGGCGTCGATCGGGGGGGCTCCTTGTGGGGGGAAAACCTTATTTAAAAAAGGTAGTGGCGCCATCCTAGGTCCAGGCTAACTAAAAATGCGAAAGAGGGAGGATGTTGGGGAAAGTGGAGTTCTAATGGGAAGGACGGTCGGGGGGGGGCCTGAAGGAGAAAAAGAACAGGAGTGAGTTCAAATGTACATTATTGTTTTACCGTTTTTGCTTTGAGACAGGAGGAGTTTGGGAGGAAAGGGAAAGGATTACAATAGGGGGAGGGGGGAGCGGTCGAGGGCAAGTATAAATAGCGTGAGAATCGGTAACTGGTGGGGGTTTTGGGGGGGGGCTTGGTGGGGGGGGGAGGAAAAAAAAACGAGTAGGTAAAAGAGAGATCTAAAGAGGAACACTGCAGCGAACTGCTGCATCCACAAAAATAACAGGATAGGAGGAAAAAAAACGATCTGGCTTTCAGCACAGGCAGAAGAACAAGAAATCAGAAGAAGAAGGAAGGTAAATAAGCCCATAAATGAAGGAAAGAATATGACAAATGCGGTTCCTAGGATGACTTCTCAATCGCCGCGACATCTTAAAAAAAGACTCAACCAGAAAAAAAAAGGCTCCTGAAAGCGAAAAAAACGAGAGGGCGGTGCGCGACCAAGAACTTTTTTGTCGGAGGGAACCGCAACGGAAGAACAACAGGAAAATCTTGGAGGGAATCAAAAAAAGCTGACAGAAGGGGACCTTCAGCGCTCCAAAGAGAGACGTAGGAAGAAGAACACAAGGAAAAGATAAAGCCAAGGAAGAAGATCATATGCCGAATCAGACGGCACACATCGGGGGACGTAGAATGGGCGACGGTTTCAAAAAAAAAAGTCAAAAAAATTAAAGAAGAAGAAAAAACTAACGAAGGAAGGAAAAGCCGCAGAGCGGTCCACCAGCATGGCGATAGGCGCGTGAAGAAGCGCGGGGGGCGAAAGGATCGAAAGGCTCAGTTCGTGAAGCCGGGACAACGTTACGAAGAGAAGGTGAAAGATGGGCCGCAACTAGGCGATCAGAAGAAAGATGACCAGGGGGAAAGTCTGCAAGTTAGGAATGTCTGCCAACAGGAACCTTCGTGGGGAAAGAGAAAAACCACAAAAACGAACTCGAAGGAAGAAAAAGAAACGTTGATAAAAAAGGGACAACACAAAAAGCCATAAGGGGGGCAGCCGACTCCTAAGTCCCTTGCCAAAACGAGGAAAGAAGAAAATGAACTCTCAGATGCCGGGGCATTATATCAAAAAAAGCCCAAAACCCAAAAGGAGGGGTGGGGTAACTGATCGAGGTCCTGCCTGTCGGGGGAAAACCGAGGGAGGTATATCGCAGAGGAGAGGGGGGGGGAATTAGAAGAAGGGGAAGAAAAGCGAGGGTCACGAAGCAGTTTGGAGCAGATGAGAACGGGGGGAACAAAAAGGGAATTACTAAGGAGGGGTCGCCAACTCAAAAAAAAGAATCAGCATCGAAAGAACCAACCGAAAACGAACGGGCCATCTTTCAAAAAAATGTGAAAAGGGACTGTTGTACAATAAGTCCCTGGGTCAACCAAGCATCCTCGTACCCGGGAGATCCCCCAGAACAAAAAAAAAAAACCAAACGAGGAAGCAAAAAGACAAGCCTGGAAAAGAGATCTCCAAACGGAATCTAGGAGCTAGGATAAAAACTTACCGGGAAGTCGGGAAAGCTCCACAACGAGCCTTGCAAAAAATTTCAAGAGAAACAGGCAAAAGAAATTACACAAAAAAAAGCACGAAAGATAGGAAACTTGGAAAGGGGGGCGCTCGGGGAAGTCGTGATACCGCAAGGAATTGACCAAAAACTTCAAAACTTTACATTGGTGTTCCGCGCTAGAAAAGAGAGCTTATCAAGGAAAATGAATCCACACGAAAAAAAGAGGGAACCGGAATCATCAAAAATAGGGGGGGGGTCCTCCGAAAAGAAACTATTGCAAGTAGTCAGGACTTAGGGGGATAGAATGGGACTTTTTGAGAAAGAAGAAAGAGAAAGGAAGGGAAAAAACTGATATTTTCGAGAACATCCGGGTTGGGCGCTTTTTAGGGGGGGGGCTACGAAGAAAGAGGATTTGGAAAATGGAGGGGCTTCAAAAGGAAACAACAAAAAGGGCAACGAAGCCATTTCCGAATCAACAATGGGGCAGAAAGTAAATTGAGGGAGAAAAAAAACGCACCAGGAAATAGAGGAGAACTCATCAAAGAGAGTTCCTGAATAAGGGGAATGGGGGGGTGAAGAAGGGATCGAACCCGAAGATGAAAACTGAGGGAAGACTTGGAATCAATAGGAGGAGGGACCATAAAGTCTGGGGGAAAAGGACTTAGGGGAAAAAAGGAAGTTGAATTTGGGGGGGTAGGAGCAAAGGCTGTATAGGGAAAAGCCGCGGTGAGGGGTGTGGTGCTGCATTAAGGCACGGCAGTGCTATCTGTAAGGAAAAAGCCTGGAGGAGTAAAGAGGTAAATTCATTTGTAAAATGGAAAAAAACGGTCAACCTTAGGAGGTAATGGGGGAAGGGAAGACTTTACGGTAAAAAGGGAATACTCACCACACCAAAAAACACACCAAGGAGAAGCAAAAAACGTAGAGAGTTTTCTATCAAAAGTTTAAAAAATCAGTGGGGGGGGGGGGGGGGGGGGGGGGAAGACGTAGAGAAGTTTTGGGTGGGAGGCTTGTGGAAGGGGGAGTCTGTGAGGGGCCTAGGGCCCAATTTAGGGGTGATCAACAGGTCAGGCCGGTAACAGAGAGGAAGTTTCTTCCTGTGAAGAGGAGACCGTTAGAAAAAGTGTTGGTTGGCAAAAGGAGTAACTTTAGAGGGAACATCAATAATCGGTAAACTAAACAAAAAAAATTGGGATAGAGGCATTCTATCAAACGCCCGGCTAGGAAAGATCTCGAAAGATTAGACAAGGGGGGGGGAAACTTAAGAAAGTGTCACCAAGGAGGAATTTGAACCCGGGGATAGGGAGACGCGGGGAAGAACTCCAAGAAAGGAGAGAGATAAAATAAAAAGAAATTCATGCACCCGGGGGAATAATTTATTTAAGGAAGGGGTTTTGGACGGGGGGTGAAGATAAAAGGAGGAAAATCGTACGGAAGTTTATTGGGGGGCGGAGTCCAAGAGACTTCAGCAAAACTTGCGGAAAGGAGCCCTCTTACCCAAGGGATAAGAGGGGGGGGTCTTCGATGAGGGGGACCCCGAGGAGAAGAAGTGGACGGAAGGAAAAAAAATTTAGGACACGCAACACAGTTGGCAGAGTTTCCGGCTGAACAAAGGATCCCCTGAGGTGGCACGATTACCGGCAAAGGCAAGGTAGCAAAAGGAAAAGAGTTTGGGGGGGAATGAATAGGGAACTTCAAAACGTCTACGAAAACGTTCGATGGACGCTTATTAGGAAGAGGATAATTAATCGGAGGGAGAATTTACGGGGAGAGGAGGTCGTGCTAGGGGAAGGAGGGATTTGGGGGGAAAAAAAGCATTGGCCAAACGGTGAGGAGCATTCTTTTCGCGATCTATAAAGAAGGAAGGGAAAAAGGGATAGTGGACGGAGGGGGCGGCAAAAGGAAAGTTCGTGAAAGAAAAGAAGATAAGAAACAAGAGGGAAACACGTGTCTAGGGTTAAATTTCGCGGAGAATCATAAAAGGGAAAAGGAACTCTCAAGGGGGGGGGGCGGCTGGTCAAAGGAAAAAAAATTTGACCGGGAAAGTTTGGTGAACGGCGCCTGGGGAAAGGACGCTGGTGAGGCGCAGGGGGGGGGGGTGTTGGGGGGGTGGGGGGGGTGGGGCTGGAGGGGTTGTCAGACCTGTGATGCGTTCTAATAGGCGTATTCTTCCTGTGACTGCCTAATCGAAAAGACACGCTATAGGCCTTAAAGTACCTGCGTCGAAGACCAAGGCGTCTCCTTCACAGGATACCTGGGGGGGGAACAAAAAAAAACCATCAAAAAAAACAACCTTTAGAAGGTGCAACAAAGGTCGACCGACAAATGAAATCACAAAAAAAAAAAAACCGGAGAAAGCAATCGGGGGGGTAAAGGAAAAGGGTACCAGCATTGGATGATCCTCGTCGACAAAAGGGAGGAAGTCTATCGCAACTACATTGAACCACTGAAAAGAGAAGACTCCCAGGGAAAGAAAAAGATGGGCAGCAGGTGCTGAGAAAAAATCCTCTGGGAAAGGAATGCCCTACCCCAGAAAAATCTGCAACAAAAAGATCCACCGATAGAGGGGGGGGTGCTAAAAGACAAGAAATCACCTCTGGAGGGGCTCCATGCAGAGGGGGAATGGGCCCTGAAGAGCAAAGAGAAGAAGGTAATCAAAATAGACAACGATCAAAAGCAGAATGAACTCAAGAAGCGCACAGAGCTGCCACAGAGACTTTTTCGGGGAAAGGGGAAGGGAAAGGATTGTTGTCACCTTTCAGAGAAAAAAAAAGGGGGAAAGAGGAAATGACCACTAGATCATATCGAAAAAGCATGGACTTCTCAGTTCAAGGAAAAGAGGGGGGCTAACTGTTGGAATCCGGGCTCAATGAAAGGGAGTCCTCAGAATAAGAAAAACCTCGTAGGAAGGGGAAGGGCGAGCGATGTCAACATGGGGTACAGCGGCGAATCCTCCAGAGGGGAATGACTTCTTAAAATCTCCCGCGGGGGAACCAAACAAAAAAAAGGAAAAAAAAGAACTGTAATTCGTTGGGGAAGTGCAACAAAAAGCCAGTCAAGTCAGAAATGCCCAGATTTTGCAGAAAAAGAAGGAAGTCCAGGAAGAAAACAAAGCAGTAGACATAAGGAAAGCAAAGAGAGGTAGATGCAAGGAAAACTGTTGCTCAAATCAATACGCATAAATTGTAGAGTAATTCCGGGAAGGGGGGCCACAAAGCTAGTGGGAAAAAGGTACTGAAAGGAGATGAATGATTAAATCAGGGAACGGCAAAACGTGCTGGCGAAACTGAAGGTGGCGCAAAAGTGAACGGGGGTCTGGAGTCACAAGAAACCTTTTTACCGAAAGGGTCCGGAAGACCAAAGGGGAGAAACTGAACAATCACGATCAGGCCATCCCTGGAGGGGCCCTAAGAAGAGAATAAAGGAAAATGCCACCAGGGGGAAGTGTGGTTCCCAAGACCTTATTTTCTTGAACACGAAGGGAAATGATCAAAAAAAAGGGGGAACCACCAGAGATAACCTGGGAACGATATTAAAAAACATGTTACAGACGAGAGTCAAAACTTAATCGATATCGTAGCGGGGCTCCCCTCTGAACGGTATATCTGTCACAAGGAAATTCTCAAAAACAAGAATTTACCCGATCAGATGATTCCCACGTGCAGCCCCCGCACCCAGTATATTAAAATCACAAGAAGAGAGGGTTCAAACAGAACGATAACCGAACGTTGACTTCACAGACCAAACCACCCTGCCAGAGTGAGGTTGCCCGGAACGCTAAAGGATCCCCGCTTATCCAGCACTCGGAACAAGGCCGTCTCCAAAAGGCACACAACATTTTCCTAAGAACTTAGGAAAAAAAGAGGGGACCTTAAGAACCTGCTCGGGAGAATGGAGAAAGCGCGACGCACCTAACTCCATTCCACGGGGAGAAAAAGGTAAATGAGATACAGAGGGAGGAATTCGGAAGGACAGGCGGAGCGGGGGATGGGGGAGAAGAATAACAAATGAAAAAGACTTCGGGAAAGGGGGGTCAGGAACTCCACACCAACGGAGTGGTTGAGTAAGGCCGCAAAAAACCTCAGCCCTCCTTTGGAAGAGAAGTTATGAGGGGACCGACAAAAAAACCGGGCCAATATCAATGACGAACATAGAAAGTCTACGGCAGTACCGACCGGTTGACTTTCGGGGATTTAGGTTAGTGTGAGACTCAAGGAAACAAGGACTACCTAATGAAACCCTCAAGGTTGGGAACTCTAGGGGGAGGAGGGCCAGAGTGGGGGAGGGGGGGCCATGAGGCCGGAGGTTTTAATTATGGTGAGAAAAGGTGTGGGAGTAGAGGGGGGGAATGCCGCATTGGCCAATCTTCCATGGGGGTGTGGCGAGGGGACGGAAAGAGGGAGCTAGGGGAGGGGGGGAACGCATCGAGGGTACACCTCCAGGGCCTTGACTGCCGAGGGCGGGGTGAGGGGGACGGTGGAAAAAGAAAAATTACAGCAGAAAGCAAAAGCAGGGAAGGAAAGGGAAGAGGGTTGAGACAAGCAGGTCGCGATCATCAGGAGGGGCGTTTTGCAGAGAAGGGACAGGAGGTACCGGGGGGGGCTCGGAAATAGCGAGGAGGTAGAAGAAAACCGGGTTGAAGAATTGGGAAATTTGCCTGATTTGGAAAAAGTCAGGAGGATATGTGGCCCCACAAAGGAGAGGTCCAGAAAGAGGGAAAGAGAAGTCGCGGGAGGGGAATTGTATCGTGAGTGCAGGAGACCCGGGTGTTTTTGCTCCGGGGAAGAACTGTTATCCGGGGGAACCGAGAGCAATGCTGAAAATTTTTGGCTCAAAAAAGAAGAATTTCAACTTAAGCTCGCGGCGGCTCCGAAAAAAGAAAGAAAAGAAGGCACTACCGGCCACCTTATTTCACGGAGAAAGTCACCAAAATATTCCAAACTGGGAAAATCCTGAACCTCGAGTAGCGGGGGTCATTTAGGGGAGCGTGGGTTGAGGGAGGGCCGGGGTTGGAGGGAAAATGAAAAGGTTTGAGACTCGTGGGAGGGGGGGATATACAAAGATGTAGGGGGAAGGCTGGGCACTGAAGGTTTGGAAAAGAAACGTTGGAAAAGACGCATCAAACAGCTTTCGGATGCGAGAAGAGGGACTCCCATTAGAAAATGCAGGAGAGAGGGGGAAAAAGATGCGAAAAACTTTAAAGGCGTAGGAGGGCTTTGGAGGTGAGAGAAGCTAGAAATCTTCCCAACGGGCGCACGAGGGAGGCGGACCGAAAAGCCAGAGGAATATGAACAAGGAGACTTCTAAAGGGCAAGGAGGGGGTAGCCGGATCCGGGGGAGAGCGTAAATCGGAGGGGTATTCGGGAGAGCAACGGATAAAAGGGGGCTCCGGGGCAGGAGAAAAATCATGAAAGATGAGCTTCAACTTGACAGGGTCTCGGGGGGGGGAGGAGTAGAAGGGGAGGAGGAAGTCTTAGAAAGTAGATGCATTTGAAAGGAAAAGTGATAGGTATTCTTCTCGATATAAAGACGGAGAATTTGGGGAGGGGTGGCCCGAGAGGCGCAGAAAAAGGAAAAGTTCGAAACATGCTTGAACTAAGCCCAGGAGAAGATGTCTGAGGAAAAGGGGTCTTCCGGGGGGCTAATTGTAAGGGAGGAGGGAGAAGAAGTAAAGGAAAAAGGGAAAGGGGATTTTTACGAAACATCTTGAGAGGGGGGAAAACCCCGAATGTGGGGGTTCGCCGGAGGGAAGGGGCGTGAGCATGTGATTGAGCTTTAAAGATGGATCCCGGAGTATTTGTTCACCTGGATGGGTTAAGGACTGGGGAGAAAAGCTTTATTCTGGAGGGGGAATTTACGTCCCTGGAAGGAGATAGACAAAAAAAAAGGGAGGAGTATGGAAGATGAAATTCAGACGTGTCAAAATCAAGGAGAGGGCCATTATAGTCACAGGACCAAACTCAGCCCGAACAAGAAAAACTATGGTACAAGCAATCACGGAAAAAAGCCCAAAAAACAAAATGAAAAGGTTCAAGAAAAAGAAGGGGATAATGTGAAGCAAAATCAACGTTACGAAGGGAAAGTCTGTTTCACGCAGTAGAAGAAGAGGTTGAAAAACCGTAAGAAAAAGGGAAAGACGATTAAACGAGTGGGGGTAGACCGGTAAAAAAAAAACTTTTTGGAGGCCGAAGCACTCCGGAACATAAGACACCGGAAAGAAGAAAGTTTAGAGAAAGCATCAAAAAAAGCGCAAGGGGAAAGAACCCTGGTCCCACAATCGCGAAGAGCGCATAATGAAGATCCGAAACGTAATGAAGAAGATAAACACGAGCAATGGGACGCGGCATCTCAGGAGAGAGAATCAGCAGAAAAAGAGGGGGATTTCGGAGAAGGGCGGGGTTTTTGGGAAAAAAGCCAAAAGGGAAAGCGTGGGGACCTTACTAACACAGCCGGAAAGCGCAGAAGAATAGGCAGGAAAAAATGGGAGAGAATCAGCCAACGTTGAAGTGGCTCTTATAGTCACGGACTCATAAAGCTAAGCGAAGAAAAAGGGGACGGACGACCACTCGGGGGGGAGGACGAAAGGGGGGGGGAAAGACGCAGGAAAGAAGAGCGAGAAAGAAAGAAAAGGGCTCAAGGCTCCACTCCAAGCCCTTCCGGGGGAGCAAACAAACCACAAAAAGACCTTAAGTAGACGCCAAAAGGAATATCAATGAAAGCACCCAAACGGAAACAGCAGAAAAGACCAATCCGGAAAGACGGCCCACCACAGAGACATAACTTCAAAAGCGCCAATCGTGGGAGGGAAGAAGGCCCAGAGAGGCCGAAAAAAACCGCAGGGAAAAAGGGGGGAAGTAAACGGACCTCCTTTAAGAAGGCCTGTCGGTGCCCACGCTGCGAGTTAGAAGAAATAGGTCGAGGAATTAAGGAGACAAGCCTCTAAAAAAACAACAAAACCGATTTCTGAGGAGACATGAGAGAAAACCGGGGGGAAAAACAGTATACGACGGTACCAACCCAACAAGGGGAGATCAAACGCTCTCCCATACATATTTAAAAAAAAAAATAACCAATAAAAAATCAACTGAAAAAAAGCCACCTAAAAAATGCCAAGAGGGGAAATTTGTGTTCAAAAAGAAAGGTCCTTTTCTTGAAAAAATAATGATTCAAATTGAAAAAAAGGTCAAAACCAAGGAAGAGATAGGAACTACAAAGAGAAAAAACCGAGAGAGGATAAAGAGCTTAATCTATCAAACGCGGGAATGGTAAAGAAGAAGACAGTCTCCACCCCGGCGTTTACGGGGAGTCAGGGAACTGGAAAATCCAAGAAAAAACAAGTAAAAAAAAGAAAAAAGCCCAATAGGGGAAAAGACGTCTCAGGAAAAAAAAAAGAAAATTTAAGGGTTCCTTTCATAACAAAAGAAAAACACTTCCAGGGAAGGGTCCGCGCAAGACGAGGAAACAGCGAAGGGAATCAAACAACGGCAATCGTAGAAAGACCTTTTAACAACCTCCTCTGGAAGAAGACGAGCAGGGAAGACGCTGGGGGCGTGGTAAGTAGGTCAAGGTTCGAAAAGGGGCTTCAGGAATAAACCCCCACTACCATCCCTTTCCACTTTCTAATTTGGAAGGAGAGAGAACTTAGCAATCGAGGGCCGGGTGTGCGACGGGGTGGGTGGGAGAAACATCTGAAAGGGCTGAAAGCAGGGGGAAAACAAACTCTCAAAAAAAAGAGCTAATTGGGGGAAAGTTCCGCTCCAGGGACTAAATCAACCCTGGAAGAGATTGTGGGAAGGGACCCATAAAACCCGGGAAAAATGCAGACTAATAATCCGGAGAGCCGGAATAATTAAAGACCGGGAGGGAGAGTTGGGTGAAGGGCACGTCCAAACAGGCCGCAACCTAGGAACAAGTTGGAATAATCTCGTTAGCCCCAGATCGGTGAAGGTCTGTACTAAGGGGGGACAGTTCATGGGGGGGAGTAAGTGAAATGTCTCTCACCATTACACTGTGCATTGTCAGAGAATTGTTGGTGTGGGGAATCTGGGGGGAAAGTTCGAGGTTTTCAAACGTCTTGACACAAAAACAACTCAAGGACAGATGACTTAAGAAATTTTTTGGAGGGGGGCATTTGGCAAAAAAAGAAGACCGGTCCAATGCAACGGGGAACCCGTCTGAAGGACATTGGGAAAGGGGGAAAGAAAAGATTCCTTTAAGAGGGCCTACCCAAGAGTACGGGATAGGGGGTAAGGAAAAAGGGGTGAAAAAGAGGGGGAGTTAGCGAAAAGGTCCAGCGTTTGGGGGGAAACTGAGGGAGATTGACTAGGAGAACAAGAAAAAAATCTGGGGATTGCTTTAGTCCACCTTTGGGGGAACTTTACACGGTATAAAAGTTACCAGGGGAAGGGAATGTGGGGGAGCGAGTATATCACGTTTGTTGTCGAATGACAAAAAAAGGAAATCAGTAGCCAAGAGTCGGGGTGCAAAAAAAGGTGTAATCACGAGCCAGGCCATTTTTGGGAAGGGGGATTTAGAGAAAAGGAACCTTCTAAAGCTCTTTCAAATACTACAGGGGGACCACGGCCGGGAGGAAGAATTCTTTCGAAAGATTGTACCACCAAGCCGATGGGAAAAGAGGGGGGACGTGGAGGAGAGGAAGTCTAGGGACGTTCATTGATGGGGGGGCAAGGGACTGGCAGTATTCTGTCGGCAAAAAAAGGGATCGGAAAAAAAGGTTGATGGAACCGGGAAGCCTTTTGACAACGGAAATTATATTAGAAGTGAAGGAAGTTAAGGGGGTCCGATAAACCCCACAAAAGGTTGGAAGACTAAAGCAAAGGGCTGGGGAAAAGCTGGAAAATCAGAGGGTTGAGGAGCGTTTACCCATGGCCAAAAAGGCAGACCAGCTTTAAGAGGGGTGGGCTTTGTCGCATAGCTTTTAAGGATGCGGAAGACCTCGAGAATGACCTGATCCGGAAAGAAAACCTTTGAAGTCGGTAAACAGACTTCGGAAACTATGACCTTCTAAAAGGGAGTTCGTGGTGAGAGATTAAATCTCGGACTCGGGGGGGGGGGAGTCGAACCGGCAAGAAAAAATAGGATGAGGAAAAGTCCATGCTGATAATAGAGGGCATCCAAAAGTTAAGAGAGGGAGAAGCTGGATATGAAGATTAAGGGCAGTATCTCTGGAAAGTAACACCCCAAGGGAAGGGAGGTCGATGCTGTTAAGAGAGGTAAACGAAGAGAGGATTTAGAAGGGGGAGGTGGAGAAAAAAAAAAGTTCAGGGGGGGGGGAAAAGGGTCTAAAAAGGCGGGCTAAGCACCTGAGGAAGGAACTGGGGTGTCATTTCCGGTGGATAAGGGGTGCAGAGGGAGGCTATTGGAGAATAAAGAGATGAAAGGAAAAGGGGAAAGATAACGTGGGGGGGGGGGCGGCGGACAAGGTGGAGAAGTTTATCAAAGGGAGGTGATGTTATCAAGGGGCGTCTCAGGTGATTGACAGCTGATAAAAGAGGTGATTAGCAAAAAGAAGTATAGGTAAGGAGATCCTTTGAAGAGGGGGGGAAGAATCGGAGATTTAAGAGATCTCTCACAAAAAGGGGAGTAGAAAGAAAGGAAGTCCTGACATACCGAAAAACCGGGAATGCGGACCAATACTCATCCCGCGGCCGAAATCAACGATTCATCCAGATGTGAGAAAAACGCAAACGGAAAGAAGAACTCAAAAAGAGAAAAGAAAGAAAATAAGGGGGGGAAACCGAAGGGGAAAATATTTCCGTCGGAGGGATTCTCAATCGCAAGACATCTTTAAAAAAATAAGAATAAGAAAAGAAAAAGACTCTTGCAAGGGCTCAAGAAAGTATATTTAGAAAAAACAGAAATTTGTTGCTTCTACGCAAGAAGAGGGCCAAAAGATACGCAACTCTAAGCGGAAGCGAGGGGGGGAGGGATCCGCATTGGAAAAGGGAAGCGCCCAATCGTCCATCGCCTAATGATGAAGAAAAGAGCCGAGATCAAAACACAGAAAGTACGCAGGCAAGATAAGGACAGAAAAAGCTACATCTAACTTTGTCGTAGGGCTTGAAGGTGGACCCACGTGACAGAAAAAAATTAGAAAGGTCAGAGTAACACAAAAGGAATTGCCCTGGCGAAAACCTGGTCAGAAAGACTGGGGAAACGATCTAAAAAAAGAAGAATCTGAGAACGGAGAGTGCTCATTATCGATTCCTCATCATAAAGCTTCAAGCGGCCGAAAAAAGGCGGGAAAAAGCACGTTTGGACAAAAAGGCACGGGACGCAGCGGCCTGGTGAAAGCAAGAGATCCTCCTGCCAGCGTGGGCTGACTTCCGTCACGCAACTCAGCCCTGCGAGCAAGACAAAAAAACACCAAAAAAAACTAAGAGAAAACTCCCAAAGGAGGGGGATATCAAGCCCACGGTTCCAACAACACCGGCAGAGAAAGAGAAAGCAGCTCAAAGGGACGAACGACTAGAGAGGGAACTTTCAAAAAAAATAACGAGAGTTGTCAAACAAGTCGCCTCTCCCCGGGTGGAGAAAGAGACATCGGCTGGTGGTAAAATAAGGGGGGGGTTCAGAAATGAGGTCTCTAAAGCCGGACCAAAAAAAGTCTAGTGGGGGAAGCAGCGCTAGAATCTGTCAAAGTAGAAGGGAGGGACAGTGAGCGAAAAGATAATCAAAACATGGCCTGAAGCGCACGAAAAAGGGGAGTGCAAACCGTTTACGAAGTGGCACGCTCCACCCCACAACGGGCAGAGACGTAGAGAACCACCGAAGAACGGAGGGGGAACCAATCCAGCTGTAAGAAAAAAGGTCAGAAACCAGAAACACAGAGCCGCAGGGCCTTTGCCGGCACACCTAATCGGAAAGTCCACCCGCAGGTAAAAACACCAAGAATAAAACCTGGAAGACTGCCAAAGGCCACAAAAAAAAAGCAAGTAAACCGCAATACTCGCAAAAAGTAGCATCGAAGCGATTCTTACCACAAGCGGACCGGAAACCTGTTCCAAAAAAAAAGGGGAAAAGGAAAGTTTTCAGGAAGCACCGGACGTCCATGCCCCGAACAATTCAAACATCGTCATTCATCGGCCAATTGATGGGGTGAAAACTAGAAGACTCTGGGGGATCCAGAGGACGGAAAAAGAAAAAAACCCTTCCGCGGACAGACCATTGGGAAGGGATCGCAAAGGAAAGAGATCCAGGAACGAACCACCAGGGGCCTGGAAAAACCAGAATAGGTCCGAAGAGGTCTTATGCCAAAGAGGGGAATATTCGTCTGCTCATGGAGGAAAAAGGGCGAAAAAAGCCACGAAAGAAAGGGCAATGGAAGATATAGATGGTTTCGGCGAGCGGCATAGGGGAAGGGGGTCGAGGGGGGGTGATTGAAGCATAAAGAATTCCCGGGAGTAGTATGAAGCCATTCTCAA